>OBLX010000017.1_pt1 | contig 111374 bp, 94 predicted proteins | sample 1519811 | NCBI WGS metagenome assembly OBLX01 (sample SAMEA3991476, study PRJEB22521) | metagenome | biome: anthropogenic terrestrial biome; feature: sewage plant; material: surface water | place: Sweden | collected 2012-09-26
CGGCGGCCCCGCGGCGGCCCGTCCGAGGCGCGCCGCCAGCGCCGGGTCCGGCAGCGGTGCCGGGGCCGGCACGGTGACGGTCCCGATGCAGGGCACCATCGTGAAGGTGCTCGTGGCCGTGGGTGACGAGGTCGCCGAAGGCCAGGCCCTCTGCGTGCTCGAGGCCATGAAGATGGAGAACAACATCGCCGCGGACAAGTCGGGCACCATCGCCGAGCTGAAGGTCGCCGCCGGCGACTCGGTCGGCGCCGGCGACGTCGTGGCCGTCATCGACTGACCCATGGCGCCCCCGGTGGCGGTGCTCGGCATGCACCGCAGCGGCACGAGCAGCCTCGCCGGCTCTCTCGAGGAGGCCGGCCTTCACCTCGGCGAGGTCGTGACCAAGGCCCAGCACAACCTGAAGGGCAACCGCGAGAGCCTCGCCGTGCGCGACCTCAACGACCGCCTCCTCGAGCACAACGAGGGGGCCTGGGACCGCCCGCCCGCCACCGTCGTGTGGGACGACGACTTCCGCACGCAGCGTGCCGCGGTCATCGCCGCCCACGCCGCCGACTGGCGGTGGGGCTTCAAGGACCCCCGCACCCTGCTGACCCTCGCGTTCTGGCAGGAGGGTCTCCCCGACCTCGCCCTGGTGGGCACCTTCCGCCACCCGCTCGCCGTGGCCGCCTCCCTCGAGCGCCGCGACGGCCTGGCCACGCCGGTGGGTCTGCGCCTCTGGGAGGCCTACAACGAGCGCCTGGTCGCCGCCTACGACGCCAGCCCGTTCCCCCTCGTGTCGTTCGACCTCCCCCCCGACGAGTACGCCGTCGCGGTGGCGGCCACGGCGAAGGCCCTCGACCTGCCCGGTGAGCCCGGGTTCTTCAGCGAGGAGCTCCGCCACCATGGCCCCGTCGACGAGGCGCCGCTGCCCGCGTCGGTGACGGCCCTCTACACGCGCCTTCAGGCCCTCGCGGCCAGCCACGGGTGACGCCGTGACCCCCCGCCTCACGGTCGTCGTGAACTTCCACGACATGGTCCGCGAGGCACGGCGCACGCTCCACTCGCTGACCGCGCCCTACCAGGGCGTCGATCCCGAGAGCTACGAGGTGGTCGCGGTCGACAACGGGTCCTCGGTCCCGCTCGACCCCGAGGTCGTCGCCGCCTTCGGGCCCAACTTCCGTCACCTGTCGTTCGAGCCCGAGTGGCCGTCACCATCGGCGGCCCTCAACCACGCCGTGGCCCGGGGACGGGGTGAGCGGGTCATGCTGTGCATCGACGGCGCCCGCATCCTGTCCCCCGGCATCCTGCGCACGACGGACCAGGCCTTCCGGGCGTTCGACAACCCGTTCGTGTACACCCTCGGCATGCACCTCGGGCATCAGGTGCAGAACGACGCCATCGCCGCCGGGTGGACCCAGGCCGACGAGGACGCCCTGCTCGCCTCGGTGCCGTGGGAGGACGACGGCTACGAGCTCTACCGGGTGGCCACGGTGGCCCCGTCGAGCAAGGAGGGGTTCTTCTCGGCCCTGGCCGAGAGCAACTGCGTGGCGCTGTCCCGGGCCCAGTACGAGCGGATGGGCGGGTACGACGAGGCCTTCCGCTCCCCCGGCGGCGGGCTCGTGAACCTCGACTTCATGAACCGGGCCCGGCTCGACCCCACCGTCGACCCGGTGATGCTGCTGGGCGAGGCCACCTTCCACCAGATGCACGGCGGCGTGGCCACCAACTCCGCCCGCAACCCCGACGAGGTCCACCCCTTCGGGGCCTTCGCCGCCGAGTACGAGCAGGTCCGGGGGCGGCCCTACGAGACCGTGGAGCGACCGCCCCACTTCCTCGGCACCCTGCCGGCGCAGTGCGGCCTCGTGGCCCCCCGCTTCCGCCTTCCGGGCGAGACTCCGAGGGGGGCCTAGCCCCGATGGGGACGCGGCGCAGCGGAGCGGAGCAGCCGCAAGGACGAACCGGATCCCGAAGGGGCGGAGGCGGTGGAGACGCAAAGGCGCAAGCCCCGCTCGTGATCGGGGGGCTGGGCGGTAGCGGGACGCGCGTCTACGCGGTGGCCTTGCGCGACGCCGACGTCGACCTCGGCCGTCACTTCAACGCTGCGTTCGACAACCTGGTGTTCACCCTGCTGTTCAAGCGCCCCCGCTGGTTCTCGGGCGCGACCGACGCGGCCATCGGCCGCCACCTCGCCACCTTCACCCGGTACTCGCGCGACCGTGCCGTCACCCCGGGCGACCTCGCCCGCCTCGCCCGCGCCATCCTGGACCATGATCCGACGGTGGGCCGCCGTGAGTCAGCCGAACGGGCACGCCACGCCCTCGCCCGTCGGCCTCGCGCCGAACGCCGCACCGCGCCGGCATGGGGCTGGAAGGAGCCGAACAGCCACCTCTTCCTCCCCCAGCTCATCGACCACTACCCGGGGCTGCGCTTCGTGTACGTCGCCCGACACGGCCTCGACATGGCCTACAGCGACAACAAGAACCAACTGCGCAACTTCGGCGACCAGTTCGGCTTCCCCTTCCCCACCGAGGGCGGGCCCGACGCCGAGGCAATGGCCCAACTCGGGTACTGGATCCACATGACTGAGCGGGCCTGCACGCTCGGCGAGCAACTCGGCGACCGCTTCCTCTTCCTCCGCTTCGACGACCTCTGCATCGACCCGGGCGGGGAGTTGCGCCGGCTGCTCGACTTCGCCGGCGTCGATCCCGGGACCGACCTCACCGAGATCGCCGCCAAGGTGCACACCCCGCCGTCCGCAGGACGCTGGCGGGAACGCACCGATCGCCCGTTCACCGAGGCCCAGGTGGAAGCCGTCCGCCGCTTCGGCTTCGACGTCTGATTCCACCCCGCAGCGCCTGTGGCGTCAGCCGCACCCGCGTCGAGATCGTGATCAGGGCCGTGGCTGCCGGCCGCCCGAATCACACCATCGGCTCCAGGGCCTCCGCCAGACGGCGGTCGGCAACCAGCTCACCGGTCGCCAACCCTCGGGCGACCGCGTCCTCGTCCAACACCACACCGGCGAACACGTCGCCGAACTCGCCTCGACGCTGCGCCTCGAGGAGGCGCCGCCAGCGTCGACCGTACTGCTCGGGCACCTCGTGGTTGCGCTCGTAGGCCGCCCCACCCTTCGCGATCTTGTTGGCGAACTGGGCCTCGGTGCGGATGGGGAAGTGCAGGATCTCGAGGCCGCCACCGTCGGCCACCGCCCCTCGCCCCGGCCACTGCACGTCGTGGTTGCCCTGCAACACGGTCGCCTCGGGGTGCGCCCGATGGGCCATCTTCGGCTGGATCGGGCCCTGCTTGATGGGGTCGAAGGGCGTGGCGTAGCGCACCGTCATCCGCTCCTGGAACGGGCGCTCGTCTGGCGATGCGTCGGCCACCTCGGCCGGCACCACGAAGTTGAAGCGGGGCACGAGCACCGCATCGGTCCCTTCGGGCACCGACTGGAGGGTCGAGCGCAGATCACCGGCGAGCGGGCACCAGAATTCGTCGGCGTCGTTGTTGATCACCCAATCGGCGCCGTGCTCGGTGGCGGCGAGGCGGGCCATGCGGGTCACCCAACGGCCTTGGGCGTAGTCGTCGTCGGTCTCGTGGATCAGGTGGAGGACCCCGGCCCGCTCGTACTCCTCGAGGATGGCGGCGGTCCCGTCCTCGGACCGGTTGTCGGTGGCGATCACGAAATCGACGCCACGGGCCAGATGGAAGTCCACGTTGGCGCGGACGATGTCCTCCTCGTCGCGGACGAGAAGGGTCATCACCAGACGCATCGTCAGGGGCCTCCGCCCGGCAGGCGACGACGCACGGCGAGGTAGGCCCGGATGGGGGCCCGCCGACGGATGCGGTCGAGCGAGGCCTGGAGCTCGGCGATCTGCTCGCGAGCGTCCATCACGTCGGTGGCGAGGGCGGACGCTTCGGCGCTGCGGCGCTCGAGCTCCTGGTGGAAGAAAAGGGTCTGGCGATCGAGGCCGGCCCGGGCCTCGTCCATGCCGGCCCGTAGCCGGAGGCTCTCGTCTTCGAACTCGGACATCCGGGCGTGCTCGTCGAAGGCCAGTTGGAGCTGCGGCGTCTCCGGGCCGAGGGAGTCCGCGGGGAGGGCCGTGTGGGCGCCCAACAGTGCGAGGGAGCGCTCATAGAGCACCCGCTGCTCGTCCGACACGGCCGGGTCGGCGGCCAGCGCCGCACCGTCCGCCCGATGGTGGCGCTCGTCCTGGTCCAGTGAGGCCGCTGCGGCCGAGCGGGCGTCGCCGTCAGGGGTCACACCGGCATGCTCGCCCACGAACGCAGCCAGCGCGTCGATGACGTCCCCGGGTTGGGCGAGGACGGCGTCGTAGTCCACCACCAGCACCGGCTGGCCCGCGAGGTGGGCCCAGAGCGACCGCAGGTAGCGCTCCCACAGAGCCATGCCGTACGCCGGGGCGAAGCCGTTGCGACGCTCGAGGGACGCTGCGATCTCGAGGGGGTGGCGCAGGCACACCACGGCGGGCGGGCAGGTGCCGAGGACGTTGCGCCAGAACGGCAGGGTCAGGCACAGCCGCGGGTCCTTCCAGGTCCACGCGGCGGCGGGCAACAGGTCGGCCACCAGGGCACGGGCGTCGGCACCGGCCTGCCCACGGGCGGCGGCGTCCAGGCCCGAGAGGTCGGCGGGGGGCCCGGACCAGCGGCCGCCGGCCGAGCGGAGCAGCTCGTCGTTGCACTCGGTGAGGGCGCTGATCTCCCAGTGCCCCGAGCGGTTCGAGGGCGCCGCCTCCATGAGGGTGCCCCGCCGGCCCGTCTCGAGCCCGAGCAGGCCGAGGGCGCGCGTGAGCGCCGAGGTCCCGCTGCGGTGCATGCCGAGGACCAACAGCCCCGGTCCCGTCACGGCGGACGTGCCCGGTGCCGCGGCGTCAGCCGACAGCCTCGGCCTCCCCGCCGTCGTCGTCGTCGTCGACGTCGTCCACGACGTCGACGACGTCCACCGGCTTGCCCAGCTCGGCCAGGCCGGTCTTGGCCTTGCCGGTGTGCTTCGGGAAGGTCCATTCGCCGCCGAGGTCGACGAAGCCGGACTTCTCGTTGCTGCGTCCGGGCTGCACGTGCAGGAGGAACTCCCTTTCGTGATGGTCGAAGCGGTGCAGCGAGTGGCTGTCCAGGACGGTGACGCTGAGGTGGTAGTCGCCTGGGGTCAGGGGCAGCGAGGGCATCTTGTAGTAGATCGTGCCCTGGCCCTCGAGGCGCCCGGTGGCGAACTCGGCCAGGCGGGTGTTGGGCTCGCCGATCAGCGCGCCGCCGTCGTGGTGGAAGCCGAGCTTGAACACCGGGTTCTCGACGGGCACCTCTGCGTCGTAGTGGATGCGCACGACGAGGGGGTCGCCCGTGTTGCCCACGGGCGTCGGCTTGAGCCGGGCACTGATGTAGTCGACCTTGGTGACCTTGATCTCGCCGGTGCCCGCTCGACGACCCATCGTGCCGACCCGGCGGCCACCCTCCTCGCCCATGTCGTCGGCCTCTTGGTCGTTGACCTTCTTGAGGTACTCCTTGACCACGGCCACGGCCTTGCCCTCGGTGAGGAGCTTGCCTCGCTCGAGCCACGCCGCCTGATCGCACATGGTCTGCACGAGGCCCATGTTGTGGGTGACCATGACGATGGTGACCCCTTGCTGGCGCAGGGAGTACAAGTGGTCGAAGCACCGGCGCTGGAACTGCTCGTCGCCGACCGCGATGACCTCGTCGATGAGCAGGATCTCGGGGTCCACGTTGACCGCCACAGCGAAGCCGAGGCGGACGTACATGCCGCTCGAGTACACCTTCACCGGGGTGTCGATGAACTTCTCGAGGCCGGCGAACTCGACGATCTCGTCGACCTTGCTGGCGATCTCGCGCCGGCCGAGCCCGAGGATGGAGGCGTTGAGAAAGATGTTCTCGCGCCCGGACAGCTGCGGGTGGAACCCGGCGCCGAGCTCGAGCAGCGCCGAGATGCGGCCGTTGCTGACGACGCGACCCTTGGTGGGCTTGTAGATGTTCGCCATCATCCGCAGCAGGGTCGACTTGCCCGACCCGTTGTGGCCCACGAGGCCGTACATGGTGCCGTGGGGGATGGTCAACGAGACGTCCTGCAGCGCCCAGAAGAGGTCGTAGCGCGACTTGGACCCACCGGTGATGCGGTCCTTCAGGTGCATCGCCTTTTCGTTGTAGAGGCGGAAGCGCTTCGAGACGTCGTCGACGACGATGGCCGGCGAGCCCGGTTCGAAGGCGCTCATGTCTCCCGCTCCTGGCTCGTTCCTCGCCGGGCCGCTCGCTTTGCGTTCAGGCCACGCAGGCCAGGGCACACGCCCTCGTTCCTCGGGCTCACAGCTCCTCGCTCACGTTCACCGAGAACTTGCGGAACACGAACCAGCCGACCACGAGCGACGTGACCGACCAGGCGAAGCACGCCAGGCAGCGGCTCAGCGACGGCACCTGGAGGTACCAGACGAGGTCGCGCGCCGCGCCCACGTAGGTGGCGATCGGGTTGAAGTGGAGCAACTCGTCGATGGTGAACGGCCCGATCTGCTTGGGCCCGACCGCGGCGATGCTCCACACGATCGGGGTGCAGTAGAAGAGCAGCTGCATGAAGATCGAGATCAGGTACTCGACGTCGCGGTAGTAGACGTTGGCCAGGCTCAACATGAGGCCCATGCCGAGGGCGAAGCCGACGACCAGGGCGACGAGGATCGGCCACAGCAGGAACGTCCAGGAGACGTTGCCCAACAGGATCAGCACAACCATCAGGATCGAAGTCTCGATTGCGGCCTGGACCAGCACGGCGAGGACGTTCGCCACCGCCGGGCACTCCGGCGGGAAGTAGACCTTCTTGAGCAGGTCGGCGTTCAGGGCGAGGGCGGCGATGGAGCCGTTGACGATGTTGGCGAAGAGGTTCCAGACCACGAGGCCCGAGAACAGGTAGACCGCGAACACCGTCGTGCCGTTGGCCGAGGGCGGCGCCTGGCCCCCGAGGAACGTGCCGAAGACGAGGGTGAAGACCAGCAGCGTCGACAGCGGGTTGAGCAGCGACCACAGCCAGCCGAGGACGCTCTTCTTGTACTTGGCCCGGAACTCGCGCTCGGTGAGGTTGACGATGAGCGTGCGGTAGGTCCAGAGCTCGGCGAAGGGGATCTTCGGGGCGAGCTTGGCGACGGGGGTGGCGGCGGTGGCCATGGCTCAGCCCACCTCGGTCGCGCCGCGACCCTCAGTTGAACGGCACATGATCGTCACAGGGTACGGCACCCCGCGGTAGCCCCACCATTCACGTCGCCTCACCGCCGAGGTACCCGAATCGGCCCAACCCCTCGGCCCCGAGGCGCTCGACGTGCGCCAGCGCGACGTCATCGAAGGCGGACCGCCACCCCCCGATCCCCGACCCGTCGATGGGCCCGAAGGTGCGCTCGTGATGGGCCAGGTCCGGGTGCTGCGAGGCGCGCCGGCGGGCCTCGTCGTCCACCATGGCGGGCACGAAGGCCACGTCGAGGAAGGCGCAGACAGCCTCGAGTTGGCCCACCGGGTCGGTGACGAGGTCCTCGTAGCGCAGACGGTGGTAGTGGTCGGGGACGACGCTCAGCCGGTTGGCCACGAACACGTTGTCGGCCGACCAGAAGCGCGGGTAGCCGTACTTGAGGCGGGGGATCCAGCCCAGGCGGTGCATCGAGACCATGACGTCGCGGACGTCGCGGACGATGTGCAGCGCCTTCACCTCGTCGAAGAAGCCCTGGTCGAGCAGGATGCGCAGGAACTGGAGGTCGTTGGGCGACTTGTCACCCGCCAGGCGCGCGTGGGCCCGCTCGGCCACGGCCTCGTACAGTGCGCCGATGACCCCCGCCGGGGTGTACGGCGCACCGGCCAACGCGGCGCGCACGCCCTCGGGGTCGAGGTACCGGCCGATGCTCTCGGCGTAGCGCTTGGAGCCCACGACCAGGCCGCCGACGAGGCGTTTGCCGAGGGCCTCGTCGGCGACGCGGTCCACGAGGAAGGCCACCGGGATGACGAAGTCGGTCTCGTCGGGTACGACGAGGTCCGGGTGGGCGTTGAGGCACTGGGCGAGGAGGGTGGTGCCCGAGCGCATCGAGCCGAGGATCACGAACACGGTGCTCTCGGACCTCAGGCGACGACGACGAGCGTCGAGGCGGCCTTGTCGTGCCAGCCCTGGCGGCGGACGTTCGGGATCGAGCTGAGGTAGACCACCATCCACATCAGCTGGCCCACGAGGGGCAAGGGCAACAGCAGCCACACCGTGGGGACGGCATAGCGCACCAGTGCCTCGCCCGGGGTGGGCCGAGCCCCGTCGGTGCGCCGCACGATGCGCAGGCGCAGCAGCATCTTGCCGAGGGTCTGACCCCGCCAGGCCACCATCCCGGCCTCGTAGAGCGCGGCGAGCACCCAGAAGACGCCCGCGAAGGTGAGCGTGGTGAGCAGGCTGCTGTCACCTTCGGCCGGCCGCACGATGAGGAAGGCCAGGAAGCCGGCGACGTTGAAGGTGATGAACACGTCGATGAGGCGGGCGATGGCCCGCTGCCACACCGGGGCGACGGCACCCGTGCCCGAGATCGGCCGGCCCTCCTCGTCGAGGGGAACGTCCTGGTCTTCGTCCTCGTCGAGTCCCGCCCGCTCCTGGTCGGGATCGCTCCAGTCGCGCTCCCAGCCCTCGAGGGAGTCGTCGTCGCCCGGCACCCCACTGGCCCCGCCGGTCATTCCGCAGCCTCCGCGAGGGCCTCGGCCAGTGCCGGGTGCACCAGCAGGCTCTCGTGGATGTCGCTCACCCGAAGCCCGGCGGTGACCGCGAGAGCGATCACCGAGATGAGCTCGGCCGCGTTGCGGCCCACGATCGACCCACCCAGGACCACCCCGGTGGCGGGGTCGGAGAGGATCTTCACGAATCCGCGGGGGTCGTCGAGGATCAGCGCCTTGGCGTTCGAGGAGAACGGCACCTTGGTCACGCGGATCTTGCGCCCCTCGGCGAAGGCGTCGGCCTCGGCCAGGCCCACATCGGCGATCTCGGGCTCGGTGAAGATCGCGGAGGCGGCCTTGTCGTAGTCGAGGTGCTTGTGCGCCCGTGCCTGGAGGCCCATGACGTGCTCGGCGATCTTGCGGCCCTGCATGGACGCCACCGACGACAGCGGGAGCTTTCCCGAGAGGTCGCCGGCGGCGTAGATGTGAGGGATGTTGGACCGGCAGTGACGGTCGACGGTGACGTAGCCCCCGTCGGTGACCACGCCGGCGGTCTCGAGCCCGAGCTTGTCGGAGTTGGGGATCGAGCCGATGGCGAGCAGGGCGTGCGAGCCCGTCGGGCGCCGGCCGTCGTCGCAGCGGACGGTGATGCCGTCGTCGGTGACGTCGATGCCCTCGGCACGGGCACCCATGAGCAGCTTCACGCCGCGTTCGATGAAGTTCTCCTCCAGCGCGGCGGCCACCTCGGGGTCTTTTCGGGGCAGCACCTGCTGGCGGCTGACGATGAGGGTCACGTCACAGCCGAACGACGAGAACATGTGCACGAACTCGACGCCGGTGACACCCGAGCCGATGACCACGAGGTGCTCGGGCATGGTGGGCGGCGGGTACGCGTCGCGGGTGGTGAGCACCCGGTCGCCGTCGACGGGCGCCCACTCGGGGATCCGTGGGCGGCTGCCGGTGCTGAGGAGGATGGCGTCGGCGTCGAGCTCGACGGGGCCCTCCTCGGTGTCGGCCACCACCTCGTGGGTGCCGACGAGGCGCCCGGTGCCCCGGATCAAGCGGACCGACTGGCTCTCCAACAGGCCGGTGATCGAGCGCTCGAGGCGGGCCTCGATGTCGGCGTTGCGCACCCGCAGGGCCTCGGAGTCGAGGCTGGCGGTGACCTCCGTGAGGCCCATGCCCCGGGCCGCGCGGAGCTGCGACAGCGCGCCGCCGCTGGCGATCATGGCCTTGGAGGGGATGCAGTCCCACAGGTGGGCGGCACCACCGATGATGTCACGCTCGATGATGGTGACGTCGGCCCCGAGCTTCGCCGCCTGCGTGGCGGCCTGGTTGCCCGCGGGGCCACCACCGATGATCACGAGCCTGGTCGCCACCAACGCAGCCTACTTGCCGCCGACGTGGGCCGATCTCGGGCTTCACGAGCCCTCGCGGAAGCGCCGGCGGGAACCTCGCCTCGCCGCGCCGCGGTGCGCGGATGAGGGTCCGCGGGGCATCGGCCCGACGAAGCACCGAGGGGGTCGACAGCGACGGCGCGGTCGGCGAGGATGAGGGGATCTCCGGAGCAGCCGGAGCACCATGGGGGGGCAACACCATGCGGGTCGGACAAGTCGTGACGTCGAGGGTGAAGGGCGGTCAGGTCGAGGCTGCGGTCACCGCGGCCGTCGAGATCGCCGGGCTGGTCCGCCGCCACGGCGGCGACGTCCATTTCCACCTGACCACCGTCGCAGGCGAAGACGTCAATTCGACGGTCTTCTCCATCGACTACGAGAGCCCTGAGGCACTGGGCGCGGCGTTCGACGCGATGGCCGACGACGCCGAGATCCAGGCGTTCACCACGCGGTTCAACGGCCCTGATTCGCCGAGCGAGGTCACCTCGACGAGCATGACCATGGAGCTCCCGCTCGGCCGCGACCCCAAGCCCGGGCAGGGCGGCATCCTCGAGGTCCATCTCGGCAAGCCGAACCCGGGTCGCATCGCGGACGTCCTCAACGAGGCGGCGGAGGTCTGCGAGTTCGTCGAGGCCAACGGTGCCGTCAACGCCCGCTGGTACAGCTGACCTACGCAGGCATGGCCAGCGGAATGACGGCCTTCACCTGGGAACTGGAGAACATGGCCGCCCACGCCCGCTTGGGCGACGCATGGTTCTCCGACGCCGGCTTGGCGCTCCAGGCCAGGACGGCCGGCGCCAACCCGGCGAGCATCTCGATCTCAAGCTCGCTCTACACCCGAATTCCCGTGTAGCGCTTCGCACCCTCCCCACAGGCGGGTGACCTGACCGCGGGCAGATCGACCGGCAGGGCAGAACACTTCCACGGGTTGCCGACACGTCGTCGCCGTCACACGGCGCCCGGCCCTGGCGCGGCCCGGCGCTGCTCAGACCCGCGCCCGGGCCAGGCGGACGAGGCGGTGGTCGGGGGTGAAGAGCTTCCTCGTGAGGCCGATGCTCACGACGGTCACCGTCGTCGCCGCCGCGCCCAGGATGAGGAACATCACCGCCGCCTGCACGAGCACGGCGTCGACGGGGTCGACGCCGGCGAGGATGAGGCCGGTCATGGCGCCGGGCAGGAAGACCAGGCCGACGGCCTTGGTGGTCTCGATCTGGCTGATGAGGGCGGTGCGCACCGCCGCACGCGTGTAGGGGCGGGAGGCGACGGGCCAGGGCTGGCCGAGGGCGAGGCGGGCCTCGACCTCGGGCCGCTTGTCGCCCAGCTCCCCCACCACCCGGCGGGAAGCGACCACGGTGGCGGTCATCGAGTTGCCGATCATCATCCCGGCGAGGGGGACGATGGCCCGGCCCTCGACGGGGAAGATGCCGAAGCCGAAGATCACGCCCAGGCTCACGGCTGCGGCCGCACCGGTCGCGGCGAGCGCGATGGGCAGCAGGCCGGGGACCTCGGGGGCGCGTCGCCTGACCACCACGGAGGCGAAGCCCACCATGAACACCACCCACGCCCAGGACAGCCACAGCGGGGCGTCGGGGTCGATGATCACGGTGAGGGCGACGCCCACCGCCAGGAGCTGGACGATGGCGCGCAGGCAGGCCCAGAGGATCGAGCGCTCCAGGCCGTAGCCGCGCCACCACGACAGGCCGACGGCCACGGCCACGAGCAGCAGCGAGGCCGCCAGCCCCGTCCACGTGACGTCGCCGGCCGGGCTCGACGCCGCCAGCACGACCGCGGTCACCGGCCGCTGCCCTCCCCCGCCGCACCCGAGGACACGACACGCCCGGCGGCCATGACGAGGCGGCGATCGGCGATGCGGTCCACCTGGTGGGGGTCGTGGGTGACCCACAGCACCGGCACGCCGCTGTCGGCGAGGTCGGCACCGAGGCGTTCAAGCACGCGGGTGTTGTCCCCGTCGAGGGCCGAGGTGGGCTCGTCCATGAGCAGCACCTCGGGCTCGGTCACGAGGGTGCGGGCCAGGCAGGCCCGCTGGGCCTCGCCGCCGGAGAGGTCGTCGGCGGTCCGGTCGAGGAACGAGCGGTCGAGCCCGGCCCGGTGCAGGGCGTCCCCGGCCTCGTCCTCGCTCAGCTCGGGACGGGCCACGGCGAGGTTGTCGGCAACCGTCCCCGGGAACAGCGTGGGCCGCTGGAAGACCATGCCCACCCGCCGGCGGAGGGCCAACGGGTCGAGGGTGCCGACGTCCTCACCCCGGAAGCGGACGTGGCCGTCGGTGGGCACCTCCAGCCGGTTGCACAGACGCAGCAGGGTGGACTTGCCGGACCCCGACGGCCCCACGATGGCGGTCAGGCCCCGGTCGGGGATGCGGGCGTCGACCCCGTCGAGCACCGTGGTGCCGTCGACGACGAGCCGCACGCCCTCGAAGGCGAAGAGGTCGACTTCGGGCGGCACCACGCCAAACCGTACGCTGACGGCATGGATGATCAGTCGAAGGCGCGACTCGACGAGTGGCGGGCGGCTGCCAGCAAGGACCTCAAGGGCGCCGACCCCGACACGCTGACCTGGCACACCCCCGAGGGCATCGACATCGCCCCGCTCTACACCGAGGCCGACCTCGAGGGCGTCGAGGGCCTGGGGACCCTGCCTGGCGCCCACCCGTACGTCCGGGGCGTCCGGGCGACCATGTACGCCAACCGGCCCTGGACCATCCGCCAGTACGCCGGCTTCTCCACCGCCGAGGAGTCCAACGCCTTCTACCGGCGCAACCTCGCCGCCGGCCAGAAGGGCCTGTCGGTGGCCTTCGACCTCGCCACCCACCGCGGCTACGACAGCGACCACCCCCGGGTCGAGGGCGACGTGGGCATGGCGGGCGTGGCCATCGACTCGGTCGAGGACATGCAGATCCTCTTCGACGAGATCCCCCTCGACCAGATGTCGGTGTCGATGACCATGAACGGCGCGGTGTTGCCCGTGCTCGCCTGCTTCATCGTGGCCGGCGAGGAGCAGGGCGTGGCCACCGAGGCGCTGGCCGGGACCATCCAGAACGACATCCTCAAGGAGTTCATGGTCCGCAACACCTACATCTACCCGCCCGAGCCGAGCATGCGGATCGTGGCCGACATCATCGGCTACACCGCCGAGCACATGCCGAAGTGGAACTCGATCTCGATCTCCGGGTACCACATGCAGGAGGCGGGGGCCACGGCCGAGCAGGAGCTCGCCTTCACCATCGCCGACGGCCTCGAGTACGTGCGGGCCGCCCTCGCCGCCGGGCTCGACATCGACGCCTTCGCCCCCCGCCTGTCGTTCTTCTTCGCCATCGGCATGAACTTCTTCATGGAGGTGGCCAAGCTGCGGGCCGCCCGCATCCTGTGGGCCGAGCGCATGCAGCAGTTCGGCCCCCAGGACCCCCGCTCGGTGATGCTGCGCACCCACTGCCAGACCTCGGGCGTGTCCCTCACCGAGCAGGACCCCTACAACAACGTCATCCGCACCGCCTACGAGGCCATGGCCGCGGTGCTCGGCGGCACCCAGAGCCTCCACACCAACGCCTTCGACGAGGCCCTCGGCCTTCCGACGGACGCCTCCGCCCGCATCGCCCGCAACACCCAGCTCATCCTCGCCGAGGAGACCGGCGTCACCCACGTGGTCGACCCCCTCGGCGGCAGCTACTACATCGAGGCCCTGACCAACGCCCTCGTGGAGAAGGCCGGCGCCCTGATCGACGAGGTCGAGGGACTGGGCGGCATGACCAAGGCGGTCGCCTCGGGCATGCCGAAGCTGGCCATCGAGGAGAGCGCCGCCCGCCGCCAGGCCGCGGTCGACCGCGGCGAGGAGATCGTCGTCGGCGTCAACAAGTACGTGCCCGAGCACCCCGAGCAGGTGGACGTGCTCGACATCGACAACACCAAGGTGCGCGAGCAACAGGTCGCCCGCCTGGCCCGCCTGCGGGCCGAGCGTGACGAGGAGGCCTGCAGCGCCGCCCTGGCCGCGCTGACCGAAGGCGCCCGTGGCGACAGGAACCTCCTTGCCCTGTGTGTCGACGCCGCCCGCGCCCGGGCCACCGTGGGCGAGATGTCGGCGGCCATGGAAGAGGTCTTCGGCCGCCACCAGGCCGAGGTCCGTACCATCTCGGGCGTGTACGGCGGCGCCTACGAAGGGGACGAGGGCTTCGCCGAGATCCGCGCCGAGATCGACGCCTTCGCCGAGAAGGAGGGCCGCCGGCCCCGCATCCTCGTGGTGAAGATGGGCCAGGATGGCCACGACCGCGGCGCCAAGGTGATCGCCACCGCCTTCGCCGACCTCGGCTTCGACGTCGACGTCGGCCCCCTCTTCCAGACGCCGGCCGAGGTGGCCCGCGACGCGGTCGAGAACGACGTCCACGTGGTCGGCGTCAGCAGCCAGGCCGCCGGGCACAAGACCCTCGTGCCCCAACTGGTGCAGGCCCTGGCCGACGCCGGCGGCGGCGACATCAAGGTCGTGTGCGGCGGGGTCATCCCGCCGCAGGACTACGACGCCCTCGAGGCCGCCGGCGTGGCCGCCATCTTCGGCCCCGGGACCAACATCCCCGAGGCCGCGGCCAAGGTGCTCGCCCTGCTTTGAGCACTCTGAGCGCCGCGTGAGCCACGGGGTCGACGAGCTCGCCTCGGGCATCCGCGCCGGCGACCGGCGCGCCCTGGCGCGCGCCATCACCTTGGTCGAGTCCTCGCGCCCCGACGACCAGGACCGCGCCGCTGCGCTCCTCGACGACCTCGTGGCGGACGCCGGCGGTGCCCTGCGGGTGGGCATCACCGGAAGTCCTGGAGTGGGCAAGTCCACCTTCATCGAGGCCTACGGCCTGCACCTCGTGGGCGGCGGGTCACCAGGGCCCGAGCGGCCCCACGGAGCGGGGAAGAAGGTCGCGGTGTTGGCGGTCGACCCGTCGAGCCAGCGCACCCGCGGCTCCATCCTGGGCGACAAGACCCGCATGCCCGGTCTCGCCGCCAGCCCCGACACCTTCATCCGCCCCTCCCCGTCGGGCGCCACCCTCGGCGGGGTGGCCCGGCGCACCCGTGAGGCGGTCACCCTCTGCGAGGCCTTCGGCTTCGACGTGGTGGTCATCGAGACCGTCGGCGCCGGCCAGTCCGAGGGCACGGTGGCCGACCTCGTCGATGTGTTCGTGCTCCTCGTCGGGCCCGGCGGTGGCGACGACCTCCAGGGCATCAAGCGCGGGATCATGGAGCTGGCCGACGTGCTCGTCGTGACCAAGGCCGACGGCGACCTCGCGGCCACCGCCCGCCACACCGCGGCGGACTACCGCCACGCCCTCGAGCTACTCCGCCCCAAGGAGGGAGCGGAGGCGGCGCCGGTGCTGGCCTGCTCCTCGCTCTCCGGCGAGGGCATCGCCGAGGTCGCCGACACCGTGGCCCGCCTCCAGGGGGAGTGGGCGGCGTCGGGGCGCCTGGCCGAGTTGCGCTCGCTCCAGGCCACCGCCTGGATGTGGAACGACGTCCAGAGCCGCCTCGCCGACGCCTTGAACGACAGCGCCGCGGTGCGGGCACTGGCGCCCGGCCTCGAGGCCGAGGTCGCGGCCGGCACGCTCTCCCCCACCACCGCGGCCCGCCGCCTGCTGACGGCGTTCTGGGACGAGGCCGCCGCCGGCCGTTAGGCGCAGCTAGGCGAGGGGCACGCGTAGGAACGTCGGCGGTTGGTCGCCGCTCCCGAGGAGGAGCAGCTCGACCTCGTTGTCGCCCTCCTGGAACTGCTCGAAGTCGAGCAGGGCACGGAAGCGAAAGCGGTGGCCGTCACGACGGAAGTCGCCGGCCACCCCGGCCACCCGTCCGTTGAGCACGACGAGCGCCTCGTCGTAGGGCTCCTCGTCGATCCCGAGCACCAGCGTGCCCTGGAGCACCAGCGGCACCCTGCCCCCCTCTGCGGGCAACCCCAGGTAGTCCTCACGGTGGTCCAGGCTCCACCGGGCTCGCGGGTCGATGGCGTCGGTGATGGACGTCACGTCGAGCTCGTCTTCGGGCTGTCCGACCAGGGACCCGAGGACGCCGACCGCGGCGACGCCCCGCCACCCCGGTTCGGGGAAGCGCTCGGCGTTGCGCTGCGCCACGCTGAACAGGCCGCCGAGATCGTTGGAGACGGATTCGGGGCCGGAGCCGTAGAACACCGGCTTGTCGTCGGGGGCGGGATCGTCACCGAAGAGCGACCGGCCGTCGAACTCCCAGTCGGTGTGGATGCCGAGCACGTCGACGAGCGTGGGGAGCAGGTCCGTGTTCATGGCGTTCTCGTCGCTGACCTCGCCCTCACGCACGCCGGGTACGCGCACGAGCATGGGCACACGGTAGATCTCGTCGACGGTGTCGTCGGTCGGCGTGCGCTTGGGGTGACCGGCGGTGAAGGAGATCCCGTGATCGGCGGTCACCACCACGACGGCATCGTCCCAGATCCCCTCCTCCTCGAGACGGTCGAGGAGGTCGCCCAGCAGCGTGTCGGCGTACCCCACCTGGAGCAGGTGGCGCTGTTGGCCCTGGCGGATGAGGAACTCATCGTCGCGCCAGGTCCCGTCGACCGAGCCCGGGGGGCCACCCTCACCGCGGTAGGTACGCCCATCGGGCGTCGTGAGCCAATTGAAGTGCGGGAAGAGCCCGTCGTGGACGAAGTACAGGCGGGACTGGGTCTCGGGGCCGACGCGCTCGGTCATGCGGCGGAGGAGCTCCCCGGTCCCCTGCGGCTGTGTTGCCGCCATCTGTTGGTTGCGAGCCGTCATGAAGTCGTCGATGCCCGGCCGGCTGGTCGTGGTGGTCGGCAGGGTCGTCGAGGTGGGGCCGCCGTCGATGTTGTCGGCGCCCCCCCCGGCGTCCTCGATGAAGCCCCCCCAGGACTGGTCCACCCCGGGGAGTCCCGCACGCAGGCCGGGGGGAAGGGTGGCGTGGCCGTACACCACGGAGGCGTCCTCGAGGGCGCGCCCGAGCGCGGGCAGCCAGCCGTTGTTCGACTCGGCGGAGACCTGGGCGCACACCGTGGTCGGGCACAGCTGCGTGATCGTCTCGGTGACGTCCATGTCGTAGGTGCCCCCGAGCAGGGTGAACAGGTTGCGCGGGTAGTCGATCGAGGTCGGCAGGGCACCGCTGGCCGGGTCCAGGCCGCTCTGGATCGTGGGCACGCTGCCCGGGGTGTTCGGTGACAGCGACGTGGCGTTCCGGAACCACGTGGCCTGCTCGGCCAGACGGGCGAAATTGGGGAACCGGGTGGCATCGATCTGGCCGTCCGCATCGAGGAGTGAGGCGACGGGGAGTTCGTCGAACACCACCATCACGACGGGTCGAGGATCGTCCACGACGACCCCCGTGGCCGCCTGTGCCTCCTCCTCCCAGAGGAGCCGCGAGGTCGCCGAGGTGACCAGGAACAGCCCGAGGAACAACAGCGGCGCCAGCGCCAGGTAGCGCAGGCCGAGACGCATGGCCCGACTCCGCTGCTCGGCGAGGAGGATGACCACCCCGATGCCGAGGGAGATCACCACCACGGGCAGATTCGAAGAGAAGTCGAACTGCCGGGCCACGGTGGCGCCCAAGGCGGTGCCCAGCACCCCGATGAGCACCGCGTGCACGACCGCGCCGAACCGATGGCCGATGGCGTGGGCCACCACCTCGATGAGCACGCAGACCAGCGGGATGGCGAAGGCCACCGCAAGCGCGAACGTCACGATCTGACCCCGGGTGGCCTCGGCCGCGACGAAGAACTCGGGGTTCTTGCCGAACAGGTCCAGCAGCGGCTGGGCGACCGCCAGGCCCGACAGGGCGAGGAGGGAGAGGGCGTCGTAGCCGAACACCCGCCGCAGTTCGAGGTGGGTGGCCACGCGTCCCGCCCATCCGGTCTGGGCCGAGCGGCCCCCTGCGGCCCGTTCGCTCAGATGCGACGGCCCGGTCGCGGCCATGTCCGCCATCACTCCAGTGAAGCAGTCTCGAACTGACGAGAGCCGGACCCTGTGGGTAGCAGGAGAACGATCTCGTTCGCACCTCGGCGGAGGATCTCCTCGGAGATCAGCGCGTTGAACGAGGCGCGGCCGCCGTCGCTCTCGGCGAAGTTGCCCGCCACACCCGCGACCCGCCCGTTCGCCACGACCACGGCGGCGTCCGGCAAGGGGCCACCGTCGAGGTCCAACACGCTCGTGATCAGCATGGGCGCGAGGCCGTCCGCATCGGGCTGCCAGTCGGCCAGGCGGTCCTTCTGATCGGTCGTCCAGGTGAGACCGCTCGCGCCCCGCACGTCGAGGTCCTCGAGGTCCTGGCCCACGAGATCGGCGTACTCGCCCTGGCCGAACACGCCGAGCCAGTCGTCGCCGTTGGGCAGGTAGTCGTGGTCGCGTTGGACCACCTCCATCACGCCGTCGAAGTCGACGGGCACCTCGTCGGGGCCCACGTCCCAGTAGGTGGGCTTGCTGTCGCGGTCGGGACCGTCGCCGAGGAGCGACTGGCCGTCGAACTCCCAGTCGCTCTGGATGTCGAGGGCGTCGACGATGGTCGGCAGCACGTCCATGTTGAGGGCGTTGACGTCGCTGATCTCGCCCTCGGTCTGGCCGGGGTACTTGATGAACAGCGGGATGTTGTAGATCTCGTGGACCGTGGCGGCACGCGGGCTGCGGAAGTTCTCGCCCGGGGTGAAGGCCACCCCATGGTCGGACAGGACCACGACGAGGGCGTCCTCCCACATCCCCTGCTCCTCGAGTTGCCGGATCATCCGGCCCACGAGGTCGTCCATGTAGCCCACCTGGAGCAGGTGGCGGGCGAAGCCCTGGCGCACGAGGTAGTCGTTGTCGTCGGTCCAGATGCCCCCGCCCTCGAGACCCGGCACGAACCGGGCGTCGGACACCACGTACTGGTAGCCCTCCGGGCTGAGCAACCACGGGATGTGAGGGAAGGTGGCGTGGGCGAAGTGGAGTCCCGGCCGCTCGGTGGGCTGGATGGTGTTGATCATCGAGTCGATGAGGCCCGCCTGGTACCGGGGGGCCCAGCCCTGGGGGCCGAGCGCCTTCCACTTGTACGAGGGGTCGTTGCTGGGGGGCGAGCCGCTCTGCTCGGCACCGCTGGGCGGCGCGCCGCCGCTCGGGTCGAGGGCGGCGCTGGCGTCCTGTTGCTCGACGTTGGCGTCGTCGATGAAGCCGCCCCACGCCCGGTCGACGGCGGGGAGGCTCTCGCGCAGGAACGGTGGCAGGGTGGCCTGGAAGTACACGACGGAGGCATCGAGCACCGCCTGGCGGCTCCGGCGGTAGTTGAACTTCTCCTCGTCGGCCCGGTTCACGCAGATGGTGCTGGGGCAGACGCTCGTGACCGGCTCGGTGACGTGCTGCTCGTACTGCTCGCCGAGCAGGGTGAAGATGCTGCGGGGGTGGTCGGCGGAGGTAGGCAGGGCTCCGAGCTGCGGGATGAGGCCGGTCATCATGGCCGGCACGCTGTCGGTGGTCTTGGGCGACACCGAGGTGGCGTTGCGGTACCAGGTGCCCTCGTCGGCCAGACGGGCGAAGTTGGGGAAGCGCTCGGCGTTGATGGTGCCGTCCTCGGTCATCAGCGACGCCACGGGGAACTCGTCCATCTGGATGATCACGATCGGCGCCGGGTTCCCGATGGTGACGCCGGTGGCGGCGGTGGCCTCCCCCTCGCTCAGGAGCTTCGAGGTGGAGGAGAAGAGCAGGAAGGCGGCGAGGAACACGACCGGCGCGAAGGCCAGGTAGTGCAGGCCCATGCGGACGCCCGCGACACGGCGCTCGCCGTAGAGGATGAGCCCGCCTGCGGCCAGCGCGGCGGCGACGCTCAGGGCGTCGTTGGAGATACCGAGCTGGCGGGCGAGGTACATCCCCAAGAAGGCGCCCAGCCCGAACACGAGCGCGACGTGCACCACGAGACCGAGTCCCCGGTGGATGGCGTAGGCCACGACCTCGACGGCGATGAGCACGAACGGGATGCCGAGGGCCACGAGCACCCCGAACGCGGCGACCTCGTACTTGCTGAGGGAGTTGGCCACGAAGAACTCGGGGTTCTTGCCGAACAGGTCGAGGACCGGCTGGGCCACCGCGAGGCCCCAGAGGGCGAGGATCACGAGACCGTTGTGACGCACGATCTCGCGCAGGTTGAGTCGGCGGGCGAGGCGCCGCGACAACGGATCCGGGCCGGCGACGATGCGGTCGTCGTCGCTCGTCGACGAGTCGACGCCGCCCGGCTGGCCCGCGTCCTCGGTGGCCTCCGTCACGGCCGAGGCTCAGCGGGGCGTGAGGTGGTACAGGATCCGGGTCCCGGACGGGAGGGTCGTCTGCTCGACGATGTCGAAGTGGTCGGCCAGCGCACGCTCGAGGACGGTAGCCGTGTAATCGTCGTGGGTACCTTCACGCTTGTTCTTCAGCAGGCGCTTGACCATCTGGTCGTCCGGCGTGGGGAACTCGAGGACGGCTTCACTGCCGACGTCGGCGAGGAAGGCCACGAACTCGGGCAGCGGGACGTTGTTGGTGATGGCCAGGTGGTGGATGACCGCCAGGCAGAGCACGACGTCGGGCTTGGTGCGGTCGGTGAAGGCCTTGCGCTCCCGACCGCGCCACCCGAGGCCGGGCGACTGGCTGGACAGGTCCATGGTGAGGGGCAGGATGGTGGTGTTGCCCTCCTCACGCAGCGCCCGGTACAGCGTGTCGACCACCAGCGGGTCCGAGTCGACCGCCACGACGTAGTCCGAGCTCTTGGCGGCGAGGCGCGAGAAGTGGCCGTCGTTGGCGCCGAGGTCCCAGACGAGCGAGCGGTGGGTGCGACCCACGACCTTGTCGACGAAGGTGGTCTTCCCGTCGAGATCGGCGTCGGTGTAGTGACCGCGCTCGCTGTAGCCCGACCAGGTGGACTCCGAGCGCTTCCACTTGAGCCCACCCACCAGCTTGGTGAGCTTGTCGAGGTTGGCGGCGATCAGCTCCTTCTTGAAGCCCGCCTTGCCCAGGTCCTTCTTCACGTCCGAGTCGGTGTCGGAGTAGCGGTTCTCGAACGCCGCCTGGAGGTAGACGTTGGTGAAGACGCCCTTGCGGAAGCGGTCACGGAAGCCCATGACGGCACGGGCCTCGGTCGGGGTGATGCCGTCGATCGAGCCGCGCAGCCACGGCTGGAAGGGCAGGTCCTTGTAGGCCTGGAACATCAAGGGGTAGAGGAACAGCTCGCAGAATTGCCGGTAGCCGTACCACGGCTCGCCGGCGCGGAGCTTCTCGAACGAGCCGACGTCGATGAAGGTGGGCCGTGCCCCCACGAACTGCACGTTGTAGGACGTGGCGTCCTTGGTGATGACGTCCTCATCGAGGCCCTGGCGGGTGAGCTGGAGCTGGAGCAGCGCCGCGTCGCGGAGCATCTCGAAGGTCCACTCGTAAGGGTACGAGAGGAACGGGATGCGGTCGTGACGCAGGGCCGCCTCCCAGCGGCCGTCGTCGCCCACGAAGGCGGCCACCTGGTCGTCGGGCACCCGCTCGGTGCCGACGATGCGGCCGTCGGCGACGGCTCTGGTGAAGAAGGTCGACGCCGCGGCGGCCTCGTAGTCGGCCAGGGCGGCGCCCGAAAGTGAGCGGATGACGGCGTCGTCGGAGACGAAGACGCGGCTCATCGGGTCGCGGAACGACCCCGGATCGGCAGGAGGTGTGGTCATGTTCGGATCGGGCCGCCGGCGCAGGCCGACGAACCTGGGTGGGCCTAGTTGGCCGCCTCGGCGGGCGGCACCGTGGCGGGCTCGGCCGTGGTCGTGGCCTCAGCGGTCGTGGCCTCAGCGGCCGTCTCACCCTCGCCCTCGGTGAGCTCGTTGTCCTTCTTCCAGAACATCATCTTGCGGCCGAACATCTTGAAGAAGACGGCGAGGCCGGCGAAGCCGCCGACGATCACCTGGAGCACGATGCTTCCGGTGCCGGGATCGAGGTACGCGAACATTGGTGGGTGACGCCTCCAGACGTGACGGGCTCCGACGACGGGAAGGTGAACGGCTCGGGGCCGTCCCGTGTCGCAGGAGCGAACCATCAGCGTACCACCGCGCATCCCGGGCAAGGAATCAGGGTGCGCGAGCTTGACCCGACCCACCGCCACCGAGTGGGGTGATCGCCATGGCCTCACGCTCGACCTCCCTGCGCTCGACCCTCGGCCGGGTCCGGCGCCGCCTCGCCGGCACACCAGCGAGGTCGGCCACCCCGACCGAGGCGCCCGCGCCGCGCCTTTGGTCCGAGGCGCCGCCCTCCCCCTGGGCCCCCCGCACGCCGGCCGAGGACGCCGCCACGGTGTGGTGCAACATCTGCCGCTGGACCGGCGACGCCTTCGCCGGCCGCTTCCACAGCGAGGCCGCCAACTGCCCCCAGTGCGGCAGCATCTCCCGGGACCGCTACCTCTTCCACTGCTACGTGGCCCGCACCCCTGGGTCCCTCGGCGCCCGCGTCCTCGAGACCAGCCCCCGACTGGGCGATGACTACCGGCGGGCCATGGCGGGGTGGTTCGACTACACGTGCAGCGACTACGACGAACGCGCCCACCGGGGCGTCGTGCAGCTCGACCTCCAGGCCATCGATCGGCCCGACGAGAGCTTCGACGCCATCCTCACCCCCCACGTGCTCGAGCACGTGCCCGAGACCGCCAAGGCCCTCGACGAGATCCACCGGGTGCTCACCCCCGGCGGGCGCATGTACCTCCAGGTGCCGGTGCTCCAGGGCCGCACCGCTCCCCCGGTCGAGCCCGAGTTCCACGGCGACCACACCCCGGTGTTCTGGCGCTTCGGCTTCGACCTCACGGCCACCCTCCGCGAGCACGGCTTCACGTCGTCGCTGCTGGCCACCGACGGCTGGCTCAGCTACCTCGACAGCGGGGCTTCGGAGTGGCCCGAGGAGACCTCGCGCGAATTCGATGTCACCTCGATGACCGCCGGCGTGGTCCGCGACGACCTCGAGTCGGTGGCCGACGACGCCACCGCCGCCCGCCTCGGTCTGCTCCCCGCGTACATGTTCCTCACGTGGGAGTGCATCAAGGCCGGCTGAGGCCCGACACTGGCTCCTCCTTCGTCGGAGCGCCTTCGGCATCCCTGCCACGCCGTTCCCGCCGCTCCGCTCCGCTGCGCAGCCTCACCCCGCCCCGGTCAGACCTGGCCGACGACCTCATCGACCACGGCGCCGAAACGCTCGGCGAAGGCCTCGACCGAGAAGTCGCGGGCCCGGGCCTCGGCGGACGCCGACAGCGTCGCCCGCAGCTGGTCGTCGGCCACGACGGCTTCTGTGCGCTCGACGAGCTCGTCGACGGTGGCGAAGTGGAAGCCCGACACGCCCTGCTGGACGATCTCGAGCTGGCCGGCCAGGCCGATGACCACGGGCACCGCACCGGCGGACATGGCCTCGACGGTCGCGATGCCGAAGTGCTCGAGGCGATCGGGATCGCGCTCGGGGTCCTCCCCGAGCCCGGTGGCCTGCCAGTAGATCGAGGCCCGGGCGTACAGGTCGCGCAGCTCGTCGCCCGGCGCGTCCACGTGCAGCTCGATAGGCAGGCCCTCGGCGGCGGCGCGGACCTGGTCGAGGTAGGGCCGGTCGACCTCGGAGCAGCCGCCCACCAGGTGCAGGGTCCAGCCCTCGAGGCCGCGGTCGACGAGGCGACGGAAGGCCTCGACCATCTCGAGCTGCTTCTTCGAGTGGCCGGCCTCGGCGGCGAAGAACCGCCCGACGGCGAGGATGATCGGCTCCTTCTCGCCCCGCGCCTGCATCGTCACCGGCGGGTAGACGACGGTGCTCTCGGTGCCCCAGTAGCGCTGCACCCAGCGGCGGGTGAACTCCGAGTTCGACACGACGGCGTCGTAGCTGGCGATGAAGTCCGTCGACGGCGGCTCACGGTGCAGCAGGGGCAGCCAGGCCCCCAGCTGGGCGCCGACCTTGGCCTTGAGGCCCCGTCCGGTCGAGATGGCGGCGAGGGCCACGCCCAGGCTCCGGACGTCGGCGCCGCCCAGCACCTCGGCGGGCACGAAGGGGTTGGCCACCCGGACGGTGACCTTCACCGGCGCCTGCGTCGGGCTCGCCGGGAGCTCGATGTCCAGGTTGGTCTTGCGTCGGCGTTCGAGGGCGGTGGCGCCGGGGTCGAGGGTGAGCTGAGCGACCTCGGTGCCGTCCACGTCCACCGCGATCTCGGCCGGGTCGAGGCCCGCCGGTCGGCGCCGGCAGAACACGAGGCGCAGCGGGGTGGGGCGGTCGGCGTGGGGCTCGACGTAGAACGAGGCGTCCTCGGACGCCCAGAAGTAGCGGGGGCGGCGGCCCTCGGGCGGGTAGAAGCCCTCACCGAACCCGGTGTTGACCGAACTCGACCGAACGATGCCGCCAAGGGCGCCGATGACGAGCTTCTGGGCCCCGCTGAGGTCCTTCGACACCTCGGCGGGGAAGTGCACGATGTAGATGCTGTGGCGGGATCGGACCGCCTCGTGGCTCATGAACGAGACGTTGACCACGAGGTCGTACTCGTGGCTGGCCCAGCGCAGGGCGCCGAGGTGCTCGGCGATGACCCGGTTGGTGATCCCGGTGAGGTCGAGGTCGAGGCGGTCGGCGAGGGCGTCGATGTCGAAGTCCTCGGGGCCGAGCAGCACGACGTCGTTGTCGGCGGCGAGCACCTGGGCCACGAGGCCCCCGTACTTCTCGGCGCCGCCCCCGGTGGACCAGTACTTGTTGTAGACCGCGACCCGTCGGCCTCGCCCGGCGGGGCCGCTCGATCCGTCGGGCGCGCTCACCGCACCACCGTCCACCGCTGGACGATCTCGTCGCTCGAGACCACGGGGTGGCGCTGCAGGCGCCGCCGCTCCACGAGCATGGCCGGGAGCAGGCGCAGGAAGGCCAGGTAGGACTTCAGGCGCCGCTTGGCCAGCACGGTGTTGGGCCGACGGCCCCGCAGCATCGGACCGAGCACGTCACGGCGGGCGTAGGAGGCGGTGCTCAGCAGGTAGCGGAACGCGGCGCTGGCGGCGAGGCGGGCGGGCGCGTTCTTGGCGAGCACCAGCAGGCGGTTGCGCTCGACGTAGTGGGCGAACACGGCCGAGCCCTCGCCGGCACTGGCCCCGTGGAGGTGGCGGATGACGGCCTCGGGTCGGTACAGGTAGCGCCACCCCGCCGACCGGCCCCGCCAGGAGAGGTCGGTGTCCTCGTAGTAGAGGAAGAAGCGCTCGTCGAACAGACCCACCTCGTCGAGGTAGCGCCGGCGCAGCAGGGCCTGGCCGCCGCACCAGGCGAAGACCTCAGCGGGCTCGTCGAACTGGCCGAGATCGGGCTCGAGGAAGCCCCGGTCGCCGCCGTAGCCACCTTCGACCAACTGCGAGCCGACGTTGTTGATCACGTCGTAGGGCTTGCCGGCGAGGGCGATCTCCGCCCAACCGGGCTCGGTGCCGACGGCCACCTCGACCGAGTGACCGCCCGAGCGCAGGGTGACCTGCTTGGGGGATTCGGCCGCGAGGCGCAGGCGTGCGGTGCCGCCCACCACCGCTCCCGGGGCCACCGGCACCCGCACCGACGCCCGACCGGACGACCACCGGAACAGGTCTTCAGGGGGCGCGCCGTGCTCCAAGCCGTGGAAGCCTTCGACCAGCTGGGCGTTCGCCATCTCGTCCTTGCCGTCCACCTCGACGCCGCTGACCCGCACGCCGAGCTCGCGGACGTCTCCCCCGGCGCCCGGCACGAAGGTGGGGCTCTCGATCTCGACGTCCACGAAGGTGGGCGCGAACAGCATCTTGCCGGTGGCCGCACCGGCCTGGGGGTCGGCCTCGAGGGCCTCGACCAGCGGGGCCAGCCACCCGGGCTCGACGAAGGCGTCCGGGTTGATCAACGCCACGTAGTCGGCGTCACCGGGGTCGCGCATGGCCAGGTTGTTGGCCGGGAAGCCGAGGTTTCCGCCCGAGTCCATCACCTGCACCCTGGGGAACCGCTCGCGCAGCGCGGCCGGGCTGCCGTCGTTCGAGGCGTTGTCCACCACCACGACCTCGAGGCGGTCCTGCGGCCAGTCGAGGCGCTCGAGGCACTCGACGCAGCGGGCCACGTCCTCTCCGCCGTTGAAGTTGAGCACGACCGCCCGAACCCGGGGCGCGGGTGAGTGGTCGGGAGCCATGACGGCGACCCAACCTATCGGGCGGCTACGCGGTGGCGAGCCAGAGCCTGTCTGGTCCTGCGGTGGCGTACCAGAACACGTCGCCGCGGCCGTCGGCGTTCCAGTCGCCCGTGAACGGGGCGTCGAAGGTGGCGTCGACCCTGACGGGCCTCGGGGCGAACGCCCGACGACCGGTCCCGAGCCACAAGGTGTCGACGGCGGCACCCGGTCCGTACCAGACGATGTCGTCGGTCCCGCCACCGGTGTAGTCGGCCACCAGGGGCACGGCATTGCGGTTCACCGTGACCGACCGACCGGCGAAGCCGTCCACCTCCCCGTACCACACGCTGTCGGTGGCGTCACCGGGCCCGTACCAGAACACGTCGGTGCGCTGGTCGCCGTCGAAGTCGCCGGCCACGGGCGTGAAGGTGCCGTTCACCGTCACCTCGTCGTTGGTGAAGTCCTCGTTGCCGGTGCCGCGCCAGAGGTGGTCGACCGCAGCGCCGGGTCCGTACCAGAGCACATCGCCCTCACCGTCCCCGTCGAAGTCCCCGGCCACGGGCTGATAGTCCGACCCGACGGTGAAGGACTTGGCGACGAAGCTGCCGTTGGCGAGGCTGTACCAGACCACGTCCGGGACCGCGCCGGGGCCGTACCAGAACACATCGCTGCGGCTGTCGCCGTTGAAGTCGCCCACTGCCGGCCGGTAGGTGCCGTTCACCGTCACCGAGCGATTGGTGAAGCCGTTGGCCCCCCCCAGCCACAAGCGATCGGGGGACGACCCCGGCCCGTACCAGAGCACGTCGTCGTAGGCGTCGCCGTTGAAGTTCCCCCGCAACGGGGTGGACACGGCGTCCATCGCCACAGGGGCGACCGTGAACCGCCCGGGACCGATGCGCTGGTCGTAGTCGGCCGCGGCCGACCTGCGGATGGTGGCCAACCGGTTGTAGAGGGCGTTGCCGGGACAGGCGGTCTGGCCGACGTCGCGGTGGCCGACGACGTTCGTGCTCGACGGGCGCACCCCACCGAGGAACAGCTTCCAGCCGATGAGGCGTCCATACGAGGTCAACGCGGCGGAGGTGACCGAGCCCGTGGCGTCACCGAGGAACGCCACGCCCACGGAGCCCCAGTTGTTGTTCGACGCGTGGGCGCCGATGACGGCGGTGCGCATGTCCCCCGCCCGCCCCTGCCACAGGGTGCCGAAGCGGTCGATCACGAAGTTGTACCCGATGTCGTCCCAGCCCCGGGCGTCCTGGTGGTAGGCCTGGATCGAGCGCAGGAGGCTGGGCACCTGGCCCGGGCTGTAGGCGTTGGTGCTGACCGTGTGGTGCACGATCGCCCGCCGCAGGTAGGGAGCAACCTCCGGCGTGCCCCGGTAGGCGCGGGCGCCCCAGGAGGACCGGGGACGCACGGTGGGCTGCCCGGCGGCCTCGCTGCCCGCGCCGGTCCCGGAAGGGCCCGAGGACTCGCCGGCGTCGTCCACGGCGACCGGCGCGCCGGTCTCGCGCACGAGGAACACCTCGACCCCGAGGGCGTCGCCGGGCAGGTCGAGTTGGTAGGCGTCGGCCCGGCCCACGGCGACGGGCTCGCTCACGGGGGCACCCGTGCGCTGCGCCACGCCCACCCGCGCCGCCTCTGCCGCGCCGACGTCGGCACCGTGGCTGGCATCGACGTGCAGCTCGGTCCAGGCCCCCCACGCCCCCGCGGTGCGCACCCGCACGAAGCCGACCCCGCCGGAAGCGGACCGGAAGCCAGCTCCGATGACGGCGAAGGGGTCGACCTCCTCCTCGCCGGTGACGAGACGGGTCCCGTCCCCGGCTTCGCTCCCGCCGGCACCGCCGCCCCCCGCTCGGGTGCCGCCGGCGGGTGCGCCGGCCGCCGGCACCGCCTCGAGCGCGGGAAGGGCCGTGTCGGTCCGCATGGCCCGCTCGTCGCTTGGGGCGGCACCGCGATCGATGCCCTCCTGCGCAGCTGCGGACGGCACCACCCCCGAGAGCAGCGCGAACAGCACGACCATCGACGACAGGGCGAGGCGCCGAGGCGCGGCACCGGGGCTCGGGAGGGAGCGTGCCAACGACATGAGAACCACCACGCAGATCTGTTGGGTCGACCCGCATGGTCGGGAGCGACACCGGGTGCTGGTCGGCCACGCTAGTCGCCGTCCCCGGTCCGGGAATGAACCCCCACGTGGCTCGCCCGGTAACCTCAGCCGCCGTGAAGGGTCTGATCCTCTCGGGCGGCGCGGGAACGCGCCTGCGCCCGATCACCCATACGAGCGCGAAGCAACTCGTGCCCATCGCGAACAAGCCCATCTTGTTCTACGGGTTGGAGGACATGGCCGCGGCCGGCATCACCGACGTCGGCATCATCATCGGCGAGACCGGCGACGACATCCGCGCCGCGGTCGGCGACGGGTCCGAGTTCGGGCTGAAGGTCACCTACATCCCACAGGACGAGCCCCTTGGCCTCGCCCACTGCGTGCTCATCGCCCGGGACTTCCTCGGCGACGAGGACTTCGTGATGTACCTGGGCGACAACATGCTCGAACAGGGGCTCACCGAGTTCGTGGACCGCTTCGAGGAGGACCGCGAGCGGTCGCGTGCCCTCACCCTCGGCGAGACGACACCGGCCCCCGTGGCCCAGATCCTGCTCGCCCAGGTCGACGATCCCCGCCAGTTCGGCGTGGCCGAGGTGGACGCCGCCGGCCACGTGCTGCGCCTCGTCGAGAAGCCCGAGGTGCCGCCCTCGGACCTCGCCCTCGTCGGCGTCTACCTCTTCGACCACCACGTGATCGAAGCGGTCGAGTCGATCGCGCCGTCGGCCCGCGGCGAGCTCGAGATCACCGACGCCATCCAGTGGCTCATCGACCAGGGCCACCGGGTGCGCCACGAGATCCTCGACGGCTGGTGGATCGACACCGGCAAGAAGGACCCTCTCCTCGAGTGCAACTACCTCGTGCTGGACCGCATCCAGTCCGCGGTGCACGGCGAGGTCGACGTCCACTCACACCTGCACGGCCGCGTCGAGGTGGCCAAGGACGCCCAGATCATCAACTCGACCATCCGCGGGCCCGTCGTCATCGGCGAGCGCACCAAGGTGGTCAACAGCTACATCGGCCCCTACACCTCGGTGTCCTCCGATTGCGAGATCCGAGACGCCGAGCTCGAGCACTCGGTGGTGCTCCAGGAGAGCCGCATCGCGGGCATCTCGGGCCTCACCGACTCCCTCATCGGCCGCCAGGTGGTCGTGGAGCGCTCGGGCCAGCGTCCCCGCGCCACCCGCCTCATGCTCGGCGACCATTCCCGAATCGACCTGGAGTGACGATGCCCACCATCACCGAATCCGACGTGATCGCCGGCGTGATGCACGTCACCCCGGACGTCCACGGCGACGACCGCGGCTTCTTCGTGGAGACCTACCGCCGCTCGTGGTTCCCCCTGGGCCGGGAGATGGTCCAGGGCAACCGGGGCGACCGCCAGCAGGGCGCGGTCGTCGGCCTGCACTACCACCTCCACCAAGCCGACTACTGGTACGTCCCCAACGGCCTCGCCCGTGTGGTGCTCCACGACCTCCGCCTGGGCAGCCCCACCGACGGCGCCACCCTCACCCTCGACCTCGGAGCGCCCCCCGGCGAGCGTCAGGACCACAAGGGCGTGTTCATCCCACCAGGCGTGGCCCACGGCTTCGCCGCCCTCACCGACATGACCATCACCTACCTGGTCGACGGGTACTACAACCCCGCCGACGAGCTCGGCGTGGCCTGGGACGACCCCGCCATCGGGGCCGACTGGGGGGTCACCGAGCCCGTGCTGAGCGATCGTGACAAGCAGAACCCGCAGCGCGCCGACCTCGACCCCGCTCTGCGCCCCCACGCGGCGCTGCGCACCTGAGCGCCATGAGGCTCTTCGTCACCGGCGGCGCCGGCTTCATCGGGTCGAACTACGTTCGGCACGTCCTCGGGTCCACCGACGACGAGATCACCGTCTTCGACGCCCTCACGTACGCCGGGAACCTCGAGAACCTCGACGGCCTCGACACCGACCCGCGCTTCCGGTTCGTCAAGGGCGACATCTGCGACCGCGCCGCGGTGCGGGACGCCATGGACGGCCACGACGTGGTCGTGCACTTCGCGGCCGAAAGCCACGTCGACCGCTCGATCGTCGACCCGGACACCTTCGTGCGCACCAACTGCGACGGCACCAACGTCCTCTGCGACACCGCCCGCCACCTCGCGGTGGAGCGCTTCGTGCACATCTCCACCGACGAGGTCTACGGCTCCATCGACGTGGGCTCGTTCCGCGAGACCGATCGCCTCGGTCCCCGCTCGCCCTACTCGGCGTCCAAGGCCGGATCGGACCTCATCGCCCTCTCGTACCACGAGACCTACGGCCTGCCGGTGATCATCACCCGCTCGTCGAACAACTTCGGGCCCTACCAGTTCCCCGAGAAGGTCATCCCGATCTTCGTGACGAACCTCCTCGACGGCCGCAAGGTCCCGCTCTACGGCGACGGCATGAACGTGCGGGACTGGTGCTTCGTCGAGGACAACTGCGCGGGCGTCGACCTCGTACGCCGCGAGGGCGTGACCGGTGAGATCTACAACATCGGCGCGGGCAACGAGCTCCCCAACCGCGAGCTCACCATGAAGATCCTCGCCCTGCTCGGCCACGACGAGTCGATGATCGAGCCCGTCGAGGACCGACTCGGGCATGACCGCAGGTACTCCATCGACTGCGCCAAGGTGCGCTCACTCGGTTGGGCGCCTCGCCGCGACCTCGACGAGGCCCTCGAGGAGACCGTCGCGTGGTATCGGGACAACCGGACGTGGTGGGAGAAGCTGCGGTGATGGCCCGCCGTGCGACCCACTCGACCGGCACCATCTCGTGAGGGTTCTCGTCACGGGGGCCGGCGGCCAGCTCGGCACCGAGCTCGTCCGGACGCTCTCCGGCCACGAGGTCGTGGCCTGCGACCGGTCCCGCCTCGACGTCGCCGATCGCGACTCGGTGCTCGCGGCCATCACGTCCAGTGCGCCCGACGCCGTGGTGCACGCAGCCGCATGGACCGATGTCGACGGCTGCGAGGGCGACCCCGATCGGGCCTTCAGGGTCAACGCACTGGGCACCCGCCACGTCGCCGAGGCGGCCCGAATCGTCGGGGCCCGGGTCTGCTACGTGTCCACCGACTACGTCTTCGACGGGGACGCTCCGGCGCCCTACCAGGAGTGGTCGCCCACGTCCCCCCGATCGGTCTACGGACACTCCAAGCTGGCCGGCGAGCACGAGCTCGATCCGAGCCACACCATCGTGCGGACCTCCTGGGTGTTCGGCGAGCACGGGCACAACATCGTCAAGACCATCCTGCGGCTCGCCACCGAGCACGAGACCATGCGCTTCGTGGATGACCAGCGCGGTCACCCCACCGCCGCCGCCGACCTGGCCTCGATGATCGTGCGCCTGGTGGTCGGCCGGCGTCCCGGTGTGTTCCACGTGACCAACCAGGGTGCGGTGAGCTGGTTCGAGTTCGCGCGCTCGGTGATGGAGGCCGCCGGCCTGGACCCCCAGCGGGTGCAGCCGATCGGCACCGCCGATCTGGACCCGCCTCGCCCCGCGCCCCGCCCGGCGAACTCCGTGCTCGACAACGCCGCCCTGCGCCTGTCGGGCGTCGACCTCCTCCCCGACTACCGCGAGCCGCTGGCCCGCCTGGTGAAGACGCTCAGATCGTGAGCGCGGGCGACGCCGCACCCGGCTCCCACGACGACTGGGTCGCCCGTGACGCCGCCGTCGTGTGGCACGGCTTCACCCAGATGGCGGCCTACGCCGACAACGCGCCGATCATCGTCGAGCGGGCCGAGGGCCGTGAGCTGATCGACGTGGACGGCCGTCGCTACCTCGACGCCATCTCGTCGCTGTGGGTCACCACCCTCGGCCACCGCATCCCCGAGCTCGACGCCGCCGCGGTCGACCAGCTCGGGCGGGTGGCCCACTCCACCATGCTGGGCAACGGCAACCGGGTGGTCGTCGAGTTCGCCGAGGCACTGGCGGCGAGGGTGCCCGTCGACCGGCCCCACCTGCTGTTCGCGTCCGACGGCGCTGCCGCCGTCGAGCAGGCCCTGAAGATCGCCTTCCAGTTCTGGACCAACCAGGGCGTCACCGGCCGCGACACCTACCTCGCCTTCGGCGGCGCGTACCACGGCGACACCGTCGGCTCGCTGTCCATCGGCGCAGGCGGCTTCGGCACCGACGTGTTCGACCCCCTGCGCTTCCCCGTCGTGCGCGCCCCGGGCTTCGACGAGCCCGGCTGCGTCGAGGCCGCCTGCGCCCTCGTGCGCGAGCACGCCGACCGCCTGGCCGCGGTCGTGGTCGAGCCCCTCGTCCAGGGCGCTGCCGGCATCCACGTGCAGCCCCCCGCGGTGTTCGCGGCGCTGGGTGACGCCTGTCGCGACGCCGACGTGTTGTTGATCTGCGACGAGGTGGCCACCGGCTTCGGGCGCACCGGCACGCTGTTCGCGTGTGAGCAGGCAGATCTGCGTCCTGACCTGCTCTGCCTGGGCAAGGGCATCACCGGCGGCTACCTGGCCCAGTCGGCCACGGTGGCGAACGACCGGGTGTACTCGGCCTTCCTGGGCGAGGACCTCGGCGAGCGCACCTTCTACCACGGGCACTCCTACAGCGGGAACGCCCTCGCGGCCGCCGTCGGCCTGCGCCACCTCGAACTGCTCGACGAGTGGGACGTCCTGGCCAACGTGACCGCCCGGGCCACTCAACTGGCCGCGCTGCTGGCGGCCCGGATCACCCCCCTGCCGAGCGTGGCCGAGGTCCGCCAACGGGGCCTGATGGTCGGCATCGAGCTGGCGCCGCCGACCGAGGGCCTGCGCTGGGGACGGAGGGTCAGCGCCGGGTGCGTGGCCCGGGGCGTGCTCATCCGCCCCCTCGGGGACGTCATCGTGGTGATGCCCCCGCTCACCACCACCGCCGAAGAGATCGACCGGATCGTGGCCACCCTGGGCGAGGCCATCGACGACGTCTCCGGCTGATGCCCGCTCGATCGGCCTGGGACGAATGGGTGCACCAGCGCAACCTGGGCGTCGCTGCGTCGGGCCGCCGTCGCGAGGTGCGTGACCTGGACGGGGGCCGACCCCAGACGACGCTGAGCGCCGACAGCCGACCGGTCGTGTCCTTCGCGTCGAACGACTACCTCGGGCTGTCACAGCACCCGGCCGTGATCGAGGCGTCGCGGTCGGCCACGGCCGAGCTCGGCACGGGCGCGGGGTCGGCACGGCTGATCGTCGGCGCCCGACCCGTCCACCGGGCCCTCGAGGCGGACCTCGCGGCCTGGAAGGGGATGGAGGCGGCGCTGCTCTTCAGCACCGGCTTCGCCGCCAACCTCGGCGTCCTGGCCACCCTGGGCACGGACCCCGACACCCTGATCATCAGTGACGAGCTCAACCACGCGTCGATCATCGACGGGACCCGCCTGGCCCGAGCGCAGGTGGCGGTGTCGGTCCACCGCGACGTCGACCACGTCGCCTCGCTCCTGGACGACCACCCCGGGCGGGCCATCGTCGTCACCGACTCGGTGTTCTCGATGGACGGCGATGTCGCCCCCGTCGACGACCTCGCCGCGGTGTGCGCCGACCGGGGCGCGCTCCTGGTGCTGGACGAGGCCCACAACGTGCTCGGCCCCGCCAGTCCCCGGCTGCCAGACCTCGATGTCGTCGTCGTGGGGACGCTGTCCAAGGCGCTCGGCTCGCTCGGTGGGTTCCTGGCGGCACCAAGGGCCTACGTCGAGCTGCTCACGTCCACGGCCCGCTCGTTCATCTTCACCACGGCCACGCCGCCCGGCGATGCCGCCGCCGCGGCCGCCGCCCTCGCCGTGGTGCGATCGGCCGAAGGTGACGGGCTCCGGGAAAGGCTACGACGACACATCGACCGGCTCCTGCCCGGGCACCCCTCCCCCATCGTCCCTGTGCTCCTGGGCGACGAGGAGCGGGCGCTGTCCCTGTCGGCCGCCTTGTTGGACCGGGGCCTGCTGGTCCCCGCCATCCGACCCCCGACCGTGGCCCCGGGCACCTGCCGGCTGCGCATCGCCCTGTCCGCGACCCACACCGACGAGCAGGTCGAGACCCTCGCCGTCGCCCTGGATGAGCTGGGGTGCACGCCGTGACGGCCCGGCCGGATCGCGTCGTCGTCGTCGCCGGCACCGGCACCGAGGTCGGCAAGACGTGGTGCGCGGCGCGCATCATCGAGCACCTCCGGGCGGCGGGCGTCACGGTGGGCGCCCGCAAGCCGGCGCAGTCCTTCGACCCTGACGACCCCCACCCCACCGACGCCGCCGTGCTCAGCGCCGCCACCGGCGAGGCCGAGGACGACGTGTGTGCTCCCCAGCGCTGCTACCCCGTCGCCTTCGCGCCGCCGATGGCCGCCGCCGCCCTCGGCCGACCGCCCCTCTTCCTTTCCGAGCTGGTGGCGGCGTCGTCTTCGTGGCCCACGCCCGCCCCCGCGATCGGCTTCGTGGAGCTGGCCGGTGGCGTCCGCTCGCCCTTGGCCGGCGACGGCGACGGCGTCGCCCTCACCGCCGCGCTGGCACCCGACAGCGTCCTGCTCGTCGCCGACGCCGGGCTGGGCACCATCAACTCGGTGCGCCTCACCGTCGAGGCGCTGGCCTCGCAGTGCCGGGTCCCGGTCGTGGTCCTGCTCAACCGCTACGACCCTGGGGTCGAGCTCCACGAGCGCAACTGGGCCTCGCTGTCCCACCACGACGGTCTCGACGTCGTCACCACCCCCGCCGACGCCGCCGAACGCGTCCGGGTCCTCCGCCCCCACGACCCCCTCCGCCCGAACCACCCCTGAACCACGGACGGATCTGCCTCCCGCCCGCAGGTGGTGCCGGGACCGGCGCTCAGACGCTGTTCCCTCCCGCCCGCATGGCGAGAACCCGCGGCGACCCGCCGCCGAGCTGCACCGGCCCGCGGCCGGAAGTGGTCCGGGCCGTCGACCGTGACGCCTCAGCCGCCGAGGGTGAGGGCGTCGCGGTCGCTCCCGGGGCCGTACCAGAACACGTCGTCGACGCCGTCACCGTTGAAGTCACCGGCGAAGGGCACGAAGACCTCTTCGATGTCGGCGCTGCGCCCCTCGAAGGTCCGCCGCGGAGCGCCGAGGTAGAGCACGTCGGAAGGAGGGCCGGGCCGGTACCAGAGCACATCGGCTCGGCGACCACGGTTGAAGCGGCCCGCGACCGGCAGGTACGTACCATCGATCTGGGGCTCGCCTCTCCTCGCGAACGTGCGACCCCGTTGGCCGTACCAGACCGAGTCGGCGACGTCCTCAGCGCCGTACCAGAACACGTCGGCGCGCTCGTCGCCGTCGTAGTTGGCAGGCAACGGCACGAGGCCGCTGCCGTTCTGGGTGAAGGCCTTGCTGGTGAAGCCGGTGGCGGTGCCGTACCACACGTAGTCGGCCGCCCGGCCGTCGCCGTACCAGAAGATGTCCTCACGACCGTCACCGTTGAAGTCGGCGGCGGTGGGCGTGAAGTCGCCGCCGACCCGGAGGCCCGAACTGCGGAACGTGCCGTTGCGCCTGCCTCGCCACAAGATGTCGTCGCGCCCGCTCCCACCCGGCTTGTACCAGAGGATGTCGTCGGTCCCGTTGCCATCGAAGTCGCCCGCCACGGGGGTGTAGGCGCCGTTGACGGTCAGCGCCCGCCCGAAGAACCGGCCGTAGATGGTGCCCTGCCACAGGTGGTCCTGGCCTGCCCCAGGGGCGTACCAGACGATGTCGTCGACGCCGTCCCCGTTGAAGTCCCCCGCCACCGGGGTGTACGACCCGCTGACGCCCACGGCGCCGCAGTCGTGGGGCACCGGAAGCGGTGGGCAGCAGGCGCCGGCCCCGGTGGTCACGTCGCACAGCGATTCGCCACCACCCCATTCGAGGTTGCCGCGGGCGTTCTGACCCAGGGGGCGTCGGGCCCACACGCCGCTGCTGTAGCCGGTGTCGGCCCGCAGCCAATGGCGGTACTCGTAGCCACCGGCGGCATACGAGTAGAACGGCGCGGTGAGCGGTGCCGGAGCGCTGGAGCTCGTGCTCGCCCAGCCGACGCCGCCGGCGCCGTACCCCTCCGCGTTGGACGGATCGACGCGCCAGCACGGGGCAGTGCCGACGATGCCCGGCCCCCAGCAGGTCCTGGGTTGCATGCCACCGGTGTTGGTCACTCCCGGGTCGACCGACAGGTTCTGGAGCCGGTCGTTGACGAAGTCGTAGATCTGGATCCAGATGACGAGGCACCGGTTCTCGTTGCACCCGTGCCAGGGTCGCCAGGCATCGTTGAGGCGGTCGGGCACCGGTAGGGCGGTGTTCGATGCGCAGTAGCGCGCCGAGATGGACTGGGCCATCGCGGTGGCCATCACCCGGATGTCCACTCGTTGACTGGCGGTGTAGGGCGAACCCAACCCCGCGGAATCGAACTGCCAGAGACCGACACCGGGGTGCCAGAACGCCCGACGGTACGGAGTGCCCGGGTTCTCGAAGGCGTAGAGGGTGCTCTGGTTGTCCCAGCGACTGAGGGTCATGGGCGACGGGGCCAGGCTGTCGGGCGCGCCGGTCTCGGGCCAGGACGGCGCCAACATGGCGGCCACGAAGGCGTTGCGGCTCAGGCCACAGCGGTTCACGGCGTCCGCCGCCGCGAACACCTGGTCGAGCGGGTTGTCGCCCCACACCTTGGCCTCGGCCACCGGCACGGTCGGCGAAGCGGCCAGCACCAGCGGGCTGCCCACGACGAGCAGGAGCCCGGCCAGGACGGCCGTCAGCGGCCGCCTCATCGACTGACCGCCCACAGGAGCATCGGCGCAGCGTCGAGGCCCTCGGCGTCGGACTCGACGCTCAGGACGAAGTCGGCGAGACCGTCGGGAGGCAGGGTCTGGACGGCCCCGCCCTCGAGGGTGACGGCCGCCGACTGGGTGACCGCCCGCACCCGTCCGCCGTCGTCGAGCCACGCCGCCACCACCGTCGGGCGGGGCGCGTCGACGTCGGCGAGGTTGGTGACCGACCCGTACACCACGTGGGGGAAGGGACCGCGACCGGACTCCTCGAAGATCTCCGTCCCCAAGGGATCCCGGCTGCCGGCGGGCTCGACGAAGTAGGTGGTGAGCTCGAGGTCGCGGGTACCGGGCAGCGGGTCGTCGCCGGCGTCGACCGCCGACCAGTCGACCGAGGCCACGGCCGCGGCATCCACGGTGGCCTCGAGCACGAACGGAGCGGGCTCGCCAGGACGCACCGGGGCGACGAGAGCGCTCGCCGTCACCCGATCGAGCTCGTTGCCGGCCGCGTCCCGCAACACCGCGGTGACTTCGGGGGTGAGGACGGGGCTGGTGGTCTCGTTGCGAACGAGGCCCTGGGCCCGCCAGGCCCCGGTGCCCGTCACGTCCACGGTGTCCTGGAGCACGGACAACTCGTCGGCGCTGACGTCGGTCGTGAAGAGGGGCCCCTGGAAGCCCGCCAGGGTCCGGGCCGACTCGTCGCCCGTGAGCGCTTCGTCGAGTTGCTCGGCAGTGGCGCCGCAGTCCACGCCCTGGGAGAGGATGAGGCAGCCATCGGCGTCGTAGCTCTCGGGCAGGCGCTCCTCGACGGGCGGGAGGGTCGGCAGGGTGGCCTCGGCATCGCCCTCGCCGGCGTCGGCGGTGTGGTCGGCCCGCACCCCGCAGCCGGCCAGCAGGGCCAACACGGCGAGGAACGCGCCGGCGGCCAGGGCGCGGACGCCGGCGCCGGCGCGTTGATTGCGACTGAGGGACATCGCTGACTCCATCGGTCGAGCGGCCGGGCGATGTGAACCAAACGGTGGCACCGTCAGCTCGCCTCGTCGAGCGGCGTGAGCGTGTGGGGCATGGCCCGAAGGTGCTCGTGGAGGCGCTGCCGGGTGAACAGGCCCATGGCCACGGCGGCCACCAGCGATCCGGCCACGATGCCCAACTCGACCCTGAGGAACAGATCGTCGCCGAGGGCCACGACGGCGAGGAAGACGACGACCCCGAGGAACCAGCCGATGGCCACTCGGCGCTGCGAGGACAGAGCGATGAGGGACTGCCCCAGGGCGGCGGCGAGCATGATCGAGGCGCTGCCGGCGGCGAGCAACGCGAGGTCGCGGCGGGTGAGGTCGAAGTCCGGCCCGAAGAGCAGCCGGATGACCGGTGGGCCGATGAGGAAGGCCACCACGGTGCCGAGGACGCCAAGGGCGGCCACGGCCCCCAGCAGACGGCCCAGCCGTCCCCGGAACTCGCTGTAGCGCCCGGCGCCGGCCAGCGCAGAGAGGTGAGGCAGGAGAGAGGCCTGCACCGCCTGGTAGAGGAACAGGGGCACTCGGGCGATCGTGAGCCCGACGAGGAACACCCCGGCGTCGTGCTCCTGGGACTCATCGGCGAGCACCTCGACGGCGAGGGTGCCGGCGTTGACGAGGAAGGCGGCACACACCGAGGCGGCGAGGAGCGAACCCAGAGCCGAGCTGAGCTCGTCCCAGGGCGCGTCCGGCCCCTCGGAGGTGAGGTCCCGCTCACCCGCCAGAGCGAGCCAGACCGCCACGAACGGCGCAGCACCGAGGACCACGCCATAGGGCCCGGCCACCTCGACGCCCAGCACCGCGAGCACCACCGATCCCGCCAAGCGCACGGTGTTCTCCGCCCCGAAGTAGACGGCGTAGCCCCGAAAGCGCCCGAGCCCGGCCAGCTCGCCCCGCACCAGGTGGGCGAGGGCGTACGCGGGCAGGGCGATGGCGAAGCCGACGAGGATCAGCACCTCGTCGCTGAAGAGGTGGGTGAGCAGCCAGGCCGATGCCGCCGCGGTGAGCACCAGCAGCAACGCCACGAGGCCGGCGCCGATGGTGCCCGCCTGGCGCACGAGGGTGCCCGTGCCGATGCCTCGCGCCCACCGGTTGGCCAGGCCGCGGGCGACCTCCTGCTCGAGGGGCAGGAAGAAGCCAGGACCGACGATGTAGATGCTGGCCCACAGCACGCCGAGCGGGGCGAAGGCCTCGGCCCCGAGCACCCGTGCGGTGAGGCCCAGGAACACGAAGGCCATCACGCCGTTGACCACCAGGCCCACGCCCACCGTGGTGGTGCCCGAGGGCAGGGGATTCCGGGCACGCAGGCGCGCGACGAGAGAGGGCGACGAGTTCACGCCCCGCCGACGTTAGCGGTCCTCCCACCCGGTGCCGAGGCACCTGCGGCCGCGGTCAGGAGGCCGCGGCGCGCTTGCGGGTGAGCGCCGTCCCCCGCCGGCGCACGATGGGCACGACGACCTCGGTGACCTCGGCATCGGGCTCGGTGTCGAGGGGCCGCCAGCGGTCCTCGTAGCCGTAGCGCTCGGTCTCGCGCACCTTGGGCTTGCCGAACAGCATCAGCCAGAACTTGAACGTGTAGTACACGTTCCAGAAGATCTCGCCGTTGCGCACCATGAAGACCGCCCGCCGCCACAGGTACTTCGGGTTCTTGAGGTACGCCTCTTTGTAGAACTTCTGGAAGTAGTCGGTGATGGTCGACCACGGCAGCGTCGGGTGGTCGAAGATGTTCTCGGCGTTGTTGTAGACGGTGTACGCGTCCCAGTCGAAGGTCTTGATCTTCCCCTCGCGCTGGAGGTCCCGGAACATCGGGGTGCCGGGGTAGGGCACGCACATCCCGCACTTCATGGTGTCGAGACGCACGGTGCGGGCATAGTCGATGGTGTCCTGCATGGACTCCTCGGTGTCGCCCGAGAGGCCCACCATGAAGAAGCCGTTGGGCTCGAGGCCCGACTCGCGGGCCATCTCCACTGCGTCGATGCCCTTCTCCAGGCTGGCCCGGCCGCCCTTGCCGAAGGCCTTGAGGACCTCCTCGTTGCCACTCTCGAAGCCGAAGTAGACCCGGTAGCAGCCGGCGCGCTTCATGAGGGTGAACAGCTCGGTGTTGGCACTGTCGACCCGGATGCCGTTGTTGCAGGTCCAGCCCACCTTGATGTCGCGGCGGATGATCTCCTCGCACACCGCTGCGGCCCAGTCGTTGTCCGTCGTGAAGATGTCGTCCACGAGGGTGACCTCGCGGTACCCGAGGCTCTGTACGTAGGCCATCTCCTCGGCGCACCGCTCGGGTGACTTCTTGCGGTAGCCCCGGCCCATGGTGTTCTTCGAGCCGCAGAAGTCGCAGGTGTAGATGCACCCGCGGGAGAACTCGATGGTGGTGACCGGCCGCTGACGCACGACGAGCCGGGTGACCCGGGCGTTGGACTCGAGCGGGTAGTCGGCCCACGCCGGCATGGGGAGCAGGTCGAGGTCCTCCACGAGCGCCGAGCCCGGGGTCGACGTGATCTCGTCGCCGTGGCGGCACCAGACCCCCGGGATGTCCTCGCCGCGCTTGCCGTCGAGAAGATCGGCGACGGTCCAGTCCGCCTCGCCGCTGGCGATGTGGTCGAGGGCCGACTCGAGCATGGTCTCGACGGGAAGGGCCGTCGGGTGGGCGCCGCCGCCGATGGTGACGATCTCGGGGAAGCGGTCCTTCACGAGGAAGGAGATGTCACGCATCTGGTTGGCGAGGGGCGTGGTCGCGGTGATGCCCACCACGTCCGGACGGGACCGCTCGATCTCGCGCGCCACCATCTCGGCGTCGTAGATGCGATACGACAGGTCGAGGATCTCGAGCTCGTGGCCGCGTGCCTTCACCGCCCCGCCGATGGCGGCCAGGTTGAGCACCGGGTACACGGGAAAGGCCAGGCCCCCCTCGTTCGACCCGTAGGTGCGGGCGTACGAGGGGTTGATGAGCATCGCCTTCGCCATGGAGGCCGATGGTAGTCGTGATCGTTTCCCGGCCAACGGCCCGGACGGACCCCTTCGGCGCCGGGTGGCGGCCCGACCGGGCACGCGCCGACCGCTCAGCGCAGGTAGCCGCGGTCCTCCATGAGGTCCTCGACGAGGCGGCGCACGGCGTCGCGCCAGTCGGGCAGCGCGGAGATGCCGGCGCGCCGGAGGCCTGCGTTGTCGAGCACCGAGTAGGCCGGCCGAGCGGCGGCTCGCGGCGGATCGAGCTCTGCCGTGGTGATGCTGCCCATGCGCGCAGGGTCGTGGCCGGCGGACGCCAGGACGTGACACGCGAGCTCGTACCAGGACGCTTGCCCCTGGTTGGTGACGTGGTACACCCCCGGGCGACGCTCGGCCGAGAGCCGCTCCAGCACCGGCGCCAGGTCTTCGGCGACCGTGGGACTACCTGTTTGGTCGTTCACGAAGGCGATGGCCTGATCGGGGTCGGCGGCCAAGCGCAGCATGGTCTTGATGGTGTTGGCCCCGCGCCGGCCTGCCAGCCAGGCGGTCCGAACCGCCGTGAACCCCTGCTCGACCACGGATTCGCTGGCCAGCTTGGTCTCGCCGTAGACCGAGAGCGGGTGAGCGGGATCGGTCTCGACGTAGGGCACGTCGTGGTCGCCGTCGAAGACGTAGTCGCTCGAGATGGTGGTGAGGTGGGCGCCCACATCGGTGCAGGCGTCGGCCAGCGTGTGCACCGCGGTGTCGTTCGTCGCCCACGCGTTGGCCACGTCGACCTCGCACTCGTCGGCGTCGCGGAGTGCGGCCAGGTTGAGCACGACCTGCGGCCGAAGGGCTCGCACCGTGGCGAACACGAGGTCGCGGTCCCGGATGTCCATCTCGTCGATGTCGAGGGCGGTGACCTCCCAACCCCGCACGGCGAAGGCGGGCGCCGAGGCCTGCGCCAGCTGGCCGGCGCCACCGGTGATGAGCACGTGACGCCCCTCCGACCCGGTCACCGCGCCGGCACCTCCGCCGTCTGGGCCGCGTCCTCCGGCCGGGCCACCGCGACCACTGCGGCCGCGGCGAACACGACCAGGATGGGCATGATCGCGTGGTGGTAGCGGGGCAGGGCCAACCCGCCCCACACGGCCACCAGGTACGCAGCCGCGGTGACCCACAGCGGAAGGGCTCGTCGACAGGCCCGAGCCCACCAGAGCCCCGCCGCGGCGAAGGCCAGCACCGCCCAGTGCCAGCCGTTGGCCAGCGTGCGAAACACCGCTCGCCAGCGGTCGGACGCCAACGGCTGCGCGCCGAAGTCCTCGGCATCGCTCAGCGCTTGGCCGTCGTCGGCCATGGTCAGGTAGGTCTTCCAGAAGGTGAGCCGCACCTCGTCGATCGGGTGCCTCACGGCCCAGCCGATGGCCTCCGAGGTCGTCTCCCGGTACCAGCGGGGTTCATCGGCACCCCTCGGATCGTAGGGACCACCCCCATAGCAGAGCTCGAGGGCCTCCGGCGTCTGGTCGAAACCGCCGGTGGCGTACTCGCTGTGACCGCCACACAGGAACGCCGCGTTGTTGGTCGAGATGGGGACCGCCACACCGATCTGGACCGCGTTCCGGACGGTCCAGGGCACGATCAGCACGAGACTGCCGAGCAGGACCCAGCCCGTCGCCTTCAGCCCCCCTCGCCAGGAGCCCGCGGTGGCGCGCAGCACCAGGGCCGGAGCGGCGAGCAGGATCACCCCAGGGGTGCGCACCAGCATCGCGAACCCCACCAGCACGCCGAAGGCCACCAGCCACCGGGCCGGCCGCTCACGACCGTGCCAGACGAGCACCGTGGCGAGGAAGAGCAGACCGGTGGTCAGCGCAGCGAACAACGTCTCCGAGAGCAGGACGGAGGTGTAGTAGACGTGCCCGGCGGCGACGGCCATGAGCCATGCTGCGGGGTTGCGCGCTGCGGGACCGATCCAGCGGTGGGCGAGCAGCGCGGTGAACACGACCGTGGCCGTGCCCAGCACGACGTTGGCCAGCGAGGCCAGGAAGTTGACGCTGATCGCGTCGATGTGGCGCGCGACGAAGGCGAGGGGTGCGAGGAACAGGGGGTAGCCGGGCGGAAGGAACGCCGTGGGCTCCCCGTAGAGCTCAGGGGTGCCCAGTCCCGAGAACCGCTCGGCGTAGGCGAGGTACTGCGCGGTGTCGGTGAGCTCGTTCGAGATCGAGGTGGTCGCCCACACCGCCCAGGCCAGGCGCAGCGCAAAGGCGACCAGGACGGCCAAGGTGAAGCTCCGGTTCCGGCCTTCCCGCCACGCTCGGGCCGCCACGGCCCCCAGTCCCTTGCGCAAGGGGGCAATGGTAGTGGGTGGCGGTCGACCGTCAGGCCGAGGGCGGCGCCGTCACGTGGGGCATGCAGAGCTCGTCGTACTCGGCGATCACGATGTCGGCCGGGTCGAGCGAGCACGCCGGGCAGGCCGGATCGCGGTTCACCTTGAACGTGCGGAACGACTGCTCCAGCGAGTCGTAGGCCAACAGGCGGCCGGAGAGGCTGTCACCCAGGTCCAGGATGACCTTGATGGCTTCGAGGGCCTGGATCGAGCCGATGATCCCCGGGAGCACCCCGAGCACGCCGGCCTCGGCGCACGACGGCGCCAGGTCGGCCGGGGGCGGCTCGGGGATCAGGCAGCGGTAGCACGGGCCGTCGTAGGGCTTGAAGACCGTGGCCTGGCCCTCGAAGCGGAAGATCGAGCCGTGGACGACGATGGTGTCGGTCTTCAAGGCGGCATCGTTGAGCAGGTAGCGGCTGGGGAAGTTGTCGGCGCCGTCGACCACCACGTCGTACTGGCTGAGGATCTCGATCACGTTGTCGGCGTTGAGGCGCAGGTCGTGGGTCACCACGTTGACGTCGGGGTTGATGGCGGTGAGGGTCTTCTTGGCCGAGTCGACCTTGCGGTCGCCGATGCGGTCCATGTTGTGCAGGATCTGGCGCTGGAGGTTGGACTCGTCGACCACGTCCATGTCGACGATGCCGAGCGTGCCCACGCCGGCGGCGGCGAGGTACAGCGCCGCCGGGGAGCCCAGCCCGCCGGCGCCGAGCAGCAGCACCTTGGCGTCGAGCAGCTTCAGCTGGCCCTCGATGCCGACCTCGGGCAGGAGCAGGTGGCGCTGGTAGCGGTTGCGCTGCTCGGGGGTCAGGGTCTGCGGGGTGCTCCAGTCACGCCCCTCGTCCTTCCAGCGGTTGAAGCCGCCGGCGATGGAGACCACGTCGGTGTAGCCCAGCTCGGCGAGGGTCTTGGCCGCGAAGGCCGAGCGCACACCGCCGGCGCACATGACCAGCAGGGGTGTCGAGCGGTCGGGCACCCGACCCTCGATGTTGCTCTCGAGGTTGCCGCGGGGGATGTGCAGCGCTCCGGGCACCGCACCCTGTTCGTACTCGTCGGGCTCGCGCACGTCGAGCAGCACGGCGCCGTCGGCGTGACGGGTCTGGTCCGCGGTGGCGGTGTCGACCTCTCGGATCTGTGCCTTCGTCTGGTTCAGCAGGTCGCGGAAGCTGGCCATGGGTCCCTCGGGTTCGGCGACGGTCGCCCGTTGGCGACGCGGGTTCGAAATGCTACTGATCTGGTCAACATTTCGGCCACCCCCGGCATTCCCCGCCGGGGCCGGCTCAGGGTCGGGCCACCAGCCGGGGCAGCACCTCGCTGATGGACCCCGCCACGACGGCGTCGGCAAGGCCGTCGTAGGGCGTCGGCTCGGCGTTGAGGATGACCACGGCGGCACCGGCCTGCTTCGCGGTCGGCACCAGGCGGGACACCGGTTGCACGGTCAGGCTCGTGCCCAACGCGAGCAGGACGTCACACGCCTCGGCGGCGGCGAAGGCCCGCACGATGTCCTCGGGCACGAGGGACTGCCCGAACGAGATGGTGGCCGACTTCAGGATGCCTCCACAGGAACGGCACGCCGGGTCCTCCTCGCCCCCGCGTACCCTCTCGAGGGCCCGCTCCATGGGTGCGGTCTCTCCACAGGACAGGCACGCGACGCGGTGCAACGTGCCGTGCACCTCCACCACGAGCGCCGGATCCGAGCCCGCCCGCTGATGCAGGCCGTCGATGTTCTGGGTGACGAGGGTGTGCAGCCGACCCTGCCGCTCGAGCTCGACGAGCGCGCGGTGGCCGGCGTTGGGCTCGGCCGACCAGGCCGGCGAGGCCAGCCGGTTGCGCCAGGCGGCCCGGCGCACGTCCGGGTCGCTGACGTAGTGCGAGAGCGTCGACGCCTTCTCCGCGGCCGGATCCCTCGTCCACACACCGTTGGGACCCCGGAAGTCGGGGATGCCGCTGTCGGTCGAGATGCCGGCCCCGGTGAGCACCACCACCCGTTCCGCAGCGGCCAGCACGAACCCGGCGTGCGCCTCCGAGGCATCCATCACCTGAGCTTACCTCATGATGTGAAGAGTCATGGAGTTGACGGAAAGATACTCAAATGCTCCAATACCCCCACTCCCCCCTCCTCCTGTTCCCTCCCTCCGGACGGCACCGATGACCTCCTCCACCTCATCCAGCACCTCCAGCACTCCCTCGTCCTCGACGCCCTCGTCCCCGAGCACGCACGACGACCACCACGCGCCGGCGCGGCCGAGCGGCGGCGCTCCCCGCCGTGGCCCCGAGGTGGTGCCTGCCCACCTGCTCGTTCGCCCCTGGGTCGACCCCGTCGTCGACCAGGTCGGCCACGACCCGCGCTCGGCCTACGTCGAGCAATTCTGGCTGGCGACCCTGGGTCCGAGCACCACGTGGCTGCTGCGTCGGCTGGTCTCCGGCCTCGACGAGGCCCCTGACGGCTTCGAGCTCGACCTCGCCACCACGGCGCGAGCCCTCGGCCTCGGCACTCGCGCCGGGCGCAACTCGCCGTTCCTTCGGGCCCTCGAGCGCAGCCGACAGTTCAGCCTCACCCGCGAGACGGGTGACGGCATCCTCGCCGTGCGCCGCCGCCTGCCACCCTTGAGCCGCCATCAGGTCGCCCGCCTGCCCCTCCCCCTGCAGCAGGCTCACGAGCAGTGGCTGCTCGGGGCGCTGGCCCGCCCGAGCGTCGAAGATCAGCGCCGACGGGCCCGGCGACTCGCGCTCAGCCTCTTCGAGCTCGGGGAGGACCGCGAGTCCGCCGAGCACCAACTGCACCGCTGGCGCTTCCACCCCGCCGTCGCCCACGACGCCGTGAACTGGGGGTGGGACCGCCATCGAGTCGCGGCCAAGGCGGCCGCCCGCCAACACGAGGCGTGGGCTGAACGCGACTGCGGGCCGGGCCAGGGCGATGCCGCCTAGTCAACGGCGCGGCCGACGCCCCCGACGCCCCAGCCACCCCACGAGACGCCGGCGTCCGCCCTAGGATCTACCGGGGCTCGTCGACAGGACGCGAAGGGTGGCACATGCTCGGTTCCAGCATCCTCGACGCCCAGCGGGTCGAGGTGGGCCTCCGGCGTCGTGCCACGGTGTCGATCATCCGGCCCCCGGTCGTCGTGATGCCCGGAGCGTTGGCCACCCATGGTCCGACTCCTCCGCTCGGTGCCGCCTACGTCGCGGCCGCGCTGCGCGACGCCGGGTTCGGTGTCCAACTGATCGATGCCGCGGGCGAGGCCATCGACCACTCGGTCGAGGTCGATTCGCCGGTCGGGCCCCTGCAGCGGATCGGACTGCCCCTCGAAGCCATCGCGGACCGCATCGACCCGCAGGCGTCGGTGGTCGGCATCTCCACTATGTTCCTGCACGAGTGGCCCACGGTGCGCGAGCTCAGCGCGATGATCAAGCAACGCCCCTACCCCGGCAGCGCCGATTTCGAGAAGCTGGTGGCGAGCGGCGACCACACCATCGACGAGGCCTCCTACTTCGTGGGGCTCTCGAGAGGCTCGTCTCGCCATCGGAGCTGGAACCCCCACGTCTCGGCCCGCCAGCTCCGCCTCGTCCAACTGGCCATGATCGCGGGCTTCTACGCGGTGAACTGGCTGCGCCGCCCCCGCCGAGCCGCTCGCTTCCTCCTCGGCCAGGTGACGGGAGCGGAGGAGACCTACCTCGACCAGATGGTGAGGACGAAGCGACGCAACCTCGATCCCCTCGGAGCGCGTCGCGGCCGCACGGCACGGGGCCGCGTCTCTCCGGACGAGACGCCGGACGCATCCCACGAGGCCGCGTCGGCGTCGCCTGCACGATCGCTTGCTCGCTGAGACCGCCGAACAGGTTCCCGGCCCGCCCATGTTGATCGCTCTCACCGTCATCACCTACGAGGCCGCCGACTCGATCGAGGACGTGCTCGACCGCATCCCGGTCAAGGTCGCGGGTGGAGCTCCGCTGATCCTCGTCTCCGATGACGCCAGCAGCGACAACACCCGTGATCTGGTCGAGAAGTGGGCCGAAGGCAACCCGAGCGTCGCGCTGCAGGTCGTCCGCCAGGACGTGAACCTCGGCTACGGCGGCAACCAGAAGGCGGCGTATCGCTGGGCCACGGAGCAAGGAGCGGACATCGCCATCCTGGTGCACGGCGACGGCCAGTACCCGCCCGAGCTCTGCGAGGAGCTGGCGCGGCCCATCATCGACGGCACCGCCGACGCGGTGCACGGATCGAGGATGATCCTGCCCGGGGGGGCCCGCAAGGGGCGGATGCCCCTGGATCGCTTCATGGGGAACAAGGCGTTGTCGAAAGGCCTCAACCTGCTGAGCGGCGCGGAATTGACCGAGTGGTTCAGCGGCTACAACGCCTACCGCCTGTCGACGCTGTCGAGCCTCGACCTGCACAGCCTCCCCGACGGTTTCGACTTCGACGCCGCGATCTCACTCCGGCTGCTCGAGCACGGGGCCACCATCGCCGAGGTCGCCATCCCCACCCGCTACGGGGACGAGGTGTCGCGGGTACCGCTCCTGAGGACGGGCATGGCCACCATCGGGCACGCGATCACGCACTGGCGGAGGCGCCGGGCCCGCCGGAGGGCGTGAACCCCTCGAGCAGCGCCACCAACGTGCGCACGCCGAAACCGGTCGCACCCTTGCCGCTGAGGTCGTCCTGCTCGTCGAGCCACGCGGGCCCTGCGATGTCGAGGTGCACCCAGGGCAGGCCCTCGGGCACGAACTCGCGCAGGAACAGGCCGGCGGTGAGCGCCCCGCCCCAGCGCGGTCCCACGTTCTTGAGGTCGGCGACCGGGCTGTCGAGCAGGCGGCGGTAGTCGTCGGGCAGCGGCAGGGGCCAGACCCGCTCGCCGGCGCGCTCTGCCGCCTCGCGCACCTGAGCGCTCCAGCCCTCGTCGTTGCCCATGAGGCCGGCGATGTGTGCGCCCAGGGCGACCATGCACGCGCCGGTGAGGGTGGCGACGTCGACCACGGCGTCGGGCTCTGCCTCGGCCGCCACGCACAGGCCGTCGGCGAGGACCAGGCGCCCCTCGGCGTCGGTGTTGAGCACCTCCACCGTGGTGCCGTTGCGGATGGTGAGGACGTCGCCCGGACGGGTGGCGTCACCGCCCAGCATGTTGTCCGTGGCGGGCACGTAGGCGCGCACCTCGAGGTCGGGCGCGAAGGTGCGGACGGCCGACATGGCGCCGAGCACCGCGGCACCGCCGCCCATGTCGCCCTGCATGCCCACCATGCCATCGACGGTCTTGATGGAGAGGCCGCCGGAGTCGAAGGTGATGCCCTTGCCCACCAGCGCCACCCGACCACGCGACGCGCCGACGGGCACGTGGCGCAGTTCGATGAAACGAGCCGGGCGGGTGGACCCTCGATTGACCCCGAGCAAGCCGCCGAGGCGCGCTTCGACGATGGCGTCGTGGTCGAGCACGTGCACCTCGAGTCCCTCCCGCTCGGCCATCTCGACGGCGGCCGCGGCCAGCTCTTCGGGGGTGAGGGTGCCGCCGGGCGTGTTGGCGAGGTCGCGCGCCCAGCACACGGCATCGGCCAAGCGACCGGCCCGCTCCAGGCCGTCGCCCATCGCAGGGTCGCTCGAGACCACCGTCACGGTGGTGATCTTCGAGGGCTCGGGGTCGGACTTGAAGCGGTCGTAGGAGTAGGCGCCCAATGCGAAACCTTCGCCGAGCGCCTGTCCGGCGGCGCGCCCGTCGAGCGCGCCGGCGTCGCCGAGGTCGACCGCGACACTGGGGTGGCGTTCCAGCGCCCGGGCCAACGCCGCACCGGCCCGGCGCACGGTGTGTTCGTCGAGACCGTCCACCGGCCCGAGGCCGGCCACAGCGACCAGACCACCGTTTGTGCCGGACAGCACCTGGGTGGTGCCGGCCTTGGCTTTGAAGCCGAGGCGCTGGAGCAGTTCAGGGTCGACTGGAGGTCGGGCGCCACCCCCGTCGGCCACGAGCACGGCGAGCACGTCGGCGTCGTCGGGTGGGCTGGCGGCGGTGGTGAAGGCGATGTTCACGGGGTGTCCTTCCGGGCGGCGAGTGACCCACCGCCCTGCCAGCGGGCGAGTGCCCAGAGCAGGTCGCTGAGTCGATTCAGGTAGGGCACGACCTGTGAGCCTTCCACGACGGCCGCGAGGGCGTGGCGCTCGGCGCGGCGCACCACCGTGCGGCCCAGGTCCAAGGTGGCCGAGGTGCGGTTCTCGCCCGGCACCACGAACTCCGTGGGCAGCTCGAATCGCTCGGACACGTCGTCGATCCGGGCCTCCAAGGCGACCACCATCTCCTCGGTGACGAGGCTGGCCCCCGGGGTCAGCCGATCCCGGTGGTCCGGGCTGGCCGCCAGTTCGGCCATCAGCACCCAGAGGTCGCGCTCGAGCGCCACGAGGAGGGTGTCGAGCTCGCCCCCGCGCTCGGCCTCGGCCCGGGCCAGGCCGAGCACGGCCTGGGCCTCGTCGACCTCTCCGTAGGCCGTGGGGAGGGGCGAGTCCTTGGGCACCCGGCCGCCGTACAACAGGCCCGTGGTGCCGTCGTCGCCCTTCTTCGTGTAGATCTTCATCGCTTCGTGTCGACCTTCATCGCGGGCACGCCCCACCGAGGTGGGTGGAGTTCGTCATGGCTCACCACCTTAGGGAGCGGCCCGCGGTTCTTCGCCGTCGTGCGGGGGTCCTGGTGGCGGGGACCGGTCGTCGACGCCAAGGCTCGGGTCGGGACCCACGAGATCGAGCAGCGGCCCGGTGGCCACGGTCGTGACGACGGCCATCAGCACGAGCAAGGAGAAGAGCTGGTCGTCGATGACGCCCAGCTCGCGCCCGACGGTGAGGACGATCAGCTCGGCGAGTCCGCGCGTGTTCATGAGCACGCCGATGGCCAGGGACTCGCGCACCGCAACGCCCTGCGTGCGCGCCCCGACGAAGGCACCGCCGAGCTTGCCCCCAAACGCGACGAGGACGATGACCAGGAACTGGATCGCCCCGGACGCCCCGACACCCGAGAGGTCCACGTTCAGCCCCGTCGCAACGAAGAAGACAGGCAGGAAGACCAGGCCGATGATTTCGAGGCGGGACCGCAACAGGCGCTCGAGCCGCCCGCGAGGGAACACGAGTCCGAGCAGGAACGCGCCGAAGATCTCGTGCACGCCGATCGCCGAGGTGACGTAGGCGCTGAGGAACAGTCCGGACAGAACCAGGGTCGTCGCGGCCGGGGTGAGCTCGAGGTCGGCGAACCGGGAGAGTTTCGGGCGCACCACGACGAACATGATCAGCGCGAGCAACGACAGCAGGAGAGCCGAGACCACCGGGCCCAGTCCGGTCTCGGCGGCGGCCAGCGATGCCACCCCGGCGAGCAGCAGCCAGGCCATGAGGTCGTCGATGGCCGCCGCACCGATGACCAGGACGCCAAGGGGCCGTTGGTCGAGGTCGCGGTCGATCAGGATGCGCACGAGCACGGGGAACGCCGTGATGGCCATGGCCACCCCGATGAACAGCACGAAGGCGGCACCGCCGTCGTTGTAGGAGGTCCGCAGCCACAGGGCGAGCAGAACGCCGAGCGCGAACGGCAGCACCATGCCGCCGATCGACACGGCGCCGGCGACGCGGGCCTGTGCGCGGAGCCGGACGCGGTCGACCTCCAGGCCGACCACGAACATGAAGACCACGACGCCGATCGTGGCCAGGACCTTCAGGAGGGGCCGAGCATCGAGCGGGAACAGCCGGGTGGACACGTCGCCCAGCAGGGTCGGGCCCAGGAGTATCCCGACCACCACCTCGCCGATAACCGGCGGCTGGCGGAGCCTCCGGAACAGCGCGCCTCCGAGATGCGCAGCGAGCAGGATCAGCGCCAGGTCGAACAGGACGACGGCATAGGGGTCCTCATGCATCGGCACCCACCCCCAGATCGGCGGTCATGTCGCGTCGAGGGCGTCCTCCGCCGCATCGGGCAGATCACTGGTGTCGGTCGGCGCGAGCCCGTCGAGGACGCACAGCAGGAACACCACCAGGGCCAGGCCGCCGAAGAGGCCACCGATGCCGTAGAGCTCGAGGCCGATCGCAGCGACCACGAGCGAGATGAAGGGGCCGACGTGGATGGACCGGGCCTCGATGCGCCGCTGGAACAGCAGCACGTCCACCACCTGGTAGGCGAGGAACAGCCCGAGCAGCGCCGCGGCCGTGTCGGCCGACACCGTGACGCCGAGCAGCACCACCGCGAGCGAGCCCACCAGCACGCCGACGGCGGGGACGAGGCTCCAGGCCCCCACCCAGAGCCCGAGGAGAATGGCACCGGGGACGCCGGCCATCACACACACCGTCCAGGTGACCACACCCGCAAGGACTGCCTTGGCCAGCGAGAGGGCCACGTACCGCCACGCCCGGGGGTACGCCCCTTTCAGCACGCCGTCCACGCCGGCCCGTCGCTCGGGGTCACCGATCTGTTGGAGTCCGCTTTCGATGAAGCGAGGCCCAGAGATCAGCACGAACAGCATCAGGACGAAGGTGGCGACGAACGCCGCCCCCCTGCTGGCGGCCGCCCGCAGGGCGTCGACGGTGTCGCCGCCGCGCAGGCGGTCGGGGAGCTCTTCGACGAAGGTCGTGACCTTGGCCTCGAGCTGGGCCTGGCGGGCGAACTCGCCGAAGCGCTCCGAGCGCTGGAGGTCGCGCGCCGCCGCCGGGGCGGCGCGCTCGATCCGGTCGGCCTGGCGACGCACCTCGTCGACGCCTCGGTACGTGATGCCTCCCACGAGGACGAGGCCTCCGAGCGCCACCACGGCGATCGCGAGCCCACGGGGCAGGTGCCGGTCGAGGCGGTCGACGATGGGATACAGCAGCGCCGCCAGCAGGATGGCCACCAGCAGCCAGCCCAGTGGGCGCTTGGCGGCGAGGAAGGCGAACACGCCGAACACCCCGAGGCCCACCACCAGCACCGCCCGCACGAGGGAGAACGCGCTGAAGCGCACCGTCCGCCGCGACGGCGCGGGCGGAGGCACGGGCAGCCCGGCCGACGACTGGGTGGCCGCGGGCGGTTCGTCTGAGCCGGTCGACATCGCCTCGGTACAGTACCGACGTGCCTGGGCCTGGGGAGGAGGAGCGCGCCACCGCCGTCGCCGCTTCCGAGTCGACGTCAGCGACCGCAGAGGGAGCCGAGCTCGAGATCGTCGACCTCGACTGGCGCACCCCGGCCATGGTCGTGGCCGCGTGCATCGCCATCGGCGCCGTCGCCGGGCTGGTCCGCTCCACGCCGCGCACGCTGACGTGGCTCGTCATCGGCGGCCTCCTGGCCCTCGCCCTCAACCCCGTGGTCGATCGCATCGAGGCCCGCCTGCGCTGCCGGCGCGGCGTCGCCGTGGGCAGCGTGCTGCTGATGGTCCTCGCCGCGCTGTTCGTGATCGGCGTCACCCTCGGCCCCGAGACCGTCCGCCAGGCCCGCAACCTCCAACAGGACATCCCCGAGGTCGTCGACCAGCTCACCGACCTGCCCCTCGTGGGCGACACGCTGGCGGAGAACGACGTCCCGGCCAAGGTGCAGGACTGGCTCGAGCACCTGCCCAACCGACTCGCCGGCAGTGAGTCGACGGTCACGGGCGCCGCCCGGTCCGTGGCCAGCGGCGCCCTCGCGGGCTTCACCACGTTGCTCATCGCGGTGACGCTGCTCCTCGACGGCCAACGCCTCGTGCGCGCCGGACGGCGCATGGTGCCCACCGACCGCCGCCCGCGCGCCGACCGCCTCGGCCGCCTCTTCTACCGGGTCATCGGCAAGTACTTCGCCGGCTCGGTGCTCGTCGCCGTGCTCCAGGGGCTCGCCGTGCTCGTCGTCGGCCTCGTCTTCGGCGTACCCCTCATCCCCCTCGTGGCGGTGTGGGTGATGGTGTTCAACCTCGTGCCCCAGATCGGCGGTGCGGTGGGCGGCATCCCGTTCGTCCTCCTGGCCTTCACCCAGGGCGCCACGACGGGCGTGATCTGTGCCGCCTTCTTCCTGCTCTACATGAACTTCGAGAACCACGTCCTCTCGCCCATCATCATCGGCGACGCCGTCAACCTCCAGGCCGCCACGACGATGGTCGGTGCCATCGTCGGCGTCTCGGTGGCCGGCGTCCCGGGCGCGCTGGTCGCCGTCCCCCTGATGGGCGTAGGCAAAGCGATCTACCTCGAACTGCGCTCGGACGGCACATCGGTCATCGACACCGACCGCGGCCCCGGGCCCGTGCAGCGCTTGGTCGGCCGCTTCCGCCGCCGGACGGAGGCCGAGGAAGGCGCGCCGCCTGCCACCTGACGCTCCCCGACCCTCCGACGGGGGCCCGGCCCGCAACGATCGCTAGTGGCCGACGGTGGCCGCGCTCGCCGTCCTCGCGGTCGCGCTCGGAGCGATCGCCACCGTCCAGCTCCGCGGCGCACCCCACCCGCCCTTCGACCCCTGGTTCCACCTCGAGCTCGCCCGCCAGTGGCGGGCGGGGACCGGGCTCAGCTCGTCCGCGGAGATCTCCGCGGGGTACCCGCTGTTCGTGGCCGGCGTCGACCTGCTCCGGCCCTCTTTTTTCGGCCTCCCCCTCGCCCTCGGGCTCGCCCAGTCGATCCTCCTCGGGGTCAACGTCGTGCTCACCGCCCTGCTCGGGCGTCGCGTCGGCTCACCGGCGATCGGTGTCGCCGCCGCGGCCGCTGTGGCCGTGTGGCCCAACCTCGTCCTCGCTGCTCCCCTGGCGTTGGCCGAGACCCTGACCATCACGTGTGCGCTGGGGGTGGTGGTGCTGCTCTCCAGCCGGCCACGCCCGTCGACAGGTCAGCTCGCGACGGCCGGCGCGCTGGTCGCCCTGGGCGCGGAGCTCCGGCCCGGCTTGATCCTGCTGCTCGCGCTCTTCGTGACCCTGCCGGCGAGCGGTGGCGGACGGGAGCGGCTCCGTGATCTCGCGGTCGGGCTCGTCGTCGCGGCTGCTCTCATCGCCCCGTTCGCGCTGCGCAGCTCCTACGTGGCGCGGTCGTTCGTGCCACTCGACCTGCGGGCGGGCGTCAACCTGTGCCTCGGACGCGCCCCCGGCGCCGACCACCCACCGGTGGACCGCAGCGAGTGCCCCGTCCCCGATGACGCGACCGCGCTCGAGGCCAACGACCTCCGGATGGACCAAGCGTGGGAGATGTTGCGCTCGGACCCGTGGCGCGAGCCCGGTCTGGTCGTCGTGCGGGGCCGTGTCACCCTCTGGGACGCCGACCGCTCGTCGGCGGACGAGCTCGCCCGCCAGGACGGCCACCACCTCGGCGCATCGTGGGACACGTGGTTCGACCGGGCCTCCACCCTGCTCTCGAGGCTCACGCTCGTCCTCGCGGCGATCGGCACCGTGATCGCCGTACTACGCCGCAACGGCCCGGTGTTGCGTGTCGCCGCCGCGGCCGTGCTTCTGCTCGTCCCCGCCCTCACCGCGCTGGGGGACGCCCGCTACCGCATGCCGGCCATCCCCTTCCTCGTGGTGGTCGCCCTCACGGCGTTGCGGCGGCCGCGGGCCGAGCCGGCACCCGAACCCTCGTCGCAGTCGGGGGCGACCGGCTGAGACGAGGTGCCGAAGGCTCCAGGATCGGCGGGGCCAGCGCAACGAACCGCCATCAGCGCCCGCCGGAGCCCAGATCCCACTTCGGTTGGCGGGGCACCCCTCGGTAGCCTGCACGGATGGCGAGCTTCTTGGACCTGGTCGACCAGCGCGTGGTCGTGTACGACGGCGCCACGGGGACGTTCCTGCAGACCCTCGAGCTCAGCGCCGACGACTTCGGCGGCCCCGACCTCGAGGGGTGCAACGAGTACCTGGCCATCACCCGCCCCGACGTGGTGGCCAGGTTCCACGAGACCTACTTCGACGTCGGCGTGGACGTCGTCGAGACGGACACCTTCGGCGGCCTCCCGGTGACCCTCGGCGAGTACGGCCTCGCCGATCGGGCCCACGAGATCAACGTGGCCGCGGCCCGCATCGCCCGCGAGGTCGCGGACGGCTTCTCCACGCCCCACCGGCCCCGCTTCGTCGCCGGGTCCATGGGTCCCGGCACCAAGTTCCCCTCGCTCGGCCAGATCCGCTACGCGGAGCTGCGCGACGGCTTCGAGGCCCAGGCCGCCGCCCTCCTCGAGGGCGGCGTCGACCTCTTCATCATCGAGACCATGTTCGACCTGCTCAGCATCAAGGCGGCCATGAACGGCGCCCGCCGGGCCATGGCCACCGCCGGTCGCGAGGTACCCCTCCAGGTGCAGGTCACCATGGAGCTCACCGGGCGCATGCTGCCCGGCACCGAGATCGCCGCCGCGCTGGCCGCTCTCGACCCGATGCGCCCCGACGTGATCGGCCTCAACTGCGCCACCGGCCCCTCCGAGATGGGCGAGCACCTGCGCCACCTCAGCCAGCACGCCCGCATGCCCATCTCGTGCCTGCCCAACGCCGGCCTGCCCAGCGTGGTGGACGGCAAGATGCACTACGACCTCACCCCCGAGCAGCTCGTCGAGCACCACACCCGCTTCGTCACCGAACTGGGCGTGCAGGTCATCGGCGGCTGCTGCGGCACCACCCCCGAGCACCTCCGCCAGGTGGTCGAGCACTGTGGCGACCTCACGCCGGCGCCCCGGACGCCGCAGCACGAGCCCGGCGCCACTTCGATCTACAGCCTCGTGCCGTTCCACCAGGACACGTCGTTCCTCATCATCGGCGAGCGCACCAACGCCAACGGCTCGAAGAAGTTCCGGGAGTCGCTCCTCGAGGGCGACTGGGACACCTGCGTGCAGATGGCCAAGGACCAGGTGAAGGAGGGCTCGCACGTCCTCGACGTGTGCGTCGACTACGTCGGCCGCGACGGCACCGGCGACATGGACGAGATCGCCAAGCGCTTCGCCACCCAGGCCAGCGCTCCCCTGGTGATGGACTCCACCGAGCCGCAGGTGATGGAGGCCGGCCTCCAGTGGCTGGGCGGGCGGGCCATCCTCAACTCGGCCAACCTCGAGGACGGCGAGGCCGATGGCTCCCGTCTCGACCGGGTCTTCAAGCTGGCCAAGGAGTACGGCGCCGCGGTGATCTGCCTGCTCATCGACGAGGAGGGCCAGGCCCGCGACGTCGAGTGGAAGATGCGCATCGCGCACCGCATCCACGAACTCGCCGTCGGCCGCTACGGCCTCGAGGCCTCCGACCTCGTCTTCGACGCCCTCACCTTCCCGCTCTCCACGGGCGACGACGATCTGCGCCGCGACGCCATCGAGACCTTCGAGGCCATCCGCCGCATCAAGGCCGAGATCCCCGGCGCCTTCACCACCCTCGGTGTGTCGAACGCCTCGTTCGGCCTCAAGCCCGCGGCGCGCCACGTCCTGAACTCGGTGTTCCTGCACGAGGCGGTCGAGGCGGGCCTCGACTCGGCCATCGTCCACGCCGCCCGCATCATGCCGCTCAACAAGATCCCCGACGAGCAGCGCCAGGTCTGCCTCGATCTCGTCTACGACCGCCGCGGCACCGCCGGCGGCACCGGCGAGGACCCCAGCTACGACCCGCTCCAGGCGCTGCTGGCGGTGTTCGAGGACGTCTCCACCACCGAGGTCGTGCAGGAGGACCGTTCGGACTGGACCATCGAGCAGCTCCTGTCCCAGCGCATCATCGACGGCGAGCGCGACGGCCTCGAGGCCGACCTCCAGGCCGCCCTCGACCAGGGCACGCCCGCGCTCGCCATCGTCAACGACACCCTGCTGGCGGGCATGAAGGTCGTGGGCGAGCTGTTCGGCGCCGGCGAGATGCAGCTGCCGTTCGTGCTCCAGTCCGCCGAGACCATGAAGACCGCGGTCGCCTACCTCGAGCCCCACATGGAGAAGGTCGAGGACGGCGGCGGCAAGGGGCGCATCGTGCTCGCCACGGTGAAGGGCGACGTCCACGACATCGGCAAGAACCTCGTGGACATCATCCTCACCAACAACGGCTACGAGGTGCACAACCTCGGCATCAAGATCGGCATCTCCGAGATGATCGAGAAGGCCCTCGAGGTCAAGGCCGACGCCATCGGCATGAGCGGCCTGCTCGTCAAGAGCACCCTCATCATGCGCGACAACCTGGAGGAGCTGAACGACCGTTCCCTGTCGAACATCCCCGTGGTGCTCGGCGGCGCCGCCCTCACCCGCTCGTACGTCGAGCGCGACCTGCGTGAGGTCTACGAGGGCCGCCTCTTCTACGGCAAGGACGCCTTCGAGGGCCTGCGGGTGATGGACCGTCTCGGCGAGCTCCGACGGGGCGCGGAGGACGATCCCGACTGGGGGCGGGTGCCGTCGGACTCCGTCGTGCCCTCCCGCATCAAGGAGCAGTTCGCCGGGACCGGCGACGGCCCGGCCGCCGACGCGCCCAGCCGGTCGCCCGAGGCGGGCACCGACAACCCGGTCTTCGAGCCGCCCTTCCTCGGCTCGAAGGTGGTCAAGGGCCTCGCTATCGACGACATCGCCGCCTACGTCAACGAGACGGCCATCTTCCGCAACCAGTGGGGGTTCCGGCCCGAGGACGGCGAGTCCGACGAGGAGTTCAAGGCCCGCATCCGGCCCACCCTGCGCGAGCAGTTGGCCATCGCCAAGCAGGACGCACTGCTCGTGCCGCAGGTGGTCTACGGGTTCTTCCCCGCCAACGGCGACGGCAACGAGCTCGTGATCTGGAAGGACGAGAGCCGCACGTCCGAGTGGCTGCGCTTCGACTTCCCGCGGCAATCCAAGGAGCCGTGGCTCTGCATCGCCGACTTCTTCCGGCCCGTCGGGTCCGGCGAGGCGGACTACGCGGCGTTCCAGATCGTCACCATGGGGGCCACCGTGTCGGAGCGCACCGCCGAGCTGTTCGCCGCCGACCGCTACCAGGAGTACCTCCTGCTGCACGGCCTCGGCGTCGAGATGGCCGAGGCGCTCGCCGAGTACTGGCACCACCGCATCCGCGAGGAGTGGGGTTTCGCCGACGAGGACGGCCCCGACCTCCAGGGCCTGTTCCGCCAGCAGTACCGCAGCGGCCGCTATTCCTGGGGCTACCCGGCCTGCCCCGACCTCGAGGACAACGTGAAGGTGGCCGAGCTCCTCGGGGCCGAGCGCATCGGCCTCGAGGTCAGCGAGGACACGGGCTTCCAGTACCAGCCCGAACAGACCACCTCGGCCATCATCTGCCACCACCCGCGGGCCAAGTACTTCGTCGCCCGCTGACGACGCCCCGCCTGCTCGTGCTGCGTCCTCCCCCGTGTTGGCGAGGACACGGTCGCCCGCGACACCCGTGGTACCCCGATGACGCGAAGGGACGAGCAGGGCGCAGGGGCGCCGGACGGGGCCGGCGCGAAGATCAGCGGGTGCCCAACTCCTTGGCCTCACGGCCGGCGTCGCCGCGGGGCAGGAGGTCGAGAGCTTCGGCCGCGGTGAGGCGGCGGACGTCGATGTACTCGACGCCCAGCGGCTCGAGCGCGTCGGGCGCCGCCCATTCGCCGTGCGTAGCGGCCACCTGATCGAGGAAGAACTCGGGCTCGAGCTCGTAGATCTTGACCGTGCCGTCGTCGACGTAGTCGTAGTAGCGCAGCTGCGCGGCGCGCGGCGCGAGGGCGATGACCGCGGTCATGCGGGGCTCGTCGGTGATGTTCGAGAACGAGTTGTGCAACACGGCGTTGTCGAACACGAGGGCTTGCCCCGGGGAGAGGACGACGGTCTCGAGATGGTGGTCGAGCAGGTGCTCGTGGATGTTCTCGAACCACTCGGGGGTGCGCTCGGCCTTGTGCTGACCGAGTACCCGGTGGCTCTGCGGCACCACGTTCAGCGTGCCGTTCTCGAGACACGTCTCGGTGAGCGCCAACCACACCACCGCGGCGCGGAACCTCTCCTCGTCGGTGATCGACGAGTGCTGGTGGAGACCCAGGCCACCGCCCTCCCCCGGCCAGTTCACGACGAAGTTCTGGATGATGGTCTCGTGGTCGACCAGATGGCGGTCGATGGCCGGTTGCACCGTCGCCTTGATGGCCTCGGCCACGCGACGCTTGACCTCGAGGTCTTGGCTGTAGAAGTCCGACTCCCAGACCTTGTCCTCCGGCGGTGCCGCGTGCACCTCGCGGGCGAGCGCGAGGAGGTCGGCGGCCTCCTCCGGCGAGATGAGGTCGACGATGGTGTAGCCGACGGACTCGAACTCGTCTTGGAGCTTCGGGTCCTTCATGGTGGGCGGGGCGTCGATCGGGTGCAGGACGGGAGGCGGCAGCGTCGGAGCCGGCGGCTCGGGGCTCGCGGCCGCTTCGGCCGGCTCGTCAGCCGCATCGGCAACGGCGTCGTCATGGGCGGCGTCGTAGGCACCGTGCTCGCTGGCGTCGGTCTCGTCAGGGAGCGGCGCGGGCGGTGCGGGGGTCAACATGCGCTTGAGGCGACCGGCGACGCGTCGGGGCAGGCTTCGACTCGACATGGTGGAAAAGCTACCAGCGGGGCCCTCCCCGCTCACAGGGCTGTTGGTCCCCTCACCAGCGCTCAAGCGTTCCCCGACGGGACGGGAAGCTCCTGCTCGAGGGTTTCGGTGCCTGCGAACAGGTCCCCGTGCTCGGCCACCCGGGCCAGGACGTCGGGGGCCGTGAACGACAGCGGGGCGCCGCCGGCGGCGGCGTCCACCTCGTCCCAGGTCACCGGTGTCGAGACCGTCGGCTGCCGACGGGCCCGCAGCGAGTAGGCACCGATGGTGGTCTTGTGGCGGGAGTTCTGGCTCCAGTCGATGAACACCTTGCCGGTGCGCAGCGCCTTCGTCATCTGGCTGAGGACGCGGTCGGGGTGCTGCTTCTCGAGCAACTGGGCGACGGCGAGGGCGAAACCCGACGCGCCCTCGTGGGTGGCTGGGGAGTTGAGGGGCAGGTAGAGCTGGAGCCCCTTGGAACCGGAGGTCTTGGCGAAGACCTCGAGGCCGAGGGGCTCCAGCAGGTCGTGGATCTCCAGTGCCACCTGGCAGCACTCGGTGATGGTGGCCGGGGCCCCGGGGTCGAGGTCGAACACGACCATGGTGGGCACGTCGAGGTCATCCGCGGCGCGGGCCATGGGGACGTGGATCTCCAGACCGGCCATGTTGGCGGCCCAGGCGAGGCTGGCCGTGGAATCCAGCACGCAGTACTCGATGCCCCCCTTGCGGTCACCGGGGCCGAGCGCCACCTGCACGAAGTCGGGGCGGTGCGAGGCGCAGCGCTTCTCGAAGAACGAGGTGCCGTCGACGCCGTCGGGGTAGCGCCGCAGGGTGATGCCCCGCCCCTCGAGGTGGGGCAGCATCGCCGGCGCGACGCGCACGTAGTAGTCGATGACCTCGGCCTTGGTGAAGTGGACCTCGGGGTACAGGACCTTCTCGAGGTTGGAGAGCTTGAGCTCGTGCCCTTCGATCTGGACGGTGTGGCTGGTGCCCGCCACGCCGGGTCAGGCCGTCTTGCGCTTGGCGGCGGCGGTCTTGGCCGGTGCCTTCTTCTTGGTGGGCTTGGCCTTGGCCGGCTTCACCGTGGGCTTGCCCTCGTCGGCGTCGTCCACCCCGCTCGGGTGGCGGGACCGGGCGGCCTTCGCCTCCTTGACGCTGGCCTCGAGCGCGGCCACCAGGTCGACCACCTTCTCGGCGCTCGGGGCGGCCGGGGCGGCGACCACCTCTTGCTCGCCGGCGGCCTTGCGCTCGATGAGGGCGAGCACCTGCTCGCGGTAGGTGTCGTGGAACTTGGCGGGCTCGAACTCGGCGGCCAGCGACTCGACCAGCTGCTCGGCCATGTCGAGCTCGCGGTCGGAGACCTCGACGCCCTCGACGTCGGCCAGCTCGGGGATCTCGGCGGGGGCGTTGACCTCGTCCGGGTACACCATGGTCGAGAGCACGAGCTTGCCGTCGACGGGGCGGATGGCGGCGAGGTACTGCTTGGTGCGCATGACGAAGCGGGCGATGCCCACCTTCTGGCTGCGCTCCATGGCCTCGGCCAGCAGGGCGTAGGGCTTCACCGTGGCCTGGTCGGGGGCGAGGTAGTAGGCGCTGTCGTAGTAGATGGGGTCGATCTCGGCGAGGTCCACGAACTCCTCGATCTCGATGGTGCGTTGGGCCTTGGGGTCGAGGGCGGCGAGCTCGTCGTCGGTGACGATCACGTAGTTGCCCGAGCCCAGCTCGTAGCCCTTCACCAGGTGCTCGGACGGCACCTCGCTGCCGTCCTCGGCCGACACCCGCTTCTGCTTGATGCGGGAGTTGGTGCGGTCGTCCAGCTGGTTGAAGTGCACCGTGCGGCGACTGACCGCGTTGTAGAGCTTCACCGGGATCGTGACCAGCCCGAAGCTGATCGACCCACTCCAGATGGCGCGCGCCATGGGAGAACCTTTCCTCGTCGGAGCCTCAAGTATGCGCCGCCGGGCCTGTTCTTGCCCACGGAGCCCGTCGTGCCCAGGGTGGACGCCGGCGGCGCCCCGAACTCATCGCCCCGTCGATCTGGGCTCGATCGACGCAGCGACCGAGCGCCCACGAGCCCCTCCACGTGCTCGGTGCGCCGCTTGCACGCCCTCCCTCGCGTCCCCGGGGCCCGAGGACCAGCGGGAGGAGCCGACGGGCACTCCTCGGCCGGCGGCTACGTTGCCCTCACCGACGACGTGGAGGGGATCGTGTCTCGAACCGCAGCAGGGGTCGCGACGGCGATCGTCGTCGCGGCCAGCATGCTGGCCCTGTCCGCCTCACCGGTGCTCGCCGACCCCGGTGACCTCACCTTCTTCGTGGTCCCGGCGAGCGACGCCGACGGCCCGCGCGAGGCCACCGACATCACGCTCGGTCCGGACGGCAACGTCTGGTTCCTCGCCACGAGCGAGACCGGTGCCGAGGACGTGCTCGGCACGGTCACCTCACAGGGTGCGATCACGACCTTCCCGCTCGAGGGCAGTGGCGACGGGCACCTCGTCACTGGTCCCGACGGACGCCTCTGGATCGCCTCGGACGCCCTGTACAAGGTCCGGGCCGACGGCACCGTCGTGGCGAAGGGTCGACCCGGGAGCGGCCAGTACGACACGATCGTCGCCGGACCGCGGGGCCACCTGTGGCTCCTCATCGGCGCGAAGGTGAAGGAGCTCGACCGGTCGGGCCGGGTGCTGCGCACCTTCCGGCTCCCCCACACCGCCGACGACCTAGCCATGGGCCCCGACGGCAACCTGTGGGCCACGTGGACCTTCGGGGGCGTCGACCGCCTCACGCCGTCCGGGGTGGTCACCACCTTCCCGTCACTGGGCTTCGGCACCGCGCAACCGGACGACCTACAGGGGATCATCGCCGGCCCGGATGGGAAGCTCTGGGCCGTGGCCCACTTCGAGAGCCCCGGTCCGCAGAACTTCGCCCGCGTGTGCAAGATCAGCACGAGCGGACGCTTCCGCTGCTACGTCGGGCCCAACGGGGTCCACGCGATCGCAGTTGGGCCCGACGACGCCCTCTACGTCGACCGGTCCACCCGGTTCGACCTGAACCCCGACCGCGTCGATCCGCCGGCACTGGAGCGCTACGAGGTGAACGGGGACTCGAGCGCGTTCGTCGATCCGGGCCTGCACGACATCCGGGCGATCACCAGCGGCGCCGACGACGACGTGTGGTTCACCCAGGACCCCGGCGAGTCCGGCGCCACCCTCGGCCGGCTCGAAGTGGCGCCGCCGACCGGGTGAGCCCCGAGCGGCACCCACCCGGACTCCGGGGCTTCTGGCTCCCGATTCGACCGTCAGGGCGATCGAATCGGGAGCCAGAACCGATCAGGTGGGGGCGCCGGCGGCGGGGCGAGGGAGGGCGAGGATGTCCGCCGCCTCGGCGCAGGTGGCCACGGGGGCGCCGAGGTTGTCGCAGACGGCGACGGCTTCCCGGACGAGCTCGGCGTTGGTCGGGGTGCGGTCGCCGGCGAAGAACTCGAGGCCGAGGTGCAGGTGACCGCCCAACTCGACCGCGGCCTCGGCGAGGCCAGAGGCCACGACGTCGCCGCCGACCACGGACACCGCCCACGGGACCGCGCAGTCGCCCAGCATGGCCACATACATCTCGAGGGCCTGGCGGGTCGGGGGCAGCCCGAACGGCGCGCCGAGCAGGCCCCGATCGGTCGACAGGTAGAACTTGATCATCGAGCCGGCGGGCAGGCGGCCCGCCTCCCACCAGGCGAGGATCGTGCGCAGGAAGCCCGGCTCGTAGACCGCGAAGCTCGGCCCCAGCCCGTGCCCGTCGTGCAGCGTCATCGCCGCGGCGATGGCGTCGAAGTCGTTGGCGTAGACGAACGCCCCGTGGGGCAGGCCGTCGGTGTCACGCCCGCCGAGGTTCACCGAGCCGGGGTCGAGCACGCCGATGCGGATGCCAGGGTCGGCCGCCAGCGGTACGAGGTGGTCGACGCTGATCCCATCGGCGCCGAAGGCCACCGTCGGGTACAGCAGGGCGTCCGGGCGCTCGGCCAGCACGGGCGCCCATCCGAGCCGGTAGCTGGCGGCGATGGCCTCGGGGTCACCGGCCATGTCGGCGTGGTTGTGCACGATGGCGGCGCCGGCGTCGAAACAGGCCGGCGCGTCGGCGGCGATCTCCTCGGGCGAGCGCGGCACGTTCGGGTTCTGCGCCTTCGTCGTCCCCCCGTTGATCGCGACCTCGATGATCACCGGCCCCCGCTCCATGACGCCCGACCCTAGGTGATCCGACGCCCCCGGAGGCTCGCTCAGGGGACGACGAGGGCGGCGCCCCGAGCGAGCCGTCGACCCCGGACGTCGATCGAGGTCAGGGTGCCGCCACCGTGGCCGAGGCTCAGGCGAGGATGGCCCTCGCCACGAGGTCCATGCCGAAGGCGGTGAGGATGGCGAGGTAGAGCAGGCCGGTGGCGGCCATGACCGCGCTGTACTCCTTCTCCTTCAGCGCCGCCCAGGTGACCCCGATGAGGCCGATAGTCGTCACCGTGCAGGCCAGCCAGAACCAGCTGAGCAGGCCATCCCAGCCGTCGTCGACGGTGCCGTTCAGGGCGGAGACCATGCCGATGGGCCACACCAGGAAGAGCAGCTCGACGGGCCAGATGGCGGCGGTCCACTTCACGAGCTCGCGGATGGGGTCCCGGGGCAGGCCCGGCTGCACGAGGTACCAGTGGCCGAGGAGCATGGCGTCGGTGACCACGCCCAGGAAGAGCGCGCCCGTCAGGGTCCGGGCCACCGACAGCCAGTCGGAGTCGCCGATGTGGGCGCCGGCGAAGACGAGGCCGACGAAGCCGATGATCGGGGCGATGAGGTCGAGCACCGGCGGGAACTCGGGACCGTCGCCCTCGGCGAGGCGCTCGGTGCGGTCGATGCCGGTCATCTCGGCCACGCGGGCGGTGCGGGCCTCGACCAGCTCGCGCTGGCGGGCCACGCCGGCCTTGCGGCGGAGGTAGGAGACGACGAAGGCCACCGTGGCGGCGAGGGCGACACCGACGGCGGCGGCGTCCCGAGGGAGGTACGGATCGGTGCGCCGGCCCACCCAGACCGCGCCGACGGCCATCAGGGCGTAGGTGCCCCGCAGCAGCCAGCCGTAGCCGATGCCGAGCAGGCGGTGGCGGGTCGTGATCCAGAGGAAGAAGAGCCCTCCGGTCGCCCACTGGAGCAGCACGGTGCCCGCGTCGAGGTCCATCAGGCCTTCATCCGATCACACGGCACCAGGTGCGGACGAGTCAGGGCACGACGACCACGGACACCTGGCCGAGCTCGGGCCTGGAACCCGGGGCGGGGGCGGCACCCCTGACGCCCGCGTCCGGCCGGGCCCGGCGGCGACGTCTCAGGCTTCGACCACCACGAGGCCGTGGTCGACGAGGTTGAGGGGGTCGGGGCCGGCGTCGGCGGCCACCACGATGTCCTCGAGGCGGGCGCCCCACACCCCCGGCACGTAGATGCCCGGCTCGACCGAGAAGGCGTGGCCGGGGACGAGGGCGGTGCAGTTGCCCGCCACGACGTACGGGTCTTCGTGCTCCTCGATGCCGATGCCGTGGCCGGTGCGGTGGATGAAGTAGTCGCCGTAGCCGCCCTCCGCGATGACCCGGCGGGCGACAGCATCGACGTCCTCGCAGGGCGTGCCTACGGTGGCGCTGGCGACGGCCTGGGCCTGGGCATCCTCGAGGACGGCGTAGAGGTCCCGGAAGGCGGCCGGCGGCTCACCCGTGTACACGCACCGGGTGATGTCCGAGCAGTAGCCGGCGCCGCTGTCGTCGGGCGGGAGGGTGCCGCCGAAGTCGCAGAGGACCACCTCGCCGGCTTGGATCACGCGCTCGCCCGGCTCGTGGTGGGGGCTGGCGGCGTTGGGCCCGGAGGCCACGATGGCGAAGTTGACCCGGTGGTGGCCCTCGTCGACGAGACGCCGGCCGAGGTCGGCGGACACCTCGGCCTCGCTGCGCCCGGCGAGCGGGATGGCGCCGCCCTGGAGCTGGGTCGCCACCCGGTCGGCGGCTGCCGAGGCGCGTCGCAGGGCGGCGATCTCGGCGGCGTCCTTCACCGCCCGCAGCGGCCCGACGAGGTCGCTCGACCGGCGGAAGGTGGTGCCGTCGAGGCGGGCCAGCAGCTCGACCAGGAAGCGCGCCCACGTGCGGTCGCCGATGGCGGCTACCGGCACGGGGCCGAGGAGCTGCGCCACGAGCTCGACCGGGTCGTCGGTCTCGTCCCACGGCACCACCGTGAACACGTCGGGCCGCTCCACGACCCGGGGCGCCTCCAGCCGGGGCACGACGAGATGGGCGTCGCCCTCGCGGGGCACCACCAGCATGGTGAGGCGCTCGAGGGGCATGGCCTCGTAGCCACAGAGCCAAGGCAGGTCGGCACCCACCGAGAGCAGCAGCGCGTCGACGCCCTGCTCAGCCATGGCGGCCCGCACCCGGGCCAGGCGCTCGCCGTGCACGTCGCCACTCATCCGCAGGCCGCCAGAGCCCACGAACTTGACCCAATGGCTGTCGGAAAGCGACAGCTATTGCGTCGAGAATGCGCGAAGTGGCAGGCGGAGGCGGTCACGGGGCGACCACCGGCGCACCGGCGGCGGCGGAGGCGGCGCCGGCGGCGGCGGAGGCGGAGGCGGCGCCGGCGGCGGACTTGGCGTGGTAGCTGGAGCGGGTGAGGGGGCTGGCTTCGACATGGGCGATGCCCAGGCCTTCGCCCAACGCCGCCCAGCGCTCGAAGCACTCGGGCTCCCACCAGCGCACCACGGGGAGGTGGCGGGCCGTCGGGCGGAGGTACTGGCCGATGGTGACGATGTCGGCGCCGACGGCGGCGAGGTCGGCCAAGGTGGCGACGATCTCGTCGTCGGTCTCGCCCATGCCCACGATCAGGCCCGACTTCGTGGTGAGGCCGGCGGCCTTGGATCTGGCCAACACGGAGAGGCTGCGGCCGTACGACGCGGAGGGCCGCACCGCCCGCTGGAGACGGGCGACGGTCTCGATGTTGTGGTTCAACACGTCCGGCCGGGCGTCGAAGATGGTGGCCAGCGAGGCCTCGTCGCCCCGGCAGTCGGGGATGAGCACCTCGATGTCGGTGCCCGGCCGGCGGTCACGGATGGCCGCGACGGTGGCGGCGAAGGCGCCGGCGCCGCCGTCGGCCAGGTCGTCGCGGGCGACCGCGGTGACGACGGCGAAGGACAGGTCCATGCGCTCGACGGCCTCGGCCACACGGCCAGGCTCGGTGGAGTCGAGGGCCTCGGGGTGGCGGGTGTCGACCAGGCAGAACCCGCAGGCCCGCGTGCAGCGCTCGCCGTTGATCATGAAGGTGGCGGTGCCGTCGGCCCAGCACTCGAAGATGTTCGGGCAGCCCGCCTCCTCGCACACGGTGACGAGGTCGAGCGACCGCAGGGTCTTGCCGAGGCCCGTGTACTCCTCGCCGAGGTGGGCAGGGATGCGCAGCCACTCGGGCTTGCGCTCGGTGATCTGGATGCCGCCCGTGACCCCGGCGTCGCGCAGGCGGCGCTCGATGCGCACCGAGGTTCCCCCCTCCCCTGCCGACGCGTCGGCGGCGTCCCGGGTGAAGGCGGCGAGGTCGTCGGGCTGCACCTTCCAGGCCACGTCCTGGCGCTCCCAGACGCCGTCGCGCGCCCACTGGGCGACGGCACGGGCGACGACCGCGTCCACCACCTCGCGCATGGGGACGTCGAGGCCCTCGGCCGCCAGCGACGTGACCCCCTTGTCGGGGATGCCGCACGGGACGATGTGGCCGAAGTAGTCGAGGTCGGGGGCCACGTTGAGGGCGAACCCGTGCATGGTGCGACCCCGGGTGAGGCGCACGCCGATGGCGGCGATCTTGCGGGGTTCGTCGGTGCCGACGCCGATCCACACGCCGGGGTAGTCGGGCAGACGGTCGGCGCCCGGCAGGCCGACGTCGGCCAACACGTCGATGACCAACTGCTCGACCGAGCGCACGTACGCGACCGTGTCCGCCATGGGCGCGATCGCGCCGCTCCGCTCGGCGCCGCCGGCGCCCTTGTCGGGGAGGTGGAGCAGCGGGTAGCCCACCAGCTGGCCGGGGCCGTGGTAGGTGATGTCGCCGCCGCGGTCCGAGCGCACGAGCTCGGCGCCGACCGAGGCCGGGTCGACCAGGAGGTGGTCGAGCTCACCTCGCCGGCCGAGGGTGAACACGTGGGGGTGCTCGAGCAGCAGGAGGTGATCGTCCGCGGAGCGCTCGAAGAGGCCGTGCTGGAGGGCGTGGGCGTCCTGGTAGCGGACGGTGCCCAGCCAGCGGGCGCGCAGGGTCACGGGGCCGCCGGGGACGCCGCTCCCCCCGAGCTCACAGCTCGGCGACCCAGTCACGGGTCTGGATGATCTCCCGCAGGCGGTCGAGGAAGGCCGCCACGTAGGCGCCGTCGAAGGCCCGGTGGTCCCACGCGAGGGCGAGCACGCCCACGGAGTGGATGGCGATGGCCTCGTCGTCGTTGGCGTCGGTGACCACCACGGGCTTCCGATGGATGCCGTCGGTGGACAGGATCGCCACCTGGGGCTGGTTGATGACCGGGAACTGCATCATCGTCCCGTACTTGCCGGGGTTGGTGATGGTGAAGGTGCCTTCGGCGAGGTCGTCGGGTGAGAGCTGCTTGCTCCGGGCGCGGGCAGCGAGGTCGTGGATCTCCCGCGCCAGGGCGGTGAGGCGCTTGGCGTCGGCGTCGTGGACCACCGGGGCGAGCAGGCCCTGGAAGTCGAGGTCGACGGCGTAGGCCAGGTTCACCCGGCCGTGCACGATCAGCTCGCCGTCCCCCACGGCGGCGTTGAGGTGCGGGAACTCCTCGATGGCGTCGACCACCGCCCGGGAGATGAAGGGCAGGTAGGTGAGGCTGAAGCCCTCGGCCACCTTGAAGGAGGCGCCGTGCGACCGGCGCACCTTCTCGACCGACTCGAAGTCGACCTCCACCGCGGTCAGCACGTGGGGCGACGTGGCCTTCGAGCGGACCATGTGCTCACCCGTGCGCACCCGGATGTGGTTGAGCTTCTCCACCCGGTCGTCGCGGGGGCTGCCGCTGCGCACCGGAGGCGGGGCGCTGGCCGCGGCGGGTGCGGCGGCAGCAGGGGCAGGGCGCGTCGCCGGGGCCGAGCCCCGCTGGAGATCGATGACCGCCTCGACGTCGCCGCGGGTGATGCGCCCGCCGATGCCGGTGCCGGTGATGGCGCCGGCATCGAGGCCATGGTCCTCGATGAGGCGGCGCACGAGGGGCGAGAGCAGCTTGGGCGGGCCCGACGGCGCGGCCGGGGCCTCCGGCGCGTGCGCCGCTGCCGTGGGCGCCGCCGCCGGAGCCTCCGCGGGTGCGGTGGGCGCCTCCTGGGCGGGCGCCTCCTGGGCGGGCGCCTCAGCAGCGGCCGCCTCAGCAGCGGGCGCGGCGCCGGCGCCGGAGGGCGGGGCATCGCTCAGGACGGCGAGGCGGGTGCCGACATCGACGGTCTCGCCCTCCGGCACGAGGATCTCAGCCAGGTAACCGGCCGCGGGCGAGGGCACCTCGGAGTCGACCTTGTCGGTCGACACCTCGAAGAGCACCTCGTCCTGGGCCACGGACTCGCCGACGGCCTTGAACCACTTGGTGATGGTCCCCTCCGTGACGGTCTCACCGAGTTGGGGCATCTCGACATCAGCCATGGAACGACCTTCCCGTCATCGACCTGGACCTCTCGACCTTGGCACCGGCAGCCACCGCGACGTCAGCCATGGAGCGACCTACCCGTCAGCGACATGACCGTCTCGCCGAAGAGCTCGCTCATGGTGGGGTGGGGTTGGATGAAGCGGGCGACCTCGGCGGCGGTGGCCTCCCAGTTCACGGCGAGGTAGCCCTGGCCGAGTTGCTCGGTGACCCAGGGGCCCACCATGTGGACCCCGAGGATGCGCCCGCCGGTGCCGTCGTCCTCGCGCTCGGCGATCACCTTCACCAGGCCGTCGGTCTCGCCGACGATCATGGCCCGGCCGTTGCCGGCGAAGCGGTGCTTGGAGGTGACCACGTCGAAGCCCGCCTCCTTGGCCGCGGCCTCGGAGTAGCCCGAGAAGGCGACTTCGGGGCTGCAGTAGATGCACCAGGGCACCGAGTGGTAGTCGACCCCGACCGGGTCCTCGCCGAGGATGCCGTCGATGGCCACGATGCCCTCGGCGAAGCCGATGTGGGCGAGCGCCGGCGTGGCCACGACGTCCCCGATGGCCCAGACGCCCGGCTCGGCGGTTCGGCACACCTCGTCCACCACGACGAAGCCGCGCTGGTCCACCTCGACCGCGGTGCCCTCCAGGCCGAGGTTGTCCGACAGGGGCCGACGGCCCACCGAGACGACCACGAGGTCGACCTCGACGCTCTCGCCCTCGCCGAACGACACCGTCGTGGCGGACCCACCGGGTTGGTGGCCGGTCACCGCCACGCCGGTCTTGACCGTGATGCCCCGCTTCTTGAACGAGCGCAGCACGACCTTGGTCACGTCCTCGTCGCAACCCGGGAGGATCTTGGGCAGCGCCTCGAGCACGGTGACCTCCGTACCCAGATCGGCCATCATCGAGGCGAACTCGCAGCCGATGGCGCCGCCGCCGATGACCGCGGCGCGAGCCGGGAGCGACTCGAGGGCGAGCAGCTCGTCGGAGGTGACGACGACCTGCCCGTCCACCTCGAAGCCAGGGATGGTGCGGGTGGTCGAGCCCGAGGCGATGATCACTGCGTCGCCGTGGAGGGTGACGTCGCCGGACTCGCCGCCGCTGACCCGCACCTCGTGGTCGGCGTGGAGGGTGCCGATGCCGTGGTAGGTGGTGACCTTGCGGCCCTTGAGCAGGCCCTCGAGACCCTTGTGGAGCTGGTCGACCACGGCCTGCTTGCGCGTCTGGGTGACGGAGAAGTCCAAGGTGGGCTCGGAGGTGGAGATCCCGAACGCGGCCGCATCGCGGACCGAGCGGAAGACCGAGGCGGTCTCCAACAGCTCCTTGGCCGGGATGCAGCCCCGGTGCAGGCAGGTGCCGCCCACCTTCTCCATCTCGACCATGGCGATGTTCAGCCCCAGGCCCGCGCCGTAGAGGGCGGCGGCGTACCCGCCCGGCCCTCCACCGATGATCACGACGTCAAACGAGTCAGCCACGAGGTCGGAGCCTACTGACGGATCCGTCGTGGCGGAGGGGGTCATGGTGAACGTTCCGTGGCGCCTGCGTCGCCTTCAGGAGCAAAGGCCCGGCGGGCGGCGCCGGTAGGCTCTGCGCCGGTGAAGACCAAGACGTTGATCATCGCTGCGCTGCTCTGCGGCGTGGCCATCCTGGTGGCCTTCACCGTCCAGGTCCTGCTGGCGCTGTAGCGCCACCCCCTGCCCCTAGGAGCAATCCCATGCGTGACGCCGTCGGCGGCGTGCAGTCCGTCCTCGTGCTCGGTGGCACCTCCGAGATCGCCCTGGCCACCGTGCACCGCATGGTCGACCAGGGGTGTCGCACCGTCCTGCTCGCCGCCCGTGACCCCGAGGCCTGCCTCGCGGCGGCCGCCGACCTCCGGGCGGCGGGCGCCACGACGGTCGAGACCCTGGCCTTCGATGCCCTCGACACGGCGTCGCACGGGGCCGTCATCGACGGGGCCTTCGCCCGCGACGGTGACATCGACGTGGTGTTGCTGGCCTTCGGCGTGCTCGGCGACCAGGCCGCCTTCGACGCCGACCCCGAGGCCGCGGTCGAGGCCGTGCAGGTCAACTACGTGGGCGGCGTGTCCGCCGGCCTGCACGTGGCCCGAAACCTGAGGGCACAGGGCCACGGCACCCTCGTGGTGCTGTCGTCGGTGGCCGGCGAGCGGGTGCGCAAGACCAACTTCGTCTACGGCTCGTCGAAAGCAGGCCTCGACGGCTTCGCCCTCGGCCTCGGCGACGCCCTCGTGGGCACCGGGGCGAGCGTCATGGTGGTCCGCCCCGGCTTCGTCCACACCCGCATGACCACCGGCATGGACCCGGCCCCGCTCTCCACCACCCCCGAAGTCGTCGCCGAGGCCATCACCGACGGCCTGGCCAAGGGTCACGCGGTGGTGTGGGCGCCGGCGCCGCTCCGAGTGGTCATGTCGGGGCTGCGCCATCTCCCCCGCCCGCTGTGGCGCAAGGCCTCGGAGCGGGGCTGACCCACCACTTCGCACCGCCGCGACGGCCACGCGGTCCTAGACTCCGGACGTGAGCGGTACGACCACGCGAGTGGTGATCGTCGGGCAGGGCTACGTCGGCCTGCCCGTCGCGATGCGAGCGTGCGAGGCGGGCCACGACGTCGTCGGGTACGACGTCGACGAGCGGCGCATCAAGCGTCTCGGAGCGGGCGAGTCCATGGTGGAGGACGTCACCGACGAGCGCCTCCTGGCTGCCCTCGAGAGCGGCCGTTACCGGCCGACCACGTCGCCCGCCGGTTGCGCCGGGTTCGACGTCGCCATCGTCTCGGTGCCGACACCGCTCAGCGAGGGCAACCCCGACCTCTCGTACATCGAAGGCGCGGCTCGCACGCTCGCGGCACATCTCACCCCGGGCGCCACCGTCGTGCTGGAATCCACCACCTATCCGGGCACCACCGAGGAACTGGTCGGCCCCATCCTCGAGGAGGGGTCGGGCCTCACCGTGGGCACCGACTTCCACTTGGGCTACAGCCCCGAGCGCATCGACCCGGGCAACCGGGAGTGGACCTTCGTCAACACCCCCAAGATCGTCTCGGGGGTCGACCCGGACTCGCTCGCCGCCGTCACCGCCTTCTACGACACGCTGGTCGATCACACCGTGCCGGTGTCCAGCCCCCGGGAGGCCGAGCTGGCCAAGCTGCTCGAGAACACGTTTCGCCACGTCAACATCGCACTGATCAACGAGCTGGCGATGTTCGCCAACGACCTCGGCATCGACGTGTGGGAGGCCATCGACGCCGCGTCGACCAAACCGTTCGGCTACATGCGCTTCACCCCCGGGCCGGGCGTGGGCGGGCACTGCCTGCCCATCGACCCGTCCTACCTGTCCTGGCGGGTGCGCCGGTCGCTCGGACACACCTTCCGCTTCGTCGAGTTGGCCAACGACGTCAACGACCACATGCCCGACTACGTGGTCCGTCGCCTGGTGGTGGCCCTCAACAGCCGCGGCCAGGCCGTCAAGGACCGACGCATCCTCCTGCTGGGCCTTGCCTACAAGCGCAACACCGGCGATGCGCGGGAATCCCCGTCGGCGTCGGTGGCCCGCCAGTTGCTCGAGCTCGGCGCCGACGTGCACGCCGCCGACCCCCACGTGTCCGACGGCTTCCTCGACCTGGCGGTCACCCGTGTCGATGCGACGGCCGCCGAGGTCGCCGCCGCCGATGCCGTGGTGCTGTTGGCCGACCACGACGCCTTCGACCTCGAGGTGGTGGCGGCCAATGCCCGCTACGTGCTCGACACCCGCCATCGCCTGACCGGTGAGAACGTCGAGCACCTCTGAGGCCACGATGGGGACGGGGAACAGGGCGCCCGACAGCGCGCCCGTACACTCGTCACGTGGCGCAACCCCAGACCCAGCCGAGCGCGCCCGCGCCGGCCAGGCCGCCGATGTCGCTCGGTCGAGGCCTGCTCAAGACCGCCCGACCCGTGCAGTGGTCGAAGAACGTGCTGGTCTTCGCCGCCCCCGGGGCCGCCGGCGTGCTCGACAACGCCGAGGCCCTCGGCGACGCCATGGTCGCCTTCGTGGCCTTCTGCCTCGCCGCGAGCGGTACCTACTTCCTGAACGACACCCGAGACCGCGAGGCCGACGCCCAGCACCCCACCAAGTGCCGCCGACCCATCGCTGCCGGTGTCGTGCCGCCCACGATGGGCTACGTCATGGGCTTCGGGCTGATCTTCGCCGGCGTGGCGGTCGGCTTCATCCCCCACTGGCAGCTCGCGGTCACCGTGGCTGCCTACGTGGCCCTCACCACGAGCTACAGCTTCTGGCTCAAGCACATCCCAGTGGTCGACATCGTGGCCATCGCCGCCGGTTTCGTGCTGCGGGCCATCGGCGGCGCCACCGCGACGGGCGTGCCCATCTCCAACTGGTTCTTCATCGTGGCCTCGTTCGGCTCGCTGTTCATCGTGGCCGGCAAGCGCAGCGGTGAGATGGGCGAGCTGGCCGGCGACGCCGGGTCCATCCGGCCGACCCTCGAGGTGTACACGACCTCCTACCTGGCCTACCTGCGGGCGGTGTCGTCGGGGGTCATGCTCGTGGCCTACTGCCTCTGGTCCTTCGAGAAGGCCGACCTGGCCACCGCTGGTGGCTTCCCCTACTACCAATTGTCGATCGTGCCCTTCGCGGTGGCCATCTTGCGCTACGCCATGCTGCTCGACCTCGGCCAGGGCTCCACCCCGGAGGACATCGCCCTCCACGACCGTCCGTTCCAGATCGCCATCGCCGTCTGGCTGGTGATCTTCGGGTGCGGCATCTACCTGCTCTGATGGACACCCCCACCGTCTCCTCGTCGACCACCACCGAGCTCCTCGCGGGCTGGGGTGGCACCGCCCCCTCGGCGGCCACCGTGCGCCGACCCACCACCGTCGACGAGCTCGCCGCCGCGGTCGACGACGCCCCCGATCGCGGCGTGATCGCCCGCGGCCTCGGACGGTGCTACGGCGACGAGGCCCAGAACGCCGGCGGCGTCGTCATCGACGCGACAGGGGTCAGCGGCATCCTCGAGCTCGACCTCGCCCAGGGCACCTGCACCGCGGCGGCGGGCACGAGCCTCGACGACCTCATGCGCTGGCTCGTGCCCCTCGGGTGGTTCGTGCCCGTCACCCCGGGCACGCGCTTCGTGACCGTGGGCGGCGCCATCGCCAACGACATCCACGGCAAGAACCACCACAAGGGCGGGTCGTGGTGCAACCACGTGTCGGCCATGACCATGCGCCTCGCCACCGGAGAGACGGTGCGGATCACCCCCGCAACCCACCCCGAGCTGTTCTGGGCGACCGCCGGTGGCCTCGGCCTCACCGGCGTGATCCTCGACGCCACGTTCGACCTCAGCCCCATCGAGACGAGCCGCCTGCTCGTGGACACCGACCGCACGCCCGACCTCGACACGACCCTCGCACTGATGGACGAGGGCGACGACCGCTACCCGTACTCGGTGGCATGGATCGACCTCATGAAGACCGGTCCGGCCATGGGGCGCTCGATCCTCGGTCGGGGGTCCTTCGCTCCCCTGGATGCCCTGCCCCCCAAGGATCGCACCCCGTCGCGGGCTCGGGCGTTCGCCCCGAAGACCCGGGCCACCTTCCCGTCCCTGGCGCCGAACGGCCTGATCAACCCCCTGACGGTCGCCGCCTTCAACGAGCTCTGGTACCGCAAGGCCCCCAAGCAGCGCCGCGACGAACTGCAGAGCATCACCACCTTCTTCCACCCGCTCGACATGGTCGACCTGTGGAACCGGGTCTACGGCCCCATCGGGTTCCTCCAGTGGCAGTTCGTCCTCCCTTTCGGTGAGGAGGCGGCGCTGCGGCGCATCGTCGAGGCCCTCTGCCACGAGGGGTGCACGTCCTTCCTGGCCGTGCTCAAACGCTTCGGCGCGGCCAACCCCGGGCACCTGTCGTTCCCGCTCCCCGGGTGGACCCTCGCCCTCGACATCCCCGCGGGCCCGACGTCGCTGGCCCGGCTCATCGACCAGCTGGACGAAGAGGTGGTTGCCGCCGGCGGTCGCGTCTACCTCGCCAAGGACAGCCGCGTACGCCCCGAGTTGCTCGATGCCATGTACCCCCGCCTCGGCGAGTGGCGTGCGGTGCGGGCCGACATCGACCCCGACGCCGTCCTGCAGTCCGACCTGGCTCGCCGGCTGGGGCTGTGAGCCGCCTCCGGGCGGCCGCCCGGGATGTGCGGGCCCTCGGCCTCGGGGCGCCGCTGCGGGTGGCGTACGACGGTTCCAAGGCCCTTGGTGGTCACACCCTCGCCTTCGAGGCCGCCCTGCGACGCGTGCCGACCACAGCCCGCAGCACGCCCGTGTACCGCCTGCCCGACCCGCCCGCGGCGGCGGTGGCCCGAGCCCGTGACGAGGCCGACGAGATCGCCGACGGCGTCGTCACCCTCTTCGGCCGACGCGTCGAGGTGGGCGACGAGCCCGATTGGCACGCCTCCTACGACCCAGAAGCCCCGGGCGTGCGCTGGCCCGAGGGGCCCTGGTGGCAGATCGACGTCCGTCTCGCCGGCCGCCTCGCCGACATCAAGTGGGTCTGGGAGCTCGGCCGCCACCGCCACCTCGTGGTGCTGGCGCGCGCCCTGGCCAGCCAGGATCCCGACCCCCGTTGGGCGACCACGCTCCAACGCCACTTCCGCAGCTGGCTGCACCACAACCCGCTCGAGCAGGGGGTCCACTGGGCCTCCAACCTCGAGGTCGCCCTACGGGCGATGGCCTGGCTCGAAGTGCTGCAACGGGCCGGCCACCACCTGGATCCGGCGCTGCGCCAGGACGTCGACACCCACCTGTACCACAGCGGTACCCACCTGCTGCTCGAGCTGCCGTACACGGTGAGCACGATGCGCAACAACCACCTCATCGGCGACGCCGTGGGCCTCGTCACCCTGGCCCGGGCCTTCCCCGACCAACCGGCCGCCCGCCGTTGGGCCCAGGCCGGTGAGGGGCTCCTGCGCTCCCAGCTCGACCGCGAGATCCGTCCGGACGGTTCGATGGTGGAGGACTCGGTCTCGTACCACCGCTTCGTGATCGAGCTGTTGTGCCGTCTCGCGCTCCTCGGCGACCCGTCCCCCTCGGTCGTGGCGGCGCTGCACCGCAGCGCCCGCTTCCTCGATCGCCTGGGGGTGCACGACGGGCCGGTGCCGCACCATGGCGACTGGGACGAGGGGCGTGCGGTGGCCACCTCCGGCGACCCCCTCGACCTCTCGGGCTCGGCCCGCCTGGCCCTGGCCATCGTCGGTGAAGGCGCCCCCGACCTCTGGCGCACCGAGCACGACGAGCTCGCCTGGTACGCGCGCACGGGCACCCCCGCCGCCGGCGACCCGGTCGAGGTCGACGGCCACAGCATCGGCGGCGGCATCAGCCGGGCCGAGCGCGGGGCGCTGGTGGTGTGGTGCAAGGGCGGCGGCGGCCCCTGGCACGGCCACGCCGACCACACCACCGTGGCCGTGCGCCTCGGGGACGAATGGCTCGTCGGCGATCCCGGCACCGGGAACTACAACGGCCGGGACGAGAGCCGGTCCTTCCTGCGCTCCTCCGCAGCCCACGCCGTCCTGATCCTCGACGGCGAGGATCAGCTCGTTCCGCACCGGGCGTTCCGCTGGGCGCACACCGCGACGGGACGCGTCGGCGCCCCGCTCGACCTGCCTGGTGCGCGGGTCCTGTGGTGCGCCCACGACGCCTATCGGCGGTGCTCGCCGTCGCGCCGCATCGCGCGAGTGGTGGTGATCGCCGAGGACGGCTCCGGGTTGGTCGTGGCCGACTGGGTGGAGGGGCCACCCGGCCCGGAGTGGCAGCTCGCCCTGCCGGGTGCACCGGCCTCGCACTGGGTCGACGGTCGGCTGAGCACCGCCGACGGCACCACCGCGCACCTCGCGTTCCTCACCGAGGGGGTCACCACCGAGGTCGAGGAAGGGATGTGGAGCTCGACCTACGGTGCCGTCGAGCCGGCGCCACGCCTGCTGGCCCGAGGCACGGTGGGCGGCCCCGTGGCGTGGGCGCTGAGCCTCGCGCCAGGCGGCCCCACGTCACGAGCGATGGTCCACGGCGACCTGCTCCATGTCGCCGGCGCGACGGTCACGATCTCGTGGCTCGACGGCGCCGTGGCTCTGGTGGTCGACCACCCCGATCGGCCCGGGGCCCCCACCCGCGAAGTGGCACTGCGGTGAGGCGCCGGGCGGGCGTGGACCGCGTGCTGGTCCTCAACCACTTCGCATCGCCGGAGGGCCAACCCGGCGGCACCCGCCACATCGAGCTCTACGGCGGCCTCGACGGGTGGTCGTGCGAGATCCTCGCCGCCGATCGCAACTACCTCACCCGCCTGCCCCAGCACTCCTACCGCCCCAACCCCACCACCGCCTACCGCACCGTGTGGACGCTGCCCTACGCGGGGAACGGCGCCGCCCGCATCCTCAACTGGGCGTCCTACGCCCTCACCGCCACCGTGGTCGGCCTCCTCACCCGTCGGCCCTCGGTCGTGGTCGGCTCCACCCCCCATCTGCTAGCCCCCCTCGGTGCGTGGCTCGTCGCCCGCGTCCGCCGCGTCCCGTTCGTGCTCGAGGTGCGCGACCTCTGGCCGGAGGTCCTCGTCGAGATGGGCCAGCTCCGACCCGACTCCCGCCTCTACCGCGCCCTCGAGGCGCTGGCCTCGTGGGTGGTGGCCCGGGCCGATGCCGTCGTGGTCTTGGCACCGGGGGTGGGCACCGCCCTCGTCGAGCGGGGCGCCGACCCCGCGCTGGTGCACCTCGTCTCCAACGGCGCCGACCTGGTCCGGCCCCTCGCCGACCGCACCCCGGCCCGGGCCGCACTGGGCGCCGGGGCCGACGACGTGCTGGTGGTCTACGCCGGCGCCCATGGCCCGGCCAACGGCCTCGACCTCGCCCTCGACGCCGCCGCCGACGTGGCCGTCGACCACCCCGAGGTGCACTTCGTGTTCGTGGGCGACGGACCCTCCAAGGCGGCCCTCGTCGAACGAGCTCGACGCGAGGGGCTCAGCAACGTGCGCTTCGAGGACCCCCGCCCCAAGTCGGCCATGCCCGAGGTGCTGGGAGCCGCCGACGTCGGGCTCCACGTCCTCGCCGACGTCGGCCTGTTCACCTTCGGCGTCAGCCCCAACAAGGTCTTCGACTACATGGCGGCGGGCCTTCCCGTGCTGACCAACGTCCCCGGCGACGTCGGCGGGCTCGTGACGGCCAACGGCGCCGGCGTGGCCGTTGACCCCGACGGCATCGCCGACGGCGTCCGAACCTTGCTGGCGACCCCGGCCGAGGAGCGAGCGGGCATGGGCGACCACGGTCGGGCCATCATCGAGCGTGAGTACGCCGTCGCGCCGCGGGTGGCGGCACTCGAAGCGGTCCTGCGAGGCGCGCGGTCGGGCCGGTGATCCTCAAGCGCAGCTTCGACGTGGCCGTCAGCGCCGCGCTGCTGGCCGTCGCCGCGCTGCCCATGGCCGCGATCGCGGGGGCCATCCGCGTCACCCTCGGCTCGCCGGTGCTGTTCCGCCAGCCGCGCCCGGGACGGGACGAGGTGCCCTTCACCCTCTGCAAGTTCCGCACCATGCGCGCCCCGCGCCCGGGCGAGGACGCCCTCGCCACCGACGCCGACCGCCTGACCCCGTTGGGCCGGTGGTTGCGGCGCACCAGCCTCGACGAGCTGCCCACGCTGTGGAACGTCCTGCGGGGCGACCTCTCCCTCGTGGGGCCCCGCCCGTTGCTCATGGCCTACCTGCCCCGCTACTCCGCCGAGCAGCGCCGGCGCCATGAGGTGAAGCCCGGGGTCACCGGCCTGGCCCAGGTGGAGGGGCGCAACGACCTCACCTGGGACGAGCAGTTCGCCCTCGACGTCTGGTACGTGGAACACCGCTCGTTCGCACTGGACCTGAGGATCCTCGGCCGCACCCTGCGCGCCGTCGTCAGCGGCGCCGGCGTCAGCCAAGAAGGCCGCGCCACCCGTGATGAGTTCCTCGGCTGATCCTGGTGCGGGAGTTCAGATCGAGACGTCGGGCAGGGCGTTGGCGGCGATGACGCCGGCCAGCCAGCGGGCCGAGGGCTTCGGGGTGCGCGCGAAGGTGGTGCGGTCCACCTCGACGATGCCGAACTTCGGGCCGTAGCCGAAGGCCCACTCGAAGTTGTCCAACAGCGACCAGTACGTGTACCCGCGCACGTCGATGCCCGCGGCGAGGCAGGCCTGCACGCCGCGGAGGGCCCGTTGCACATACTCGATGCGGGCGTCGTCGTCCTCGGAGCCGAGGCCGTTCTCGGTCACGAGGATCGGCACCTGCCCGCCGGTGCGGTCCCAGGCCCGCCGGATGGTCGCCTCGAGGGCCTCGGGCCAGTACTCGTAGCCCATGGATTCGACCACCGGCACGCCCTCGAGGGGCCCGACCCACCCGTCCGGGCCCATGACCATGCGGCTGTAGGTCTGCACGCCGACGAAGTCGTCGCCGTCCGTGGCGTCGAGGTAGACGTCCTCGTCGGCGCGGGCCGCGGCCGTCGCCGCGTCGCCGCCCTCGGCGGCCTGGTAGTCCATCATGGCCACCGTGATGCCCACGGGTACGCCCGGCGCGCTCGTCCGCACCGCGTCGACCGCGAGACGGTGGGCGGCCACCATGGTCTCGGTCGCCGCCGCTTCGTCCGCGGGATCGGGGCGCCCGGGCGGGAAGATGCCGAGGCCGTAGCCCATGGCCGTCACCATGTTGGGCTCGTTCAGGGTGCAGACCCGGCGCACGACGTCGCCGAGGTGGCCGGTCGCCTTGTGGGCGAAGTCGGCGAAGCGCGCCGCCGTGTCGGAGTTCGTCCAACCTCCCTCGGCCGCCGCCCACTGCGGGCTCGTGAAGTGGTGCAGGGTGACGGTCGGGTCGACGCCGGCGTCGAGCAGCGCCTCGCACTGGCGCCGGTAGTGGTCGAGGGCCGCCAGGGACCACTCGCCCTTCGCGGGCTCGATGCGGCTCCACTCGATCGAGAACCGATACCCCGTGAAGCCCAGTTCGGCCAGCACGGCGACATCCTCGGGCCACCGGTTCCAGGAATCGCAGGCATCGCCGCTCGACTCGACGCACCCCGACCCGGGGGTGTGCTCGAACGCCCACCAGTCGTTGTTGACGTTGCCGCCCTCGATCTGGTGCGCGGCGGTCGCCGTCGACCACTCGAACCCCTCGGGGAACCGAAGCTCTGCCATCTCGCCACCCTCTCGTCACCGACCTCGGCCGGCGCCTGTCTACCAGGGCACCGGAGGTCCAACCGTCAGTGATCGGCGAGCGCCGCCTGCCAGACCCCGATGAGCTGGCGGGCGTGGTCGTCCCAGCTGATGGGCCAGGCCCACGGCGTGCGGTCACCGTCGACCACGACGCCGGCCAAGGCGCCGGCCAGGGCCTGGATGTCGCCGACCGGCACGTAGGCGTACGGATGGTCCGTCGCCGTCTCCCGGTGTGGGGGAATGTCGGAGAGCACGAGCGGACAGCCCAGCGCCCCCGCCTCGGCCGGCGTGTGGGGGTGAGCCTCGAGCGCGGAGGTGGCCACCATGGCCAGGCCGTGGGCCACCAACCAGCGCAGCACCTCGAGCCGGTCGACGGCGCCCGTGTACAACAGCCGCGACCGCAGCGCCGGCGCCACCAGCGCCCGCTGCTGCTCGCGCCGGGCCTCCGGGAGGCCGCCCACGAACACCAGGGCGGGCGCGTCGGCGCCCTGGGTGGCGAAGGCCCGGTCCCAGGCGAGGACGAGGTCGTCGAGGCGCTTGTGGGGCGCGTCGTTGGCGAGCGAGAGCAGGTAGTCGAAGCCCTCGACGGGCAGGCCTCCGGGACGCTCTTCGCCCTCGACCCACTCGGGGCGACCGCTCTGCACCACGACCCCCCGGTCACCGAGGTCGGGCACGTCGGCGCGCACCTGGGCCATCATCGACTCGGAGACCGCGATGACCCGGGTGGACACCTCCACCGACCGTCGCGCGCCGTAGACCCGCAGGCGCCGGTACCAGGCCTTGTTGTGGGGCAGGGCCCGCCCCACCCCGAAGAGGTTGGGGTTCTGGATCGTGACCGCGGTGGCCGGCCGGCGCCCCGGCAGGATCGGGGCGAGGTTGCCCGGACAGTGCAGCACGGCGTCGGCCGACACGTGGCGGGGCAGGCCGAACTGCTCGTGGACCAGGCGAGCGCGGGTGCTGCGCACCCCCGAGGGCTCGATGGGCAGGTCCAGGGCCTCCCGCAGGGCAGCGTCGTTCCACGGCGCGGAGACCACCCGGACGTCGAGGGCCGGAGCCACGCGCTCGACGCCACGCAGTTGGCGCGTGACGTAGGACAGCCCGCCGCCCAGGCGGATCGCGGTGGCGTCGACCACCACCTGCAGGTCGCTCACGCCTCGGCTCCACCGGCGCGTCGGGCCCGGAACCAGGCCACGGTGGCGGCGAGGCCGGCGTCGAGGTCGACGGGCTCGACCGCGGGGAACAGCGCTCGCAGCCGGGTGGCATCGGCCGAGGAGTGGGCGACGTCGCCTGGTCGGGACGGGCCGTGGACCCGCTCGACCGGCTGGCCGAGGAGTGCCTCGAGGCGGTCCAGCACCCCCAACAGGTCGGTGCGGGTGCCGAACGCCAGGTTCACCGGGCGATCGTCCGCCACCCGCCGGGCCACGGCGTCGGCGAGCACCGCCGTGACCGAGTCCACGTAGGTGAAGTCGCGCGTCTGGGTGCCGTCGCCGTGCAGGGTGACGGGCCGGCCCGCCAGGGCGTCGTCCACGAACGCCGGCACCACCGCCGCGTACGCATGGCCCGCCGGTTGGAGGGGGCCGAACACGTTGAAGAACCGGAACACCAGGACGTCGAGCCCGTAGCTGTGGTGGTACGCCAACGTGTACGCCTCGGCCGCCAGCTTGGACGCGGCGTAGGGGCTGCGGGGCTGCGGCACCAGGTCCTCCGTCTTGGGCAGCACGGGGTTGGCGCCGTAGACGGAGGAGGACGAGGCGACGATCACGTGGGGCCCGGGGCCCCCGGTGGCGCTCTGGGCCCGGCGGGCGGCCTCGAGCACCGCGAGGGTGCCGTCGACGTTGGCCCGGTGGGTCGCCCGCGGATCGTCGATCGAACGCGGGACCGACGGCCGCGCGGCCAGGTGGACCACGGCCTCGGCGCCCGCCACGGCGCGCTCCAGGGCCTTCTGGTCGAGCACGCTGGCCTCGTGCAGCTCGATGGCCCGGTCAACCACGTCCAGGTTGTCCCGATGACCGGTGGACAGGTCGTCGATCACCGCCACGTCGTGGCCGCCGTCCACGAGCCGGTGGACCAGGTTGGCCCCGATGAACCCGGCGCCGCCCGTGACGAGGACTCTCACGAGACCGCCGACGCGACTCGTCCGCAGTGCCACTCCACCTGCTCGGCGAGGCCGTGGACGAGGCTCACCCGGGGCGACCAGTCCAGCAGCTGTCGGGCGCGTCGGATCGCACCGGCGGTACGGGTCGCGTCTCCCGCCACCGGAGGGCGGTGTTCCACGAGCACCGGCCGACCGATCGCCTCCCCCACCAGGTCCACCAGGTCGATGAGCCGGGTGTCGGCGCCGCCGGCCACGTTGATCACCGCACCGGGCGCCACGTCGGCGGTCGCGGCGGCGATGGTGGCACGAACGACGTCGGACACCGCGGTGACGTCCCGACGCTGTCGACCGGCACCGTAGACCGGGAACGGCGACCCGGCGAGCCCGTGCTCGATCAGGCGGTGGATGGCCATGTCCGGCCGTTGGCGGGGGCCGTAGACGCTGAAGTAGCGGAGCGAGACGGTGGGAACGTCATGGTTCGCGGCGTAGAGCACGCACAGGTGCTCGCCGGCGAGCTTGGTGACGCCGTAGGGGCTGTAGGGCGACGGGCGGTCGTCCTCGGAGACCGGGTACCGGGCCGCCTCGCCGTACACCGAGGAGCTCGACGCGTACACGAAACGGCGCAGTCCGACCCGCTGGGCCGCCTCGAGCAGCCGTTGGGTGGCCGACACGTTGGTGCTCAAGTAGTCGTCGAACCTCTCGGCCCACGATCCCCTCACCCCCGCCTGGGCGGCGAGGTGGAAGACCGTGTCGATGCCGGCGAACAGCGGATCGAGGGCGGCGGTGCGAAGATCGGCGTGGACCAGCTCGAAGCCGGGTTCACCGACGGCACCGGCCAGGTTCGCCCGCTTGTCGGCCTCCGGGTAGAACTCGGTGAAGCAGTCGACCCCCCGCACCTGATGACCGGCGGCGAGCAGTCGGTCCACCAGCATCGAGCCGACGAAGCCGGCGGCGCCGGTGACCAGGGCATGCATGTGCGTCATTCTGGCAGAGCCGCTCGTCGGCACCGCAAGCCATGGGTCGCCTGGGACGGGACCGGGTGACCACCCTCCCGTGCCCGGCCGACTACCGCGAAGACGAGGTCGGCGGCCGCAGCCGATCCAGTGGGGCGGCGGGCACTCCGACGGCCACGACACCCGCGGCAAGGTCACCGATCACCACCGCGCCGGCGCCGACGACGGCGGCGGCTCCGATGGTCGCCCCAGGACGAGCCACGACACCAACGCCCAGATCAGCGTCGTCGCCGACCGAGACGTTGCCCGCCAGGTGGCTGCCGGGGCCGATGGTGGCGAAGTCGCCCACCACGACGTCGTGGCTGAGGGTGGCGCCGACGTTGACGATGCTGTGGCGCCCGACGGTGACGTTCGTGGTGAGCACCGCCGCCGGCGCGAGGTAGGCACCCGGGCCGAGGGTGACCTGGGAGCCCACCTGGGCGGTGGGATGGACGAGGGTGGCGGCGCGCCGTCCGGCTGCCGTGGCGATCTGGTCGACCGTGCGTCGCACCGCGGGGTCGCCGATGGCGATCACGTAGTCCGCGTCGATGTCGCTCAGCGCGGCCACCGCGCCCACGACGGACGCACCGCGCGCCTCGAGGAGCGGGCCCGTGCGGTCGTCGTCGGCGAGGAAGCCCAGGAAGTCCCAGACGGGCGCGGGCGCGCCGGCGTTCAGCGCATCGACGGTGTCGAGCACCTCCCTGCCCTGGCCGCCGGCGCCGACGATGACGAGGGGCCTCGGTGGGGCCACTCCCTCAGAGGTCGTAGAGGGCCTTGCAGTTGGCGCCGGCGATCATCTGCTGCTGGTCCTCGGGGAGGGGGGCGATGGTGTCGGCCAGCTCCTTGGTGATGCCGGGGATCTTCGAGTCCGGGTGCGGGTAGTCGGTGGCCCACACGATGCGATCGGCGCCGACGTAGCGCGACGTGGCCGTGAAGGGGATGGTGGACTCGTCGGCGTCGAAGGAGATCCAGCACTGGCGCCGGAAGTACTCCGACGGGTCCTTGTCGAGCCAGGGCACGTCGAAGCCGTACATGTGGAAGTGGTGGTCCATGCGCTCGAGCCACGGCACCACCCAGCCACCGTTGGTCTCCAGGAAGACGACCTTCAGCTCAGGGAAGCGCTGGCAGACGCCTCCGGCGAGGAAGAACGTCATGGCCGCCATCATGTCGACGGGGTTGCCGATCATCTGGCTGAAGAAGATGTTGTCGACGTTGATGTCGGCATCCTCCTGGACCGGGATCTCGGAGGTCTTCATCCGGTGCAGGCGCAGGCCCTGGACCGCGCCCGGCAGGTCGGCCGACATGAGCGGATGCAGGCCGACGGGGAGGTTGAGCTCGGAGGCGGCCCGCCAGATCGGGTCGTAGACCGGGTCCATGAACGGCTTCCAGTCCACCGCGGGGTTCGGTCGCACCTGCACCCCGACGATCTCGGGACGCTTGCCCACCCGCTCGATCTCGGCGGCCGCGGCCTCGGGGTCGCGGTGGGGCACGACGGCCACGCCGTGGAGGCGGCCGTTGCTGCCCTGCACGTGCTCGGTGAGCCAGTCGTTGTAGGCCTGGCACTGCGCGACCACGACGTCGAGCGGGTGCTGGCTCTGGAACGACAGCAGAAAGGTCGGGTACAGCACGGACAGGTCGATGTCGTCCGACGTCATGTCGGCCATGCGCATCTCGGCATCCCAGCCGCCCGAGCGCATGTCGGAGTAGCGCAGCTCGCCGCGATGGGCCGCCTCGCGCTCGTCCGCCGGCAGGCCGCCGGCGGCGGCGAAGGCGAACACGTCGGCCGCGATGCGGCGATCACCCACCACGACCCAGTCCTTGCCCTCGTCATCGGTCTCGACGTGGAACACCTTGTCCTCGTAGCCCTTGGGGGCGAACTTGGGCAGGTCGTGAGGGGGCTCGATGATGTGGCCATCAGCGTCCATGAACTGCAGGTCAGCCATTGGTCTGATCTTCCTTTGGGGTGGGGTGCGACGCCGTCATGACGATGCGTCGGGTTGGGGGTCGGGCTTGGTGCCGCTCGCAGCGTCGAGGATCTTCTGCGCCTTCTCGAGCAGCGCCATCAGGCTGACCGGCTCGGCGGGTGGCTCGAACGGGCGGCCGGAGGGCCTGGGTGAGACATCGACATCCGTGGCCTCGGCTCGGAGTGCGCCGGCCGTGCACGCCTCACGTGGGCGGTGGGCGAACGGGTCGAACTGGAACTCGCGGCAGGCGTTGAGGTGGGTGATCGCGTCGATGTCGGCCCGGGGAACGCCGTCGAAGGCCTTCATCAGCGATTCGGGGGCGTTCGGCCACGTCGAGTCGCTGTGGGGGTAGTCGTGCTCCCAGCAGATGTTCTCGACGCCGATCTTGTCCCTCAGCTCGATGCCGACGGCGTCGTCGATGAAGCACGCGAGGAAACGTTCGCGGAAGACGTCGCTCGGGCGCTTGCCGCCGAAGTCCGACCCCGTCCACGTCTTGTGGTGCTCGTAGACGTAGTCGGCGCGCTCGAGCAGGTAGGGCACCCACCCGATGCCGCCTTCGGAGAGAGCGATCTTCACGGGGAACTCGCGCGGCACCCGGGACCACATCAGGTCGGCGGCGGCCTGCATCAGCCCCATGGGCTGGAGCGTGATCATGGTGGTGATGGGCGCCTCCAGCGAGGTGATGGTCACCTCGGAGGACGAGCCCAGGTGCAGGCAGATGACCGTCCCCTCGTCGGCGCAGGCCTTCCAGAACGGATCCCAGTGCGGGTTGTGGAAACTGGGTTGGCCGAGCTTCTCGGGGTTCTCGGAGAAGGTGACGGCATGGCAGCCCTTGGCCGCCAGCCGGCGCACCTCGGCGGCCATGAGCTCGGGATCCCAGAACGGGACGACGCACAGGGGGATGAAGCGACCCGGGTAGGCGCCGCACCAGTCCTCGACGTGCCAGTCGTTGTAGGCCTGGAGCACGGCGAGGCCGAGGTCCTTGTCGTCGGCCTTGGTGAAGACCTGGCCGCAGAACTGCGGGAACGACGGGAAGTTCATCGACCCCAGCACACCGCCGGCGTTCATGTCCTCGACGCGCCGGTGGATGTCGTAGGTGCCCGGACGGATCTCATCGAAGCTGGTGGGGTCGACCCCGTACTCCTCGGGGGGGCGGCCGGCCACGGCATTGAGGCCGATGTTCGGGATCTCCTGTCCCTCGAACACCCAGACGTCCGTGCCGTCGTCCTGGCGAACCACTCGGGGCGCTCGATCGGCGTAGCGGGACGGGAGCCGGCCCGAAAAGAGCTCAGGCGGCTCGACGCAGTGATCGTCGACGCTCACCAGGATCAGGTCGTCGGGCGACATCGCACACAGATCGTAGCGACCGAGGCCACCGCGAGCGCAGTCGAGGGGCACCGAAGTCCGGCCGACGGCCGCCCGCGAGCCGCACGGTTCTCCGACCTCACGACATCGTCCTCGCCTCCGACAGGGCTCTCTGCCTATACTCGGGCGACGAGCGGTGAAGCGACGGGGCGGCCAGTGGGCGCCTCAGGAGGACGGCTGGAGATGCGTTACCCCCTTCCCATGCCTTTTGGCTGGTTCCAGGTGGCCTGGCCCGACGAGGTGCCGGCCGGGAAGGCCGTGCCCCTGTACTACTTCGGACGTCACTTGGTGGCGTGGCGCAGTGAGGAGGGGGAGGCCCACCTCATGGATGCCTTCTGCCCCCACCTCGGGAGCCACCTCGGGTACGGCCTCGGCGAGGACGGCAGCCACGGCGGCAACGTGTGCGGCAACACGCTCGTGTGCCCGCTGCACAACTGGGTGTTCGATGGCGAGGGCCACGTCGTGGACGTGCCCTACTCCAAGCGCACCAACAAGCGGGCCAAGATCCGCTCGTACCCCGTGGTCGAGCGCAACGGAGCCCTGTTCGCCTGGTACCACCCCACCGACGAGGCACCGAAGTGGGAGATCCCCGAGGTGCCCGAGCTCAACGGTCACCCCGAGTTCACCAAGACCTACCGCAAGCACTACAAGGTCAAGACCCACTGGCAGGAGATCGCCGAGACGGTGGCCGACGCCGCCCACGTGCAGCAGCACCTCGTCGAGTTCGAGAAGAACCTGGGCATCGAGCCCGGCGCCAGCCCACCGCCTGCGGTGGAGGAGTACACCACCACCTTCCCCGACTCGCGCATGCGGTTCTACCAGCCGTTCCCCACCCCGCGCGGTCTGGTCGAGGGTCGCATCGACACCGACAGCTGCGGTCCGGGCCACGCCGTGACCTGGTTCACAGGGCTCGTCGACACCATCACCTTGGGCTGCGCCATCCCGGTCGATCAGGACACCACCGAGCTGCGCATGACGTTCGCGGTCCGTGACCTCGGCGACGAGGCCCTGACCACCTCGGTGGCCGAGGCCTTCGTGGAGGGCATCGCCCACCAGACCGTCGAGGACGTCCCCATCTGGGAGAACAAGGCGTACGTCGTCAAGCCCGCGCTCTCCGACGCGGACGGCCCCATCATGAAGTTCCGCAAGTGGGCCGAGCAGTTCTACGCCGAGGGCCTCGACCTCGACCAGGAGATGTACGAGCCGGCCGCACCGGCCTGACCCCGAGTGAGGAGAGCGGCACCCCCTGGAGGGGGCCGCTCTCGAGGTACCGGGGCGCCCCGCTCGCCACTCGTGCCCACGTCCGGGTCCGGTGGCTCTCGTGCCCGTTCCCGATCGTCGAGCGCGAGGTCCCGGCCGCGGGCCGGGTGCTCGACGTGGGCACCGGTCACGGGCTCTTCGCCCTGCATCTCGCCGAACGGTCGCCTGCTCGGCGCGTGCACGGCGTGGACATCGACGAGGACAAGCTCACGACGGCCCGCGCCGCCGCGGCCCGCGCTCCACGGCTGACCAACGTGTCGTTCTCTTCCGGCCCGGACCTGGGGGACGCCGACGGCGACTTCGACGCCATCACCGTGCTCGACGTGCTCTACCTCCTCGAGCCCGACCATCAACAGCGTCTCGTCGCCCAGCTCGCGGGACGGCTGCGCCCCGGCGGCCACCTCGTGGTGAAGGAGTCGGCCGAGACCCCTCGCTGGAAGCTGCGCTGGTCGCGAGCCGAGGAGGTCCTGGCCACGAAGGTGCTGCGCATCACCGAGAGCACCGACTCGGGTCTCCCCTTCACCGCGCCGGCCGCACTGGCCGCGTGGATGACCGAGGCGGGGCTCACCGTCGCCGAACGACCCATCGACCGCCACTACCCCTATCCCCACTACCTCGTGGTCGGGACCCGCCCCCGCTGAAGCCCGCCCCACGCCGCCTCGAGGCGGCAGTCAGGCGGGTTCGTGTCGCTCGGCGGCGAGATCGAACGCTGAGCGCAACACGCCGGCCAGGATCCCGACGCTCTCGTCGGCCAGGACGTGGCGGTGTTCGACGTCGAGAGGCAGGACCGTCACCGTGCCTCCGACCACCTCGTCCCAACCGAGCGTCGGGTCTGCCGACGCCACGCCGTGGGACCACAACAGGGTGAGATCGCCCCGGAACGGCAACGGCCGCCATTCCCGGGCCGTCAACTCCCACAGCCGCTGCCAGGAGTACCAGGTTCGCAGGCCGGCTCGCACCGTGCCGTGTCGGCGCAGGTCCCGTTCCCACTGCAGCGAGACGAGCGGCCGGTCGAGGCGCCCCCGTTTGGCCCAGTGACGCACGAACGCCTTCGGGGTGCGCTTGGCGATGGACCCGTGGTACTTCAGCTTCCGGGTGAGCGGCCAATCCGGCTCGGCGGGCGGCCTGATGCCCGCCCAGGGGCTCGGGGGCGGCCGACGCCTCGAGTACTCGGTGCCCGAACTGTCCGGACCGACGTCGATGACCCCCACGAAGGCCACGGCCTGGCCGTCCCGCTCGAGGCGGCGCGCCAACTCGAAGGCCAGGATCCCCCCGTAGGAGTACCCGGCGACGAAGTACGGACCGCACGGCTGGGCCCGCCGCATCTCGGCGACGTAGCGCTCAACGAGGGTGTCGATCCCACCGGACGGCAGCGCGTCACCGTGGAGGAACGGCGACTCGAAGGCGTACAACGGCTGGTCGTCACCGAGCGCTCGGGCGAGCCCCCGGTACCGCTCCGCCATGCCGTCCAGGTCGTGGGCCACGAACAGCGGCGCCCGCATCGGATCACCGGGCTGCACCTGGACCAGGCTTCCCGCGGGGCGACCCGGATCGAGGCCGTGCCGCGGAGGACGGCCCGCCGCGCCCGACTCGTCGGCCGCGTGGCCGCCCACGGCGAGGGGCGCCGTCGACGCCCCTTCCACCAGAGCGGCATCACCCACCACGGCCAACTCGCGACCGGCGAGGTCCAACGCGCCCGCCAGGTGGGCACGGTCCGCCACGAGGAGGCACGCGCCCACCTCAGCGATCCGGGCCGCGTGGTCCGCCGGCGTCTCCGTGGGCGGGAGGAGCACGGGTTCGCACCCCGCCTTGACCACACCGAGGACGGCGCGGGCCAACCCGTCGCCCTCGTCGAACAGGAGGGCAACCGGCCCGACGCCACCGCCGAGGCGACGGTGCACGGCGTTCGCCACCTTGTTGCTCGCCGATCCGACCGCGTCGGTGGTCTGGGCTTCGCTGCTCCGCACCACGCTGCGACCTTAGGAGGCCGCGAGCGAACGGCCCAAAGCCGCTAGCGTCGGGGGCCGATGAACATCCTCGGAATCAGCGGCTTCTATCACGACTCTGCGGCAGCCCTCGTCCAGGACGGCAAGGTCCTCGCGGCGGCCCAGGAGGAGCGCTTCACCCGCAAGCGCCACGATGCTGATCTCCCGGTCAACGCCATGAGCTTCTGCCTGCGCCGGGGCGAGGTCGAACCGGACGGCATCGACGCCGTCGTCTTCTACGACAAGCCCATCACCACCTTCGTCCGCCTCCTCAAGACGTACATGCGGGTCGGGCCGAAGGGGTTCCGTTCCTTCCAGCAGGCCATCCCCATCTGGCTCCGCGAGAAGCTGTGGATCCCCTACCAGATCGAAAAAGGCCTGCGGACCATGGGCTACAAGATGCCCAAGGACCTCTACTTCACCGAGCACCACGAGAGTCACGCGGCGAGCGCCTTCTACCCCTCACCCTTCGAGTCCGCCGCCGTGCTCACCTTCGACGGCGTGGGTGAGTGGGCCACCAGCAGCGTCGGCGTGGGGCGCGGCAGTCAACTGACGCTCACCGAGCAACTGAACTTCCCCCACTCGATCGGCCTGCTCTACTCCGCGTTCACCTACCACTGCGGGTTCCGGGTGAACTCGGGCGAGTACAAGCTCATGGGCCTCGCGCCCTACGGCGAGCCGGTCTACGCCGACCGGATCCTCGACACGCTGGTCGACCTCCACGAAGACGGCTCCTTCACGCTCGACATGTCGTACTTCGGCTACCTCTCCAGCCTGAAGATGACGAACGCGAAGTTCGACAGGCTCTTCGGGGCCCCGGCGCGACCTCCCGAGAGCGAGCTCACCAAGCGGGAGATGGACATGGCCCGGTCGATCCAGGTCGTGACCGAGGAGATCGTGCTCCGGATGGCCCGCCACGCCCGCGAGACCACCGGCGAGCGCAACGCCTGCCTGGCCGGGGGCGTGGCCCTCAACTGCGTGAGCAACGGCCGCCTCCTCCGCGAGGGTCCCTTCGACGACGTCTGGATCCAGCCCGCGGCCGGTGACGCCGGCGGCGCGATCGGTGCCGCCCTCTACGCGTGGCACCAGATCGAGGGCAACGAGCGCCACGCCGACGGCCACACCGATGCGATGTCCGGCGCGTACCTCGGCCCCCGCTTCAGCCAGGACGAGATCGAGCGCTACCTCGACGATTCCGGCTACCCGTACGTGCGCATGGCGACCTCGGCCGACCGCGCCGCCCGAGTGGCCGAACTGGTGGACGAGGGGAAGGTGTTGGGGTTGTTCATGGGCCGCATGGAGTTCGGGCCCCGCGCCCTCGGCCATCGCTCGATCATCGGCGACCCCCGCTCCCCGAAGATGCAGTCGATCATGAACCTCAAGATCAAGTACCGGGAGTCGTTCCGCCCCTTCGCTCCGGCGGTCCTGGCGGAGAAGGCATCCGATTGGTTCGACATCGCCGGCGAGTCGCCGTACATGATGATCACCGCCGATGTGCTCGAGCGCCACTGGGTGGACGCGCCGAGCCACTCCGACGACATCCGCACGTGGGTGAACGAGGTGCGCTCGGACATCCCGGCGGTCACCCACGTGGACCATTCGGCCCGGTTGCAGACGGTCAGCCAAGAGCAGAGCCCCGAGTTCCACGAGATCCTCACGGCCTTCGACGAGCTGACGGGATGTCCCGTCATGATCAACACCTCGTTCAACGTGCGGGGCGAGCCCATCGTCTGCACCCCCGAGGACGCCTATCGGTGCTTCATGCGCACCGAGATGGACTACCTGGTGCTCGAGCACTGCATCCTCGAGAAGGTCGCCCAGCCCGACTGGGAGCACGACGACCGGTGGCAGACCACCTTCGAGCTCGACTGACCCGGCTCGTCGAATTGGTAGGTTGTTCCCGTGCTGCGGATCAGACACTTCGGACGCCTCGTCGGTGACTTCGCGAGCTACGCGGTGGTCAACCGGGTGTGGTGGATCCTGCCCATGATGATGCTGCTCGGGCTGCTGGTGGTCTTCATCACCGTCGGCCAGGCCGCGGCGCCGTACACCCTCTACACGCTGTTCTGATCGGCGGCTCCCCGATCAGGCCGTCCGCGCCCGAGGGCGTCGCCGGCTAAGCGGCGCCAGATGATCCGCTGTTGCGCACCCACTCCAGGCGCTCGAGACGCTCGACGGCGCCACGGGCTTCGGGGTACAGGCTGAAGGCACGTTGCGTGAGGGCGTTGACCTGGCGGTAGGGAGCCCGCAACGGCCGCACGAGCTCGAGCAGCAACGTCACGCGGGGGCCGCGGCCCTCGTTCCATGCCTCGTGCTCGAAGACGTCGTCGAACAAGATGCTCTCCCCCTCACGGTAGGACAGCGTCTGATCCACCACCCGGAGCCGGCACGAGTCCGGGGGGTCGGGGACGATGAGGCCGAGGTGATAGCGCAGGACGCCCCGGTTCGGCGCCTGGTGGGCAGGCAGGTGCGTCCCGGGTGCGAACACCGAGAACAGGGCCGACTGCAGGCCGGGCACGTCCGCCAGCAGGGCCGTGGTCACCGGGCAGAGCTCGGTGTTGAACTCGACGCGGTGGCCATGGGCGAGCAGGACGAAGGTGTTCCAATCGCCGATGTTGCCCTGGCTGCGACCCACGACCTCTTCGATCAGCGGCACCGCCCGGCTGTCGAGGACCGCCCCGGCCTCGTCTCGGATCTCCTCCCACCGGGCCTCGAGCATCGCGGTCCAAGCGAACTCCGCCGGGTCGAGGACGGGCACGATCTCGTCGGCTTGCTCGATGAGACGGTTGTTGAGGCGCATCAAGGCGCCCACCAACTCGGCAACCCGACCGGGCTGACCGCCTTCGGCGTCGGCCCGGCCGCCCTCACCATCGCCGTCGTCCGGATCCTCGAGCACTTCGGCGCCCTCGGCGGGCGCTGGTGCAGCCGCAAGCTCGGCCGGTAGATCACACCGCGTGATGATGTCGGTCTCGCTGAACACCTCCAGCGGGATCGGGTACACCTCCCGCCGCTCGAACCGGGCGGGCATCCCGTTGTCGGCCAGCGTGTACGGGGTGTCGTCCACGAAGAACTGCTCGTCGACGTCGTAGAGCGTCACCGTGCCCTCGTCGTTGCCCACCGCATGGATGAGGCTCGCCTCTTCCGGGGCGAGCGAGAGGGCCACGGCAAGACGGGGGCGGTCGCTGTGGTTGGGGAACGAGCAGTGCAGGAGCGCGTTGTCCATGACCAACACGTCGCCTCGCGCCACCGGGAGCGGCTGGAGGCAGTGCTCGGTCATGAAGTCCTTCACCTCGCCGTAGGGCCACCAGGTGTGGGTGCCCCGGGGCAGGCGGTCGAACCGGTGGCTGGCGCTCACCACCTGCAACGGCCCGTTGTCGAGCGCCTCGTCGGCAGCGTCGAGCGCGATCCACACCACCACGGTGCGGAACACCCGCTCGTCGACGTAGCTCACGTCCTGGTGCAGCGGCAGCGCACTGTCGTCCCCGGGCCACTTCATCAAGAAGCTCGAGTTGAAGGGACGGTGCCGGTCGAAGTGGGGCAGCACCACCGGGAGCAGCACGTCCTTCACCAGCGCCGTCGCCTGCGCCTTGCGCTCGGGCAACGGCACCGCGTAGGTGGGCACGAAACCCGACATCGGCTCGGGGAAGAGCTCGTCGTAGATCGCCCGGAGGCGCTCGACGCGGTCGGCGTCGATGGGGGGCAGTCGCAGGTAGCCGACCCGTGCGAATTCGGCCTGATCGTCGTCGTCGAGGAAGGTCCGCCGATCGACGAGAGGTGCCACCTCCTCGTCGATCTGGTCCGTGTCCGCGGTGGTGCTCACCCGGCCGACTGTACTTGCGCCACCACGGGCTGTGAATCCGTCGCTACGCGTCACGCGCCGAAGTCGGCCGGGTCGGTCGTCGCCCCGGTGGTCAGGGAGGCGACCGCGGCGAACATCGTGGCGGTGGTGTGCAGCGCCGACTCGGTGTCGAAGGCCGTGCCGTCGACCACCGCGCGCCGGAACGCGGTGAGGAGCTCGGCGTGTCCCTTTCCCTTCTTCGTGAGCCGAACCTCTCGCCCGTCGACGACGACGCTGTTGTAGTCGTCGATCACCGCCGACCGGCCGCCCCCCAGGACCTCGATCCACTCCTTCCCCATGCCGGGTGCGCCGCCGGTGGTGTAGAGGATCGTGGCGAGGGAGCCGTCGGCGTACCGGATCGTGAGGCTGAGGTCCTCGGCCAACAGCGTCTCGACCCCCTGAACCGATGCGGACGCGCTCACCGACACGGCTGCGTGGCCGACGATCGCAGCGCAGGCATCGACGAAGTGGCAGACCTCGCCGAGGAGGCGCCCACCTTGGCGGCGGTCGCCGTACCAGTGCCCGGGAGCCGTCGGCTCCGCGGCCACCCGATAGGTCACCATCAACGACGAACCCCGGGGGGTGAAGGCGTCACGGACGACCTCGAGGGCCTCGGCGTAGCGCCGGTTGAAGCCGACGGCGAGTTGCCCTCTCCCCGCCCGCCAGGCGTTGACGACCGCGTCCAACTCCTCCTCGTCCAGCGCCAGCGGCTTCTCGCAGAAGACGTGCTTGTCGGCGCGAAGTGCCTGCACGGTGAGCCGGGCGTGCGTGTCGTGCGGTGTGGCCACCACGGCGATGTCCGGCGCTCCTTCGCCGAGGGCATCGTCAGGTGTGACCTGGGTCGCGCCCAACCGTTCGGCCAGGCGCTCGGCGGACACGCCCCCGGCGGAAGCCACCACGGCCACGTGCAGACCCGCGTCGTCGAGGGCGGGCAGCAGGGTGGCTCGAGCGAAGTTGCCGGCGCCCAGCAGCGCCACGTCGGCCCGTCCGCGAGCGCGCGGCATCGTCGTGACGGGTGCAGGGTCGACGGGAGTGGATGGGTACACCAGTTGGATGGCCAACGGGGCCGCAACCTTGTCGCCGAGGACCTCGTAGGCGGAGGCCGCGTCGGCGACCGGGAACGAATGGGTCACCAGGTCGGCGACCTCCAGCCGGCGCGAGGCGAGCAGGTCCACGAAGGTCTCGATGTTGCGCCGCGCCGTCCACGGGACGTGACCGGCCGGGTAGTCGATGCCCGACCCCTCGTACGTGGGGTCGTAACGACCCGGCCCGTAGGAACGGGCGACCCGGAGGGTCAGCTCCTTGTCGTACAAGGCGGACCGCGCCACGTTGATCGGCACGTCACCCACGAGCACGATGGTGGCGCGGTCGCGGGCCAGGTGTGGCGCCCGAGCCAACGGCTCGGGCGAACGGGACGCGGCGGTGACGAGCACCGCGTCGGCACCACGACCGCGGGCCCAGTCCACGATCGCCTCAGTGGTCGGGGCACCGGCGTCGACCAGCGCGAGGTCGACCGCGGGCTCGGGTCGTTCGAGCGCGACTGCCGACGCCTCGATCGCCGCGACCTCACACCCTGACGCCCTGGCCAGCCGCGCCGTGATGCGGCCGAGCAGACCGAGCCCGATGACGCACACACGGCTACCCGGACCGACCTCAGCGAGACGGAGCGCGTTGAGGGCAACGGTGCCGAGCGCCGAGAACGCGGCGTCGGCGGGCGCCACGCCCTGGGGCAAGGGCACCGCCAGGAGCCCGGCGACCACCTGCAGCTCGGCGTGACCGGCACCCGCCGCGGCCACCGTGTCGCCCACCGACACATCGGAGACCCACTCGCCGACCTCGACCACCCGACCGGCGGACGAATAGCCGAGGGGCATGTCCTGGTCGAGGCGATCACGAACGGAACGGGCGGTACGGGCGAGCCCTTCGGCCCGCGCCCGGCGAATGACCTTCCGGGCCAGGTCGGGCCTCGCTCGCGCCTTGGCGACCAGCGACGACGAGGCGAGATTGCGCACGGCGCGCTCGGTCCCCGCCGACACCACCGAGTGGGTCGGGGCCACCAGGATCTCGGTCGGGCCGATCGAAGGCCGGGGGAGGTCGACCACACGGAGTCGCCCGTCCCGGACCGACTGGACGACCTGCTTCAAGGCCGTCCCCCCTGGGGACGCAGGAGCGCTCGCAACGACGGGTGCATGGGGCGATCATCGCACGGCTACCGTCGCCAACCATGCACGCGGTGTGTGTGGCGGCTGCTCGCCCGAACTTCATGAAGGTCAAGCCGGTGCTCGATGCGCTCGAGGCCCGCGGCGCCGCCACGACCCTCGTGCATGCCGGCCAGCACTACGACCCGGCGTTGAGTCAGGTCTTCTTCGACGACCTCGGTCTGCGACCGCCGGACCGGGACCTCGGCTCGGGCTCGGGCTCGCAGGCCACCCAGACCGCACGGGTGATGACGGCGTTCGAGCCGCTGATCGAGTCCCTTCGCCCTGAGGTCGTGGTGGTCGTGGGCGACGTCACCGCCAGCCTGGCGTGCGCCCTCGTCACCGCCAAGTCGCCGGCGCGGCTCGCTCACGTGGAGGCGGGACTGCGCAGCGGGAACCGCGCCATGCCCGAAGAGATCAACCGGATCGTCGTCGACCGCGTCAGCGACCTCTTCTTCGCGCCGTCACCCGACGCGGTCGACCATCTCCGTGCGGAGGGCACGCCGGAGCAGGCGATCCACCTGGTGGGCAACGTCATGGTCGACACCCTCCTGGCCAACCTCGACCGGGCCCGGGCCCGCACGGCACTGGCCGACCTCGGGCTCGAGGCGGGTGGCTACGGCCTGGTGACCCTGCATCGCCCCGCCAACGTGGACGATCCCACCACCTTCGCGGGCTTGCTCTCGGCGTTGGGTGAGATCGCCGGCGGCCTGCCTCTCGTGTTCCCGGTGCACCCGCGCACCCGGGCGGCGCTCGCCGATGTCGAGCTCCCGGACGGCATCCGGGCCATCGAACCGTTGGGGTACCTCGACTTCATCTGCGTCGAGGCCGGGGCCCGGATCGTCTTGACCGATTCCGGCGGCCTGCAGGAGGAGACGACGGTGCTCGGTGTGCCCTGTGTGACGCTCCGGGACGAGACCGAGCGTCCCGTCACCGTCACCGAGGGCACCAACCGCCTGGCGGGTCGCGACCCGTCCCGCATCCTCGCGGTCGCCGCCGAGGCACTGTCCGGGCGCTGGCAGCCTCGCCGCCCCGCCGGTTGGGACGGTCACGCCGCCGACCGCATCGCCGACGTCCTCTGCGCTCACTGACCCCTCGAGGAGCGCGAGCGCCGACGAGGACGCCGTCGGTCCTGCCGTCAGATGCTGCCCGCCGGAGGGCGTACCTCGTCGCCGCTGCGGCACAGTTCGGCGAGGCGGCTGGTCAGCTCTGCGCCGTCGGTGGCGAGGAGCGGCTCGATGCAGCGGCTGTCGAGCGGCTCGACCTCGACCGCGGAGATGAGCGGGTGCGCGCTCTGCGCCGGGTGCTCGTCCGCACCGATCAGCACCTCGTGCAGCTTCTCGCCCGGACGCAGGCCGGTGTAGACGATCTCGATGCGGCGGTCGGACCGGGCGGCCATGCGTGCGGCGATGTCGGCGATGCGGACCGGCTCGCCCATGTCCAGCACCAGCGCCTCGCCGCCCCGGCCGATGGCCCCGGCCTGGATGATGAGCTGCACCGCCTCTTCGACGGTCATGAAGTAGCGGGTGACCTCGGGGTCGGTGACCGTGATGGGGCCCCCGGCCCGCACCTGGGCCTCGAACACTCCCATCGCCGAGCCCCGGCTGTGGAGGACGTTGCCGAACCGGACGGTGAGGAACCGCCCGTTCGAGCGCAGGGCGGCCGACGCCGTGAGACGCTCGGCGACCCGCTTCGTGTAGCCCAACACGCTCTGCGGGTCGGCCGCCTTGTCCGTGGACACGTTGACGAAGCGGTCGACCTCGTGGGCGAGGGCCAGTTCGAGCAGGGTGTTCGTGCCCACCACGTTGGTCTTCACCCCCTCGAGAGGATGGCGCTCGAGCAGGTTGAGGTGCTTCAGCGCAGCGGCGTGGAACACCACTTCGGGCCGGTGCTCGGCAAAGACCTGGGCCATGCGCTCGCGGTCACGCAGGTCGGCGACCACGATGTTCGACGAGTCCAGCATCGCCCGGCCCTCGATCGAGAGTTGCACGGCGTGCAGCGCCGACTCGTCGCGGTCGACCATCACCAGCTGGTCCGGTGCGAAGAGGTACAGCTGGGCGCACAGTTCGCTGCCGATCGAGCCACCGGCGCCGGTGACCAGGACCCGCCGACCGGTGATGTAGCTCGAGATCGAGGACACGTCGGTGTCCACCTCGTGACGGCCGAGCAGGTCGGCCTCGCTGATCGGGCGGATGTCGCCCACCCCGACGGCGCTGCCGAACAGCTCTCGAACAGGGGGGAGCACCATCACGTCGAGGCCGGCGTTCACCGCCAGCCGGGACAGCTCGGCGATGAGGCCGGCACCCGCGCTCGGGATGGCGATGACCAGGGCCGAGGCGTCGAACGTGCGGGCCACGTCGGCCAAGCGGGTGCGGTCGCCGCTGACGGGCACCCCGTTGATGCGCAGCTGTTGCTTGCGCTGGTCGTCGTCGAGCAACGCCACTGGCAGGTACGGGCTGGAGGGGTTGCGCAACGTGGCGTTGATCACCTGCAGGCCGCCCTCACCCGCACCGAAGACCAGCACCCGCAGCGCGGTCTCGGCCGAGGGGCGCATGCGCTTTTCGAGAATGAGCCGCCAGGTGTAACGGGCGCCGGCCATGAGCAACAGTGCGATGCAGCCGGCGAGGATCGTCGCGCTGACGGGAATGAGGTAGCCGAACAGGAAGCGGTTGACGAAGGCGAGTGACACCGTGGCCACCACCACGCAGCGGGTGAGGGCCGCCACCTCCTCGAAGCTACCGAAGCGCCAGCGGCCCCGGTAGAGGCCTCCCGCCGTGCCGACCACGACGTGGATGACGATGGCGACCGGGATCAGCAGCACCAGACGGGCCCAGACGATGTCCTCGACCGCGAAGTCGTAGCGCAACAGGGTGGCCAGGACGATGGCGGCCGCCCACGCGACCGCGTCGAGGCCCACCTGGAAGCCGAACCGGTGGCGGATGAGCAGCCGCCACCGGGACGCGGCGTCGGGCGGATCGCCGCCGTCGCGCTCGTCACCCACGCCCGCACCTCCAGTCGCCGGCCGACCCTCACGCCGGTTGCCAGACCGTGAGGATAGGCCAAAGCACCTCTCCGGGTCCATGAACGAGCCCCTGTCGGACGCCCCTGGCCGCCGGGCGCATCGCCGGTATCGGCCGCCGTCTACGCTGGCCCCTCTCATGACCCACGACAGCTCCTCGGATCCCCGAGGCATTCGACTTGCTCGGCCCGACGTCGGCGAGCCCGAGTTGGCGGCCATCAGTGAGGTCTTCCGCTCGGGGATTCTCACCGACGGGCCCCGCACCGCCGCGTTCGAAGACGCGTTCGCGACCCTCCACCAGGTCGAGCATGCCATCGCGTTCGCCAACGGAACCGTCGCGCTCGCCGGCATCTACCTCGGGCTCGATATCGGCCCCGGCGACGAGGTCATCGTGCCGTCCATGACCTTCATCTCGACGGCCACCTCGGTGCTCCATGTCGGGGCCACCCCCGTGTTCGCCGACATCGAGCCCGACACGTTCAATCTCGACCCCGTCGACGTGGCCCGGCGCATCACACCCGCCACCAAGGCCATCGTGGCGGTCCACTACGGCGGTCAACCCGCCGACCTCGACGGCCTGACGGCGGTGGCCGAGGACGCGGGCGTCCTGCTCGTCGAGGACGCCGCCGAGGCGCACGGCGCCTCCTACCGAGGGCGCCCCGTTGGTGGGTTCGGCCGGGCCGCGATGTTCAGCTTCACCCCCACGAAGAACATCACCACGGGCGAGGGCGGCATGGTCACCACCAACGACCGCGACTTGGCCGATCGCCTCCGCCTCCTGCGCAACCACGGCATCGAGTCACCGGGCCACCACACCCTGGTCGGCTACAACTGGCGCCTCACCGAGATGCAGGCCGCCATCGGCACCGAGCAGCTCACCAAGCTGCCCGGCATCCTCGACCGCAAACGGGACCATGCCCGCCGCCTCACCGAGCTGCTCGAGCCGTTGGCCGGGGTCACGTCGCCCACCGTGCGCCCGGAGTGCGGGCACGTCTTCATGCTGTACACCCTGTTGGTCGACGGCGGTCGCGATCAGTTGCTGGTGGCACTGCACGACCAGCAGATCGAGGCCAGGGTGTACTTCCCCCCGGCCCACCGACAGCCGATCTTCGCCCCGTACGGCGCCGACCTGCCCGTCACCGACGAGGTCGCCCCCCGCATGATCTCGGTGCCGATCCACGCCCGGCTGGCCCCGAGCGACATCGACACCATCGCCGCCACCATCGCCGCGGCCCGGCGCGGTGACCCGGGTATCTGACCGTTCCGCACCGCCCGAAATCCGCCAACCAAGGCACCACTCTAGTGGGTTTGTGAGGCTTCCTTGGCCGGTTCGGAGGGCCGCCGCGGCCCGTCGTCGCCCAGCCAACGCCGTGGCACCCAGCGACGGTCTCCGTATCGATGCCGTCGCCGCCCCCTCCTTTCGGCGATGCCCCGGTCACAGAACTAGCGTCACGGTGTGTCGGCGGTCCTGGAGGCCGTGTCCTCGCTCGAGCTCCATGTTGGACTGCTCGCCGGTGCCCTCGCCGTGGGTGCCGTCGCCCTGGTTCCCCCGGCGAGGCGACAGCCGGTCACGGTGGTCACCGGCGCCATGGCGGTGGCGCTGGCGCTCTCGATGTTCGACGCACCGTGGGCAGCGGCAGGGGTGCTGTGCCTGGCCGCAGCCGTTCCGCTCCGTGATCAGACACCGAGGATCTCCCTGTTCGCTCTTGGTGCCCTGGGCTTGGCGCTGTCCACGCCCTCGCCCACCGCGGGCCTCTTCCTGGCCGCGGCGATCGTCGTGGCGGCGCCGGCCCTTGGCGATGTCGTCTCGGCGCGGGGGCCGGCGCTGACGGCGGCGCTGCTCGCCGTCAGCGTCGCCGGCATCTGGGCCGCGGTCCCCGACACCGAGGAGATCCTCCTGGTCGGCGGCACGCTCGCCCTCCCGCTGCTGTTCACCATCGCCGGTGGGCTCGACCGCCTCGCGGTCGCGTGGTCTCTGCCGGCCTCCGCCGCCGTCGTGGGCCCGGTGGTGTGGGCCGCGGTGCACGGCGGCCGCGGGCGTCCCGGGTCCATGGTGGGGGGCGTGGCCTGCCTCGGCCTGCTGCTGGTGGAGCCGGCGGCCCGGCGCATCACCCTCACGCCGGCTTCGACGCGCACCCCGGCGACCCTCGTCGTGGTGCTGCTGGCCGTTCAGGTGGCCGTAGTGGCCGCTGCCTCGAGGATCGCCGCGACCCACACCGCCGTGGGCCCGGCCGCCCTGGTGTCGGCTGCTGCCCTCACGGCCGGCACCCTGGTGGTCAGCCTGGCCCTGGTCGCTCTTCCGCGGCGTTGAGGCCGCTGGGCTGTGGGGCGAGGCCGCGTGTGCGCCGCTTGGCGCTCAACAGCTCCTCGTAGGCCGCCAGGGTGATGTCGATGACCTGCTGCTGGTCGAAGCTCTGCACCGCCTTGGCGTGGGCGGCCTTCCCCATCCGGCGCCGCGCCTCGGGGTCGCCGGCCAGACCGGCCACGGCCTCGGCCAATGCCGCCGCGTCACGCTTCGGCACGAATCGACCGGTGATCTCGTCGTCCACCACCTGACGGCATCCGCGGATGTTGGTGGCCACGATGGGCAGGCCCATGGCCGCCGCCTCCATGGCCGAGCGGGGGAAGCCCTCGCGGTACGACGCCAGCACGTACAGGTCCATGGCCGCGTACAGGCGGGCCATGTCCGACCGTTCGCCCAGCACCTGCAGCCTCCCGTCCGACCCGGCCTGCGCCTCGCGGACCTCGTCGCCGGAGATGGCATCGGACTTGGCGTCGTCGTCGGGACCGATCACCATCCACCTCACGTTGGGGGCCGCCTCGTGCAGTTCCGCCGCCGCCGCGAACACCTCACGGAAGCCCTTCTCCGACACCAGGCGGCCGACCACGCCGCACACCACGTCGTCGGGGCCGAAGCCGAGCTCGCGTCGGATCTCCTCCCGATCGGCGTGATAGCGCGACCGGTCGAAGTACGCGAGGTCGACCCCGTTGCCCAGCAGGCGAAGCTTGCGGGCGGGCACGTGGACCCGCCGCAGGGTGGCGAGGTCCTCCTCGTTCTGGATCAGGTTGAGGTCGGAGAAGGCGGCGGCCACCCGCTCGGCGCCATACACGACGATCTTGCGCTTTTTCGAGTCGCTCGACTGGGCGTAGATCCCGTGCACCGTGTTCATCACCACGGGCACGCCGGCCAGCCGCCCCATGATGCGCCCGTAGATGCCCGGCTTGGGGTTGTGGGTGTGGAGGATGTCGGGCCGCACCTTGCGGCAGCGCCGGTAGATGGAGCTGAGGGCGCGGGCATCGCTGAGCAGCGACTTGGACCGGGTGAGGTGCGGCACCGCGAGATGACGGATGCCCCGCTTGGTCATTGCCTCGACGAAGGGCCCGTCCGCCGAGGCGGTGACCACCTCGTAGCCGGCGTCGCGGAAGGCCTCGAGCTGGGGCGCCAGCAGCCAGGCCAGCGTCATGTCGGTGGTGGCCAGGTGCATCACTACCGGCTTACGGGTCATGTCGTCCGCCCTTGCTGATTGCCTGTTGCGTTGATGGTCTGTTGCGTTAGGCCGGCGCCCATGGCACCCGACCCGCGTCTCGCTCACGTCGTGGCCCCGGCGTAGCGGCGCCGGTTGGCCAGGGTGCGGACCCGGTCCTCGAGGCCCAGTCCCCCGTCGAGCTTGCGCTGGAACCAGCGGGTGCCGTCGTGCACCTGGATGGGTGAGCGGGCGAGGGCGTGGGGGTCGGTGGCGCCGTAGCGGTTGTAGCGGGTACCGGCCAGCGCCGCGGAGCGGAAGGTCGACCGGACGAGGCGGTCCACCTCGGGGCTGGGCGCGACGGCCTTGGGGTAGGCGAAGTCGACCGCGTCGACACCCAGGCGGTCGTGGACCAGGCCGACCGAGCGACCGAACTCGTCGCGGGCCGTGTCGGCATCGACGCGGTCGAGCAGGACGTGCGAGTGAGTGTGGGTACCGACGTCGACGAGTCCGGTGTCGACCGCCTCCTGCAAGGCCGCCCAGGACAGCGGGCGGCCCTCGTGCGGAAAGAGCCGCCCCTCGTCGATGAACGCGGTGGCGACGTAGAGCGTGGCGGGGATGGCCAGATCACCGAGGACGGGCAGCGCGCGGTCCAGGAAGTCGGCGGTGCCGTCGTCGAAGGTGACGACGACCGGATCGGCCTTGGGCGGCCTCGGGTCGGCGAGCAACCGCAGCGCCTCGCCCAGGCGCACCACCCGCCGCGACTCGACCAGCAGATGCATCTGCTCGGCGAAGAGCGAGTCGGGCAGGTCGACCGCCATCGGGGTGAGCGCACCGACCCGGTGGTAGGCCAGGACGACGATCCCCCGTCCCTTGGCCGCGTAGCGGTCGACCGCGAGCGCCGTCGTGCGCAGTCCGAGGCGCGCGAGCTCTGACGCACCTCTCACTTCCCGCCGCCCATGTCAGGTTCCCTGAAAGGAGGACCTGCGCCGACGTTCAGCTGCCCGCCGCTCGCGGTGCTCGGCGTCGACGGGCCGACAGGGTGAGCAGGCCACCGGCCGCGACCAACACGACGCCGACACGGAACAACACCCCGGTGCTGTTCGACCCCGTCCGCGGTAGGGGGCTGGCGGCCGTCGTGGTGGGCGCCAGGCACTCGATGTCGGCGGTGACCGTCACCGTCTCGTTGTCGACGGCCGACAGGCCGGTGGCGGTGAGTTGGTAGGTGCCGGGGTCGACCCCGTCGGGGTACGGCACCGTGAGCGTGGCGTTGCCCTCGCCGTCGGTCTGCGCCGTGCCGATCACCTGACCGTTGAAGCGGAAGGTGACCGTTGTGAAGAACGCGAACCCGACTGCAGTGGCCGTGATGGTGTGGCCGGGCACGCACGTGTCCGACGAGTTCGCCACCGACACGGCAGCGACGTTGCTGTATTGGGCGCTGGCGGCCGGCGCCAGGAGCACCAACGCGGCGGCGGCAACCGCTCCGGCAATAGCGACTCGCAACATGTGTGCTCCTGATCCAGCGGACTCGACACGGGCGACCCCGCCCAACCGAGAGTATGGCGCGGCGCACCGACCAAAGTCCATGATGCGGCGCCGGTGCTGCCCCCTGCGATGAAATGGGCCGGCTCGGCATGCCTCTATGATCGACCGATGCCGCGGATCCGACCAGCGCCGAACCGGGTGAATGCCGAATCTGCGCCCGACGGCGGAGGTGAGGGACACCGAACCGACGAAAAGGTGTCGCTCCGGCGTGTCCTCGGACCGTTCCTCGAAGGCCAACGCCGACGCCTCGTGCTGCTCTCGGCCACGGCCGCCCTGGGCGGCTTCGCCGAGGCCGCGGTGCTCGTCCTCATCTCCCGTATCGCCTTCGCCCTGGCCGCCAAGGGTGATCAGCGGTCGGAGATCGCCGTCGACCTCGGTCCGGTTCACACGGTCCTCAGCCTGCCGTTCCTCCTCGGACTCGCCGCCACGCTCATCGTCCTTCGGCTCGCGCTCAACATCGGCCAGGCGCGGCTGTCGGCGCGCACGAGCACGAGCGTCCTCGCCCGGACGAGGAAGCAACTGGTGGCGCTCTACCTGGGCGCCTCGTGGTCGCTTCAGGCCGAGGAGCGCGACGGGCGCCTCCAGGAACTTCTCACGACCTACGCCGTGAACGCGTCGTACTCTGTGCTGCTCCTGGCCAACGGCACGGTTGCGGTCTTCAACCTGTCGGCGTTCGTGCTCACCGCACTCGCCGTGAACCCTGCCGGCGCGGTCGTCGTCGCGGTGACGGCGTTGCTCCTCGCCGTCATGCTCCGTCCCATCAGGGCCGCCGTCCGCCGGCGATCGCGACGCAGCGCCGAGGCCAACCTCGCCCTCGCCACCTCGCTCACCGAGTTGGCGTCCACCACACAGGAGGTGCGCATCTTCGAGGTGGAGCACCAGGTACGGCGCCGGCTCGACGCCCAGACCGACGTGGCCGCCGAAGAGCAATATCGCACCTCAGTTTTGGGCCAGGTCACGCCCGCCTTCTACCAATCCATGGCCCTGTTCCTGGTCGTCGTCGCCCTAGCCGTCGCCTACGCCGTCGACTTCACCTCCCTGGCCTCGCTCGGCGCCGTGATCTTGATCATGTTGCGCTCCCTCACCTACGGGCAGAGCGTCCAAACCAGCCTGCAAGGCCTCCACAGCAGTGTCCCTTACCTCGACACCCTCCAGGCCGAGGAGGACCGCTATCGCGCCGCTGGAATCGATCGCGGCGGTGACCCCATCGACACGGTAGGCGACCTGACCTTCGACGACGTGAGCTTCGAGTACGAGCCCGGCCAGCTCGTGCTCCGCCACCTGGACTTCCACGTCCATCGGGGCGAGATCATCGGGATTGTCGGCCCCTCGGGGGCGGGCAAGTCCACCCTGGTCCAACTGCTCCTCCGCCTGCGTGAGCCAACGGAGGGCCGGCTCCTCGTCGACGGCCGCGACGTGCGCGAGCTGTCCATCGACGACTGGTACCACCACGTCACCTTCGTCCCCCAGGACGCGCACCTCTTCGCTGGCACCATCGCCGACAACATCCGGTTCTTCCGCGACGACGTGCCCGACGGCGCCGTCAAGGAAGCGGCAATGCAGGCGCACCTGCATAACGACATCGTGGCGCGCCCCCTCGGCTACGACACGCCCATCGGCGAGCGGGGCGACCACCTCTCGGGCGGCCAGAAGCAGCGGCTCTGCGTCGCCCGGGCGCTGCTCGAGCGGCCTTCAATCGTGGTGCTCGACGAGCCCACCAGCTCACTCGACGCCCGTTCCGAGGCGCTCATGCGCGAGACAATCTCGGGCCTCGTCCCCCGCATGACGGTGTTCGTGATCGCCCACCGCCCGTCCACGCTCTCCATGTGCGACCGTATCATGGTCATCCACGGTGGCGCCCTTCAGGGCTTCGACGAGCCGGCCCAACTCGAGCAGGACAACCCATTCTACCGCGACGTACTCAAGCTCTCGGGCATGCGTTGACCCACGAAGGCTCGGCATCTGCTGTCACCCGCTCAGTGCTATCTTGTGTGGCAATCCCGGGGGGTTCATTCAGGTGTGCCCAAGTGGCCTAGTGGGTCGCGAGAGGTTGGTCGTCCGACAGCTAGTACGTGGGTCTCTCAGCTAGTACGTGGGTCTCTTCGCTGCCTGGATAGCCGCAGTTATCTGGAAGTCAGCGTCCGAATCAGGGAGACATCGGAGTCTCGAACAGCAACGAAGTTCGGGCCAGAGTCGAAGTCATTGAGCCGGTAGCTCCACCCGACCAACTCGACTCTGCCCCTACGCAGTTTGCCAACGACATAGCCATACGACTCGAACAGTTCGAAGAAGTCACGCATTAGGAACTTCGCATCGGCATGTGTATAGCCATACTCGAACTGGATGAGGCGTATCTTCTTCTGCGAAAGAATCCCGTGAAACCCACGGAACACAAGATGCTCCGCACCCTCGACATCCACCTTCAGGAAGTCGATGACCTCTACGCCGACCTCCTCACAGTAGCTATCACCGCGCCGCGTTCCGCCCACAGCCAGCTCGGGCTGCTGATGGCGGTCATGGTACTCGGCGTTAAGTAGAAGGGTATTCACACCAGAGTTCCTGCCGTAGTTCTTGTACTCTACTTCCGAATCCGAGTCAGAAAGACCGAAGTTGTTCAAGTGGACACGCGGTTCGTTCAGGTTCTCCTGCAGTGTGGCAAATGTCTCGGATGAGAGTTCGAAACAGTGGAATTCAGCTGCCTGAAAATAGCCCAACGCACTTCGAGTCCAGCTACCGATATTCGCTCCAACGTCGAAGACGGTCTTGAAACCGAATCCAGAAGTGGCCCCCATGAGCCACTCCTCGCCGTTCTTCGCGAAGTCATACGAGAAGCCGTCTACCCAGTGGATGTACCTCTTGGCAGCGCGATAGGCGACTCGCTTGGGTGTATGCTTATCCACAGTTTCTCCCGACCCGATCTCTAGGACGACGGGACGCTAGGGCTAAGCGTCAGATAGAGCTTCGCCGTCTCAGCGGCTGCTCTTTCAAGACGGAAGCGCTCTTCGAACGTTACGCGGGCCCGGCTCGCTCGGAGCTCTCTGACCTCCGAATCGCTCAGCGCCTCGACGATGGCCCTGCTCAACTCTCCGGCGTCGCCGGGTGTTACCAGCCAGGCCGTGACGCCGTCAGTGAGGAACTCCTCGATTGCAGGAAGCGAAGAGGCGACTACTGGCAGGTTCAGTGCCATCGCCTCAAGGATTGCCCCACCCAGGCCCTCGTATAAGGAGGGAAATACCAGGAGATCTGCTGCGACCATGAGGTCCGCGACATCGGTTCGATGACCGAGAAAGCGTAGTCGCTGGGCGTCGATGTTGGAATGATCGAGGAAAGACTCGATCTCAGATGTCGCATTTCCACGTCGTCCAGCTACCAGCGCTACCGCCTGAGGAACAGCCTCGAGGACCGTGGTCAGTGCGGGGAGCAGGGTCAGATAACCCTTTTGGTACTCCTGTCGACCGACGGACAGAAGGACCGGGTCGTCTGGGCAGACCCCGAGCTGCGCTCGGATCCGTTCTCTCCTCGCGGTGGTAGGCAAGCCGAGACGCTCTCGGCTGCGTCCCCGCGGTACCACCGTGACAAGTTCCGGTTTGATCTGCAGGTCGCGGATGGCGGCACTCTTGACCGTTTCTGTGATGGCATGAAAGTGATCAGTCATATGGCGGGCAGTGAACCCGTCTATCTGCCGGACTATCCACAACCGATAGCGGTCGACCGCAGGATCGGCGAGTCTCACTTCGTCGTACGAGGTGTTGACCAAGCTCGTCAGTACTCGTGCAGGCAGACCGACCGTCGCAACCCGCCCGAGAACGTCTGCTTCGAAGAGAGTTGTGTGCACCACATCGGCTCCTGATCGGCGGATCTCGTGACGCAACCATCTGATCGTACGAACCCAATTGCCGGCGGGGGCGAATTTGACTGGGAATCCAGCCGCCGACACTTCTTGCTCGACGCCCTCGTCCCGGTGGTGAAGACATAGTACCGAGCAGTCGATACCGCTCTCGCGAAGAAGTGGCAGCATCTCGGCAAGTGACCGCTCCGCACCACCTGTGCCCAAGCCCGGGATGACAATCGTGACCTTCACAGAGCGTTACCTTCGGGCATTGAGTAACCGAGAACCGCTGCGCACCTAGGCTGTCTCACCAGTTGTGGAGCGACGTGACCGTCCGGCTTCAGGGCTCGCGGCGCATCGATCGTCACGCTCGAACTCGAGAGGTCGCAGCCGAGAAAGGCTCCTAAATCGACAAGCACTCCGTCTGCGTCTTCGTGCCAATCCTCATAGCGGACAGTGTGCACGTTCGGTCGATCCAGAAACGGAATGATTCGTTCGTAGATGTAATCGTACATCGCGACCTGACGCTCGGACTCGTTCGCGATCTCGCCAAGAGTCGCATTCATCGCTCGGTTGAACGGTACATCATAGTCCAAGCCGACTCCGAGGCGACCGCCCTTGCGCACATACGATTCAATTGTTTCAGTGGGTTCGCGAATGCACACGATAAAGCGCGTGTTGGGCAGCAGAGGAAGATAACGCCAGAAGGCCGGCATCTTCACGCCAAGCAGAAAGTCGTCCTGAACCCTGAGCGTGGTGGGCTTCTCACCGTCTCGAACCCAGCGAACTGCACCCGTCTGCTTCAACTCCTCGATATCAAGGCGGCCGCGACGGAGTTCACCGAGTTGTTGGATCTCGTGGCGCAGACCGCCAAAGAGCTCTGATGGTGGTAGGCGAAAAGCATCCCATGGCTCCATGACCGTCACGACCATCGGCGGCTGAAAGAGCGCTGCGGCCACTAGGGACGTCCCTGAACGCGGCGAGCCACAGATGATGAACGAGCTCGGTGGAGGGTCCTCCACCGGAAGTGTCATCGCATCGGGATCGAGGGTGAGACTCGCGAGGAGCGCGTCCCACCGTCGGTGTCTTGGGGAGACTGTCCGCATAATCGTTTCGGCTCGCGCCCACAGTCGCTCGCGCACATCTACCTCTCGTCCACTCGTCGTCCGGAGACCCCTAGCTCACTTCCAGGCCCAGCATGAAGGTCTCTCGTGCATAGGGACTCACCCCGTGCGCCGAAGGGGTTGGCGTGCAACGCTCAAGTCTACCAACATCCTCCGGATGGGAAGACCCTGGAACCGGCCGTCGGTGGAGCCTCACCTGGCCCGGAGTCCGCTCCGATCTCTCGCGGCCCGCCGCAACAGCAGCGGCTTGCTCGTACTCGCCTACCATGAGATCGCCGACCCGGTGAGGTTCGAGACCCAACTGCTCCGCCTGATGGAGACCAGACGTCCCGTGTCGCTCGATGAGCTGACTCAGACCAGCGGATCCTTGTCGTGGCCGTCTGAGTCATGCGCCTTGGTCACGTTCGACGATGGCGATCCATCGGTCCTCGAGGTGGGACTGCCGATTCTTCGCAGACTGGGAGTGCCAGCCGTCGCCTTCGTCGTCACGAGCTTGTTGAACTCGTCTTCTCCGTATTGGTGGGACGAAGTCACCGCTCTGATGAGGAGCGGAGCGCGTGTCGCCCGACTGGGCGATGACCCGGCGTTCGCAGTGCGTCTGCTTAAGCGGATGCCGAACAGCGAACGACTCGACTTGATCCTCCAACTCCGCGACGGTCATCCGCTTGTGGTCGCGAAGCAACTGACAAGCGTCGATGTGCGTCACTTGCGCGATAGTGGCATCGCCATAGGCAATCACACCAGCACGCACCCGTGTCTTGATCAGTGCACCGACGCCGAGCTCCGCAGTGAGATTCACCGTGCTCACGAGCAGTTGGCCGACATGCTCGGCGAGCCGCCGCTGTCCTTCGCCTATCCCAACGGTAACTGGGATGCCAGAGCGGAGCAGGTGCTGCGGAAGCTCGGGTACACGACGGCGATGCTGTTCGATCATCGCTTCGCCAAGCGGGGAACGCATCCCCTGCGCCTCTCGCGCGTCCGGGTCGCCAGCACGACGGAAATGGACCGCTTCGAGCTGCTCATCTCCGGGTTGCATCCCTGGTTGCATCACCTGCGCAACCGCGAATGATCCAGACCCCCCTCGGCGGGGTCTCGACCACCGTCGATGGTGGATCGCCGTCCGGTGCGCTGTCCCCGACCGCTCCGCCGATCACTGGCCCTGCAAAACGCCGCCACGTGGCCGCTGTCCCACCCCCGGCTCGAGCCTGGCGCTCTCGCTCACCTCGCCAAAGGCCCAGGGCCAATACGCCGTGGCCCGGGGCTGCCACCCGTGGGTGTGCTCACCTGATCTGGCCCCACTTGGGCGGGTAGTGCTCATCTGATTTGGCCCCACTTGGTGGGGTCCACCGGTGGGTGTTGTCCGCCGTCGACGGTGGGCGATGCCCAAGAGGTCGAAGGTGAAGCTCTACGAACAGATCCGCCGGGCCCATGAGCGTGACGAGTTGTCGGTCCGCGAGCTGGCCCGGCGGTTCCATGTGCATCGCCGTGATGTCCGCCAGGCGCTGGCGTCGGCGGTCCCGCCGGAGCGCAAGGCGGTGGTGCGGGCGGCGCCGGCGTTGGACCGGTGGAAGCCGACGATCGATGGGTGGTTGGAAGCGGACCGGTCCGCGCCGCGCAAGCAGCGTCACACCGCCCGGCGGGTGTGGCAGCGCCTCGTCGAGGAACACGGCGCGCAGGTGGGCGAGTCGACGGTGCGCCGCTATGTGGCGGAGGTGCGGCGTCGGATGGACGTCCCGCTGGTCGAGGTGATGGTCCCTCAGGATCATCCGTTGGGTGCCGAAGCCGAGGTCGACTTCGGCACCGCCACCATCTACCTGGCGGGGGTGCTGATGGACGTGTCGATGTTCGTGATGCGCCTCTCGGCGTCGGGTCGGGGCTACACGAGGGCGTATCTGAACGAGGCCCAGGAGGTGTTCTTGGACGGTCACGTCCGCGCCTTCGAGCACTTCGGTGGTGTCCCGGAACGGATCCGCTACGACAACTTGAAGGCTGCGGTCGAACGGGTGTTGAAGGGCCGCGACCGGATCGAGTCGGAGCGGTTCGTGGCGTTGCGGTCGCACTACCGGTTCGACAGCTTCTTTTGTCAGCCCGGGATCAAGGGCTCCCACGAGAAGGGCGGTGTGGAAGGCGAGGTCGGCCGGTTCCGCCGCCGCCATCTCGTCCCGGTCCCCTGAGCATCCCCCCGTTGGGCGGACACCTCATATAGGAGGAAGTCCATGTCCAACA
>OBLX010000018.1_pt1 | contig 110835 bp, 98 predicted proteins | sample 1519811 | NCBI WGS metagenome assembly OBLX01 (sample SAMEA3991476, study PRJEB22521) | metagenome | biome: anthropogenic terrestrial biome; feature: sewage plant; material: surface water | place: Sweden | collected 2012-09-26
CTCGGACGGGCCGCCGCGGGGCCGCCGGCCGCCGCCGGCGCCGCGCCGGCCGATTCGGGAACCCAGACGCTGACCGAGTAGCGGCGGCCGTCCACCTCGACGTCCACATCGCGGCGGACCTTGGGCTCCTCGCCCTCGGCCTCGGCCACGGGGGCCTTCGGCGCCCTCACCTCGGAGAGGTCGAGGGTCTCCTCGACCCACTTGGTGGAGTGCGTCGCCGCCGCGAAGTCCGGGTGGCTGAGGATGGCCACGTCGGCGGGGATGGTGGTGGCGATGCCTTCGACGCGCATCTCGCCGAGGGCCCGCAGCATGCGGTGGCGGGCTTCCTCGCGATCGCGCCCCCACGTGACGAGCTTGCCCACGAGGTTGTCGTAGTACTGGCTGATCTCGTCGCCGGACTCGTAACCACCGTCCCACCGGGTGCCGAAGCCGTTCGGCACCGTGAGGGTGGAGATGGTGCCGGGGGAGGGCAGGAATCGCCCGCCCGCAGGGTCCTCGGCGTTGATGCGGCACTCGATGGCATGCCCGCGACGCTCGACGTCGTCCTGGGTGAAGGACAGCGGCTCGCCGCTGGCCACCCTGATCTGCTCGGCCACCAGGTCGACGCCGATCACCATCTCGGTGACGGGGTGCTCGACCTGGAGGCGGGTGTTCATCTCGAGGAAGAAGAACTCGCCGTCTTGCAGCAGGAACTCGACGGTGCCGGCGTTGACGTAGCCGCATGCTTCGGCGGCCCGCACGCTGGCCTCGCCCATGGCCTGGCGCAGCTCGTCGGGGAAGTCCGGTGCGGGGCTCTCCTCGATCAGCTTCTGGTGGCGACGCTGGACCGAGCAGTCCCGCTCACCCACCCACACGCAATTGCCGTGGGTGTCGGCGATGATCTGCATCTCGACGTGGCGGGGCCACGTGAGGTAACGCTCGAGGTACAGCTCGTCACGGCCAAAGTAGGCCTGGGCCTCTCGGCGGGCGGACTCGATGGCCGCCTCGATCTCGTCGGCCGCCTTGACGACCTTCATGCCTCGTCCACCGCCGCCGTGGGCGGCCTTGATGGCGATCGGGTAGCCGAACTCGTCACCGAAGGCGGCGACCTCGTCCGGCCCCTGGATCTCGTCGTTGCGGCCGGGGACGCCGGTCACACCGGCCTTCTCGGCGGCCACACGGGACGAGATCTTGTCGCCCATGACGCGGATGGCCTCGGGGGGCGGGCCGATCCATGCCACGGTGCCGCTGGCGATGATGGCGCTGGCGAAGTCCGTGTTCTCGGAGAAGAAGCCGTAGCCGGGGTGCACGCCGTCGGCGCCGCTGCGCTCGATGGCGTCCATGATCGCGTCGGTGTTGAGGTAGCTCTCCGCCGCGGTCTGGCCGCCGAGGGCATACGCCTCGTCGGCCAGGCGGACGTGGAGGGCGTCCCGGTCGAGCTCGGAGTAGACGGCCACGGTTTCGATGCCCAACTCGCGGCAGGTGCGGATGACCCGGACGGCGATCTCGCCCCGGTTCGCGATCAAGATCTTCGAGAGCACCCCCTATGGTTAGTTCCGTGCCGGGTGGTGATGCCAGCTTCACGCCCTCCGGCCCTCTGCGGGCCGTGCCCGGAACCCGCTTCGCCGACGTCCGTTGGGTGGCCGAGACGGGTTCGACGAACGCCGACCTGCTGGCCCTCGCCACCGCCGGCAGGCCGGAGGGCACCGTGCTCGTGGCCGATCACCAGACCGCGGGCCGGGGTCGCCTCGGTCGGGTGTGGACGGCGCCGCCCGGCTCCTCGATCCTGCTGTCGGTGCTGCTGCGCCCGGACGTCGGCCTGGAGCACGCCCACGCCCTCACCACCGCGGTCGCGCTCTCGGCCATCGAGGCCTGCGAGACGGTCGCGGGCGTCCGACCGGGCCTCAAATGGCCCAACGACCTCGTGGTCGCCGTGCCCGCCGCCGACGGGGCCGAGCGCAAGCTGGCGGGCGTCCTGGCGGAGTCGGTGCTGGCGGGTCGCCGCTTCGCCGCCGTGGTGGTGGGGATCGGCCTCAACGTGAACTGGCCCGACGACCTGCCGCCCGAGATCGGCGACCTGGCGGTCGCCCTGAACCACCTCACCGGGGGCCCCGTCGACCGTCAGAAGCTCGTGACCGCCCTGCTGGTGGGTCTCGAACGCCGCTACGCGGCCCTGCTGGCCACGGACGGGCGGATGGCCCTGCGTCGCGAGGAGGAGGCCGTCTCGGCCACTCTGGGTCGCGACGTGCGGGTGGTGCGCAGCCACGACGAGCTGGTGGGCACCGTGGTGGGCTTCGAGCCCGACGGGGCGCTGCGCCTCGAGGTCGACACCGACGTGGTCGTCGTCCCCGTCGGCGACGTCATCCACCTGCGTCCTGGCTCCTCCTCCGTCGGAGCGGCTTCGCCATCCGCTTCGCCGATGCCGCTGCCCGCCTCCCGCGGTCAACCTGAGGACCCTGACCCCCGGTCCATCTCGGCCGGCCAGAACCACGACGCGTAGCCCGTCAGGAGGAGGCGGCGGCCTGGTAGAGGGGGAGGACCACGGCGTCGCAATGCTGGTGGAGCTTGGCCTTCAGGTAGGCCGGGTCGAGCTCGTCGAGCACGTGGTGCTTCACGGGCCCCTGGAACTCGTGCGAGCGCTCGAGGTCGAGGGTGTCGAGGGGGACGCCGGCGAACGAGGCCAGCCGATCGGCCCGCTCCCGGATGTCCGGGGTGCGCAGCACCAACAACCGGTCGGCGGGCACGTGCTCGACCACGTCGGCGTTGAAGCGGGCGTACTCGGCGAAGAACCCGTCGAGGGTGGGTAGCCCGCGTTCGGCCAGGGCCCGTTCCTCGGGGGGATGGCCCTCGGGCGGCCCGTGGCGCAGCGCGCGCAGCTCGATCCAGCGGGGGGACTTGTAGGTGATCATCTGGTTGATCTTCGAGTCGAGCCACGACCGGGGCTCGCGCAGGGTCAGGACGTAGCGGGCGTCGGGGTACCAGCGCACGAGGAGGTCGATGATCTCGCCGTTGAGGAAGGAGGAGTCCACCTCGAGGCGCAGGCGCCGCTCCTTGTCGGCCACGTAGGCCTTGATGGCGTCGTCGACGGGCTCGCCCCGCAGGCGGGCTTCCACCAGCGGCCGCAGGTCGTGCGCCTCGGGCTCGTGCTCGGCGCGGAAGGCGCGGAACAGCCCGGCCACCGAGTGCGTGCCGGTCTTCTCGTCGCCGACGCAGAAGAGCTTCTCCATCAGCGCCGGCCGGTCACGGGTCGAGGGTGCGCGCGGCGAGCGCGGCGAGCGCGGCGGCCGCCGCCTGCGTGTGCGGACCGGGGCACGAGGGCAGGGCCCGACCGTCGACGTGGGAGATGGGCTGGACGTCGCGGGTGCTCGACGTCAGGAAGGCCTCGTCGGCGTCGACGAGGGCGGTGAGGGGCACGTCGCACTCGATGGCCTCGGACGTCTCCAGGACCAGCTCGCGGGTGATGCCGCCGAGGCAGCCGGCGGCAAGGGTCGGGGTGACGAGGCGGCCCTCGTGGACGAGGAAGATGTTGGAGCCGGTGCCCTCGCAGAGCAGGTCGCGGGTGTTGGGGAAGACCGCCTCGCTGGCGCCGCGTTCGTGGGCGTAGGTGAGGGCCACGACGTTCTCGGCGTACGACACCGTCTTCAGGCCGGCGACCGCGCTCCGCTCGTTGCGGGGCCACGGCACCGTCACGACGGGGGTGGAGGCGGGCCAGACCGTGGTGGGAGCGGCGGCGATGATCACGGTCGGCAGCACGGTGCCGCGGTCCGAGCCGAGGGGTCCGGGCCCGCCGGTGACCGTCGTGCGCAAGCGGCCGGTGGCGGGTCCATTGGCGGCGATGACGGCGGCGATGGCGGCGGTGAGCTCGTCGTCGGTGAAGGGCAAGGTGATGCGCAGGCCCCCGGCCGAGCGCCGCAGGCGGGCCAGGTGGCGTCGCAGGGCGAACGCCACGCCGTCGACCACCTTGGTGGTCTCGAAGACGCCGTCGCCCACCAGCAGGCCGTGGTCGAACGGCGAGACGCGGGCCTGGCCGGCTGGCACCAGCTCGCCGTCGATCCACACCAGCGACTGGTCGAGGGTGCTCATCGGCCCACCCCCGCCGGCGTCGCCGACGCCACCCGCAGCAGGTGTCGGGCCTTGAGCTCGGTCTCTTCCCATTCGCCCTCCGGTGTCGAGTCCCAGGTGATGCCGCCGCCGGTGCCGAAGTGCAGTTCGCCGTCCTCGGCCCAGAAGGTGCGGATGGCGACGTTCAGGTCGCCGCAACGGCGATCGGCATCGACCCAGCCGACCGCGCCGCAGTACACACCGCGCCCGACGGGCTCGAGGCGGGCGATGTGGTCCAACGCCGCCAGCTTGGGCGCGCCGGTGACCGACCCCGGCGGGAAGGTGGCATCGATGGCCTCGGCCCACCCGTGGCCCGGGCGCAGGCGCCCGGTGACGGTGCTGACGAGGTGGACGAGGCCCGGGTGGGGCTCGACCTCCAGGAGGCCGGGCACGGCGACCGAGCCGAACTCGCACACCCGGCCGAGGTCGTTTCGGACCAGGTCGACGATCATCACGTTCTCCGCTCGGTCCTTCGGAAGGAGGTCCTCCACGGTGGAGGCGGTGCCCTTGATGGGGGAGGAGGCGACGACGTCGCCGTCGCGGCGCAAGAAGCGCTCCGGAGAGGCGGAGGCGACCCGCACCCCGTGGGCGGGGAGGTCGACCACCGCGCTGTAGGGCGCCGGGTTGCCCTCGGCCAAGGCGGCGCCGAGGGCGGCGATCTCGGCGTCCGCGGGCAGCGGTGCACTGAGCCGGCGGGTGAGGTTCACCTGATAGACGTCCCCGGCGGCGATGGCCTCGCGGATCGAGCGCACGCCGGCCTCGAAGCCGTCGCGGTCGAGCGAGGAGCGCCACGACGAGGGTTCTGGGCCCCGCCACGGCGCCCCCGGCCAGGGCTGCGCCGGGCGGGTGTCGGCGAACCGGGCGCACACGGGCCGACCCTCGAAGGGCAGGACCACGGCCCAGAAGCCCGTGTCGTCGAGCGCGGCGAGGTCGCTGGTGACGTCGACCAGGCCGGTGCACAGGGTTCCTCCCACCACCGCCAACGCCCGCTCGGAACCGACCACCGCCACAGCGTACGGCGGGTCGGGTTTTGCCAACGACCTGACCCCAACTCGGCGCACCGAGCCGTTACCCTCGACCTTCGTGTCAGCCGCCCGGGCGGGGACGCCGGGCCGTCGCACGTGGCCCCAGCGCCTCCTCATCACCTTCAACGTCTTCCTGATCGTCACCTGCCTCGTCATCGCCGGCGGCCTCGGCTACTTCAACTACAAGTTCGGTCGCCTCCCCCGAGTCGCGATCGATCCGAGCGTCCTCACCGCCGAGGAAGCGCCCGGCGAGCCCCAGAACTTCCTCGTGGTGGGCACCGACGACGCCGCCCGCCTCGACCCGTCCGACCCGGTCACCAACGGTCGCGACGACCTCGGGGTGCTCTCGGACACGATCATGGTGCTGCGGGTCGACCCCGAGCAGACCCAAGCGCAGCTGCTGTCACTGCCACGCGACCTGTGGCTGCCCATCGCCGGCGGCGGCGAGCAGCGCATCAACACCGCCCTCAGCGTGGGGGGCCCGGAGGCGTTGATCCAGACCATCAACGACTACTTCGGCATCGAGATCAACCACTACCTCCAGATGGACTTCCTCGGTTTCAAAGAGCTGGTGGCGGCGGTGGACGGCATCCCCATCTACTTCGAGCACCCGGTCCGCGACATCAAGACGGGCCTCGACGTCGCGGCACCCGGCTGCGTCACCCTCGAACCCGACCAGGCCCTTGCCTACGCCCGCTCCCGGGCGTTCGAGTACCAGGACGAGACGGGCTGGCACACCGACGGCACCGGCGACCTCGGGCGCATCAGCCGCCAGCAGGACTTCATCCGTCGCGCCATCCAGCGGGCGGTGGTCAAGGGCATCCGCAACCCCGTGACCCTCAACCAGCTCATCGACGTCGGCATCGGCAACGTGACCGTGGACGACACCCTCACCGCCCAGGACATCTTCACCCTGGGCAAGCGCTTCCGCACCTTCGAGCCGACGGCACTCGAGACCCACTCGCTCGACGTGTACGACGACCTCATCAACGGCGCCCAGGTCCTGCGCATGGCCGACGACGAGACGAACCAGGCCACGCTCGACATCTTCCGCGGTGTGGCCGTCAACGCCGAGGATCCGGCCAGCGTGCAGGTCGAGGTCCTCAACGGCTCAGGGACGAGCGGCCAGGCCGACACGGTGAACGACGACCTTTCCGGGGTCGGCTTCACCGTGATCGGCACCGGCGACGCCGAGCGCTTCGACTTCGCCACCACGGTGGTGCGCTACACCCCCGGCAACGAGGCCTCCGCCGACCTCGTGCGCCGGCACCTCGTCGCAGGCGCTCAACTCGAAGAGGTCGCCGACCTGCCCGCGCCGGTCGTCGTGGTCACCGGTCTCGACTACGCGGGGGTCAGCGCCGAGCCGGCGCCGTCGGACTCGACGACCACCACCACCAGCACCGTGGCGTCCGACACGGGCGGCACCACGACCACGAGCGAGGTCATCGGAGAGGTGCCCGGCCCGCCACCCGAGGGCCAGCAGTGCGGGTGAGCCGACCCGGACCTCGAGCGCGTCACTTCGGCTGATCGCCATCCCAGCCCGTATGGTGAGTGATCGGAGCGGGAGCAGCGCGAGCGTCGGGAGCGCCCGAGGGTTCCGGTCAAGGAGGAGCAAGCACCATGAGCAGCAAGGTCGCCGTCATCGGCGCGGGCTACGTCGGGCTCACCACGGCGGCGTGCTTCGCCCACCTCGGTCACGAGGTCTACTGCGCCGACATCGATGCCGAGCGCATCGAGTTGCTCAAGCGTGGCGAGATCCCCATCCTCGAAGCCGGACTCGAGCAGCTCATCGCCGAAGGCGTGCGTGCGGGACGGCTGCACTTCGTGGTGGGAGCGGCCACCGCGGCGCAGCACGCCGAGTTCTCGTACCTGAGCGTCCCCACCCCTCAGGGCCCCGACGGACGGGCCGACCTGTCCTACATCGAGGCGGCAGCGCGCGAGATCGGCCCCGTGCTGCCCGCCGAGGCGGTGGTGATCAACAAGTCGACCGTGCCGGTGGGCTCGACGCGAGTGGTGGAGCACGCCCTCGGCCGCAGCGACGTCTACGTGGTGTCGAACCCCGAGTTCCTGCGCGAGGGCTCGGCGGTGTCCGACTTCCTGCACCCCGATCGCGTGGTGATCGGGAGCGAGGACCAGAGCGCCGCCATCCGCGTGGCCTCGCTCTACGTGGGTGTCCCGGCGCCTCTCATGGTCACCGACCCGGCGTCGGCGGAGACCATCAAGTACGCCAGCAACGCCTTTCTCGCCACCAAGCTCTCGTTCGTCAACGCCGTGGCCGCCGTGTGCGAGGCCGTCGGCGCCGACGTGAACGACGTGGTCCTCGGCATGGGCTACGACAAGCGCATCGGCCACGACTTCCTGAAGCCGGGGCCCGGCTACGGCGGCAGCTGCTTCCCCAAGGACACCTCGGCCCTGATCCGCATCGCCGAGGACGGCGGCTACGACTTCCGCCTCCTCAAGGGCGTGGTCGACGTCAACGAGGAGCAGTTCGACCGCGTGGTGCGCAAGATCGCGGAGATGGCCGGTGGCCTGCAGGACGTCACCGTGGGCGCGTGGGGCCTCACGTTCAAGGCCCGTACGGACGACTTGCGGGAATCGCCCGCGCTGCACATCCTCGGCCGCCTGATCGCCGAGGGCGCCACGGTCAAGGCCTACGACCCGGCCGTGTCGTCCCCCGTGGCCTCCCACCCCGAACTCGAGGTCTGCGACGATCCGTACGGGGCCTGTGAGGGCGCCCAGGTGCTCGTCGTGCTCACCGAGTGGGACGAGTTCCGGTGGCTGGACCTCGACAAGGTCGCCGAGGTGATGGCTGAACCCTCCATCGTCGACGCCCGGAACCTCCTCGACCGGGCCGCGGTGCAGCGGCGTGGGTTCCGCTTCGAGGGCATCGGCCGAAGCTGACGTGGCGCGCGTCATCATCACCGGGGGTGCGGGGTTCCTCGGCTCGCACCTGTCGACCCTGCTGGTCGAACGAGGCGACGACGTCGTGGCGGTGGACGACCTCTCTTCGGGTTCGACCACCAACGTCGCCCACCTCGCCGATCACGAGCGGTTCGCCCTCGTCGAGCAGGACGTGAGCCGAGACCTGCCCGTGGACGGCGCCGTGGACGGCATCGTCCACATGGCCAGTCCTGCATCGGTGAAGGACTACCTCGAGCACCCCATCGAGACCCTCGACATCGGAAGCCTCGGGACCCGTCGGTGCCTCGAATTGGCTCGAGCGACCGGCGCACGCTTCGTCATGGCCTCGACCAGCGAGATCTACGGCGATCCGCTGCAGCACCCGCAGACCGAGGCGTACTGGGGCAACGTCAACCCGATCGGGCCCCGCAGCGTGTACGACGAGGCGAAGCGCTTCTCCGAGGCACTCACCATGGCCTTCCACCGCACGTACGGGGTGAGCGTGGGCATCGTGCGCACCTTCAACACCTACGGACCGTCCATGCGTCCCGAGGATGGTCGCGTGGTGTCCAACTTCCTGGTGCAGGCCCTGCGGGGCGAGCCCCTCACCGTCTACGGCGACGGAACCCAGACCCGTAGCTTCTGCTTCGTCGCCGATCAGGTTCGGGGCTACGCCGCCGTGCTCGACGCCCCCGACTTCACCGGGCCGGTGAACATCGGGAACCCCAACGAGTTCACCATGCTCGAGCTGGCCGAGCAGGTGGTCGAAGTCACCGGGTCGTCCTCGGACATCGTGTACGAGGACCTTCCCGAGGACGATCCCACGCAACGCCGGCCGGACATCTCCCTCGCCGCCGAGCGCCTCGGCTGGAAGCCCACCATCGAGCTGCGCGAGGGGCTCGAGCGCACCGCTGCCCACCTGCGCGCTCGACTCGGGCTCTGACCTGAACCCTGCCCACGTCGAGCCCCCGCCGCGTACACCCCTGACGCAGGCGTCGCCGGCGCGGTGTCCCGCAGTGGCCCCGATCGAGCAGACGGTCAGACCGGGCGGGCCTCGGCCTCCTCGCGGTGGCCGAGGTACCAGCCGTGGGTGCGGGCGAGGCCCTCGCTGAACGACGTGGTGGCCTTGAAGCCGAACGAGGCCTCGGCCCGTCCGGCATCGACACGTCGGCGGGGCTGCCCGTCGGGCTTGGAGTGGTCCCAGCGGACCTCGCCCTCGAACCCGGTGACCTCGACGATGAGGTCGACGAGCTCGGAGATGGGGGTCTCGTGGTTGGCGCCGAGGTTGACGGGCTCGCCGTCGTCGTAGTGCTCGGCGGCGAGGAGGATGCCCTCGGCGGCGTCGTCCACGTAGAGGAACTCTCGGCTCGCCGAGCCGGTGCCCCACACGACGATGTGGTCGTCGCCGGCCTCTTTGGCGTCAACGCACTTCTTCATCAGTGCCGGGATGACGTGGGAGACCTCGGGGTGGAACTTGTCGCCGGGGCCGTAGAGGTTGGTCGGCATGAGGTAGACGGCGTTCTGGCCGTACTGCGCCCGGTTGGCCTGGGCCTGCATGAGCTGGGCCAGCTTGGCGATGCCGTAGGGGGCGTTGGTCTCCTCGGGGAAGCCCTGCCACAGCGAGTCCTCGTGGAACGGGACCGGGGTGAACTTCGGGTACGAGCAGATCGTCCCGATCATCACCGTCTTCGGGGTCTCCCGGCGGCGGGCCTCCTCCAGCACATAGGTGCCCATGAGGAGGTTGTCGAGGTAGAGGTCGGCGGGGCGCTTCTGGTTGGCGCCGATGCCGCCGACACGGGCGGCGAGGTGGATGACGAGGTCGGGCTCGAGGTCGGCGAACATCGCCTCGGTGGCGTCGGCTCGTCGCAGGTCGTAGTCCGTGCTGCTGGGAGCGACGACGTGACCGGCGGATCGCGCGTCGAGGCCGGCGAGCACGGCCCGACCGAGGAAGCCCCGACCGCCCGTCACCAGCACCCGTCGATCCGTCCAGAACACAGCCACTACTTCCGCTCTCGTTCGCTTCGCTCACGGGCCGCATCAGTGCGTTCGGGCCACGCAGGCCAGGCCACCGCTTCGCTCATGCCGTCCGCTCTCGTTCGCTTCGCTCACGGGCCGCTCGGGCCACCGCTTCGCTCATGGGTCGCAATCGTACCGGGGGTCCTGACACACTCCAGCGGTGGCTGGGGTGCCCCGGGTCGCCGTGACCCTCGAGCAGTGCTGGCACGCCGTGCCCGGGGGCACGGCGACGTCGGCCATCGACGCGACGGCAGCCCTCGACCGGCGCGCCGACGTCGAGCTCGTCGGGGTCTCGGCCCGCCACGGGGGGCCGCCCCCGGCGCCGTTCGTGCCCCCCATCGTCACCCGGCCGATGCGCCTGCCCCGGCTTGCGCTCTACGAGTCCTGGCACGTGCTTCGCCGGCCGGCGGTGCAGTCCGCGACGGGGCCCGTGGACGCCATCTGGGTGACAGGCGGCGCCGTGCCACCGCGCTCGGCGCCGATGGTGGTGACCATCCACGACCTCGCGTTCCTCCATCGCCCCGAGCACTTCACCGCCAAGGGCCGGCGGTTCTTCCGTCAGGCCACCGCGTGCGCACGGCGCGACGCGGACCTCGTGCTGTGCCCGTCGCAGGTCACCGCCGACGACTGCGCTGCGCACGGGTTCGCCGCTGAGCGCCTTCGGGTGGTGCCATGGGGCGTGGATCAGCGCCGCGCCGGGCCGGGCGAGGTCGCAGCGGTGACGCAGCGTCACGGCCTCACCCGGCCCTACGTGCTGTCCGTGGGCACCGCAGAGCCCCGCAAGAACCTCGCCGCGGTGTTCGCTGCGTTCGCCCGGTTGGGGCGCGACGACGTCGACCTCGTGGTCGTCGGCCCCGACGGCTGGCACGAAGACGTGGCCGCGCTGGCCGGGTCCGTGTCGCGCCAGCGCGTGCACCTGTTGGGGTTCGTGCCGGCGGAAGACCTCCCGGGGCTCTACGCCGGCGCCTCGGTGTTCTGCTACCCGAGCCTCTTCGAGGGCTTCGGGCTCCCCGTGCTCGAGGCCATGGCCCAGGGTGCGGCGGTGGTGACCTCCGCCGGCACCTCGATGGAGGAGGTGGGCGGGCAGGCCGTCGTACTGGTGGACCCCACCGACCGCGATGCGTTGGCGGCGGCCGTGGCTGCACTGCTCGATGACCCCGCCGAGGCGGCCCGCCTGGGCGCTGCCGCCCGCACCCGGGCCGAGGAGTTCACCTGGGACCGCACCGCCGCCCTCGTGGCCGATGCCCTCCACGAGGTGTTGTCGTGAGCATCGAGGAGGAGGGTGACGTGGCGGACGGGAGCGCAGCCGCGCCGGAGGAGGGACGCGGATCCCGAAGGGGCGGCGACGGAGGAGCCGCAAGGCAAGTAGGCGTGAACCTGCTCTGGCTGGTGCCGGGGGTGGTCGGGGGGAGCGAGGAGTACACCATCCGCACGCTGCTGGGCTTCGCCGAACAGGGCCGGGACGACCTCTCGATCACCGTGTTCTGCCTGCGCCCGTTCGTCGACGCCCACCCGGAGGTCGCCGAGGCCTTCCCCACGGTGACCCTGCCGATGACGGGCCGGGAGAAGTCCATGCGCCTGGCCGCCGAGAGCTCGTGGCTCGGCTACCAGAGCCGCCACCACGACATCGAGCTCATGCACCACGCCGGCGGCATCATGCCGCCGTTGCGGGGCGCCCCGGGGGTGCTCACCATCCACGACCTCCAGCCGTTCGTGATGCCGGAGCACTTCAGCCCGGTCAAGCGGAACTTCAGCCGCATCGCCATCCCCCGGTCGGTCAAGGCGGCCCGTCTGGTGCTCACCCCGAGCGAGTACACCCGCCAGTCGGTGGTCGACGTGCTCGACGTCGACCCCGCGGACATCGTGGTGGTGCCCCACGGCGTGTCCCCGCATCCCGAGACCGGGACCCCCGAGGACGAGGTTCGTGACCGCTTCGACCTCGGCGAGCGGCCCTTCTTCGTGTTCCCGGCCATCACCTATCCCCACAAGAACCACCTCCTGCTGGTGCGGGCCCTCCAAGGGGTGCCGGAGGTGGTGCTCGTGCTCACGGGCGGACCCGCGCAGATGGAGCGGGCCGTGCTCGCCGAGGCGGATGCCCTCGGCGTGGCCGATCGCGTGCGTCGCCCCGGGCGGGTGCCTCGGGCCGACCTGGACGGCTTGTTGGACGCTGCCACCGCACTGCTGTTCCCGTCGATGTTCGAGGGCTTCGGTGCCCCGGTCCTCGAGGCGATGAGTCGCGGGTGCCCGGTCGTGGCCTCGGACGTCACCGCCCTTCCGGAGGTGGTCGCCGATGCCGGTATCTTGCTTCCGCCGGACGAGCCAGAGGAGTGGAGCCGGGTCATGTTGGACCTCGTCGCCAACCCGGAGCGTGGCCGTGCCCTCTCGGCGGCCGGCTTGGCCCGGGTCGCCGACTACCCCTGGAGTCGATCGGCCGACGCGCTTCGCAGCGCCTACCACCGGGCCTTGGAGCGATCGTGAACCTCACCGTCATCTGCCCGCACTTCGCCCCTGACCTCGCCCCGACGGGCGAGGTCATGACGAGCATCGCCGAGGGCTGGGTCGCCGAGGGACACCGGCTCCACGTCGTCACGGCGCTGCCCTGGTACGTCCGCCACGCCATCGAGCCGGGGTGGGGTGGCCGCCTCGTGCGTCACGAGGACGTCCCTTGGGGCCGCATCACCCGCGTCCACCCTTTCCCGACCGACAAGACCAACATCCCTGCCCGCGCCCTTGCCTTCGGGGGTTTCACCGTCCTGGCCGGTCTCGTCGCCGCGGTCGGCCGGTCCCGCCCGGACGTCGTCCTGGCCATGTCCCCGCCGCTGACCCTGGGCCTCGCCGGTTGGCTGGTGGCGAAGGCCCGCCGGGTGCCCTTCGTGTTCAACATCCAGGACGTGTTCCCCGACGTGGCCATCGAGGCCGGCGTCTTGAAGGGGCGGCGGGCCATCGGCGCGGCGCACCGGCTCGAGCGCTTCACCTACGAGCGTGCCGACGCCGTGACCGTGCTCTCCGACGACCTCCGCGACAACGTGGTCGCGAAGCTGCCCGTCGCGCAGGCCGGCAAGGTCCACGTGATCCCGAACTTCATCGACACGGGCCGCATCGGCCCGGAGGACCGGGAGAACGCCTACCGGCGCGAGTTCGGGCTCGAGGGCAAGACGGTGATCATGTACGCCGGCAACCTGGGGTTCTCCCAACCCGTCGAGCTGCTCCTCGAAGCCGCCGCCGCCCTGAAGGACGACCCCGCCGTGGCCGTCGTCATCAACGGCGGAGGCTCGGCCCGGGAGTCACTCGTCGCCCGCGCCAAGGGACTGGACAACGTCACCTTCGTCGGCCTCCAGCCCAAGGAGCGACTGGCCGAGGTCCTCGCCGCGGCCGACGTCCACGTCGTCCTGCTGCGGTCGGGGCTCGCCCGGGCCAGCGTGCCATCGAAGCTCTACTCGATCCTGGCCGCGGCTCGGCCGCTCGTGGCGTCGGTCGACCCGGGCACCGAGGTGGCCAACACCGTCGAGCGCGCCGGCGCCGGACTGTCGGTTCCTCCGGGCGACGCCGAAGCACTCACGAAGGCCCTTCGCCAGCTCATCGAGCAGTCGGCGGAGGCCCGCGCCATGGGTGAGGCCGGACGCGCTTTCGTGGAGGGATGGCCGTCACCGGCCGAGATCTCTGCTCGATACGCCGAGCTGTTCGACTCGCTGGTCCGCCGGCGCTGAGCCGTCGGCCGCGTCGTGCGGACCGTCAGGTGAGCAGGAGGCGGGGATGCCGTTCACGTCGTCGCTGGCTCTCGCCGTGGCGCCCTGCTCGCTGCCCGGGTCGCCCTCGGCGTCGTGATGGTCCCAGACGGGCAGGGCGTACGGCCGCCTGCTCGGGAATCGGACCTACCGGCGGGTAACCTGGGCGACCCTATGGGCAAAGCATCGTCAGCGAAGAAGGTCGCCCGCGTGGCTCGTGCCGGTGGTGGGGCGACGTCGTCGAAGCGACGTTCGAAACCACTCTTCCCGGTTGCCATCGGGCTGATCGTGGTGTTCGGCGTGAGCCTGATCGTCTTCGCCCGGTCGTCGCAGCAAGACGCCGCGGCCGCGGCGCCCGTGGCCAACCAGGACCACTGGCACGCCGCCTACGGCGTCCGCCTCTGCGGCGAGGGGTTCGCCGCCCCCATCCAGGTGCAGGACGACCCCGTCGGCATCCACACCCACGGCGACGGCATCATGCACGTCCACCCCTTCACCAACGCCGCGAGCGGCGAGAACGCCACCCTCGGCCAGTTCTTCGACGCCGCCGGCGTGACCATCGATGACGACCAGATCGACCTCGGTGGCGACACCAGCGTGAAGGAGGGCGAAGACACCTGCGGTGCGGACGAGAAGCCCGGCATCGTGCAGGTGGCGGTCTGGGAGAACGCCCGCGAGGCCGACTCCACGGACCCCGAGATCATCACCGAGGACATTCGGGGCATACGCTTCACCAACGACTCGATGGCGTTCACCATCGCCTTCGCCCCTGAGGGAGCGGACATCCCGCCGCCGCCCACCATCCCCACCCTCGACAACCTGAGCGACGTGGAGCCCACGAGCGGCTCCGGAGCCACGGCCACGACGCTGCTCGTCCCGGCCACGGCGACGTCGGTGCCCGCGGCCGCGACCGGCGAGTCCACCGCCACCACCGCAGCCTCGACGGACACCACCTCAGCGCCGTGAGAGCCGTCGTGTTGGTGGGCGGGTTCGGCACCCGCCTGCGTCCGCTCACCGTGCACACGCCCAAACAGATGCTGCCCGTGGTCGATCGGCCCATGATCGAGCTCGTCGTCAGCCACCTGGCCGAGAAGGGCGTGGACGACGCGGTGCTCTCGCTGGGCTACCGGCCTGACGCCTTCCTCGATGCCTATCCGGATGGGCACTGCGCCGGCGTCAGCCTCCACTACGCGGTCGAGCCCGAGCCGCTGGACACCGCCGGTGCCATCCGCTTCGCCGCCGTCGACGCAGGAATCGACGACACCTTCGTCGTGTTGAACGGCGACGTGCTCACCGACTTCGATCTCGGCAAGCTCCTGTCCCGCCACGCCGAAGCTGGTGCCGAGGGCACCATCCATCTCACGCCGGTCGAGGACCCCTCCCGGTACGGCGTGGTCCCCACCGACGACGAGGGTCGGGTCAAGGCCTTCATCGAGAAGCCACCCCGCGAGACGGCCCCGAGCCACTGGATCAACGCCGGCACCTACGTCCTCGAACCCAGCGTCCTCGACCGCATCCCCGCCGGCCGTCGGGTCTCCATCGAGCGGGCGACCTTCCCTGCGATGGTGACAGAGGGATGTCTCTTCGCCGTGGAGTCCGACGACTACTGGATCGACGCGGGTACCCCAGCCACCTACGTGCAGGCCCAGATGGACCTCATCGACGGCCGGCGGGCGTCTGGCGCCGTCGATGGCATCAGCCCGGACGCCACCGTCGAGGTCGGTGCGACGGTCCGGCACTCGGTCGTCATGGCCGGCGCGGTGGTCGAGGAAGGTGCCGTCCTCGTCGACGCCGTCGTGCTCCCGGGCGCCCGTATCGAGTCAGGTGGAGAGGTCACCGGATCGGTCATCGGTCCTGGCGCCGTGGTCGAGGAAGGCGCGGTCGTCACCGGGTTGTCGATCGTGGGTGACCATGCCGTGGTCGAGGCGGGCGAGGTGCTCGATGGTGAGCGCCGCCCTGAGGAGGAGGCGGCGTGAAGGCGCTGGTGACCGGCGGCGCCGGGTTCATCGGGTCGACCCTGGTCGACCGCCTGTTGGCCGAGGGCCACCAGGTCGACGTGGTCGACAACCTGTCGTCGGGCAACCTGGCCAACCTGGCCGACGCCCGGGCGAGCGCCGGCCACCAGGTCAACTTCCACCAGATCGACATCCGCGACGAGGGCCTCGGCGAGCTGATGGCCCGTCAGGCGCCGGAGGTCGTGTTCCACCTGGCCGCCCAGGCCGACGTGCGGGTCTCGGTGGCCCGGCCGGTGTTCGACGCCGAGGTCAACGTCGTGGGCAGCCTCAACGTGCTCGAGGGGGCACGAGCGGCCGGTGCCCGCAAGGTCGTGTTCGCTTCGAGCGGCGGCACCATCTACGGCGAGCCCGACCCGTCCGAACTGCCGGTCAAGGAGTCCCACCCGCAACAGCCGCTGTCGCCTTACGGCGTGGCCAAGAAGGTGGTCGGTGACTACCTCTACGCCTACCGGGCCCTGCACGACCTCGAGTACACGGCGTTGGCCCTGGCCAACGTCTACGGCCCCCGCCAGGACCCCCACGGCGAGGCGGGCGTGGTGGCCATCTTCACCGGTCGGCTGCTGGCCGGCGAGCCGTGCACCATCTTCGGCAGCGGCGAGCAGACCCGGGACTTCGTCTACGTGGACGACGTGGTCGACGCCTTCGTTCGGGCCGCCGATCGCGGCAGCGGCCTGCTGGCCAACATCGGCACCGGCCGCGAGGTCTCGGTCAACGAGCTCTACACCACCATGGCGGCGGCGGCCGGCGTCCCCGACCCCGCCCTGCGGGCGCCCGCCCGCGCCGGAGAGCTCGACCGATCGGCCCTCGACCCCGGTCGCGCTGAGCTCCACCTGGGCTGGAAGCCCTGGACCACCCTCGAGGCCGGCACCCAGCAGGTCATCGACTGGTTCCGCGCCCGCGCCTGACGGGGAGCCCACTCGAGGTCTGCCGTTCCTGCCAAGCGCGGCGCCGCCGCTGGCGGCCGGCTGCCTCCGAGAGGTGTCGACCTAGCGGAAGAGGTCCTCGGCGGGGGAGCGGACCACCTCGTCGTGGACTGAACCGGTGCGGAACCAGCTGCGGTCGACGCCGCGGACCACGGCCACAGGGACGCCGTCGGACTTGCCCATGACCAGCTCGGCGGCGCAGGCGAGCTCGTCGACCACCGCCACCTCGGTGACCTGCATCTCCCGGCCGAGGGCGTCGGCGGTGCCCCGCAGGTCGAGGATGGCGCCGATGCCGGCGCAGCCGATGGCCACGTCGGTGACGCCGCGGCGCCAGGGACGCCCGAAGGTGTCGGAGACGATCACGGCGACCTCGACGCCGGCGCGGGCCCGGAGGCCGTCGCGGATCCGGCGGGCCGAGCGGTCGGAGTCCTCGGGCAACAGGGCGGCCTGACCCCGCTCGACGTTGGACAGGTCCACGCCGGCGTTGGCGCACACGAAGCCGTGCTTGGTCTCGCTGATGACGAGGTCGCCCCGGCGGCGCAGCACGCGCACGGACTCGTCCTCGACCACCTGGCGGTGACCGCGGGGGTCGTCGGCGTCGACCTCGACCATCGCCCCCTCGGCCTTGGAGACCACCTTCTGGGTGACCACCACGACGTCACCGTCGACCAGGTCCACAGTGCCGGCGATCATGCCGGCGAGGTCGTCTCCGCGCCGCACCTCGGGCAGCCCGTCGACCCCGAACACCTCCAGGCGCCCGCTCACCAGCCCCCCGTTCCGCGGACGTCATCCAGAAGGCGGGAGGGGGGGGCGCCGGCGGGGGCGATGGTCATGCGGTGAGGACCGTGCGGCCGAGGGCGGCGGCCTCGTCGGGGCCGGACATGATCGTCGGCGCCACCACGCAGCGCAGGCCCTCGGCCTCGACCGCCGGGGCCAGGTGGGCATCGGCGTCATCGATGACGAGCGTGGCGGCGAGGTCGCGGTAGAGACGGGCGACGCCCACGACCGAGGACTCGTGGCCGAGCTCTCGCAGCAGGCGGTCGGCGGGCCCCTTCAGCGCGGCGCCGGCGATGATGGGGGAGACGGCCACCGTGTCGGCCCGGCGGGCCACGACGGCATCGCGGACCCCCGGGACGGCCAGCAGGGGCCCGATGGACACGATGGGGTTGGACGGGGCGATGACGACCCGGTCGGCGCCGGCCAGCGCGTCGAGCACGCCGGGTCCGGCGAGCGCGGCATCGGCGCCGTCGAAGCGGACCGATCGGACTTCGACGTCGTGGCGGCGCTGCACGAAGTACTCCTGGAAGCCGATCTCGGTGACGTCGCCGTCGCCCTGCTCGTCGATGGTCACCATCGTGCGCAAGCGGTCGTCCGTGACGGGCAGCACGGTCAGGGCGAGGTCCCAGCCCCGCACGATCTCGGCGGTCACCTCCGAGAGCGGCGCGCCCTCCGAGAGGCGCTGGGTCCGGTAGAGATGGGTGCCGAGGTCACGGTCGCCCAGGTTGAACCAGGTGATGCCGCCGTAGCGCCCGAGCGTGGCCATGGCCTGCCACGTCTCGTCCACCAGGCCCCAACCCGTCTCGGGGTTGATGGCGCCCGCCAGCGTGTACGTGACGGTGTCGAGATCGGGGGAGACGTGCAGGCCGTGCAGCTCGACGTCGTCGGCGGTGTTGACGACGGCGGTGACGGCGGCGGCCGGGTGCACGGCGAGGACGCCTCGGAGCAGGCGGGCGGCGCCGACCCCGCCGGCGAGGACGGTGATCACAGCGAGGCCAACGTCACGAGAGGCCCTTGAGCTTCCCGGTGAGCAGGTCGAGGTCGGCGTCGACCATCATCTCGACCAGCTCCCGGAAGCTCACCTTGGGCTCCCAATCGAGCTTCGCCTTCGCCTTGCCCGGGTCGCCCACGAGCAGGTCGACCTCGGCGGGTCGCATGAAGCGCTCGTCCACCACGACGTGGTCGTTGTAGTCGAGGCCGGCGTGGCCGAAGGCGATCTCGCAGAACTCGCGCACCGAGTGGGTCTCACCGGTGGCCACCACGTAGTCGTCGGGGTCGTCCTGCTGGAGCATGGCCCACATGGCCTCGACGTAGTCGCCCGCGAACCCCCAGTCCCGCTGGGCCTCGAGGTTCCCGAGGTGCAGCTCGGTCTCGCGTCCCAGCTTGATCTGGGCGACGCCGTGGCTGATCTTGCGGGTCACGAACTCCAGGCCGCGGCGGGGGCTCTCGTGGTTGAACAGCATCCCTGACGACGCGTGGAGGCCGTAGGACTCGCGGTAGTTGATGGTGATCCAGTGGCCGTAGACCTTGGCCACGCCGTAGGGGCTGCGGGGGTAGAGCGGCGTGGTCTCGCGCTGGGGGACCTCCACGACCTTGCCGAACATCTCGCTCGACGACGCCTGGTAGAAGCGCACGTCGGGATCGACGATGCGCAGGGCGTCGAGGAGGCGGGTGACACCCAACGCGGTGGTCTCGCCGGTGAGCACCGGTTGGCTGAACGAGGTCTGCACGAAGGACTGGGCCGCCAGGTTGTACACCTCCTCGGGCCGGTGCTCGCGCAGCACCTGGATCAGCGAGGCCTCGTCGAGCAGGTCCCCGGGAGCGAAGGTGATCCGGTCCTGGATGTGGGCGATGCGCTCGAAGTTCACCGTGCTGGTGCGGCGCACCATGCCGATGACCTCGTAGTCCTTGGCCAACAGCAGCTCGGCCAGGTACGAGCCGTCCTGGCCGGTGATGCCGGTGATGAGCGCGCGCTTCTTCATGGGGTGGTTCTAGCCTGGGGCGGTCCCGCCGTCTGCTAAGTGGATTGGCACGTGCCGATTTCGCCTTCTCCGTCCCCCGAGCCCGTCGAGCGCCTGGGACGCCGCATCGCCGCCCACCGGGCCAAGCTCGGGTGGACCCAGCAGCAGCTGGCGGAGCGCCTCGCCGTGTCGCGCGTGGCGGTCTCGCACCTCGAGTCGTCGCTGAGCGTGCCGGGCGAGCGCACGGTCGCCCTCCTCGCCGGCGTCTTCGGCCTCGAGCCCCACGAGCTGGTGGCGGGCACGGACTACCCGGTGGCCAAGGCCGACCGGCTGCCCCTGGTGGTCGCCCGTCACACCGAGCTCGACCTCCAGCTGGCCCTGCTCGACCAGGACCTCGGATGGATCGAGCACACCCCCGACGCCCACGCACTCGCCCTGTTGGACTCGTGGCAGGGTCGCTTCCGGGCGCTGGCCGCCGACCTCCACGATCCGCGAGAGCGCGTGACCGCCGCCGCCGCCCTCGATCGCTTGCGCCGCCTGCGCGACGCGCGCCTCACCCCCTGACGAAGGCCCGCTCAGTAGCGGCCTCGCCACCCAGAGGACGTGACCAGCTCGGGTGCCGGAACGGCGGGAAGGCAGCCGTCAGGCCGACGGAGCGCCGGCGGGGGCGATGGCCGACCGCCAGTGGTCCAACAGGTCGGCGAGGGTCTGGTGCAAGGGGATCTCGGGGGTCCATCCCGTGGCGGTGCGCAGCCGGGTGTTGTCGCCACGCAGCACCGGGATGTCCACGGGCCGTTGCAGGGCAGGGTCCGCCTCGAGGCGCATGGGACGCTCGGCCAACTGCACGAGCTGCTCGGCCAGCTCGGCCACGGCCACGTCGTGCCCGCTGCAGACGTTGTAGACCTCGCCCGGCGCCCCGTGTTCCACGAGCAGGCGGTACGCCCGGACCACATCGCGGACGTCGGTGAAGTCCCGCCGGGGGGAGAGGTTGCCGACAGGGACGACATCGCCCCCCTCGAGCTCGTTTCGGGCCACCCGGTGGGCGAGCGCCGACGCCACGAACCGGTCGGTCTGGCCGGCGCCGAGGTGGTTGAACGCTCGCACCCGCAACACGCCGAGGCCGCGGCCGAGGAAGGCTTGGAGGGCGAGGAAGTCGGCGGCCACCTTGGAGGCGGCGTAGGGGCTGACGGGCCGCAGTGGCGAGTCCTCGTCCAAGGGGAGCTCGGCCTGGGTGACCCGTCCGTAGACGTCGGCGCTGCTGACGGCGAGCACCCGGGGGACCTCGACCGCGGCGCAGGCTTCGAGGACGTTGAGGGTGCCCTCGGCGTTGGCCCGGAAGGTCTCGACCGGGGCGCTCCACGAGCCGCCCACGTCGGCCTGGCCGGCAAGGTGGTAGACGGCGTCGGGCTGTACCCGGCCGAGCAGGACGTGCCAGCCCGCGGCGTCGAGCAGGTCGGGTCCCTCGTGGCGGTCGACGCCGACGACGACGTCGCCCTCGGATTGCAGGTGCTCGGTGAGGTAGCGGCCCACGAAGCCGTGCGCGCCGGTGATGAGGGCCTTCACCGGCCCGAGTGTACGACCCGGCGGTAGAGGGCGATGAGCCGGTCCACGGCGTCGTCCCAGGAGTAGCGCTGCACCTGCTCGAATCCGGCGGTCCGACAGCGCTCACGGGCCGTCTCGTCGACCAGGAGGTGGCCGAGCGCGTCCGCCAGCGCGTCCACGTCGCCGGCGGGCACGAGCACCGCGGCGTCGCCGAGCACCTCGGGCAGCGAGCCGGCGGTCGTGGCCACCACCGGCACGCCCGCGCTCATGGCCTCCAGGGGCGGGAAGCCGAAGCCCTCGTAGCGCGACGGGTAGGCGAACAGGGTGGCGCCGTGGACCAGGGCGTCGCGGTCGGGATCGTCCACCCAGTCCAGGCGGACGACGCGGTCGCGGCGGGCGGCGGCCGCCACCGCGGCGTGGAAGTCCTCGGCGCCCCACCCGTCGGGACCGGCCACCACGAGGCGCACGTCGGCGTCGTTCTCAGCCACCAGGTCGAAGGCCCGCACCAGGCCGGGCAGGTCCTTGCGCGGCTCGACCGTTCCCAGCGCCAGGATGTAGCGGTCGGCGCCGGCGATGGCGCGCCCCCGAGCGGGGTCGGCAGGGGAGAGCGGTGTGAGGCCGTCGTGGATGGCCACGACCCGCGCCGGGTCGATGTCGAAGTGCTCCCGGATCTCCTCGGCCACGAATTCGGACCCGGTGTGCACCCACGCGCCCCGGTCGACCGCGGCCTGGATGAGGCCCGGGAAGGCGAGCGTGTCGCGGGTGCAGAGCTCGGGGTAGCGCACGGGCGTGAGGTCGTGCACCGAGACCAGGGCGCCGCCGCGAGTGGGGGGCACCACGTAGTTGGGACCGTGCACGAGGTCGACGGGCCCGGTCCACCACTCGATGGGTGGCCCGCCGACCCGGGACCACGCGGCGCGCAGGGGTCGGGCGGCCATGGGGCGGCCCACGGGGCGGACACCGTCGGGCACGAGTTCGGCGAGGCGGCCCCGGCCCCGCCAGGTGGCGGCATAGGCCATGACCTCGAGGTCCTCGGTCTCGCCCAGGCGGCGCAGGACCTCGGAGGTGTAGACGCCGACGCCCGTACGCGGGCCGAAGAGGGGGGTGGCGTCGACCGCCACGCGCAGGCGCGGGGTCATCCCCGCCGTCCTCACCGCTTACCGACTGAAGACCTGGGAACCGAGCTGCTCGAGGCGGCCTTGGAGCTCCCGGCGATGCACCTGTGCCTTCTGGAACGTCAGCACGCCGGCGCCGACGCCCAGGTACACGGCGTCCATGGCGACCTCGGCCAGGTCGGCCACGGCAGGCACGACACGGCGTTCGAGCAGGTCGGTCAGGTTGCCGGACATGCTCACCATGGTATCGGTCGGGCGATACAGCAGCAAGCACTCGCCAGGGGCGCGGGTCTCGTCGTGGGGTCACCGAAACCTGGTCCCGAGGGGGGTAGGTTGACCCCATCGTGGACACCCTCCCCGCCGACTCTGACGCGCCCGCGAGCCTTCCTTCGGTCGTCGCCATCGTGGTCGCGCACGACCCCGGCAGTTGGTTCGAGGCCACGATGGCCAGCCTCGCCGAGCAGGACTACGACCAGCTCGCGGTGCTCGTCATCGACGCAGGCAGCACCGTCCCCGTGCGCGACCGGGTGGCTGCCGTGTTCCCGAGCGCCCTCGTGCGGCGCCTCGAGGAGAACCCGGGCTATGGCGCCGCCACCAACGAGGGCGTCGCCATGGTGCAGGGCGCCCCCTTCCTGCTGCTTTGCCACGACGACGTGGAGCTCGCGCCGGACACCGTCAGGGTGTTGGTGGAGGAGGCCTACCGCTCCAACGCCGGGCTCCTCGGCCCCAAGCTCGTGCGCTGGGACGCGCCGCGCGAGATCCTCCAACTCGGCCTCGCCGTGGACAAGACCGGCTACGCCACGCCCAGGGTCGATCGTGGCGAGTTCGACCAGGAGCAGCACGACGCCGTCCGTGACGTGTTCGCTCTGCCGAGCGCCTGCCTGTTGGTGCGGGCCGACCTCTACCAGGCCCTCGGTGGCTTCGACGAGGGCATCGACTTCCTCGGGGACGATGTCGACCTCTGTTGGCGCGCCCAGGTGGCCGGCGCTCGCGTCGTGGTGGCTCCCGATGCCCGCGTGTGCCACCTCGAGGCCCTCGGCGACCGCCGCCACATCGATGACCGGCGCAAGCTGCAGGCCCGCCACCGCCTGCGCACCTCGATGGTCTGCTACGGCTTCGTGCACCGCCTGCGGGTACTGCCCCAGGCCGCGATCCTGGCCTTCACAGAGATCGTCTACGCCCTCGTCGTGGGCCGCGGTCGACAGGCTCGAGACGTCGCCGGTGCCTGGCTGTGGAACCTGCGCCGTCATGGCTCGATTCGCCGCGCTCGTCGGCGCCTCGCCACCGTCCGCCAGGTGCCCGACGGCGAGGTCCGGCCACTTCAGGCGGCAGGCTTCGGGCGTCTCAACGCCCTGGCCCGTGGCCAGATCGGCCGCACGGGCGACGACCGGCTCACCTCGATGGGCACGGCCGGGCGTGATCTCGCCAACTTCTTCCGCGAAGGGCCGAGCCGGGCTTCGGCCATCGTGTGGATCGCGGTCGGGGTCTTCCTCGTGGTCGGCAGCCGGCACCTCATCACCCGCGAGATCCCCGCCATCGGCCAGTTCGCCGACTTCCCCGGGTCGCCGACCGACCTCGTCCGTCAGTGGGCCAGCGGTTGGTCGGCCGCAGGGCTCGGGTCCGAAGCACCGAACCCGACCGGGTTCGGAGTGCTCGGCGCGATGGGCTACCTGTTCGTCGGAGCCATGGGCCTCCTGCGCAAGGTGTTGGTCCTGGGGCTGTTGCCCCTTGGCGCGTTCGGGGCGTGGCGGCTGCTCGCTCCCACCCGGTCCCGCTGGACGCGGCTCGTCGTCCTCATCGTGTACGTGACGGTGCCGGTCGCGTACAACGCCGTGGCCCTCGGTCACTGGGGGGGACTCATCCTGTACGCCGCCGCCCCCTGGTTGCTGGCTCGACTGGCTCGGGCGTCGGGCCTCGCGCCCTTCGCTCCGATCGAACTCACGGCGCCGCCTGACAGCGACGTGGACGACGTTCCCGTTCCCACCGAGGGGGTGGCTCCCCGAACCCGCCGCCAGCACGTGCTCGCGCTGGGTGTCCTCCTCGGGGCGGTGACCTGCCTGGTTCCCCTCGCCGTGCCCGTGGTGCTCGTGATGGCGGTGGGCCTGGTGCTGGGTGGCATCCTCGGCGGTTCGCTCCATGCCGCGGGTCGCATCGTCGGCGTGGCGGTGTTCGGCTCCTGCCTCGCCCTGCTGCTCCAAGTGCCCTGGGTGCTCGACTTCCTCCCTCCCCGCTTCCAGTGGTCGGCCGTCGGTGCGGAGGCCACCTCGTCGGCGGGAGGGATCGACCTGCCCCACCTCCTGCGCTTCGACAGCGGGCCTCTGGGGGCCGGACCGCTGGGCTACGGGTTCCTCTGCGTTGCCGGCCTCGCCCTGCTGATCGGGCGCGGCTGGCGCCTCGACTGGGCCATCCGGGGCTGGGTGCTCGCTCTCGTCTGCTGGGGGGCGCTGTGGGTGACGGAGGCCGGGTGGTTGCCCTTCGGGCCGGGCGCCGCCGAGTTGCTGCTGGCCCCGGCCGCCGCCGGCCTCGCCCTTGCCGCCGGCCTCGGCGTCACCGCCTTCGAGCGCGACCGGCCCGCCTCGTTCTCCTGGCGCCAGGTGGTCTCGGTGGCGGCACTCGCAGCGTTGGCCCTCGCCACCCTGCCGAGCCTCGGCGCCATGTTCAACGGTCGGTGGTTCGCGCCGCGGGGCGACTTCGACTCGTCGCTGTCCTTCCTCGACGACGAAGTCGCCGACACCCCGTTCCGGGTTCTCTGGCTCGGCGATCCCGACGTGGTGCCGCTCTCGGGGTGGGAGCTCGAGGACGACGTGATCTACGCCACCACCGACGAGGGCCAGCCCGACGTCACCGACCTTTGGGCGGGCTCGTCGCACGGCGCCACCCAGGTGCTGAGTGACGCCCTCCAGGCCGCGGGCTCGCGCCAGACCAACCGCCTCGGCCGCCTGCTGGCGCCCATGGGGGTGCAGTACATCATCGTCGTCCAGCAACTGGCGCCGGCGCCGTTCAGCGAGGAGAAGCGGCCCGTGCCTGCGAGCCTCACGACCACCCTCGACGAGCAGCTCGATCTCGAGGCGATCGAGGTCAACCCGGCCCTCGACGTCTACCGCAACATCGCCTGGGCGCCGTCGCGGGCCTTCCTGCCCGGCGCCGAGGTCGGTGCCGGTGACGGCTCGGCCCTCGGCCAGTCGGTGGCGACCGACCTCACGGGCCTCGAGGTGGCGCTGCCCGACGAGGTCCACTTCAACGAGTTCCAGGGCCCGGTCGAGGCTGGTGACGAGGTCTACCTGGCGTCGGCCAGCTCGTCGCGCTGGCAACTGCGCTCGGGGGGTGAGACGGCCGGACGCCGCGAAGCCTTCGGCTGGGCCAACGCCTTCACGGTGGCGGGGGAGGGGGACGCCACCTTGCGCTTCCGCACGGCCGTGACCCGTTACGGGCTTCTCGCGGTGCAGGTCGCGCTGTGGGTCATCGTCTTGTTCGCCCTCTTCCGCGGACAGGTTGCCGGTCCGCGCTCTCGACGGAAGGCGCGCCCGTGAAGCCGCATCGCTGGCCCGCTCTGCTGGTCATCCCCGCCGCGCTCGCGGGCTACGTGGTCCTCGACCGCACCCACGAGGAGACTCCCCCGGTGGTCGAGGGGCGTGACGTCACCCAGAGCCTCGAGGAGCAGGGCCTCATGCCGGTAGCGGCCCCCGACACCGCGTTGGGCGCCACCTGGTACTGCGCCGGCGGGATGGTCGGCGACGGCGCCGAGCACACGATCATCGTGGCCAACCCCTCCGATCGGGACCTCGCCGGAACCATCACCGTCTACGGCGACCCCGACAGTGCCAACCCGGTGCTCCCCGAGCCGACCGTCGCCACGACGACAACGGCCCCCCCTCCGGACGCCGGGGGGGACACCACGACGACGACGGTCCCGCCGACGACCACCACCGTTCCCGTCACGACCACCACCGAGGTTCCTCCGCCGGCGCCGGCCTCGGCCCCTGTCGAAGTGGGTGCCAACTCGAGCACGGAGGTCGACCTCGGTGCTGTCAGCGGGGTCGAGCCGGGCTACACCGCCGCACTCGTCGAGCTCAACGGCGGCGAGGTCGTGGTCGAGCACCGCGTCGTCGACGACGACGGCACCGACGTGAGCCCGTGCTCGTCGACTGCCTCGCCCACCTGGTACTTCGCTGCCGGCGCCACCACCAAGGACGCGACCGAGACCCTGGTGTTCTTCAACCCCTTCCCCGACGATGCCGTGGTCGACGTGTCGTTCCGCACCGATCAGGACCTGCGCACGCCCGAGCAGTTCGAAGGACTGGTCATCCCCGGTCAGTCGGTCATCGCCCGAGACGTCGGCGAGGTCGTGACGCGGCGCGAGCACGTGTCGGCCAGCGTGGTCGCCCGGTCGGGGCGGTTGATCGTCGATCGCATCCAGAGCTTCGACGGCACCGAGGGGATCCAAGGCCTCACCGTCACGCTGGGCGCGCCCGTCCCCGCCGAGACGTGGTTCTTCCCCGAGGGCACGGTGGGGGAGGGCGTGGACGAACGCATCGTCGTCTACAACCCCACGGACGAGCGGGCCGAGGTCGATCTCGAGATCACCGTCGACGATCCCGAGCTCACCGGCGAGATCGAGCCCTTCGAGCTCACCGTGCCGCCCGAGGGCTTCGAGGAGATCCTCCTCAACGAGGAGGCCCGCGTCACCTCCGCGCGCGGCGGTGAGGGTGCGTTGCGCCACGCCAGCGTGGTGCGCTCCGTGAACGGCGTGCCCGTGGTGGCCGAGCGCCAGAGCATCGGCGGCGTCGACAGCGAGTTCGCCGGGGTCGACATCGTCCTCGGCGCGCCGCTCCTCGCCGACGAAGTGGTCCTCGCGGCGGGCGCCGCCGGCGACGCCACGGAGGCGCTGACGGTCTTCAATGCCGAGTCCGACGTCGACGCCACCGTGACGGTGTCCGCGCTGGTGGATGGCGAGGTCACGCCCGTGAACGGTCTCGAGGACCTCACCGTGGCCGCAGGGCAGCGGGTCTCGGTGGTGGTCGACGACGTGCCCGACGGGACGCCGCTCGTGGTGGCGTCCGATCAAAGCGTGGTGGTCGAGCGTCGTCTCGTGTTCGACGGCGACGTGTCGAGCGCCATCGCGGTGCCCGTCGCCGGCAGTCTCACCGAGCCCGGCAGCTGACCTGATGGAGCGCCTCTTGGTCGCTGGGGTGCTCCTCGTCGGGGCGGTCGCGCTGGCGCTCGTCCTGCGCCGACGCGGATCCAACGAGCCCGTACGCACGTCCTGGGCGGTGCCGACGTGGGTGGACCGAGCCGACTTCGCCTCTGCGGCGACGCCCTGGTTGGTGGTGGTGTTCACCTCCGCCACCTGCCGCTCGTGCCGGGACACCGTCGACAAGGCCCGCCCACTCGAGAGCGACGACGTGGCGGTGAGGGAGGTCGAGGTCGCGGCTCGCCCGGACCTGCATCAGCGCTATGGCATCGAGGCCGTGCCCACGGTGGTCATCGCCGATGCCGAGGGAGCTGTGCGGGGATCGATCATCGGCCCACCCACGGCCGCCGAGTTGTGGGCCCGTGTGGCCGAGGCCTGCGGCAACGATCCCACGTCGCGCTGATCGCCGAGGCCGAGCCCAGCGCCAGCCGGTGGCACCGACCGCCCGATCAGTCGTCGGCGGTGATGGTGAGGCCCTCGTTGGCCTCGCCGGCGGTGCGTCCGTCGTCCTCGGCGACGCCTGGGGCACGGTCCCGGGCGAGGCCGATGAGACGGTTGACCTCGGCGCCGTCGATGGTCTCGTACTCGAGCAGGGCGCGGGCGACGAGGTCGAGGCCCTTGCGCTCGCGCAGGAGCGTCTGGCGGCAGCGCTCCTCGCTGTGGCGGAGGATCTGCTCGACCTCCTCGTCGATGATGCGGGCGGTCTCGTCGCTGTAGTCGCGGGTGTGCATCAGGTCCTCGCCGAGGAAGACCTGGCCCTGGGAGCCCCACGCCATGGGGCCGACGCGCTTGCTCATGCCCCACTCTCGGACCATCTTGCGGGCCAGCTCGGTGCTGCCCACGAGATCGTTGTTGGCGCCGGTGGAGAAGAGTCCGAAGACCAGTTCCTCGGCGATGCGTCCGCCCATGCGCACGACGAGGGAGTCCTCGATGTAGTCCTGGCGGTGGATGTGGCGCTCCTCGACGGGGAGCTGCATGGTGACCCCGAGGGCCATGCCCGAGGGCAGGATCGTGACCTTGTGCACGGGGTCGGCGTGGGCGAGCACCGCCGCGCACACCGCGTGTCCGGCCTCGTGGTAGGCGATGGCCTCCTTCTCCGCGCCGGAGAGGGCCATGGAGTCGCGGCGCTGGCCCATGAGGACCCGGTCGCGGGCGTTCTCGAAGCTGGCCATGTCGATCTGGTCCTGCCCGTTGCGCACCGCGAACAGCGCCGCCTCGTTGACGAGGTTGGACAGGTCCGCACCACTCATGCCGGGTGTGCCCCGGGCCACCACGTCGAGGTCGACGTCGGGGCCGATGTGCTTGTGCTTGCAGTGCACCTCGAGGATGGCGCGACGGTCGGCCAACTCGGGGAGCGGCACGGTGACCTGGCGGTCGAAGCGACCGGGCCGCAGCAGGGCGGAGTCGAGGATGTCCGGACGGTTGGTGGCCGCCATCATGACGATGCCCTCCGTGGCCTCGAAGCCGTCCATCTCGGACAGCATCTGGTTGAGGGTCTGCTCGCGCTCGTCGTGGCCGCCGCCGAGGCCGGCGCCCCGCTTGCGCCCGATCGAGTCGATCTCGTCCACGAAGATGATGGCGCGGCCCATCTTGCGGGCGGACTGGAACAGGTCGCGGACCCGGCTGGCGCCGACGCCCACGAACATCTCCATGAAGTCCGAGCCGGTGACCGAGAGGAACGGCACCCCCGCCTCGCCGGCCACGGCACGGGCGATGAGGGTCTTGCCGGTGCCCGGCGGGCCGACGAGCAGCACGCCCTTCGGGATGCGGGCACCGATCTCACCGAAGCGCTCGGGGTGCTTGAGGAAGTCGACCACCTCGGTGATCTCCTGCTTCACCCCCTCGTAGCCGGCCACGTCGGCGAAGGTCGTGCCGGGTCGCTCGGTGGAGTAGGTCTTGGCCTTCGACCGGCCGATGGACATGATGCCGCTCATCTGGCCCTGGGCACGTCGCTGCATCCACCAGAAGAACCCGATGAGCAGCGCCACCGGGAGAAGGAGCGGGATGAGGGTGGCGAAGATTCCGGACTCGGGCGTCTTGAACTCGATCTCGACGCCCTGCTCGCGCATGGTGGCGAGATCCGCCTCGGGGATGCCGCCTTGGAGCGGACCGGTGGTGGTGAACTTGTCGCCGTTGGTGCGCTCGCCGGTGATCTTGGCGTTGTCGTTGTTGATCTCGACGCTCTTGACCTGGCCCGCCTCGACCCGGGACATGAACGTGTCGTAGCTGATGGCCGAGGCGTCCTCGCCGGACGACAGCAGGCTCGAGGCGACGATCGATGCGGTGACGAGGCCGAGCAGCACCCAGAGTGACCAGCGTGGCCAGGCCGAGTCGGACTTGGCGGGGTTCGACCGGGTGCCCTTGCCCGACGACGGCGGCGGTGGGGGCGGGGGCAGGTGGTCCGGGCTCATCGCGAGCGCGCCTCTCTCGTCGGCGGGACGTCGGGTCCGCGAAAGCGCGGTGCCGCTGCTCCGCTTCGCTCCCCAGCCTCGATGGTCATGGTGACCCATGGTACGGGGCCGAGCATCCACCGCCACGAGCGGTTCGGGTCCTACCCTGTGCGGTCATGAACCGACTCTGCGCGCGCCCCGGTTGCAGTGAACGGGCCACCGCCACGCTCTCGTACGACTACCACTCGCGCGTGGTCTGCCTCGATGGTCTCGCCTTCGAGGTGGACCCTGCGCACCATGACCTCTGCACCCGCCACGCGGATCGGCTCTCGGCACCCCAGAGCTGGGAGCTGCACGACCGACGGGTCGCAGTGGTCGAGCCGATGTTCCGCGCCGCGCGCGCCTCCTGACGAGCGCTGCGCCGCCCCGACCCCGGGGTCCCGGGAGGGCGCCGGTACGCTCCTGCGACGATGACGAGCGCGCCTGACGTGACCGACCCGCGCCCGGTGCGGTGGGGCCTCGGCGATGCCTGGCTCGGGCTGCTGATCGCCAACGCGGCGGCACTGATCGGCGGTGTGGTGATCCTCGCGGTCACCGCCAACACGGGGACCGATTCCGAGGAGCTCCCTCTCAACGTCATCGCCCTCCTCCAGCTGCCGCTGTGGGCGGGTTATCTCACCATGCCTCTCGTCGCTGCACGGCGGAAGGGCAACGGGGTGATCGCCGACTTCGGCCTTCGCGTCCGTCCGTGGGACGTCCCTGCGGGACTCGCCATCGGTGTCCTTTCCCAGGTCGTGCTCGTCCCGCTCGTCTACCTGCCCATCTTCCAGATCATCGGGGAACGAGACGTCTCCGCCGACGCCCGCGCCCTCACGGATCGAGCCGAGGATCCCTTCGGTGTCGCTCTGCTGATCCTCGTGGTGGTGGTCGGCGCACCCATCGTGGAGGAGCTGTTCTTCCGAGGCCTGCTCCTGCGCAGTGCCGAACGCAGGTGGGGCAGCGTGTGGGCGGTCATCGTCTCGTCCCTGGTCTTCGGCGCGGTCCATCTCCAGCCCCTCCAGTTCCCGGCCCTCGTCGCGGTCGGCGTGGTGTTCGCCCTCCTGGCCCTGCGCACCGGGCGGCTCGGCCCGTCGATCTTCGCCCACATCGGCTTCAACGCGGTGGCGGTGGGCAGCCTTCTCGCCGCTCGATGACCGCGCCATCGACCAGCGCCGGGAGCCCGCTCGCCCCTGCGTTCCGGAGCGCGTCGGTGCGCTCAACTCGTCCCCGGGCAGGCCGATGGGTCAGGACCCCCCCGCCTGGAGACGTGGACCGTGCCCCCATCTCGCTGCCCCCGCTGCGACGCCACCTACGTGGAGATAATCGTCACCCTGGGTGGCATCGAGGCGACCATGGCGTCGTGCTCCAACTGCGACCAGAGGGTGTGGACGAGGCACGGCGAGCCCGTCGACCTCGAGGGGGTCCTGGCCGACCTGCAGGTCCAGCGGCGAACCTGACGCGCCATCGCCGATGCGGGGTGCCACGATGGCGGGCGCGATGACCGACACCCTCACCGCCGATCGGCCTCCCGACGAGGAGGTGCCCCACGACGACCTGCCCGACGGAGGGGCGCCCGGCGGGGAGGCGAGTTCCGCCCTGGACGACGGCCATCCCCACGGCGCACGAAGGTCGAACTGGGAACGCCTTCGGTCCATGCCCGTCGAGGGGTGGGTCACCCTGGGCGTGGTGGCCGTCTGCGTGGGCTTCACCCTCTCCCACCTCCAACCGGGGTTGCTGATCGCGGACACGACGCCGGCCGGCGGCGACATGGGCGCTCACGTCTGGGGGCCGGCCTACCTGCGCGACCACCTCCTGGTGCACGGGCGCCTTTCGGGCTGGACCCCCGACTGGTACGCCGGCTTCCCCGCCTACCAGTTCTACATGGTCGTCCCGTCGCTGATGATCCTGGTGCTCGACCTCGTCCTGCCCTACGGGATCGCCTTCAAGCTGGTCACGGTGCTCGGCGTCCTCACGCTGCCCGTGGCCGCATGGGCCTTCGGTCGCCTCTCGGGACTGCGCTTCCCGGGGCCCGCGATGCTGTCCGTGGCGACGCTCCCGTTCCTGTTCGACCAGGGCTTCACCATCTACGGCGGCAACATCGCCTCGACGCTCGCCGGCGAGTTCGCCTTCTCGATCTCCCTCTCCGTGGCCTTGCTCTACCTCGGGGTCGTGGCCCGCGGGCTCGAGACCGGACGCCACAGGGCCCTCGCCGCCGGCCTGCTGGGCCTTTGCGTCCTGTGTCACCTGATCCCGGCCATCTTCGCACTGGTCGGCACCCTCATCTGGCTGCTCCTGCGGCCGGGCCGTCCGCAACTCGTGTGGGCGGCCACGATGGCGCCCGTGGGCGCGCTGGTCGCCAGCTTCTGGGTACTGCCCTTCTTCTTGCGGCGTGCCTACCTCAACGACATGGGCTGGGAGAAGCTCACCGACTACTGGATCAACCTGGTGCCGGCCGACAATCGCTGGCTCTGGGTGTTCCCCATCGTGGGCGCCGTGTTCGCCGTGGCTCGCCGGAGCCGAACCGGCATCTGGCTCGTGCTGATGGTTGCCGCCTTCGCGGTGGGCTTCCTCGTCGCGCCGCAGGGCCGTCTGTGGAATGCGCGCCTGCTGCCCTTCTACTTCCTCTGCCTCTACCTGCTCGGTGGCTATGCGATCGCGGAGACGGGCAATGCCGTGGCCCGCATCGTGGGCCGAACCATGCACCAACCCCCTGCGCCGGACGGGGCCGCCGTCACCGCGGGCGAGGGGAGCGAGGAGGGGCTCGGGCTTCGTGCGTCGGACGCGGCCCCCGCAGCCACGCGTCCTGACCCCGTCGACCCGGTCAAGGGGGAGTCGATCGGCGGGGCCCTGGGCCCTGCACGCATCGTTCGCCTGTTCACACCGTTGATCGGGCTCGTGTTCATCCTGGTGTTCGTCGCCCTGCCCCTGCACGCCCTGCCCTTCGGCAGCACCGGCGCCGATGGCGTGTATCGCTGGCTGGGGCTCGAGACGACGGAGCGGAGCTTCGTCGACGGGTGGGCGCGCTGGAACTACTCGGGCTACGAGCGCAAGGAGGCCAACGCCAGCGGCGGCGGCTACCCCGAGTACTACGCGCTGATGCAGACGATGGCCCAGGTCGGCACGGAGCATGGCTGCGGCCGCGCCATGTGGGAATACGAAAAGGAGCTCGACCGCTACGGGACACCGATGGCGCTCATGTTGCTCCCGCACTGGACCGACGGGTGCATCGGCTCGATGGAGGGCCTGTACTTCGAGGCCTCGTCCACCACGCCCTATCACTTCCTCAACCAGTCGGAGCTCTCGGCCGCGCCATCCCGCGCCCAGCGCGACCTGCCGTATCGCAACCTCGACATCGACGCCGGCATCCGCCACCTCCAGCTCCTCGGAGTGCGGTACTACCTGGCGTTCTCCGATCAGGCCGTCGAGGCCGCCGACGAGCACCCCGACCTCACGGAGGTGGCCGTCTCCGAGCCATGGCACGTCTACGAGATCGCCGACAGCGAGCTCGTCGCCCCGCTGACCAACGAGCCAGCGGTGCTCAACGGCGTCACCGACGCCATCCACTCGTGGCTTCCGCCCTCGCTGGACTGGTACCAGGACAGTTCGCAGTGGGATGTGCCGTTGGCTTCGAGCGGTCCGGAGTCCTGGCCGAGGGTCGATGTCGGCGAGACTCCCGAACGCGTACCCGTCGATCCCGTCAACGTCACCGGCATCGAGAGCGGCGACGACTCCCTGTCCTTCGACGTCGACCAGGTGGGTTCGCCCGTACTGGTCAAGGTGAGCTACTTCCCCAACTGGCAGGCGTCGGGTGCGGATGGCCCGTACCGGGTGACCCCCAACCTCATGGTGGTGGTCCCCACGGAGCGCCACGTCGAGCTCCACTACGGCTACACCGACGTCGACTACCTGGCGTGGGCCCTCACGTTGCTGGGGCTCGTGGGCGTGGTCTGGCTGGCCCGGCGACCCCCTCTCGACATGACGCGCCGGCGAGTGGCCGTCACCGCCGACGGTCACACGGGCGAGCGTCCTCCCGATCCTCGGGGTGGGCCCGACGTCGCGACCCGCCCGTGGCCCGAGCCGCCACCTCCGGATGCGGGCTCGGCCGTCGGTGACCCGGGGCCCGCTGACCCGGGGCCCGCTGACCCGGGCCCGTGAGCGGCGGCCTCCGGCGCGTCGTCGCCATCGGGGCGCTCTCCACGGCGATCGATGCGGGGGGCTTCCTCCTCCTCCGGGAAGTCGCCGGCTGGGCGCTCGTACCGGCCGATGCGGCGGCACTGGTGTCGGCCGCGTTGGCCTCGTTCTGGCTCCACCGAATGACCGTGGCTCCCGGCGATCCCTACGAGCGCTGGGTCGATCGCCCCGCCGCCTTTGCGCGGATCGCCGCGATCGCGGGCGTCGTGGACATCGCCGTCGTCGTCGGCCTCGCCCATCTCGTCGATCCGACCACGGCCGTCACCCTGCTGGCAGTGAAGGTGTCCGCGCTGATTATCGCGGGCGTGGTCCGCCTCGCGGGCGAGCGGCGCCTGCTGTTCCGGGTGGTCCGTGCCGAGCAGGATCAGCGGGTCGAGCGGGCCGCGCCCCCCGGCGAGGTGCGGTTCTCGGTGGTGGTGCCCGCGTACCGCGAGCGGGACCACATCGGCGCCGCCGTCGTGGCCCTGCGCGCGGCGCTGGAAGAGGTCAGCGCCGACGGCGGCCTCGAGATCGTGATCATCGACGATGGCTCGGGTGACGGGACCGCGGCGGCCGCCCGTGACGCCGGCGCCGACCTGGTGCTGGAACAGCCCGAGAACCGCGGCAAGGGCGCCGCGGTGCGGCGTGGGGCGCTGGCCAGCCACGGTCGTGCCGTCGCCTTCACCGATGCCGACCTCGCCTACTCGCCGGATCAACTGCTGCGCCTGCTGGCCGAGGTCGAGGACGGCTGGGACGTCGTCGTGGGGAGCCGCCGCCACGAGGACACGACCACCCTGGTGCGCGCCGGGCGGCTGCGCGAGGTGGGCGGTCGGGCCATCAACCTGCTCACCCAGGCCGTGCTGCTCGGTCAGTACCGCGACACGCAGTGCGGCATGAAGGCGTTCCGCAGCGACGTCGCCCGGCTCCTGTTCGGTCGTAGCCGGGTCGACGGCTTCGCCTTCGATGTCGAGCTGTTCCACCTCGCCGAGCGCTACCGCCTGTCGCTCACCGAGGTTCCCGTGTCGGTCGCCAACTCGACGCGCTCGACCGTGCGGGTCGCCCGAGACGCGCTCCACCTCGTCCGCGACCTGTTCCGCATCCGTCGCTGGGCCAAGCAGGGTCGCTACGACGAGGGCGTCGCCGCCTTCCCCGCGGACCGCGAGCTGCCGAACCACTGATGAGACGCGCGCCGTGAACGAGGACGGCGCCAGACAACCACGGCACGGGTGTGGGTGAGTCGGGCCCGTCGCGGGCGAGGCGCGCCGAGGAGCCCCACCCCTGCCGTTCGGTGACGAGGCGGAACGCAGCGAGCGGCGCCATCCGGCCGTCGAGAACCAGGAAGGGTTGTCCGGCGGGGCACTAGCATGGGCCAGCTCATGGCGCAGATCAACGCGGTCTTCAAGGCCTACGACATTCGCGGCACGGTGCCCGACCAGCTCGACGCCGAGCTGTGCCGGGCCATCGGCGTCGCCTTCGCCCGCTTCGCGACCACCGGCATGGAGCGGCCGCGCGTCCTCGTGGGGCGCGACATGCGGCCGTCCGGCGTCGAGCTCAGCGGCGCCTTCAGCGAGGGCGTCAGGGCCCAGGGAGTCGACGTCGTCGACCTCGGTCTCTGCTCGACCGACATGCTCTACTTCGCCGCCGGCCGCGAGGACGCTCCCGCCGCGGTGTTCACCGCCTCCCACAACCCCGCGGCGTACAACGGCATCAAGATGTGCCTGGCCGGCGCCAAGCCGGTGGGGGAGGAGACCGGCCTCCTCGAGATCAAGGCGATGGCCGAGGCGGGCCTTCCGGGCGCGGCCAAGCCCGGCGCCGCGAGCACCCTCGACGTGCTCGCCGACTTCGCCACCCACGTGCACTCCTTCGTCGACCGTGACGCGCTGAAGCCCCTCAAGGTCGTGGCCGACACCGCCAACGGCATGGGCGGCCTCGTGGTGCCGGCCGTCTTCGAGGGCCTGCCCTTTGAGCTCGACCTGATGTACGGCGAGCTGGACGGCACCTTCCCGAACCACCCTGCCGACCCCATCCAGCCCGAGAACCAGGCAGCGCTCCGGGCGCGGGTGCTCGAGACCGGCGCCGACATCGGCCTGGCCTTCGACGGCGACGCCGATCGCGTCTTCCTCGTCGACGAGCAGGCCAACCTGCTCTCCGGCTCGCTCACCACCGCGCTGGTGGCCAGCGGCATCCTGGCCAAGCAGCCGGGCTCGACGGTGATCCACAACCTGATCTGCTCCAAGGCGGTTCCCGAGGTCATCCGCGAAGGCGGCGGCACCCCGGTACGCAGCCGGGTCGGCCACTCCTTCATCAAGGCCCTGATGGCCGAGACCGGCGCCGTGTTCGGTGGCGAGCACTCCGGTCACTACTACTTCCGGGACAACTATCGGGCCGACTCGGGCCTGATCGCCGCCCTGGTGGTCCTCGAGCAGCTCTCGCAGGCGGGGGTTCCCCTCAGCGAGCTGCGCAAGCCCTTCGAGCGCTACGCCGCCTCCGGCGAGCTCAACCAGCAGGTGCCCGACCCGCGGGCCATCATCGACCGCGTCGCCGAGCACTACGCCGCTGCCGACCAGGACCGCCTCGATGGCCTCACCGTCGACCTCGGCGACTGGTGGTTCAACCTGCGCCCCTCCAACACCGAGCCACTCCTGCGGTTGAACCTCGAAGCGCCGGACGCCGACTCGTGCGCCCGCCACGTGGCCGAGGTCAACGACGTGATCGGGGCGGCCGCCTCGAGCCTCCCCGAAGGAACGGACACCTGATGGCCCTTGACCCGCAACTGCTCGACATCCTGGCCTGCCCCGAGGACAAGGGGCCGCTGCTCTACTTCGAGAGCGAGGACGCCCTCTACAACCCGCGCCTGAAGCGCCGCTACGCCATCCGCGACGACATCCCCATCATGTTGATCGACGAGGCCGAGACCGTCGACGAAGCCGAGCACGACCGCCTGCTCGCCAAGGCCGAGGCCGAGGGCATCTCGCCGACGTTCGTCGACGAGGGCGCCTGATGGAGCCCGAGGCGCCGCTCGACTCCTGGTCGATGCTCGAGGCCACCGCCGGGCTCGCCGAGCAGATCGAGGTGGCGGTCGAGGTCGCCTCGGGAGCGGACCTCTCGGGGCTGCCGTCTCGTGACCAGATCGAGAACGTGCTGGTGCTCGGCATGGGGGGCAGCGGGGTCTCAGGGGATCTGCTCACCGTCGCTGCCGGCCCCTTCCTCCCTGTTCCGGTCGTCGTGGTCAAGGGCTACGAGCCGCCGTCCTACGCCAACGAGAACACCCTGGTGTTCGCCATGTCGTTCTCGGGCGACACCGAGGAGACCGTCGATGCGGCGACCACCGCCGCGCTCGCGGGTGCACCGGTCGTGGCGGTGACCCGCGGCGGCGAGATCGGGCGCTTGGCCCGGTCCTGGCACTCGCCGGTGATCGCGGTGGCCGACGGCATCCCCGCACCGCGAGCGGGACTCGGTGCCCTGGCGGTCCCGCCGCTCGTCGTGCTCGAGCGCCTCGGGCTCTTCCCGGGTGCGATCGAGTGGATCCACCGTGGTGTCGAGCAGCTCAAGCGCCGCCGCGACGCGCTGATGGTGCGCGGCAACGAGGCCGAGGTCCTGGCTCGCCGGATCGGCCGCACCATCCCGCTCGTCTACGGAGGCGGCGGCATCGGCCACGTCGCCGCGACCCGTTGGAAGACGCAGATCAACGAGAACGCCAAGGCACCGGCCTTCGCCAACACCGTACCCGAGCTGTGCCACAACGAGATCGCCGGTTGGGGCCAGCACGGTGACCTCACCCGCCAGGTGTTCAGCCTCGTGCAGCTGCGCCACGAGCACGAGCACCCCCAGGTGATGAAGCGCTTCGAATTGGTCACCCGTTGGACCGAGGAGGTCATGGGTGGGGTCCACGACGTCCGTGCCGAAGGCGACGGCGCCCTCGCCCAGTTGCTGGATCTCATCTCCTTCGGCGACTTCGTGAGCCTGCACCTCGCCTTCCAGGAGGGCATCGACCCGGGCCCGGTGCCGGTGCTCGATGAGATCAAGGCCGCCCTGCAGGCCTGATCACCGCCGGTCCACGGGCCGACGCGCCGTTCCGATCGGGCAGATGGGTGGCTCTCGGCGCCCTGGTTCCCTACACTCGCGTACGCCTCGGGCTGATTCGAGTGGTGTCAGTGGACCCCAGCCTGGTTCTGCACATCCCTTCACCCGTGCTTCTGCGCGGGCGTGACGACTTCAGGAGATACGCATGACCGACACTGACAACACCGGCGACCTCGGATTCAAGGTCGCCGACCTCAGCCTCGCCGAATTCGGCCGCAAGGAGATCCACCTCGCCGAGCACGAGATGCCCGGCCTGATGTCCCTGCGTGACGAGTACGGCCCGTCCCAGCCACTGGCCGGCGCCCGCATCACCGGCTCGCTGCACATGACCATCCAGACCGCGGTGCTCATCGAGACCCTCGTCGCCCTCGGTGCGCAGGTGCGCTGGGCGTCCTGCAACATCTTCTCCACCCAGGACCACGCCGCTGCCGCCATCGCCGTCGGCCCCGACGGAACGCCCGAGAACCCCAAGGGCGTCCCCGTCTTCGCCTGGAAGGGCGAGACCCTCGAGGAGTACTGGTGGTGCACCGAGCAGGCGCTGCGCTGGCCCGACGGTGGGCCCAACATGGTGCTCGACGACGGTGGCGACGCCACCCTTCTGGTGCACAAGGGCACCGAGTTCGAGGCCGCCGGCGCCGTGCCGGCGCCGACCGACGAGGACTCCGAGGAGTACACCTACGTGCTGGCCCTGCTCCAGCGCACCCTCGGCGAGGACCCGCAGCTCTGGACCCGGACGGGCGCGGGCATCAAGGGAGTGACCGAGGAGACCACCACCGGCGTCCACCGCCTCTACCAGATGGCCGAGCTCGGCAAGCTGCTGTTCCCTGCCATCAACGTCAACGACTCCGTCACCAAGTCGAAGTTCGACAACCTCTACGGCTGTCGGCACTCGCTGATCGACGGCATCAACCGCGCCACCGACGTCATGATCGGCGGCAAGGTGGCCGTGGTCCTCGGCTACGGCGACGTCGGCAAGGGCTGCGCCCAGTCCCTCAAGGGCCAGGGCGCCCGTGTCGTGGTCACCGAAGTCGACCCGATCTGCGCACTGCAGGCGGCCATGGAGGGCTACCAGGTGGTCACCCTCGACGACGTCGTCGAGAGCGCCGACATCTTCATCACCTGCACCGGGAACTTCAACATCATCACCGCGGACGACATGGCGAGGATGAAGCACAACGCCATCGTGGGCAACATCGGCCACTTCGACAACGAGATCGACATGGCCGGCCTGGTCCAAGTCGACGGCGTCGAGCGGATCACCATCAAGCCGCAGGTGGACGAGTGGCGCTTCCCCGACGGCCACTCGATCATCGTCCTGGCCGAGGGTCGCCTGCTCAACCTCGGTTGCGCCACCGGGCACCCGAGCTTCGTGATGTCCAACAGCTTCACCAACCAGGTCATCGCCCAGATGGAGCTCTTCGGGCACACCGAGTTCTACGAGCGCAAGGTGTACACGCTGCCCAAGCACCTCGACGAGAAGGTGGCCCGCCTGCACCTGGAGGCACTCGGCGTCCACCTCACCGAGCTGCGACCCGACCAGGCTGCCTACCTCGGCATTCCGGTCGAGGGCCCGTACAAGCCCGACCACTACCGCTACTGAGCCCACCTGCTCCTGGCTCGGCGCCCGCCTTCCCCTCGGGGGAGGCGGGCGCTCTGCTCTGTGCCTCCTCCGTCGGCACCCTTCGGGATCCGGTTCGTGGGTGGCGCTGCCCGCCGCCTGCGGTCGACGTCACCCGAGCGGGCGGGCAGGACTTCCCGGCCGGCGCTACTCGGCGCCGATGGCGGTCTCGGGCGCGGGGGCGCGAGGGTCGATGGTCAGGCGGGGCAGGAACACGTGCACCAGGGGACCGATGCTGAGCGCGAAGACGACGGTACCGACGCCGACGGTGCCGCCGAGCGCCCAGCCCGCGGCGAGCACGACCACCTCGATCGACGTGCGCACCACCCGGATGCTGTGGCCCCGGTGGTGGATGCTGGTCATCAGGCCGTCGCGCGGCCCCGGACCCAGTCCGGCCCCGATGTAGAAGCCCGAGCCCATCGCGAAAAGGAGTGTCCCGGCCAGCAGGAAGGCCACACGAGCGGCGAGCGGTGTCGGTGTGTCGAGCACGCTGAGTGTGGCGTCGATGGTGAGGCCGATGAGCAGGACGTTGAGCATCGTGCCGAGCCCGATGCGTTCGCGCAGCGGGATCCACGCCAGCAGCACGAGCGCGCCGGTGAGGATGCTGATGGTGCCGATGGGGATCCCGGTGCGGTCGGACACGCCCTGGTGCAGCACATCCCACGGGTCGAGGCCCAGTTCGGCGCGCACGAGCAGCGACAGGCCCGCACCGCACAGGACGAGCCCGAACACCAGCCGCGGCAGGCGCCGACGGGTCTCCGCCGCGGACAGGAACCGGAACACCTCGGCACCGTAGCGAGCCAGGAGTCATCGACGGTCCCCCTTTGTCCATGGCTCGAGTCGCGTTCGGAGGACCGACCGCATGGTCGTGGCCCGTTCGCTGTCGCACCCCCTCCGTAGCCTCGGGCCCGTGTTCCTGCCCCCCACCTGCCCGTGTTGCGGCGCTGCTGGTGCTGCGCCCTGCCGGGTGTGCCGAGCGCACCTGTCGCCGGCGTCGGCCGCGGCGCCCCCGCCGGGGGTCGACGGCTGGTGGGCGCTCCTGCGCTACGAGGGCGCCGGGCGCGACCTGGTCGTCCACCTGAAGTACCGAAACGCCCGCAGCTCGATCCGGTGGTTGGCCGAAGCCATGGCGGCACTGGTCGATCCCACCGGCATCGACGTCGTGACCTGGGCGCCGACCACCCCCGAGCGTCGCCGCGTCCGAGGCTTCGACCAGGCCGAGCTCCTTGCCCGGGCGGTGGCCCGGCGTCTGCACCTGCCGTGTCGCCGACTGCTCCGGCGAGGCTCGGGACCAGCGCAGACCGGACGCTCGCGCCAGGAACGGCACCACACCCTGAGGCTGCAGGCGGTGGGGCGTCCCGCGCGCAGCGTGTTGGTGGTCGACGACGTGGCCACCACCGGGGCGACGCTCGCCTCGGTGGCGGCAGCGCTCCGTCGGGCCGGTACGGTCGAGGTGTGGGCGGTGACTGCCGCCCGTACGCCCGATCATGCCGGTGGCCTACCATCGGCCGACGACGCCGTCTTCCAGGAGGGATGCGTGGACATCAAGGTCAGTGGCCGCCACACGGAGGTCTCGGACGTATTGCGTCAGGCCACGATCGACAAGATCGGACGCCTCGGTCGTTACGTCGACGGCATGGAGCGGGCCGAGGTCCACTTCTCCGAGGAGCGCAACCCTCGCATCGTCGACAAGGAGATCTGTGAGGTCACGCTCGAGGGCCACGGTCATCACGTCCGGTGCAAGGTGGCGGCACCTGACGGCTTCGCCGCCGTCGATCGGGCCGTCGAGAAGCTCGAGCACCAGCTCCACAAGCTGAAGACCAAGCTCGGGCGGCGGGCCGCCGGTCCCGCCGACGACCAGATCGTCACCAGCCTCCCCGACGACGCCGCCGCCTCCGCGCCCCGCATCGTCAAGACGAAGCAGTTCGCCATGTCCACCATGGACGCCGATGAGGCCATGCTGCAGATGGACCTCCTCGGCCACGACTTCTACGTCTTCACCAACGACCACACCGGCCGCGCTGCGGTCGTGTATCGGCGCGAAGACGGCGACGTCGGCCTGATCGATCAGGCCGACTGAGCCCCGGGTCCAGGGGCCGGTACGGAGGTGGACGAGATGGCCGACGCCGCGACGAGCGTCCCCGAGCCGGTGCGCGTCCTCATCTGCGACGACCACGCGCTGTTCCGGCGCGGCCTGATGATGGTCCTCGAGGAGGAGGCCGGCGTCGAGGTCGTCGCGGAGGCCGAGAACGGCGCCGAAGCCGTGGCCATGGCCGAAGACTTCGCGCCGGACGTGGTGCTGATGGACGTGGCCATGCCGGGCCTCGACGGCATCGGCGCCACCCGCCAGATCGCGTTGTTCCACCCTTCGGCCCGCATCATCATGCTTGCCGTCAACGCCGACGGCGACGAGCTCTTCGACGCCATCCGCGTGGGTGCCACCGGCTACCTCCTCAAGGAGGCTTCCATGGCGCAGGTCGCGGGCGCAGTGCGAGCGGTGGTCGAAGGCCAGACGCTGCTCACGCCCGGCCTTGCCGCGCGCCTGGTGGACGAGTTCGCCGCCCTGGCCGCCGCAGAGCCGGCACCGGGGTCGGTGCCCGCGCCGGTTCTGGCCCCGCGCGAACGACTGGTCCTCGAGCGAGTTGCCGAGGGGCAGGCCAACGCGGAGGTGGCCGACGCCCTCCAGATCTCCGAACACACGGTCCGGAACCACCTGCGCAACGTGTTGGGCAAGCTGCACCTCTTCAGCCGATCGCAGACGAGCCGCGAAGTCGGCGCCACCGTGCGCGGGGACGAACCTCTCGACCGCTCCTGATCCCGGACGGGGGCTACCCGGGACGGTCGCAGGTCACCGGTAGGCTCTGGTCCATGGCTGTCCTCGATCGCATCCTCCGCGCCGGTGAAGGAAAGAAACTGCGCGCTCTCGCCGGCCTGGTGCCCGAGATCAACCGGCTCGAGCCGGAGATGGAAGCGCTGTCCGACGAGGCGCTGCAGGCGAAGACGCCCGAGTTCCAGGAGCGCTCCGCCAACGGCGAGTCCCTCGACGACCTGCTCATCGAGGCCTTCGCCGCGGTGCGCGAGGCGGGCCGGCGCACCATCGGTCAGCGCCACTACGACGTCCAGATGATGGGCGGCGCGGCCCTGCACTTCGGCTGGGTGGCCGAGATGAAGACCGGTGAGGGCAAGACCCTCGTGTCGACCCTGCCCGTGTACCTCAACGCCATCTCGGGCGACGGCGTGCACGTCATCACCGTGAACGACTACCTGGCCAAGCGTGATGCCGAGTGGATGGGCCAGCTCCACGGCTGGATGGGCCTGTCGATGGGCATGATCCTGCCCGGCAACCACGACGCCGCCTTCAAGCGCGAGCAGTACGCCTGCGACATCACCTACGGCACCAACAACGAGTTCGGCTTCGACTACCTCCGCGACAACATGGCCATGACCCGTGAGGCCCAGGTGCAGCGCGGACACAACTACGCCATCGTCGACGAGGTCGACTCGATCCTCATCGACGAGGCCCGCACCCCGCTCATCATCAGCGGCCGCGTGGCCGACGCCGCCCAGCTCTACTACCGGTTCGCCTCGGTCGTGCGCGATCTGAAGCGCGACGAGGACTACGACGTCGACGAGGAGAAGCGCACCGTCGCGCCGACCGACGAGGGCATCACCAAGGTCGAGGCCGCCCTCGAGATCGAGAACATGTACGACGCAGTGTCCGCGAACCTCGTGCACCAGCTCCAGGCCGCCCTGCGAGCCAAGGAGCTCTTCAAGCGGGACAAGGACTACATCATCCAGCACGGCGAGGTGAAGATCGTCGACGAGTTCACCGGACGCATCCTCGAGGGCCGACGCTGGTCGGAGGGCCTGCACCAGGCCGTCGAGGCCAAGGAGGGGGTGAAGATCAAGGAGGAGAACCAGACCCTCGCCACGGTCACCCTCCAGAACTACTTCCGCCTGTACGACAAGCTCGCCGGCATGACCGGCACCGCCAGCACCGAGGCCTCTGAGCTGGCCAGCACCTACGGGCTCGAGGTGGCGCCCATCCCCACGAACAAACCCATGGTGCGCATCGACCAGCCCGATCTCATCTACAAGACCGAGGACGCCAAGTTCGACGCCTGCGTCGAGGACATCGCCGAGCGGGTCGAGACCGGCCAGCCGGTCCTCGTCGGCACCGTGTCGGTCGAGAAGTCCGAGAAGCTCTCGCGCCTCCTCGACAAGCGGGGCATCCGCCACGAGGTGCTGAACGCCAAGCAGCACACCCGGGAGGCCGAGATCGTCACCCAGGCAGGGCGTCTCGGCGCCGTCACCGTGGCCACGAACATGGCCGGTCGCGGCGTCGACATCCTCCTCGGCGGCAACCACGAGGGCCTGGCGCTCCGCGACCTGCGGTCCGAGGGCCTCGACCCCGAGACCGAGGAGGGCCACGCTCGCCTCGTCGAGCTGGCGGCCCGTTTCGAGCCAGAGACCCGCTCCGAGGGCGCGAAGGTGCGCGAGCTCGGCGGCCTCTACGTGCTGGGCACCGAGCGCCACGAGAGCCGACGCATCGACAACCAGCTTCGAGGTCGGTCCGGGCGCCAAGGCGACCCCGGCGAGAGTCGCTTCTACCTGTCCCTCGAGGACGAGCTCATGCGCCTGTTCGCCACCGGCGCCATGAACTGGGTGATGGGCAAAGCCCTCCCCGACGACGTCCCCATCGAGGCCAAGATGGTGACCAAGGCCATCGAGCGGGCCCAGAACACCGTCGAGCAGCGCAACGCGGAGATCCGCAAGAACGTGCTGCAGTACGACGAGGTCATGAACGAGCAGCGCAAGGTGATCTACGCGCGCCGTGACCAGATCCTCGACGGCGCCGACCTGCGCGTCGAGGCCATCGAGTACCTCGCCGAGGCCGTCGACGCCACCATCGGCACCTACTGCGTCTCCGACTACACCGAGGAGTGGGACGTCGAGGGCCTGCGCAACGAGATCGGCACCTTCTGGCCGAGCAAGCTCACCATCGAGGACCTCCAGCAGTGCCTGGCCACCGACGAGCTCTACGGAGTGCTCATGGCGGAGGCCACCGCCTACTACGAGGCCCGGGAGGAGGAGCTGGGCGCCGACACGATGCGCAACATCGAGCGCCAGGTGATGCTGCGCATCATCGACCAGCGTTGGCGGGAGCACCTCTACGAGATGGACTACCTCCAGGGCGGCATCAACCTGCGGGCCATGGGCCAGAAGGACCCCCTCGTCGAGTGGCAGCGCGAGGGCTTCGAGATGTTCGGTCAGATGATGGGGATCATCGCCCAGGAGTTCGTGAAGTACATCATGCACGTGCAGGTGGTGGCGCAGCCCGAGGAGGAGGCCCCCGCGGTGCGCGACGTGCAGTACTCGGCGCCGGAGGACCCGGTCCAGGGGGCGTCAGGCATGGCCGCCGCCGCCCGGGCCCAAGCCGCTGCCGAGGGCGGCAACGGGCCGGAGGCACCGCCGGTGCCCGAGGAGGAGGTGGTGCAGGCCCCGATCGTCAAGTCCGACTGGGACAAGACCCCCCGCAATGCGCCGTGTCCCTGCGGGAGCGGGAAGAAATTCAAGCTCTGCCATGGGTCTGCCTGAGGCCCCGGCGGTTTCTCCACCTGACCGCGCTCGGCGGGTCCTGACCCCGATCCGGTATCCGAAAATCGGCCCGGAAAGGCATTGGGCCGATATTTCGGACCCTCCGGATCGGCGCCACCCGCCGAGCGCTAGCGCTCGAACCCGACACCCCAGACAGGATGCTTAGGTGTGAAGGACTTTTCTGAGGAGCTCACGGTTCTCCGGGAACGGTTGGAGAACGCGCGCGGGTACTTGAAGATCGGCGAGCTGCGGGGGAGGAGGCCGCAGTTGGAGACGGAGGCGAGCCGGCCGGACCTTTGGGATGACCCGGAGAAGGCGAAGGCGGTGACGGGGGAGCTCGCCTCGGTCATCGACGACCTCGAGCTGTACGACGGGCTGGTGGGCCGGCTCGAGGACGCGGAGACGTTGGCCGAGATGGCACGCGACGAGGGCGACGAGTCGCTGGAACCCGAGATCGACGAGGGGGTCGGGTCGCTGTCGGCCACGCTGGACGAGCTCGAGCTGCGGGCGCTGTTCACCGGCGAGCACGACGAGGGTGACGCCGTGGTCGAGGTGCACTCCGGCGCCGGCGGCACCGACTCCCAGGACTGGGCGGAGATGCTGCTGCGCATGTACCTGCGCTGGGCGGAGAAGCGGGGCTTCTCGGTCGAGCTCGACGAGGTGTCACCGGGCCAGGAGGCTGGCATCACGAGCGCCACCTTCATCGTGAAGGGGCGCCACGCCTACGGCCTGCTCGAGAGCGAGCGGGGTGTGCATCGCATCATCCGCATCTCGCCGTTCGACAGCCAGGCGCGACGCCACACCGCGTTCGCCTCGGTCATGGTCGTGCCCTTCGTGGAGGAGGAGACCGAGTCCGTCGAGATCGACGAGAAGGACCTGCGCATCGACACCTATCGCTCGTCGGGCGCCGGCGGCCAGCACGTCAACGTGACCGACTCGGCCGTGCGCATCACCCACCTTCCCACCGGCATCGTCACGTCGTGCCAGAACGAGCGCAGCCAGCACCAGAACAAGGACCGCGCCATGTCCATCCTCGCCGCCAAGCTGGCCGACCTGGCGCGCCAGGAGCGCGCCGCCGAGCTGGCTGCCATCGCCGGCGACACCCAGAAGGTGGAGTGGGGGAGCCAGATCCGCTCGTACTTCGTCCACCCCGAGCAGCGGGTGAAGGACCACCGCACCAACTTCGAGAGCGGCAACGTGGAGGGCGTGTTCGACGGCGACCTCACGCCGTTCATGGAGGCCTACCTGCGGTGGCGCCGGGTGGATGCCGCGAGTTCGTAGAGGCGCGCTGGTAGCCTCGCCTGCGTCGCGGGCGGCTCCGCCGACACCCCACACAACATGATCAAGCTCGAGAACGTCACCAAGGTCTACAAAAACGACGTCGTCGCCCTACGGGACGCCAACGCCGACATCCAGAAGGGCGAATTCGTCTTCCTGGTCGGGCCTTCGGGCTCGGGCAAGTCGACCTTCATGCGCCTGCTCAACCACGAGGAGCAGCCCGATCGGGGCCGGATCTTCGTGGCGGGCAAGGACATCGGCAAGCTCAGTCACTGGAAGGTGCCGTACCTGCGCCGCAACATCGGGTGCGTCTTCCAGGACTTCAAGCTGCTTCCCAACAAGACCGTGGCCCAGAACGTGGCCTTCGCCCTCGAGGTGATCGGCCGACCCAAGCACGTGGTCAAGACCCAGGTACCCGCGATCCTCGAACTCGTGGGCCTGGCCCAGAAGGCCAAGAACATGCCGAACGAGCTCTCGGGTGGCGAGCAGCAACGAGTGTCCATCGCACGCGCCTTCGTCAATCGGCCCCTGATCCTCCTGGCCGACGAGCCCACCGGCAACCTCGACCCGTCCACGTCGGTCGGCATCATGCGCTTGCTCGATCGCATCAACCGCACGGGCACGACCGTGGTGATGTGCACCCACGACGCCGGCATCGTCGACACCATGCGCCGTCGGGTGATCGAGCTCGACCGCGGCACCATCGTCCGGGACCAGGCCCGCGGCGTGTACGCCTAGGGCGCATCCATGGCTCTCAAGGTCGATTACGTCGCTCGCGAGGTGGGGTCCAACCTCCGCCGCAACGTCACCCTCACCCTCGCCTCGATCATCACCGTGTTCGTGTCGCTGGCCCTCGTCGGGGTGGCCTTCCTGACCCGTCAGGGCGTCCAGAACGCGACCCAGCGTTGGCAGGGTGGTGTGGAGTTCATCATCTTCATGCAGCCGACGGCGACCGAGGACCAGCTCAACGCCGTGCAGGAAGCACTCGATGAGAGCCCGCAGGTCGACTCGGTGGACTTCATCGACCAACAGGAGGCCTACGAGGAGTTCACCGACCTCTTCGCGGACTCCCCGGAGATGGTGCAGAGCGTCACCCCGGAGATCCTGCCGCCGTCGTACCGCGTGGAGCCCACCGACAAGGACGTCGACGTCATCCGGGCGCTCGGCTCCGAGTTCGAGTCCAAGCCAGGGGTGAAGCAGGTCGTCTTCGCCGCCGAGGCCATCCGGACCCTCCAGGACTTCTCGCGCCTGTTGAGCCTCGGCCTGTTCTCCGGCGCTCTCGTGCTGCTCGGCGCCGCGGTGCTGCTCATCCTCAACGCCATCCGCATGGCCATGTTCGCCCGACGGCGCGAGATCGAGGTGATGAAGCTCGTGGGCGCGACCAACTGGTTCATCCGCGTGCCGTTCATGATCGAGGGCCTCGTCCAGGGACTGGTGGGCGCGTTGTTCGCCATCCCTGCGGTCATCCTCATCATCAACTTCATCGAGTCGAAGCTGACCGACACCGACACCATCAACCTGTTCCAGGGCTTCGCGGTCCATTCGAGCGAGCAGTTCGGGGTGGCCATCCTGTTGTTGGTCGTGGGCTGCGCCGTAGGCGTCATCGGCTCGTTCGTGGCCGTCACCCGCTTCCTCGACGTCTGAGTCTCGGGGCTTCCCCCAGCCGCCGGTTACGTGTCCGCGTGCGGGGAACGTCGGCGGTGACGCAGGGTCGGGCTGGGGCAAACCCCCGGTCTGGCGCGTGGCTGTCGAATGGGGCACAGATGACCAGCGGTGCAGTAGGAAGGGGCCATGCCAACGCCGTCTTACGAGCAGATCGCCTATGACGTCGACGGCCCGATCCTGACCGTCACCCTGGACCGGCCCGACAAGATGAACGCGTTCACGCCGCAGATGTTCCGCGAGCTGCTCGACGCGTTCGACCGGGCCGACGCCGACGACGACGTGCGCGCCGTGATCGTCACGGGCCGGGGGCGGGCCTTCTGCGCGGGTGCCGACCTCTCGATGGGGGCCAAGACCTTCGACGACGCCGCCCACACCGCGGCCGCGTCGGGCGCGGCGAAGCCGGCCCGTGACGTCGCCGCCCACCGCGACGAGGGCGGACGCCTGACGCTGCGCATCTTCCAGTGCACCAAGCCGGTGATCGCCGCCATCAACGGTCCGGCCGTCGGCATCGGCATCACCATGACGCTGGCCATGGACGTCCGCGTAGCGGCCGACACCGCCAAGATGGGTTTCGTCTTCGCCCGACGCGGGATCGTGCCGGAGGCGGCGTCGAGCTGGTTCCTGCCACGCCTGGTGGGTATCAGCCAGGCCCTGGAGTGGTGCTACTCGGGCCGGGTCTTCCCGGCCACCGAGGCGCTCGACGGCCGCCTCGTGCGCAGCCTGCACCCTGTCGACGAGGTCGTGCCCGCGGCGCGGGCCCTGGCGCTCGAGATCGCGGAGAGCACTTCGGCCCTCTCGGTGGCCCTCACCCGCCAGATGATGTGGCGCATGCTCGGGGCGGAGCACCCCATGGAGGCGCACAAGATCGACTCGCGGGCCATCAACGCGATGGGCCGCACCGCCGACGCCGCCGAGGGGGTCACGTCGTTCCTCGAGAAGCGCCCACCGCGCTTCCCGGGCCGGGTCAGCGAGGACCTGCCCGAGTTCTATCCTTGGTGGGTCGAGCCGGTCTACGAGTGAGCCCCCGCGCTGTGTTCCTCCTTCGTCGGAACGCCTTCGGCATCCGGTTCGCCGATGGTGCGGCTTCGCTCTGCTGCGCCACGTAACCTCAGCCAGGTCGTCGTCGAGGAGGTCCACTGTGCCCCAGGAAGTGAACGCGGTCGTGGCCAAGGCCGTGGGCGAACCCGTCTCGGTGGAGCGCATCGTGGTGCCCGACCCCGGCCCGGGTGAGGCCGTGGTCGCCGTCCAGGCCTGCGGCGTCTGCCACACGGACCTCCACTACCGGGAGGGTGCCATCAACGACGAGTTCCCCTTCCTGCTCGGCCACGAGGCCGCCGGCGTCGTCGAGTCCGTCGGTGACGGGGTCACCAACGTCGCCCCGGGCGACTACGTCGTCCTCGCCTGGAGGGCCCCGTGCGGCACCTGTCGCTCCTGCGCCAAGGGCAAGCCGTGGTACTGCTTCGACAGCGGCAACGCCACCCAGAAGATGACACTCGACGGGGTCGACCTGAGCCCGGCCCTCGGCATCGGGGCGTTCGCCGAGAAGACCCTGGTGCACGCCGGCCAGGCCGTGAAGGTCGATCCAGCCGCGGCGCCCGAGGCCGCCGGGCTCATCGGATGCGGCGTGATGGCGGGCTTCGGTGCCGCCATCAACACCGCCGACGTCCGCCGTGGCGAGACCGTGGCCGTGTGGGGTTGCGGCGGTGTGGGCAACGCCGCCATCAACGGGGCCGCTCTCGCCGGCGCCAGCAAGGTCATCGCCGTCGACCTCGACGACCGCAAGCTGGAGTGGGCCAAGGGCTTCGGCGCCACCCACACGGTCAACGCCTCGAAGGAGGATCCCGTCGAGGCGGTCAAGGCCCTCACCGACGGCTTCGGCGTCGACGTGGCCATCGAGGCCGTGGGCCGCCCCGAGTCGCTCCTGCAGGCCTTCTACGCCCGCGACCTCGCCGGGCGGGTGGTGCTGGTGGGCGTGCCCAACCCCGAGATGACCTTCGAGGTCCCGATGATCGAGATCTTCGGACGGGGCGGCGCCCTCAAGTCGAGCTGGTACGGCGATTGCCTGCCATCGCGTGACTTCCCGATGCTGATCGACTTCCACCTCCAAGGGCGCATCGACCTCGGCAAGTTCGTGAGCGAGACCATCTCGCTCGACGCGGTGGAGGAGGCCTTCCACAAGATGCAGCGCGGCGAGGTGCTGCGCTCGGTGGTTGTGTTGTGAGCCTGCACGTCGACCGGGTCATCACCAGCGGCACGTTCTCCATCGACGGCGAGGACTTCGACGTCGACAACAACATCTGGCTGGCCGGCAACGACGACGAGGTGCTCATCGTCGACGCCGCCCACGAGCACCAGCCCATCGTGGACGCGGTGCGGGGCCGCAAGGTCGTGGCCATCGTCTGCACCCACGGTCACAACGACCACATCAACGCTGCGGCGGCGCTGGCCGATGCAGTGGACGCGCCCATCCTCCTGCACCCCGATGACCGCATGCTGTGGGACGCGATCTACCCGGACCGTGCCCCCGACGGCGAGCTGGCCGACGGCCAGCAGCTGCACGTCGCCGGCGACTCGCTGTGGGTGCTGCACACGCCGGGCCACTCACCGGGCGGGTGCTGCCTGCACGACGCCACCAGCGGCCTGCTGTTCTCGGGCGACACGCTCTTCCACGGCGGGCCCGGCGCCACTGGCCGCTCGTTCTCGAGCTTCGACACCATCATCGAGAGCATCCGCACCAAGCTTTTCCGCCTGCCGGCCAGCACCGTCGTGTACACCGGCCACGGCGACGACACCACCATCGGCCACGAGTCGCCCCACCTCGACGAGTGGATCGCCGCCCGCGGGTGAGGCGGTGAGCCCCGCGGTCGACGTGCGGGGTGGGGCGCTCGCGTACGAGGAGGTCGGCGCCGGGCGGGCCTTCCTGTGGGGGCACGGCCTCACCGCCAGCCGCGCCGAGGAGGACACCACGGGCCTCCTCGGGACGTGGCCGTTCCCGACCGACGAGGTGCGCCGCGTCCGCTACGACGCCCGGGGCCACGGCGCCTCGCCCGGCCCGGCCGATCCCGCCGCCTACGGGTGGGACGAACTCGCCCGTGATCAGCTCGCCCTCGCCGAGGCCCTCGACATCGACGCCTACGTGGCCGCCGGGGCCTCCATGGGGTGCGCGACCGCCCTCCACGCCGCGGTGCTCGCGCCCGAGCGGGTGGAGGCGCTCGTCCTGGTCATCCCGCCCACTGCGTGGGCGAGCCGGCCTGGGCAGCGTGCGCTCTACGAGGCCGGCGCCGACCTCATCGAGCAGGAGGGCCTCGACGCCTTCGCCGAGGTGTCGGCCCAGGCCCCGCCGCCGATGCTCTTCGCCAACCTCGGCCTCGACTGGGGCGAGCAGGCCCGCCGCCGGGCTCTGGCCCTCGACGAAGCCACGATGCCGGCCGTGCTCCGAGGCGCGGCGGCGTCGGACCTCCCGCCCGAGGAGGCGGTTGCGGCCATCGACGTGCCGGCGCTGATCCTCGCCTGGACGGGCGACGCCAGCCATCCCGTGGAGACCGCCGAGCGCCTCGACGCCCTGTTGCCCCGGTCCGAGCTGGTGGTGGCCGACGACCTCCGGGCCGTGCTGTCCTGGCCCGAGCGGGTCGTCGCCTTCGTGACCGCCCTCCCCGCCTGAGGGCCTCGGCCCTCACCGCTCGACTCCGCCGTTCTGGCACCGGATTTCGGTGCTCTGGCAGCGAAATCCGGTGCCAGTTCGAAGATGCTCGTCAGGTGGGCTCGGTGCCGGGCTTCCACTTGATGCCGCAGCCGAGGCTGGGCCACTGGTCGAGGCCGTCGAGCGGCCGCCCCGACAGGAGGGCGTCGACGGCGGCGTCGAGGTCGGCGCCGGTCACCGGCAGGTCGTTCTTGGGGCGGCGGTCATCGAACTGGCCCCGGTAGACGAGGCGTCGGTCACCGTCGAAGAGGAAGAAGTCGGGCGTGCAGGCGGCGTGGTAGGCGCGGGCCACGTCCTGGGACTCGTCGTAGAGGTAGGGGAAGGTGTAGCCCCGCTCGACGATCTCGGTGGCCATGTGCTCGGGGGCATCCTCGGGATAGTTCTCGACGTCGTTGCTGGAGACGGCCACCACGGCCAGGCCCCGCTCCTGCCACCCGGTGGCGAGCTGCGCCAGCTTGGGAGCGACGTGCTTCACGTACGGGCAGTGGTTGCACAGGAAGGCGACCAGCACGCCGGGCGCGCCTCCGGCGATCCCGTCGAGCGTGTGCACCACGCCGCCCGGGTCCGGCAGGGCGAAGTCCGGGGCGACGGTCCCGAGCGGCAACATCTCCGAAGCGACGGCCATGCCCCGAGGCTACCGAGCGACGCTCCTCCACCAGACTGGTGGCCGGACCGAAGGAGGGGGATGGGCCGAGCACTGATCGGTGTCGCATTGCTCGCCGGGGCCTTGGCCGTCGGTGGGGACCGAGCGGCTGCCGACGACGAGCCTGAGCCCTCGGTGCTGGAGCACGTGGTCGGCGTCAGCCGCGAGGGTGATGGTCGCCTCGCCCTCGTCGTGGTGCACTGCGACGGAGCGGATCGAGCCGTCGCCGGCGAGCAGCTCGGGGTGTGGTCTCGGCGTCCCGGGCCGCGCCAGGTGCGTTGGGCCATTCAGGCGGAGCCCGAGGGAGCCGAGTTGCCCGAGGCGATCGTCTACGGGGTCACCCCGCCCGGGTTCCAGACCCTGCAACCGCCGAGGGACCTCCGCCCCGACGCCGGGCACCTGCTGGTCGCCGACGGCACGGTGGTCCAGGTCACTGGGGAACCGTTCGTGTTCCGGCCCGACGAGATGGTCACGGACGAGCTCTGGGATGGAACGGGCTTCACCGGACTCGAAGGCTTGCGGCGCCAGTGCGTGGCTCCGGACCTTGACGGGAGCTCCGCTGCTCCACAGGAGGAATTCAACGAGTCGGCAATGGCGTGGGTCCTGCTGATCTACTTCCTCGTCTTCGGCTTCCTGGCGCTGATAGGACTCGGCGTGTTGCTGATCCCCATCGGCGTGGTACTCCGGGCCCGCCGCCCACGGGAGATTCCAGCGAGCGCACCGCCGCTCCCACCACCCCGTTGGCCCCCACCCGTAGCGGATGGCGCACCGCCGGCTCCGTCCACGACGCTGAATCCCCGGGCTTCGGGAGCGCCACCCTTCCCGCCGATCCCGCCCTCGCCGAAGCCCGAGTCGCGACCCGCCCCTGGGGGAAGGGACGAGTTACCGCCACCGCCGCCCGTGTGGGCCCCTCGGCTGTCGAACCGTCAGGCCATGGCGTTCGTGCTCCTTGACCTGTTGGCACTGGTCCCCGTGCTTTCGATGCTCTGGCATCCCGTGGCGAAGGGGCTGCCGACGCTCACTGCCTGGGTGATGACGTTGGTCGGATGGCAGCTGCTGCTGTTGTGGCTCCATCACGCGGTGGGGCGAGACGCCGGCCAGCGGGACGCCGGTCCCGTCGTGGTGGCCGTGGGCGTACTGGTCGTCCTGCCCATGGCCTTCACGATGGCCCGGGTCCTGCCGGACACCGATCTGGCGCCTCTCACGTTTGTCCTTACCGCGGGGCTCCTCGCCGTCTTCTGGTCGTGGCTCCGCCACCCGCGACACTGATCGGTCAGAGGGTGACCCAGAGGCGGAGGAGGTGGCGGGGGGACGTGGGGTCGTCGACGTAGCCGCGGCGGGCGTGGGCGATGGTGTGGTTCGAGCAGAGCTGGAGGTCGCCGGGCGCGAGGGCCATGTCGAGGTGCATTTCGGGGCGGGCGGCGACGGCCTCCCAGGCGTCGAGGGCGGCGGCCAGGCGGTCGTCCAGGACGACGTCGGGGTGGCGGGCAGCCGAGCGGAAGTAGCCGAGGTGCATGAAGGTGCGCACCCGTTCGCCGTCGAAGCACACCGGGACGACCGGCACGTGGGGGAACCCTTCGCCGTCGCTGCGGGTGTCGAGCTCCACCTCCTCGCACAGACGGGCGGCGAGGTCCGGCTGGGTGGCGAGCAGCTCGTTGAACACCGCCACCGAGGAGACGATGCGGGACTCACCGCCCTCCGCCGACGTGGACAGGCAGAGGAGGCCGACGACGTCGGCGGCGTCGCAGTGGAAGTTGATGTCGACCGTCGAGCGGTACTCGCGGGCGAGCGACGTGTCCGCAGGGTCGTGGTAGTCGGTGACGTGGCCGAGCAGCTCGCCCGCACCGTTCTGGGCGCCGGGCCAGCCGAGCAGCAGCCCGAAGGCCCAGAAGGCGGCTTCGCACGCCACCACGTCCATCTCGTCGACGGGCGCGCCCCGCAGCAGCACGACGCCCAGGCCGGCGTCGAGCTCGAGCCGGCAGCGCTCTGCCAGCCCGGCGAGCGCCGACGCGTCGATCTGGTCGCGTGTGAGCTCCTCGAGGGGGCGGCCGCGGGCCACCAGCCCGTTGCCGAGGGCGGCGAACTCGTCGGCTTCGACAGGGGAAAGCGAGCGCAACCAGTCGGACTCGACCAGATCGGCCGACCGCCAGGCGGCAGGGTCATCGACGGGGCCGTCGGGCACCCCGAGGCGGGGCCGGTCGAAGTAGCCCAGGGTCTGGTCGACGTACGAACGGAACACGGCGCCTCCTCGGCTCCTCGGGGCGTCCTCGGATCGACCGCCACCCTAGGCTCGGCGCGGTGGAGCGTGAGTGGGTCGAGCTGGTCGATGCCGATGCGGTGGCGCCGGGTCAGGTGGTGGACGCCGCCGTGGGCGAGCAGGACCTCGTGGTCTGGCGGACCGCCGGCGGCGAGCCCTGCGTGATGGAGGCCCGATGCCCGCATGAGTGGTCCCACCTCGGGGCCGAGGGTGTGGTCGACGGCGACGAGATCGTGTGCACGGCGCACTTCTGGCGCTTCGACGGCGACGGCCGCGGCACCAAACTCAACGTCAAGGGCCGGCGCGACGCGAAGGCGGACATTGCGGTGTTCGAGTGCCGGGAGAACGGCGGGCGCATCGAGGCGTGGATCGAGCCTGCTCCCTAGGCTCCGGGCGATGGACCCGCTCCTCGCCCGCAAGACGTGGCGCACGGCCGAGCCGTTGCACGCCTTCATCTACTTCGTGCCCGAGGCGGACGAGCAGTACGAGGCGGCGGGGCTCGAACCGGGGCGCATGGGCTACTTCGCGTCTCGCGGCGCCGCGCTCGGCCCCGTCTCGGCTGAGGTGGTGATCGCCGCCTTCTTCAACTTCTGGCCCGGCCTCGTCCGACCCGTGATCCCGAGGGCCTGGGACCTCGCGCCCGTCGAGCGCATCCTCGACGCCCGGCTGGCGGCGGCGGATGCGGCCCTGCGGCGGGGCCTGGGTGACGAGGCCTGCGACTCGGCCGAGATGGTCGAGCTCGGTGGGCTGCTGCGACGGGCCGCCGGCGCCGCCGCCGAGCACCCCGAGGGGCGCCCGCTGTTCGCGGCCCACGCTGCCCTGGCCTGGCCCGACGACCCGCACCTCGTGGTGTGGTGGGCCGAGACCCTGCTGCGTGAGTTCCGGGGTGACGGCCACCTTGCTGCCCTGGTGGCCGAAGGGGTGACGGCCCCCGAAGCGTTGGTGGTGCACGCGGCGTCGGGCGAGGTGCCGGCAGCCGCCCTCCAGCTCACTCGGGCCTGGCCCGAGGACGACTGGGCGGCCGCCGAAGAGTCGCTCGACGGGCGCGGTTGGCTCGATCGGACGGGGGAGACGCCAGCGTTGACCGACGCCGGCCGGGCGCACCGCCAGTGGGTGGAGGACGTCACCGACGCCCGGGCCCTGCCCGCCTACGAGGTGCTGGGCGCCGAAGGTTGCGACCGGGTCCGCACCCTTGCCCGCCCCTTCAGCCGGGCGGTCATCGACGCCGGACTGCTCACGCCGGACCTCTCCCGCTACGGCGACGGCGCCTGAGGCTCCGCCCGTTCGATCTGGGTCCACACCACCGCCGGCCGACCGGCGAAGGCGTCGACCGCGGCCACGACGTCGCCGGCGTCGATGAGGGCCACCCCGATGTGGGCGGGATCGCCGTCGAGGGCGTCGGCGGCGAAGATGTCCACGGCCACCGTGCCGGGCCCGGCAGTGCGGGCTCGGACCGTGACGGCGCCGTAGCACCGGTTGCCCTCGAGCACCACGCGCTCGAAGCCGTCGGCCTCGGTCACCACGAGGCGCTGGGTGCGCACCTCGTCGTCGAGCTGGCGGTGCAGGCGAGCCAGGCGCGAGCGCACCTCGGCGACGGTGGCTTCCAGCGCGTCGAGCCGGGCGTTCAGGTGGTCGTCGGGCGAGTCGGGCCGGTGGCGGGCGGGATCGGGCATGGTGGTTCCCCCAGGGGAGCGGTCGGGGTGGACGAGGGGGGAAGTGGTCCGGCCGCGCCGACCCTACGCCGGGGGTGTGACGCTCCCGCCGGGCCCGTGCGCGCCGTGGAGATGCCCGAGGCTGCCGGGCGCGACCCGCACCGACGCCAGGTAGCGGTCGAGGTCGGCGCGGCGCAGCCGGTACACCCGGCCCAGGGCGTAGGCGGGGACGAGGCCGTGGTCGATCAGGCGGTAGAGCGTGCGGGGGGTGATGCCCAGGTACCGCGACGCGGCCGTCGTCCCGAGCCACTCCGGCGGGATGTCGTCGGCGGGTTCGGGCCGGTCGGGATCCTGCACCACGATGTAGAACATATGCTGTAGAGGTATTTGCTGCAACGGGTCAGGGTCTGGCCCATGTCCGAAGCGCCCGACGAGCTCGACGAGCAGGCACTCGGGGCAGCGTTCGGGCGGGCGCTCCGCAGCGTGCGGATGGAGCGGGGGTTCAGCCAGGAGGCGCTCGGGTTCGCCTGCGGCCGCCATCGCACCTACGTGTCGGCCCTCGAGCGGGGGACGAGCAGCCCGACGCTCCAGACCGTGGTCCGGCTGGCCCGTGCCCTCGGGGTCGACGCCGCCGAGTTGGTCGACCGGGCCGAGCGCGAGCTCGACAACTGAGCCCCGTCGCGGTCAGCCTTCGACCAGGAGGGCGTCCAGGCCGCGGAAGGGACCGCGCTGGTGCCAGTGCAGGTCACCGGCGAGGCGCAGGTCGGGGCACCGGGTGGCGAGGGTCCGCAGCATGACCTCAGCCTCGGCCTTCGCCAGCGAGGCGCCGAGGCAGTAGTGGGCGCCGAAGGCGAACGACAGGGGCGCAGGGCCCGTGCGGCCGGGCCGGAACTCGTCGGGATCGTCGTAGGCAGCGGGGTCCCGGTTGGCGGCGGACAGGTAGACGAGCAGGGGAGCGAAGGCGTTGATGGTGACGCTGCCGAGCTCGATGGGCTCGTAGGGGATGCGGGCCACGAACAGCGTCGGCGTCTCGTAGCGCAGGAACTCGTTCACCACCTCGGCGACCGCCCACTCTCCGCTGACGACGGACCGCCATCGGCCAGGGTCGGTGAGCAGCACCGACATGCCGTTCGTGAACAGGTCGCGGGTGGTGCGGTGGCCGGCGGAGTACAGCGTGGCCGCGAGGGAGAGCAGCTCGACGCGTTGCAGCCGTTCGCCGTTCTCCTCGGCCACCGACAACGCGGAGAGCAGGTCGTCGCCGGGTACCGCCCGCCGCTCGTCGAGCAGCGCGGCGAGGTAGGCGTGGAACTCCTCCGCGGCGGCGATGGCCGTGTCGCGGTCTGCATCGTCGACCCGGACCCCGAGCAGGGGAGCGGTGCGATCACTGAACACCGTGAGCGTGTCCCGATCCGCGGCGGGGACGCCCAACATCTCCGAGATGACGAGGGAGGGGAGCTGGTGCGCGTACGCGCCGAGCAGGTCGAAGGGGCCGGCGCCGGCGAGGGGATCGAGCAGGTCGGCGGCGGTCTGTGCCATCCACGGGCCGAGGGCGGTGACCCGTCGGGGGGTGAAGGCCTTGCTCACGAGGCCTCGGACCCGGGGATGGTCGGGCGGATCGAGGAAGTTGATGCGGTGGCTCATCTCGTCGCGAGCGGCGCCCTCGGGCAGCCCGTCGAGGTAACGGGCGGCGATGGGCGCCGTCCCGCAGTCCGGGTGACGAAGGGCCTCCAGCGCCTCCTGGTGGCCGGTGACCGCCACGAATCCGCTGTTGAGCAGGCGGACCGCGCCCTCGGCGCGCAGCGACGCGAGCCGGGGGTAGGGGTCGGCGAGCCCTTCGAGGTCACCAGGATCGAAGGAGCTCGGCTCGGTCACGATGGGGATCTTCGCAGTCGGCGTGGCCGCCCGCCCGCCGGTCCGGCCGCTGGGCGATGATGGTGCTCATGGGGGAGTCCACCGTCGTGCCCACGATGCCCACCGTGCTCGACGCCGCCGCAGCCATCCGCCAGGGCGAGCTCGGCGCCGGCGAGCTCGTGACGGCGTGCCTCACCGCCATCGACGAGCGAGACGGGGAGCTCAACGCCTTCGTGCACCTCGACCCGGAGGGCGCCCTGGTGCGGGCTCGGGCGGTGGACGATCTGGTCGCCGCCGGCCGGGCCGACGAGCTCGGGCCACTGGCCGGCGTGCCTTTTGGCGTGAAGGACCTCGAGGACTTCGCGGGCATGCCGACCACCAAGGGCTCGTACTGGTACGCCGGTCGGGGTCCGGCGGGGCGCGACAGCATCCACGTCGGACGGCTTCGGGCCGCCGGTGCGGTGGCGGTCGGGAAGACCGCCACCCCCGAGTTCGGCACCTTCGCCTACACCGCCAGCCCACTGCTCGGGGTCACCCGCAACCCCTGGGACCTGACCCGCACCCCTGGAGGATCGAGCGGCGGCTCGGCCGCGGCGGTGTCGGCTGGCATGGTGCCGTTCTGCACCGCCAGCGACGGCGGCGGGTCGATCCGCACCCCGGCCAGCTTCACGGGCCTGCCGGGCCTGAAGCCCACGTACGGTCGCATCCCGACCTTCGGCGTGACCCATCTCTCGCAGAACGCGGTGGTGGGATCGCTCGCGACGACCGTGCGAGACACCGCCGCCCTCCTCGACGTCCTCGCCGGCCCGGATCCTCGGGACCGCACGTGCCTTCCGCCGCCGCCGGGCAGCTACCTGACGGCCGTCGACCGGCTCGACGTGTCCGGTCTGCGCGCCACCTGGTCGGCCGACCTCGGCTTCGCGGTTGCGGACCCGGAGGTCGCGGCGCTCTGCGAGGACGCGGCCCGTGACCTCGTGGCCGCGATCGGCGCCGCCCTGGTCGAGCGCCCGATCATCCTGGAGGACTACATCGTCGTGTACTCGCGCATCGAGGGCGTCGATCAGTTCGTGGGCGTCGACCCGGACCTCTGGCAGCACCACCTCGACGACCTCGACCCCCGCGTGGCCCCCGGGTGGCGCAAGACGCCGGCGGTGACCCTGCCCAAGCTGGCGAAGGTCGAGGAGCAGCGCCGACGCCTGGTCGCCGAGGTGGCCGAGGTCTTCGCCGACGTCGACCTGGTGCTGACGCCGATGTCGGCCCGGCCGCCCTTCGCCGCCGAAGGCCCGATGCCCACCGAGGTGGCGGGGGTCGCCGGCCACGGGGGCATGGCCGTGATCCACGGCATGCTCGCCAACCTGGTCAACCTGCCGGCGATGAGCCTGCCCGCCGGCACCACGGCGGAGGGCCTGCCCGTCGGGCTCCAGGTGGTGGCGCCGAGGTACCGGGAGGACCTGCTCCTGGCGGTGGCCGCCCGCTACGAGGCGGCTCGCCCCTGGCCGCGGGTCTGCCCTGCAACGGTCTGACGCCTAGCCTGCCCCCCGCCATGGCCCGGTCCCTGAAGCAGCATCGCTACCGCACCTCCAACCGGCTGATCCACCGGGCCTGGCGCTGGATGCTGGCGCAGGGCGCGGTCGGGCCAGGCAGCCGGGCGGCCGAGCGCTTCGCCTCGTTCGGTCGCGGGAGCATCGTCGGGTTCCCCTGGTCGACGCTCTACGGGGAGGCGCAGATCCACATCGGCGAGGACACCCTCATCGCCGCCTGGACGACGCTGTGCACGGGCTACGGGCCCGATCAGACGACCGTGCCGCCCCGGGCGCTCGTCATCGGTGACCGCTGCGTGATCGGGATGCGCTGCGGCATCGTGGCCCACGAGTCGATCGAGATCGGCGACGACGTCTGGTTCGGTCAGGAGATCTACGTCACCGATGCCAACCACGGCTTCAGCGACCTCAGCGTGCCCTTCGGGCGCCAGTTGGGCCCGCACGCGCCCGTGCGCATCGGCGACGGCACCTGGATCGGCCACGGTGCGGTGATCCTGCCGGGGACCACCATCGGCCGAGGGGTGGTGGTGGCGGCCGGCGCGGTGGTGCGCGGCGACGTGCCCGACTTCTGCATCGTGGGCGGGGTGCCCGCCAAGGTCATCCGCCACCTGGGCTGATGCCCGGGACCTGCTGACCCGGACCTGCCGCCTGGGGCCGACCACCCAGTGCCACGGCGCTGTGCGGCGGAGGTTCAGGCGGCGACCGGCCGGACCCGGGGTTCGGGCCCGCAGGGCGATCGGCGGCCATCGAGCCTCGGATCGAGCACTGCGATCGTGTGGTTCGAGGCCGGTGCTGCGGTGACATTCGCCTCTGGTGCACTCCGGAGGCTTGGGCCACGGTGGTAGATGCGCTCGTGGCCGAGCCGTCGCGGAGCGCGACATCCCACCAGGGAGAGAGGAAGGCGCACCATGGGTGCCAAGGGTGATCAGGCGAAGGGCCAGGCGAAGGAGGCCATGGGCGTCCTCGTGGGCAACGAGGATCTCGAGTCCGAAGGAAAGTCCGACCGTCGGGCGGGAGAGGCGAAGGCGAAGGTCGAGTCCGTGAAGGACGAGGTCGGCGACGTGATCGACAAGACCAAGGACAAGGTCGACGAGGTGATCGACAAGGCCAAGGACGCGGTGCACCCGGCCTAGTCCACCCCGCCCCGTCGGACGTCGGAGCGTCGAGCCGACATCTCGACGCGGATCCAGAAAGGCTCTGGTCCAGCGCTACGTCCGTCGGGGCGCGTTGCCTGCGGTCCGGGAGTCCCGGCGCTCGTCCAAAGGAAATGGGGTGTGCGCAATGACGTTCGTGTCGAGTCTCGATGGTCTCTACCGGCGAACAGGGGCCAACCTCCCCCGGAGTGACCCGCGCCTATCGCATGGCGCAGAGATGGAGGGCTACTTCTGGCGGTTCACCGATGTGGCCGGCGGGCGCGTGCTCGTGGTGCTGTGTGGCGTCAACGTCCACCCGGACGGTGACTGGGCCACGGTTGCCGTGGCCGCCCACCCGGGCGGGTTCGTCCGCTCCGCCGCGCTCGACGGTGCACATGCGGCGCCCGACGGGTTCCGCGTCGAAGCGGGTGACGGGGCGTTCGCGGCCACCGCCACGGAGGTGCATGTCGACCTCGGGGCCGACGCGCGCGTCGACTTCACGCTCGATCGCCCCGTGGAATGGCCACTGGCCCTCGGCGCAGGAGGCCTGCTCTCGGCGCTGCCGTTCCTGGGCCAGTATTGGCACCCCCACCTGCTCGGCGGCGACGCGAGCGGCATCGCCCGAGTCGGTCACCAGGCGTGGGAGTTCGCTGCCGCGGAGGTGTACGCGGAGAAGAACTGGGGTGCTGGGTTCCCTGAGCGATGGTGGTGGGGGCAGGCCCAGGGCTTCGATCGACCCGATGTGTGCGTGGCGTTCGGTGGCGGTCGTCTGACCGCCGGACCGCTCGCCGCCAGCGTGGGCGGTGTCGTGGTGCGCGTCGGTGCGCACGTCGTCCGGCTCGCGCCGCCGTTCTCGCGGGTGCACACCGAGGTCGACGGTCGACGCTGGGAGGTGCGGGCGCGTGGCCACGGGTACCGGGTGCACATCGTCGGCACCGGCGTGGGCGAGCCACATGTCCTGCCGGTGCCGCTGCCCGCCCAACGCCGCAACATCGACACCGACTTCGAGTATCTCGCCGGGCACCTCGCACTTCACGTCTCGGGAAGGCTGGACTACCGGGGTGAGAGCAACCTCGCCGCGCTCGAGATCGGCCACCGGCCGACCAGGGCGGAGCTCGCCGGCCCATGACCGCAGCTGACCGCGACGACGAGAGCGTCATCCCCGGGCCGCCCACCCGGGGGCCGTCCCCGCGCCGTCGCCACCGACGACAGATCGTCGTCGCCGTGAGCCTGATCGCCGCCTTCGCTCTGGCCGGCACGGTCGTGGTGCTGTGGAACCGGGTCACCGTCCATCCGGTCTCGATGGACACCGCACGCGAACGGGCGGGACTGGACTCGGGCTCGTCGGGGCCGGCGACCCCTCTGGTGCCCGCGACGGGTGTCTATCGGTACCAGGGAACGGGCACCGAACACCTGGACAAGCCCCCGAGGACGCAGCCGCAGGGCCCTGACATCCCCGGCACGGTGACCGGCCTCGGCGATGGGTGCTGGAGGCTCCGGGTCGATTACAGCAACAACCACTGGCAGAGCTGGGACTACTGCTCGACAGGGACCGCGCTCACCGAGACCGCCGGGGCGTTCCACCAGCGCATCGATCTCGGCCCCGTGTCGGTCGACACCTCGTCGACCTACGTCTGTGACCCACCGGCCGACGCCATCCGTCCCACCCAGACCGCCGGGGACCGATGGCGCCAGGCCTGCCGTGGGCGCTCCACGGCGTCAGACGGCGACGTCTCTTCTGCGGGCCCGTACACCTTCGTCGGGGAAGAGCCGATCGACATCGGCCGGCGCGAGGTCGTCACCCTCCACTACCACCGGGTGCGCACCCTCACTGGCGGCCAGCGCGGCACCGAGGAGGTCGACACCTGGTTCGACGCCACCACCGGCCTGCCGGTGCGCAACTCGAGGGTCATCAGCGTGCACAGCGATTCGGTGTTCGGCTCGGTGACCTACACCGAGCGGGGGACCTTCACCCTCGTCTCGTCGACCCCGACCCGTTGAGCACCCGTCGGGCCGTCTCGCCGCTGGACCACCATCACGACGCCCGCGGGCGACGGAGCCTCGGGGACCTCATCCTCCCCGAGCCCCGCCGACCCGGCGGTCGGTGGACGCCGATCATGGCATTCACCTCGGCTGGGGGAGGGCCTGGATAGGACGGGACCGGGGGACGCCGGTCGGACGGCGCTCTAGTCGTCTCGGGTCGCGGTGAAGGTGGACGAGCTGTCCGCCTTCCCGAAGTTGGTGAGGTCGACCTCGACGTCCACCTGCCAGGTGATGGCATCCGGGTCCGAGGCGTCGAGGTCCTGGGCGGTGTAGGGCGCTTCCGAGCCGGCCAGGACGTCGGCGCACATCAGGGCTGCCCCCTGGCAATCGACCACCGTCTGCGTGCCTCGCCCAGTGGTCAGGTCGAAGCTGCCCGAGGTGTAGATGTGGGAGACGCCGAGGGCGTTGTCGACCTGCTGATCGAGCGAGAAGGTCAGCTGGTCACCCTCGACCACGGCGTCGCCCGTGTAGGTGTACTCCGAGTCCGCCACCTGGCTGTCCCGCCCTACGAGCGAGCCGGTCCCGCTGATCGTGTGGGTGGCCCCCTCCAACCCGCCGATCTCGGGGATGTCGACCTCGACCTCGAGGTTGTGCCACCGCTTGACCGCGTACTCCTGGGCGTTGTCCCGGTAGAAGACGCTCGCGGGGGTGTCGCTGACGAACTCGTCCCATGGGGTGGAGAACCGGTCCACGGTCACGTCGCCGGCCTGGTGGACCGGCACGTCCAGCGTCTCGGCGTCGTAGTAGAACTTGTCGCAGACGCCGTTGGCGTAGCAGACGTTGTCTCCGCTCTCGATCCAGTCCAGGCTCAGCGCCGCCTCGGTGGCGTCCGCCGTCTCGAACGAGGCGTCGAAGGAGATCGTCGGCGAGGCCAGGTGGGTGGTCAGCTCGCCGTCGGCGAAGCCGTGGCGGACATCGTTCGGCAGGTTGACGATGCCGACGGGATCGATGCCGACGTCCTCGGTCAGCAGGTCGAGGACCTGCTGGTGCGGGCGGCCGTCCCCGTCGTCGACGTAGACGCTCCACTCCGCCCTCGTCCCCTCGACGGCGTCGTCGGCCTCGTGGACCGACAGCGTGAGGTAGTAGGCGTCGTCCTCACTATCGAGGGGGCGGGTCCGAGCGAGCCGTCGGCCGTCCGGGAGGTCGAGCGCCGCCTCCATCGCCTCGGGGTCGGTGATCTCGAAGTTGTAGTAGGTCGACGGTGTCTCGTTGGACACCCGGAACCCCACGTAGGCGTCCCCCGTGCCGAGGAAGAGCTCTTCGACCCGTCCGCGCATGATGCCCCGCTGGTGGCCGTTGTCCTTGAAGGCGAGCAGGTCGGCCCGCTGCTGGGGGGTGACGTCGAGGTACGGCGAGTCCAGGTTGGCCAGCGGTGAGGCGACGTACTCCAAGGTGTTGACGTAGTAGGTGGCGTCCATCAGCTCGGGCTTGATGTACTCGGTCCAACGGGACTGGTCGTCGATCGTGGTCTCGTCGGTGTCGACGAAGTAGCCCTCCCAGTTGTAGGTCGTGGCGTTGTAGACGATGTGGTCGTAGACGCCGTTGGGCCAGTGCATGTAGTCGTTGGCCATGGCCATGTCGGTCGTCCAGCGCACGGGCTCGGCGGTCTCGGGGTCGGGCCGCGGGAACGACGACTGGAACACCGGGACCGTCCGGTCACCCTCCTGCTCCTGCACGTTGGACACGACCTCCCCGTCGACCAGCTCGTAGGAGACGGGGTTGGCCTCGGACAGCAGCGCGGCCGGGTCGAACGACACGTTCTCCGACAGCGCCTGGATGATCATGTAGCGCGGACGGTCCGGTGCGTCGGGATCGGCACCTTCGGGGGGGCTGACGAAGACGTCCCACTCCGCCCGGGCGCCGTCCACGATGGAGCCGCCCCCGGCGTTGTAGAGCATCAGGGCGACGAAGTACTCGCCCTCGGGGTCGTCGGACTCGAGGAACTGCGTCGGGGCGAGGGTGAACCCGGTCGGCAGCTCGTTCGCCTCGAAGGCCTCCCTGGCGGCCTGGTCCTTGAACTCCCAGCGGAAGAACACGGCACCCGGCACCGGCGGATCGTCGCCGTCCGCCTCGCTCTTGATGATGAGGTCGATCCACGCGGGGTTCCCGGTGCTCGAGACGTCCTCGGCGTAGTCGTGGGCCTCCATGCCGACGAACAGCTTCTTGGCGATGTTCCGCACCGCGACGGTCTCGTCCGGCGAGGCGTCGACGGGGCTCGACGGGAGGGTCACCACGACCTGGGAGAGGTCCTCGGCGACCGGCTCGGCCAAGGTCAACGGCGCTTCGAGGGGGTCGTCGCCCTCGATGGCGTACCGGTTGAGCCGGTTGTAGGTGTCGACGAACTCCGAGGCGTTCGAGGTGTGGAAGGCGATCGACCCCTCGACGTCACCGTCGACGACGTCGAAGGCGCCGCTCATGGCCGCGGCGCCGCGGAGGGACCGGTCAGGGGTCACGGAGTCGTCGAACAACGCGGGCAGGCCGTACGCGAAGCTCAGCTCGGAGGCGCCGTCGAGCGTGTCGAGGAACGGATCGACCGTGCTGGCGTGCGCCGGCGCCGCGCCGTCGGCGACGTCGACCACCGAGGTGACGGCACGGCGCTTTCCCACCACCAGGACGCCGTCGGGAAGGAGCGCGAGGTGGTGGCCGCTCCCGTCCACGTACAACGTCCGTGACTCGGGGCCGTGGGTGCCGGCCGACTCCGGGGCCGACCCGTCGACGGCCTCGTCGATGGTCGCGGCGTCCACCTTCGCCAGGAGGAGGAAGCCGTCGGCGGGGTCGGTCGTCTGGGCGAGCAGCGCACTCGACACCGCGCCGGGGACGTCGAGCGCCGAGGCGAGCGACCCGATCTCGGCGAGCGGCTCGTCGATGAAGACGGGGTGGCCGCCGTCGCCGTCCAGCAGCGCGGTGACCTCGTCGGAGGAGCCACCCGCACGGAGGGCGGCGAGATCGACGGTGAAGGTGCCGCGCGTGTCCGGTGGGAGCAGGGCGGTGAGGGTCGCGACATTCTCCGCATGTGCCGTGTCGGTGGTTGCTCCGTCGTTGCCGCCGTTGCTGGTGCAGCTGACCATCGAGCAGACCAAGGCGACGGCCACAGCGACTCGGAGGAACCTCGAGAGCCCGACGTGGCCGGGGAGTCGGCCCGTGGTCGTCTCACGTCGAGTGCCCATGTCGAACGCCTCCTCGGTGGCGAGTCGGCCGACGCCTGAGGGGGCGGCGGCCCTGCCGACCGGACTCCAGCGTCCTGCTCGGCAGTCCTCACCGCCAGAGGCCAAGGTCCCCGAGATACCGGCGGTCTCTGTGCTGGCGCCGAGGAAGGCGTGCCGGTCCGGCTCGCCCGGGGCCGCCCACCTATAGGGTCGATCCATGATCGCCACGCTCCAGGAGAGCGCTCGATGCCAACCTTCCTACTGAACACCTCGCCGATCGGATCCCTGCAGGACTACCTCGCCTCCGCCTCTGGGGGGCGCGGCATCGAGGCCGCCGAGCGCATCGGGCCGGCGGCGACCATCGAGATGGTGACCGCATCCGGTCTGCGTGGTCGTGGTGGCGGAGGGTTCCCCACCGGGGTGAAGTGGGCCGGCATCGCCGGACAGGACACGAGCCGCCGCTACCTCGTCTGCAACGGCGCCGAGGGCGAACCGGGGACGTTCAAGGATCGGGCCCTCATGCGGGCCAACCCCTACCAGCTGGTCGAGGGGCTCATGATCGCGGCCTTCGCCGTCGGCGCGGACGATGTCTACGTCTGCATCAAGGGGAGCTACACCGAAGAGCTCGAACGGGTCACCCGTGCCGTCCAGGAGTTCCAGCAGGCCGGCATCTGCGCCGAATGCACCGTGAACATCGTGGCGGGACCGGACGAGTACCTGTTCGGTGAGGAGAAGGCGATGCTCGAGGTCATCGAGGGCAAGCCGCCGCTCCCTCGATGGTTCCCGCCCCACGAGCAGGGACTGTTCGCCCGATCGCCCGAGTTGGGGTGGGAGTCGACGCCGGTCGAGATCGGATCGCGCCGGGACGACCCGCACCCGACGCTGGTGAACAACGTCGAGACCCTCTGCAACGTGCCCCACATCCTGGCCAGGGGCGCTGACTGGTTCCGCGCCATGGGCACGCCCGAATCCCCGGGGACGATCGTGTGCACGGTGGTCGGCGACGTCGTCGCTCCGGATGTGGGCGAGGTCGAGATGGGGACGCCGCTGCGGATGGTCATCGACGGGGTGGGCAGCGGGATACCGGCGGGGCGGACCATCAAAGCCGTGTTCTCCGGGGTGGCCAACGCCGTGTTGACCGCAGACGAGCTCGACACCCCGGTCAGCTACGAGGCCTTGGGCTCGGTCGGCAGCGGTCTCGGATCGGCCGGCTTCATCGTCTACGACGAGACCGCCTGCATGGTCGATGCCGCTTACCGGTTCTCCCGGTTCCTCTCCGTCGAATCGTGCGGCCAGTGCCCCCCGTGCAAGCTCGGGTCGGCAGAGATCACCCTGTGCCTGCAGCGGATCGAGACCGGTGTCGGTGGCGACGCCGATCTGGAGGCCATGGGCGCGTGGCTGCGACGGGTGACCGACGCCAGCCGTTGCTACCTCCCGAGCGAGGAGCGCATCATCATCAGCAGCATCCTCCGAGCCTTTCCCGACGAGTTCGCCGCCCACATCGAGCACCAGGGGTGCCCGCGCCCGCGTCAGGTCCCGATGCCCAAGCTGGTGGATCTCCGCGACGGCCACGCCACCTACGACGAGATGTTCTGGCGCAAGCGGCCCGACTGGACCCACGGCCCCGAGTGAGGGCGGCGGCGAGAACGACGACTGGCCCGAGCCGTGGGGCTCGGGCCAGCAGGTGATGGGTGGAGCTGGAGGGAATCGAACCCTCGTCCGCAAAGCGGTGAGCGCTCGTGCTACGACCATTCCCGAGGTTGCGGCTCGCGGTCACCGCACTGCCGGGTCAGCTGGGCTCGCGCCCACCGCCGGGTCTTCCCCCGGTGCCATCGGTCTTTCCCGACGTCAGCGGTCTCTCCCTGCGGTCCTCCACTGCTTCTGTTGCCGGGCTGCAGTGGACAGGCCCCGCGTGCCCTCACGGGTCGCGATGACTCTCTTAGCTGACCGCTAGGTCAGGCTGCGAGAGCGAAGTCGCCATCGGCGCTTCTTTGGGTGCCCCGTTTAAGGAGTCTGAGCAACTCCGGTCGCACGTAACGTCAGCCGGTCTCCACGTCGAAACCGATCAGCCCCGTGTTTTGTTCGTCAGTTGTCAACGAGCAGGTACTGCCCGTTCAGCCTACCGACCGCCGACCTCTTACCCGCTCCGTGGGGCCGCTCGGGCCCTGCGGGACATCGCCCGTTTGGCCTCGAGGTCGGCGTCACGCTTGGCGATGACCTGGCGCTTGTCGACGCTGGTGCGCCCCCGACCGAGTCCCACCTCGAGCTTGGCCCGGCCGTCCTTGAAGTAGAGCGTGAGTGGGACGAGGGTGAGTCGCTCCTGGTCCACCCGCGCCCGGAGGCGGTCGATCTCGGACCGGTGGAGCAGCAGCTTGCGCTGGCGATCGGTCTGGTGGCTGAACATCGGGCTGGCGTGGCTGTAGGGCGAGATGTGCAGCCCGATGATCCACGCCTCGTGGTCGATGATGCGGGCGTAGGCGTCGGCCAGCTGCACCTTGGCCTCGCGCAGCGCCTTCACCTCGCTGCCGGACAGGACCATGCCCGCCTCGACGGTGTCGAGGATGTCGTAGTCGCGTCGTGCCTGGCGGTTCGACGCGATGAGTTGGGTCCCAGGCGGGTTGGCGGGCTTGGCCACCCCGAGAGGGTACCGAGGGCGATCGCCGCCTCTCGGTGGGATTGCGATGCGCCCGCGTCGCCCTCCCCTCCCGTAACCTCGGGCGGATGCTGGAGCTCGACGCCGATGTGTGGGGGGAGATGGTGGGCCACGCCTACGACGGCCTGCCCGACGAGGCCTGCGGGCTCTTCGCCGCGGCCCCGGGGAGCGGCCGGGTCGAGCGCTTCTACCCGTGCCGCAACGACGCCGCGTCGAGCCGGGTGTACACCATCAACCCGCTCGACCACCTCAAGGCCGAGCGCGACGCGGAAGGCCGCGGGCTCGAGATCGTCGGGGTCATGCACTCGCACACTCACACCGACGCGTACCCGTCGCCCACCGACGTGGCCCAGGCCCCGGACCCGAACTGGCACTACGTGATCGTCTCGCTGCGCCAGGAAGCCCCGGTGCTGCGCTCGTACGCCATCCGCGACGGCGCCGTCGCCGAGGAGCCGGTGGGCCTCGTCGGCCGGTAGAATCCCGAGCGTTCCGGTCAGGATTCCACCTGGCCGCCCGACCCAAACCCGGAGCTGAAGCGATGGCCGTCGTCTCGTCGGTACTCGATCTCATCGGCAACACGCCCCTCGTGGACGTCAGCGCGCTCAGCCCCAACCCCGACGTGCGCATCCTCGCCAAGTTGGAGAGCCAGAACCCGGCCGGCTCGGTGAAGGACCGCATCGCGGCCAAGATGATCGCGGAGGCCGAGGCCGACGGCACCCTCACCCCCGGTCGCACCATCATCGAGCCGTCGTCGGGCAACACCGGCATCGCCCTCGCCATGATCGCCCAGCTCAAGGGCTACCCGATCAAGATCGTCCTGCCCGAGAACGTGTCGGTCGAGCGTCGCCAGCTTCTCGAGATCTTCGGCGCCGAGCTCATCATGTCGCCCGGAGCGGAGGGGTCGAACGGGGCGGTGCGCCGGGCCCAGATCCTCGCCGACGAGCACCCCGAGTGGGCCTTCCTCTACCAGTACGCCAACGAGGCCAACCCCCGCGCCCACTACGAGGGGACCGGCCCCGAGATCTGGCGCGACTGCCCCGACATCACCCACTTCGTGGCCGGCCTCGGCACCAGCGGCACCCTGCTCGGGGTCGGGACCTACCTGAAGGAGCAGAACCCCGACATCAAGGTCATGGCCGTCGAGCCCCCGTCGGGGGAGCGGGTCGAGGGCCTGCGCAGCCTCGAGGACGGCTACATCCCGCCGGTCTACGACAAGTGGGGCGGCAACGAGCTGCTCGACGGCAAGCGCATCGTGCGCCCGAAGGAGTCCATCGAGTGGATGCGCCGCCTCACGGCCGAGATGGGCATCTTCGCGGGCATCTCGTCGGGCGCGGCCCTCGCCGGCGCCGCCCGGGTGGCGGAACGCCTGGAGTCGGGCGTGATCGTGTTCGTGGTCTGCGACGGCGGCTGGAAGTACCTCTCCACCGGCGCCTGGACCGACGACATCGATGAGGTCGTCGCCCGCGCCGAGCAGATCATCTACTTCTGAGGATCGCCCGACTCGACGCCGCCGGTTGTCCGTGCGGCTCACACCCCGTGGCGGGCGGCGTCGACCCGGGCGAGTTGCACCGCCGCCGCTCGAGCGGATGGGGAGACGCCCACATCGACCCGTCTCGCGGTGCGGGGATAGCGTCGCCGAGTGCCCGATCCGCCCGACGCGCCCAGCGGAGCGGGACGTGGCGGAGCGGAGCGGAGCCGCACGAAGGGCTCGCACCAGATGGCGAAGCCGTCGCGAGGGACGAGCGACATGGCAGCGCGCGGAGCGGAGCGGAGCCGCTCGGTGGGCTCGCATCAGATGGCGAAGCCGTCGCGAGGGACGAGCGACAAAGCAGTGGGCATGTTCGATTCGGGGTTCGGGGGGTTGACGGTGGCCCGGGCGCTGATCGACCTGTTGCCCGCCGCCGACCTCGTGTACTTCGGCGACACGGGCCGGTACCCGTACGGGCCGCGGGACCTCGACGAGGTGCGGGGGTTCGCCCACGAGATCACCCGGATGCTCGTGGCCGAGCACGACGTCGGCATCGTCGTGGTGGCCTGCAACACGGCGGCGGCGGCGGCGCTCGACGAGCTGCAGGCGGACGTCGACGTGCCGGTCGTCGGGGTGATCGACCCGGGGGCTCGGGCATTGGTGGAGGCCACCCGCAACGGCCGGGTCGGCGTGATCGGGACGGTCGGCACCATCGGCTCGGGGGCCTACCAGCGGGCGGTGGCCGCCGCCGCGGCCGATGCGGGTCGAGACGACATCGTCCTCACCTGCGCCGCCTGCCCGGGCTTCGTCGAGTTCGTCGAGCGGGGCGAGACCGACAGCGACCAGGTGCACGTGCTGGCCGAGCGCCTCCTCGCCCCCGTGGTCGAGGCCGGCGTGGACACCCTGTTGCTCGGGTGCACGCACTATCCGTACCTCGCCCGTACCATCGGCGACGTGATGGGTCGCGACGTGGTGCTCGTGTCGTCGGCCGACGAGACCGCCTTCGAGGTCCGCTCGCTGCTGGCCGACCGTGCGGTCGGCGGCCGGGCCGGGTGCCACCGGTGGATCTCCTCGGGGGACGTGGCCCACTTCGCCGCCCTCGGTCGCCAGTTGCTCGGTCCCGAGCTCGCCGGCGCCGAAGCCTGGACCTGGTCGTGAGCGCGGTGGGGGAGTCGGGGGCCGACGGCCCCCTGAGCATCACGGTGCTCGGCTGCTCGGGCACCTACGCCGCCGTCGACGGGGCCTGCAGCGGCTACCTGGTGCGAGGGCGGGGGACCACCGTCTGGGTGGACACCGGGCCCGGCACCTTGGCCAACGTCCAGCGCCACACCACCTTCGCCGACATCGACGCCGTCGTGGTCAGCCACTGCCACCCGGACCACTGGACCGAGCTGCCGGTGCTTCGCAACGTCTTCAAGTACGTGGTGCACCGCGCCGGCGTGCCCGTGCACGGCACCGCCGAGACGCTGGCCATGGCCGAGGCCGCCACCCACGACGGCCTGGCCCCCACCTTCGACTGGCACGTGATCGAAGACCACGCCACCGCGGACACCGGTGCCCTGCGCTTCTCGTTCTCCCGCACCGACCACCCCGTCGAGACCCTGGCCGTTCGGATCGAGGACGCCACCACGGGCGAGGCCATCGCCTACTCGTCGGACACGGGCCCCGGCTGGTCGGTGTCGGCCTTCGGCGCCGACGTCGACCTGTTCGTGTGCGAGGCCACCCTGACCGCCGACGAGGAGGGCCTCGCCCCCCACATCAGCGCCCGTGAGGCCGGCGCCATGGCCGCCGCGGCCGGCGTGGGCCGCCTCGTCCTCACCCACCACTGGCCCGGCGGCGACGTCGAGGCCCAGCGGGCCGCGGCCGAAGCCACCTTCGGCCGGCCCGTCGAGATCGCCGCCATCAACGAGAGGTTCACCCTGTGACCGATGCCCCTACCACCGTTCGCCACGACGGCCGCCAGGTCGACGAGCTGCGGCCCATCAGCTTCCAGCGCGACTTCACCGAGTTCGCCGCCGGGTCCGTGCTCGTCACCTTCGGCCGCACCAAGGTGCTCTGCACCGCCTCGATCGACGAGAGCGTGCCCCGTTGGATGAAGGGCAAGGGCGAGGGGTGGGTCACTGCCGAGTACTCGATGCTGCCCGGCTCGACCGACGACCGGGTGCGCCGCGAGGTGAAGGAGGGGCGTCCCTCGGGTCGCACCCAGGAGATCCAGCGCCTCATCGGGCGGTCGCTGCGCTCGGTGTGCGACATGGCCAAGCTGGGGGAGCGCCAGGTCATCGTCGATTGCGACGTGCTCCAGGCCGACGGCGGCACCCGCACCGCCTCGATCTGCGGCGGCTACGTGGCCCTCCACGACGCCCTGTCCCGGGTCGTGCAGCGCGGCGCCATCAGCTCGCACCCGCTCACCGAGGCGTGCGCCGCCATCTCGGTCGGGATCATCGACGGCGTGCCCATGCTCGACCTGCCCTACGTCGAGGACTCCCGGGCCGAGGTGGACATGAACGTCGTGATGACCGAGTCGGGCCGCTTCATCGAGGTGCAGGGCACCGCCGAGGGCCAGGCCTTCGCTCGCGACGGGCTCGATCGCCTCCTCGACCTCGCCCAGGGCGGCATCCGCCAGATCACGGCGCTCCAGGCCGAGGCCCTCGCCGAGCCGCCGGCACCGCGCCACTGATGCGCCTCGTCCTCGCCACCGCCAACCGGGACAAGGTGGCCGAGATCGCGGTCATCCTCGGTGACGGCATCGAGCTGTCCCCGCGCCCCGACTCGGTGCCCGACGTCGTCGAGGACGCCGACACCCTCGAGGGCAATGCCCGCCTGAAGGCGGTCGCCATCGTCGAGGCCACGGGCGAGCCCGCGGTGGCCGACGACACCGGTCTGGAGGTCGATGCGCTCGACGGGGCGCCCGGGGTCCACTCGGCGCGCTTCGCCGGCGACGGCGCCACCTACGCCGACAACGTGGCCAAGATGCTCGAGGACCTGGCCGGCCACCCCGATCCCTCCGAGCGGACGGCCCGCTTCCGCACCGTGGCCCTCGTGCGTTTCCCGGACGGTCGCGAGGTGATGGCCGAAGGCGTCGTCGAGGGCACCATGGCCACCGAGGCCCGCGGCGACGCCGGCTTCGGCTATGACCCCCTCTTCCTCCCCACCGAGGGTGACGGCCGCACCTTCGCCGAGATGACCCCCGACGAGAAGCACGCCGTCTCCCACCGCGGCCGCGCCTTCCGCGCCCTCCGCGACGCCCTCACCTCACCCTGAACCCCGACCACCCGTTCTGGGCCTGTGGGGTCACCAGCCGCGGAGGTCGACGGGCCAGCGGTCGGTGACCTCGTCGCCGTCGACCAGCCAGAGCTGTTCGTGGAGGGCGATGGTGGGGTCGACGTGGGCGGGGACGAGGCGCACACGGTCGCCGACTTCCCAGCTATGGCCCTCGTAGGGGATGAACACCACGTGCTCGTCCGAGCAGTAGAGGACGTCGGCGCCGTCGATGGACGGGTCGCCGTGGTCCATGCCCATCGACTTGAGGCCGGCGTCGCAGATCGCCACCCGGTCGTTGACCGAGATCACGGTGGCCCAGAGGTGGAGGGCCTGGCGGAAGGGGAGGCCGAGCTTGGCGTACTCGGTGTCCATCAGCGTGTACGAGCCCGCCTGCACCTCCGTGACGAGGGTGTTCAGGTCGTAGGTGCCCGTGCCGGCGCCCGAGATGATCTCCCCGCCGACGTCGGCGTAGGCCCGGGCGAGGCGGGCCATGGCGACCTCCAGCAGCTCCACACGACTGGCCCGGTCGGGGTTCAGCGAGACGTGCCCTTCGTAGCCCATGACGCCGCGCACCTCGAGACCCTTGGCGCGGGCGAAGTCGGCGAGCGGGCCGGCGTCGTCGGGCTCACACCCGCAGCGGAAGCCGTTGTTCACGTCGATGAGCACCTCACGCACGCCGCCGGCCGCCGCGGCCAGGACGGTGGGCTCGCTGTCGACGGCGACGGTGACCCGGGCGGTGCCCGCCTCGACGAGCGCGCCGAGGCGGCGGGCGTCCACCACCTCGTTGGCCAGCAGGAGGTCCTCGCCGAGTCCCCCGGCGGCCATGCCCTCACACTCCCGGACCGTGGCGCAGCAGAACGTGCGGTGGCCGGCGTCGTGCAGGCGACGGGCCAGAGCGGTCGACTTGAAGGCCTTCACGTGGGGGCGCAGCGCCGGCCCCGGCCGGGCGGCGGCCATCGTGGCCACGTTGTGCTCGAAGGCGGCGGCGTCCACCAGCAGCGCCGGCGTGGTCAGCTCATTCACGTGCACGCCCGCACGCTAGGTCACGCCGAACTGGCTCCCGATTCGACCGCCCTGGCGGTCGAATCGGGAGCCAGAACCGGCGAGGTTCGCGGGCACTGGGGGGTCAGCGGTCGTAGATGGTGCGGAGGACGGCCATGGCGTCGGCGACGACGTCCTCGTCGGTCCGGACCTCCATCTGCTCGGCGTAGGCGGCGGCGTTGAAGCCCAACAGGACGGGCTCACCGGTGACCTTGGCCACGTTGAGCCACTCGGCCCAACGGCCGTCGGCGTCCGGAGAGGCCCAGCCGATGGCGTCGGCCTCCGCATCCCAGAAGACCTCCGGGAAGCGCAGGTACACCTTGTCCAGCAGGCCCATGCCGAGGCGCTCGATGGCGGTCGCCTTGTCGTCGGGCAGCGGCGGCTCGAAGGCGACGGTGCCCGCCTTGAGGACGCCGAGGGGGAGGGTGACCACGACGTGGTCGGCCTCGAACGAGGTGTCGTCGGAGTCGACCACGACGCCATCGTCGCCGGACGCGATCCGCTGCACCGCCGTCCCGGTGCGGACGTCGAGCCCGTCGGCCAGTCCGTCGACCAGGCCGACGTACCCGCCGAGCAGAAGCTCGTCGTCGCCGGGGTAGCCCTCGCCCTCGTCCCACCACCAGGTCGACAGCCGCTCGAGCGAGCCGGCGTACTCGTGCTCGATGCTGGTGTTGAGGTAATGGCGGGTGACGACCTCGACATCGTCATCGAGGTCGAGATCGGCCAGCGCCTCCTCCAGGACGTCACGCAGCGGGGCGTCTTCCTCGCGCTGCTCGGACTGCTCGGCGGCGTAGGCGAGCACCGCGTCGAGGGCCTCGTCGGCGGCGGCGTAGAGCGCGTCGGTGAGCTCGGCGCCGTCGGGGGCGTGCTCGATCTCGTTGTCCCAGTCGGTGGCCGGGCCCCGGGCCACGCCGAGCTCGTCGGCCAGCGCCGACAACGGGTTGCCGTCGACGCCGTGGATCCACGACGCCCCCAGGTCGAGGGGGAGGCCCAACGAGTCGTCGGTGAAGGTGCGCCCGCCCCGCCGGTCGCGTCCCTCGACCACGGTCACATGGTACCCGAGGTCGTGCAGTGCCCGGGCGGCCCCGAGGCCGGCCATGCCGGCGCCGACCACCACGACGCGAGCGCCCTCGGCCGCGACCTCGTCCACCGCGGCGGCCGCGGCGCGGCCCGACTCGAGGGCGCCGTGGGCGGTGGCCGGGTTGGCCACCGAGGTGGCCTCGCCGGCGAAGAACAGGCGGTCGCCGACAGGGGCGGCGAGGGCGCGGCGGTCGTCGGGAGAGCTGCCGACGGCGAGGAACGAGTAGGACCCGCCGGCGAAGGGGTCGGCCCGCCACCGGGTGACCACCCAGTCCTCGGGCTCGGGTAGGTCCGAGCCCTCGCCGGCGGCGTCACCGCCTTCGTCGCCACTGGTTTGGGGCTCGTCGCCGCCGTCCGAGGCGCACCCCGGGACGGCGGCGTACAACACCAGCAGCGCCGATCCCTTGAGGACGGTGCGGCGACTGATGGGCATGGTGCGGGCGAGAGGACTCGAACCTCCAAGGGCCGAAGCCCACCGGGACCTAAACCCGGCGCGTCTTCCAATTCCGCCACGCCCGCGGACGACTCGCACGGTACCGGTATCCTCGACCGCCATGCAGCCCTCACCGCTCGTCGGCCAGATGGCCGGCTTCGATCCGTCCAGCGAGATCTTCACCCGGCTCCTCAAGGAGCGCATCGTCTTCCTCGGCACCGAGGTCAACGACACGATCGCCAACACGCTGACGGCCCAGCTCCTCTACCTCGAGGGCCAGGACCCCGACAAGGACGTCTGGCTCTACATCAACTCGCCCGGCGGGTCGGTGACGGCGGGCATGGCCATCTACGACACCATGCAGTTCATCTCGCCCGATGTGGGCACCATCTGCATGGGCCTGGGTGCCTCCATGGGGCAGTTCCTGCTCTGCGCCGGCGCCCCGGGCAAGCGCTACGCCCTGCCCCACGCCCGCGTGATGATGCACCAGCCCTCGGGCGGCATCCAGGGCCAGGCCGCCGACATCGCCATCCAGGCCGAACAGATGGTGTACACGAAGAAGCTGCTGGCCGAGCGCATCGCCTTCCACACCGGCCAGACGGTCGAGCAGATCACCGCGGACTCCGAGCGCGACCGCTGGTTCACGGCGGCCGAGGCGGCCGACTACGGCATCATCGACCACGTCATCGGCCACCGGGGCGACATGGCGGCGGCGAACGCCGCTGCTGCCGGGGCCGACAAGTAGGGACCGCACCGCCGCGATCATCACACCCGGTTCGAGCTGTCGGGCCGGCCGGGATCAGGCGGAGGTGTCGGTCGTGGTCGCTCCCGCCGTCGCCGTCGTGGCCGCCGATGGCGCCGGCACCACGCCGGTGACGGTGGTCGCGGGCACGGACGTCGGTGCTTCGAGCACGATGCCGCACTCCGCCTCGGCGTACGCGTCGATCCGGGCCTGCGCATCGTCGGTGGGTTCGGCGTCGGCCAGACGGGCGAGGGCGTCCTCGTCGCCCCGGGAGGCGGCGATCACGTCGTCGACGTAGGCGAAACGGGCCTGGACGTCGGCGCTGATCTCCTCGGGCGCGCTGGCCTCGATGTCGTCGAGGAGCTGGGCGATGCGTTCCACCGCGGCATCGTCGGCGACGTTCAGGTCGAAGGCCTGGGTCCCGCTGTTGAACTCCGTCAGCTTGGCGCAGAAGGTGGCCTTGTCGGGCTGGGTGCCGTCGCCGTCCGACGAGCACGCCGGAGCGAGCGACACGATCCCGATAAGGCCCGCCAGGGCCAGCGTCACCACCCTGGGCTGCGGGACGGCCGACCTCATCCGCGCGCCGCCTCGGCGCGGTCGCGCAGATCGGCCACCGCGTGGCCGAGGCCTTCGGGGTCCCGGTAGAGGGCGCTGCCGGCGACCAGGACGTTGGCGCCGGCACCGGCCGCGCCCGCGACCGTCGACGGGCCGATGCCGCCGTCCACCTCCACATCGACATCGAAGCCGGACTCGAGGATGAGCCGGCGGGTCTCGGCGATCTTGGGCTCCATGGTGGTGAGGTACGACTGGCCCCCGAAACCCGGGTTGACGGTCATGACCAGCACCAGATCGACGAGGTCGAGCACGTGCGCGAACGCCGACGTGGGCGTCGCCGGGTTGACCGCAACCGCCGCCCTGGCCCCGAGCTCGGCGATGTTGCCCAGGGTGCGGTGCAGGTGGGGGCATGCCTCGGTGTGGACGATGAGCCGCTCGCAGCCGGCGTCGACGTACCGGGCGGCGAGCTCGTCAGGCTGCTCGACCATCAAGTGCGCCTCGAAGGGGACGGCCACGTGGGGCCGGAGCGAAGCGATGACGTCCGGGCCGAAGGTGAGGTTCGGCACGAAACGGCCGTCCATCACGTCGAACTGGATGCGGTCGACGCCGGCCTCCTCCAGGGCAACGCACTCCTCACCCAACCGGGCGAAGTCGGCTGGGAGCACCGACGGGGCGATGAGGATGGGTCGGTCGTCGGCCATGAGCCGAGGTTAGATGAGCGCTCGCTCGGCATCGACCTTGGTAGCTTCGTCACGTGCTCCGACCGCCGAGCGCCCTGCCCACCGTCGCGGCATTGCTCATCCTGGCCGCGGCGACCTCGGTGAGCGTGGGGGACCCGACGCGCGTCGACGCCGCAACCGTACAGACGGGCGCCGGTCCCGACGTCCCCGGCACCATGGCGCCGCCCACACCGCTCGTCGGTGACTTCGACGGCGATGGGAGCGAGGATCAGCTCTGGTACGGCCCGGGCGCCTCGCCCGACCACGCCTGGTACGGCGGGCACGACCGTGCCTTCAGCGGTCGCTCGGTCGACGTGGCCGAGGACTACGAGCCGTTGGTGGGCGACTTCAACGGCGACGGTCGGGACGACGTGTTCTGGTACGGGCCGGGCGCCGCCGTCGACCACCTCTGGCAGGGGACGTCCACCCGGGGGTTCGTGGGTCGGTCGGTGAGGGTGGGGGGCACCTATCAGCCGCTCGTGGGCGACTTCAACGGCGACCGTCGCGACGACGTCTTCTGGTACGCCCCCTCTGGGCCCGACCGCGTCTGGTTCGGCACCAACGGTGGGTTCGCCGCCGTTCCGGTGGCAGTGACCGGGTCGTTCACCCCGGTGCTCGGCGACTTCGATGGCAACGGCACCTCCGACGTGCTCTGGTACGCGCCGGGCGGCGAACGTGACTACTTGTGGCGGGGCACGTGGTCCCGTTCTTTCGTGGGCGTGTCGCTGGCGGTGGACGGCACGTACACCCCCGTGGTGGGTGACTACGACGGGGACGGCCCCGACGACGTCTTCTGGCGAGCGGCGAGCGGCGGCGTCCTCTGGAAGGGACAGCGCGGGGGCGGGTTCGAGGGGGCATCCGCGAGGGGAGTCGGTACCGCCAGCCCGGTCGCGGCCGACTTCGACGGCGATGGGTCCGATGACCTGGTGTGGGACAACGCGGGCGTCGGTGCCGACCGTGTCTGGTACGGCACCTCCAGCGGGTTCGCGGCCCGCTCGATTCGGGTCGGGGGCAGCTACACGGCCACACCGGGGGACTACGACGGCGACGGGCGCGACGACCTCTTCTGGTTCGCCGCCGGCACCAGCCCCGACGCCCTCTGGTTCGCGGCGCCAGGCCGGGCCTTCGGCTCCCGTCCCACCACCCTCGATCCGCGGTCAGACGCCGATGCGCCCTTCCGCCAGGATGCCTGGGCCACCCAGTACCAGCCCTACGGCTACGTGGCGCATGCCCTCGGACCCACACCACCCGATCGGTACGGGCGCACGTTCGGCTACTCCAACTCGCTCGAGTCCTTCGAGCACAACTACCTGAAGGGCTTCCGTGTCTTCGAGTCCGACTGGGTGCGCCTCGCCGATGGCACGGTCCTCGCCGCGCACAACGGCACCGAGCGCCGCTACGGGCTGCCGCCAGGAGTGACCTTCTCGAACAGCACCCGAAGCCAGCTCGACGGCTTCTACACGGTGGGCGGGAACGCCGACCACCAGGCCAATCGCTTCACCCCGCTGTTCGCCCAGGACCTCGTCGATCTCCTCATCGCCCACCCGGACGCCTACGTGATCCTCGACACGAAGACCAGCCACAGCGAGATCGTGGCCGAGTTCGTGCGCCTCACTGCGGGTCACCCGGGGGTCATGGACCGGCTGGTGCCTCACGTCGCCGGGCAGGCCGAGCTGGACCGGCTCCGTGCCATCTACCCCGTCCGCAACTACATCCTGGCGCTCTACCGCACCCAGGCCTTCAACCAATTCGACGACCCCGCCGTGGTCCGCTTCGTGCAGGACAACCGGGTCCCTGCGGTGATGATGTGGTGGGGCACCCGCGACCCCGCCTTGAGCCTCTCGGCCAACATGGGCCAGCAGCGCCGTTACACGCCCGCCCTCGTGGCCGCGCTCCAGGCCGCGGGCGCCGTGTCCTACGTGCACTCACTCGGGGACGCAGCTGTCGTTCAGTACTTCGCGGCCAGGGGCATCGGGGTCTACTCCAACGGGCCGTTCCCGCCGTTCGGCATCGAGCCGGCGCCCATCGAACCCCACATCGAGGGCAGCCCGCTCGTGTGATGCCGGGCCGGCAGCAGGTCTGCTGTGGGTGGTGCGCCCCCTGGGATTCGAACCCAGAACCTGCGGATTAAGAGTCCGTTGCTCTGCCGTTGAGCTAGAGGCGCCGATGCGAGCCGCCAGCATAGGCGGGCGGGGACCCGATGCCGCCAGAGATGGGCAAGGACGAGCCCCGACCGGTTCAGGTGCCCGTGTCGCTGGGCGGGGGCGGGGAGGGCGGATCGACAGCCGCAGGTTCAGAGGTCGTGACCTCCACCACCGCGTCGGCCCCGGTGAGCTCGTGCTCGGTGCTCGGACCACTGCCGGCGGGGTCGTCTCCGTCGATGGGGGCGTCATCCCATTGGCTGCCGTCGGACGCCGTGCCGGCACCGTCGCCCCGGGCGAGGGCCTGCATCAGCATGGCCCCGACACCGCCGAGGATCCCCGAGTCCGAGCCCACCTGGATGTCGGGCACGATCTTCACGTGGCCGGCAGCCACCTCGCGCAGCGCCGCCACGAGCGCGGTCTGCTCGGCGCCGATGGCCCGCCGCTGGGCCTCGAAGCCCTTGGCACGGGCAAGTCCGAGTGCCTGCTCGGCGATGGCGCTCGCCTCACCGAGAGCCCGGGTGCGGGTGGCCTCGGCGTTGCCGGTGGTGGTGATGACCGCCGCCTCGCCCTCGGCCCGAGCGCTCGCGGCCTGGGCGCGCGAGCGCTCGATGTCCACCGACACGTTGGCCTGAGCCAGTTGCGCCTGCATGTCGGCGACACCGCGCTGCTGCTCGAGGCTGACGCGCGCTTCCTGCGCCGACCGCTGCTGAGCGAAGGTGGCCCGCTCCTGGGAGGCGATCTCCCTGCTGGTCAGCACTTCGACCAGATCCGGCGGGAACACCACGTCTTGGATGTAGACGCCCCGGGTCTCGACCTCGTAGCGCGACAGGTAGGACTGGATGTACTGCTCCGCGGCGGCCTGCACCTCGTCGCGCTTCTCGATGAATTCGGTCGCACCGAGGGTCTGGAGCTTGTTGCGGAAGTAGTTGCCCACCGCCGACTGCAGCACCTCGTTGACCAGGTTGGCCATGGTGCCGACCATCGAGATGACCTTCGGCGCCCGGGTGTCGGGCACGTGGATCTGCACCTGGAGGTCGATGCTGAACGCGAACGCCTCCTTGCTCTTGGCATCGATGGGAGCCAGGCGGGCGTCGAGGCTGTGGGCCTCGCTGGTCACGTGGGACCAGTTGAGGGTGAGGATCGAGGTGGGGACGATCTCCGCCTCGTAGATGCGCGGGTTGAGGGTGTACTTGCCCGTTCGTAGCGGCTCGGACCAGATGCCCTGGTGGCCCGGCTTCACGATGGAGCCGAACTTGAACTCCTCGCCGGAGGTGTCCTCGGTGGGCAGGCCGACGTAGGACTTGATCACCGCGACCTCGCCCTGGCGCACCACCAGCATCTCGCGCAGTTCCACCCGGACGAGGAAGGGGTTGAGGAGGTACGACCCGTAGAGGATCGGGTCGTGCTGCAGGCCGATGCAGCCGCCATTGGCGAGGAAGGCCTGGTAGTCCTGGTAGTTGTCGTGCAGGTCGTTCTTCGAGCGCAGGACGGCCTGGATCACCTGGATGGGCGATCCGCCGTCGGTTGCCGCCTCCATGGCCGTGACGTCGGCGAACCCGCCGATGCGGCTGGCGATGTCACCCGACGGTGGGCCCTCGAGCGTGGTGACCACCCCGACGATGTCCCGGTCGCCCTGCGGGGTGATGTGCACCACGCGGAGCACCGCCGGGTCGACCTGGCGAATGGCGGCGAGGGTGGCGTCGGAGACGACCTCGCCGAAGGTGGCATCGCTGGTCAGGACCACGAAGCCGACGGGATGAATGGGTGCGGTGGTGCCCGGCGGGAGCACCGGCCGCTGCACGCCGCGCTGGCCGCCGTAGGAGAGGAAGGTGCGGACGTCGGCGAAGTTGCCGAACTCAGGCCGGTACGCCGCCGACTTCGCGCCGGTGGGGAGGGCGGCGCCGACCTGGCCGATGACGAGGCCGATCTGGTTGGGGGGCACCTGCACCCAGGGGAAGCGGCGCACCTTGTGGATGGGCCACAGCTTGAAGCGCAGCCCGGGCATCAAGAGGTCGGCCTGGTAGCCGGCCTCTCCGTTGAGGGCGATCAGCGCACCGCCCTCCAACTTCTTGCCGACGCGCTTGGTCACCAGCCCCACCTCGGCGGGGCCGATGGAGGTGAAGCTGCCGAGCAGGACCAGCAGAAGGAACAGGACGACCCCGCCGATGATGACCAGAAGGACCAAGGTCATGTGCACGCCTCTCATGTCGCAGGGCCCGGATGGCCCGTGTCACGACGCCGTGTCGACTCATCCGGCGAAGACGTCGTCCTCGGCCAACATAGCGAAGCCGAGGTGCAGGCGGCCCCGCATCGCGCCCGCATCCGTCCGAACGTCGACCCTCGACCCCGGAACGAGCACCGGTTCGACGTCGTCGGCATCCGAGTCGCCCAGCAGCCACCCCACCCCGACCAGTTGATGCGAGTCGAGCCGCTCGGAGCGCCAGACCCGCTCGTCGTAGCCGCTGGTCACGAAGTAACCGCGATCCGGGTTGAAGACGTCCTCGATGACCCGGAAGGTGGGTGCCTCGTCCGCTCGGAGCACGAGACGTCGGGCGGCGGTGGTCGACCGGGACCCCCGCAGGATCGCGGCTCTCACGTCCTGCTCGCGGAACAGGCCGAGGGTGAGCGTCTCGCCCGTGGGCACGAGGCGGGTGTCGATCTCACCCGCGGAGCGGAACTGCCGGGTCAACGCCCGGCGCTGCTCGTCGCGGCCCAGGCGCGCGAGGCGGGCGTCGCGCTCGGCTTGCAGGTGGGCGCGGATCTCCTCGTCGCCGAAGGCCCGCTCGAGGACGGCCCACTGCGCCTCGGCCGACAGCGCGTCGAACACGGCGCGAGCGACCTTCTGGCGCTCCTCTCGGGGGAACCGCGCGATGGCTTCGACGATCGACTCGGCGTCGGCGGCGTCGTCGGCGGCGATGCGTTCCACCTCCCGCCGGATCTCTCGGGCAAGGCCGAGGTAGGGGTCGAGGTCCTCGAGGTCGCCGAGAGGCGACCGGGGGTCCTCCGGGCCCATGAGATCACGAGGTGAAGGTCCCGGAGGCACCGCCTCATGATGCCAGCCGCCCGTGCCCTCCATCAGCGGGCGCGGTGGGAGACGAGGTCAGCAGCCCGTCCCGGTCACCAGGACGATGGCCGCGCACATGGTCTGTTCGAGTGCCGATCCCGCGTCCTGCCACTCGGGTCGGAGGGCAGGACCCGGTGATGGTTGGGGTGGATCGTGCCCCAGGACGTCCGCCCAGTCGATCACCACCTCGTCGGGTGTGACGGGCTGGGGGTGGTCGTCCACCAGCAGCGAGCTCCCTCTGCCCTCGCCGTACTCCTGCATCTGGGCGGCGGTGAGCGACCACGACGACTGTCCCGTGACGCCGCGGTGCCACTGGTTGCCGGGCACGATGACGAAATCCGTGTTGGACGGGTCCTCGCTGGCCGAGCCCAAGGCCCCGACGACCTCGGCCGCTCCATCGCTCGCCTCGGCCCACGTCCGCGCCGAGATCACCGTTCCGATGAGGCAGGTGACGACCAGGCCGGCGGCCCCCGCTCGGGCGAGGCGGCGCCGCCGTTCGTGGAGGGTGAGGCCGATCCCCACCAACAAGAAGGCCGAACCGATCGAGGAGACAGTGAACAGCCGGTCCACCGATCCCGTCTCGGCCCCGTCAGGCGCGGCCCCCGTCGCGTTGATCGTGGCCAGGCCCATGGCCATGACCACGAGGCCCGTCACGGCGGTGGCCGGTCCGCCGTCCCATCGGCGGTCGCCCCTCACCCACAGACCTGCGCACACGAGGGCGGCGATGAGCACGACCGCGCCGAGGGCCAGGCGCAGCTGCAGAGGCGAGCCCACACCGCCGAGCAGCCCACCGCCGAAGTGTCCGGACCACAAGAAGATGGGGTTCCGAACGTGGAGCTCGAGCGGGTAGTGCGGGTGGGCCCGCAACCACAGGGCCGCCGCAGCCAAGAGGCCGACGATCGGGGCCCGCTGCCGCCACGTCAGTCGTCCGGCGCTGGGCAGGAAGACGGCGGCGAGCATGCTGACGGGCACCGTGAGCTCATAGCTGAACGCAGCGGCGACGAAACACGCCGCCGCACCGATCCAGCCCCGACCCCGCAGGAGGAACAGCAGCCCGCCCAACATCAGGATGAGGCCGGCGCGGGCCTGGACCGTCGAGGCCCACACGGTGAGCGACGAGTGGTTGGGCACGAGCACCCAGACGGCAGTGACCCACAAGGCCACCCGCGACGTGAAGATCCGGTCGATCACCAGGTAGAGCAGCGCAGCCGCGGCGACGTTGAGCGCGGTCCCGATGAGCAGCAGGACCAGTGGGTGGTCACCGGCGAGTCCGAAGACGAGGTTGTAGACGGTCCATGCCACCGGGAGCGCCCGAGCCGACAGCGCGAGGCCGGTCGTCGTGCCGAACAGCCCGAATCGGTCGAGGTTGGCACGGATGAGCCAGTCGTCGTTGACGAAGCCGACGCCGAAGGCGGCGTACAGGGCGGCGCGGGCGATCACGAGTATTGCGAGGGAGGCCAGAGCGGCGACCGACACCGGCAAGCCGGCGCGTTCTCCGATGCGCCGGCCGAGGGCGGCCCAGGCCCCGACCGGCGCCTCGGACGACACCGTGGCACCGGTACCGGCACCGGCATCGTCGTCGGTTGCCCGTGCGGCAACGCGTCGGCCAGGGTCCAAGGTCGCGATCACCAGCCCGATCGTCAGCACGACCCCCGCCAGCAACAGAGCGAGCGGCACGGCGGCGCTTCCCGGCGCGAGCCCAGGCTCCTGGGTGATGACTGCGGTGTCGCCGGCCAGGATCCGGGACAGGGCCCCCTGTTGGCTGCGCAAGCGGGTCTGCAGCGCGGTGATCTGGGCGGCGACCTCGTCGGGCGTGCCCGGGGGCACGGGGCCGGTCTCCGGCGGAACCACGCCGAGCCGGGTGAGCTCGTCGGCCGTCCCCTGGGTCGCCGCCTGGACCGCCACGCCGCCCTGGCGGTCGGCGACGTAGGTGGCGGCGAGGCGCTGTGCCGCCTCGAGGGCGTCGGCCGGGGAGTCAGCCGTCGTCGTCATGCGCAGGGTGTCGTCCTCCCCGGCGGTCACCCGGTACGTCAACGGGAAGGCGAGCTGGTCCTGGACCAGGGAGCGGAACCCGGGCGCGCTGACCCGCTGGATCTCCGACGCAAAGGCCTCCTCCTTCCCCGGCGGGGTCTGGTCCGTCACGAGCAGCGCATCGAGCGATATGGGGTCGAGGTGGACGACCGCGGTCGACGTGAAGGTGCCGGTGGAGAGCAGGACGACACCCGAGACCAGCAGAGCGAGAGCCACGATCCAACCAACGAGGTGCAGCGGTCGCCTCGAGCCTTGCCAGCCGCCCGCCGCAGCCGCCGACGTCCGGTCGGGGTCGGCGACGGGGGTGCGTGACGGCGCGTCGGTTGGGTCGCTCGCCACGGGCGGCACGATAGCGGCGGGCCCCTGCGCGGTGAGTCCGGTCGTCAGTAGCGCTCGACGTCGATGCCGCGGCCGAGGGCCGCGTCGACCCCGACCCGCGCGTACAGCAGGACCTCTCTCCACCGGTCCAACCAGTTCACCAGTGCCCGCCGGGTGAATGCCTTGCGCAACGGCAGGTAGTCGTACTCGTAGAGGTTGAAGACGAGGTTCAGGACCTCGATCGTCCGCCGCTGGTCCTTCGTGACGCGGTAGCGCACGCGCTTCGAGATGGAGAGGTGCGAGAAGAGGTTCCGCTCGACGCAGTTGTCGAACACATGTGCCGACACGTGTATCTGTGCTGGGTGGGCGACGTCGTCCACCTCGCGCACGGGCTCGACGTGGCCGGTGGACAGGTCCACCGCAAAGGCGTCGCGCCGGTCACCTGCCGCGAGCACGTACACGACGGGCCGCTTGCGGAAGAAGCGGCGGAGTGGCGACGGGAGCGCTCGCGAGAGATCGGCGAAGTACGCCGCCACGCTGGCCATCTCGATCGTCGCGGCGTCCTCCTCCGCGTAGGTCGCGTCCAAGCGGTCGCGCACCGCGTCCCGGTAGCGCTCGAGGTGCTCGCCGCGGTTGGTGAACCAGTCGTTCGGCGCGATGTGGAAACCAGTCCCGCTCGACCACGTGTCGCCCGACACCATGATGTGGGCTTCGGGGCGGGTGATGCTTCGGCTCGCCATCTCGTCGAGCACCATCTGCGGCGTCTTGATCGTGTCGTTGTACGCCCACACCTCTCGGTGCATGAAGCAGTGGTTGGACGCGAACGGGATGGCGTGGGCCGCCCTCGTGCGCACCACGAAGTCCACGAACGACCGCACGTAGCGGGCTTCGTCGTCCACCGGCTCCTCGGGATCGTCCATGATCTCGTAGCAGAGCCGGCCGTTGGCCGAGCTGTGGCTTCGGAACACGAAGTCGATGTCGGGGTGGCGGTCGAGCACCTGCTGCAGCGGCCAGCCCATGAGCTTGGCGTCCGTGACGTTGAACAGGGTCACCCCCTCGGACTCGACCACCAGCGCGCTGTCGAGGAACGGCCCGAACTGGTAGGAGGTCACCGCGAATCCGTCGGCCAGCTCCGTTCGCCGGCCGTGCCGCAGCTCTCGGACGTCGGTGAAGCCGAGCCAGTGGAGGTCACGGCGCATGCGGTCGTGGTGGCCCCGGGGGACCAGTACCGGGGTGTCCCTGGGAAAGCGACGGAGCGTGACCCCGTGGAAGTGGTCCCAGTGGAGGTGGCTGAGGGAGAGGACATCGGGCCGGAGGTGATCGACGAGCTCGGGCGCAACCGGCGGGTAGTTCCACCAAGAGCGCCAATAGCTCGACCCGACGAGCCACGGGTCGCACACCAGCGTGGTGCCGGCCCCGGTCACCGCGAGACCCGCGTGCGAGAGCACGGTGAACTCCATCCAGAGCGAGGCTAGCAATGCCGCACGAGCGTCCTGTCCACCCGGGGCCGATCGGCGCATCGGCGGGAACCCGATGGGCCACCCCGCTTCAGCGGGAGCCGGCGATGACCGTGTCGGCGAACCGGCGCAGGGCGTCCAACTTGGGCTGAAGTGGGGTGTCGGGCATCGTGTACGGGTCGCGGAACCCCACGATCACGTCGGTGACGCCGAGGTCCTCCAACCGCTTCACCCCTTCGACCGAGTACCCGTCGAAGGAGATGACGTGGACCTCGAACGGCTCGGCCTCGCGGCCGTACTCGGCGCGGAGCTCCGCCAGGCGACCGAGGTGCGCGTCGAGGTCGGAACCGTCCCCCGTGCCGGCGTGCATCCAGCCATCACCGATGCGCGCCGCCCGCCGCAGGGCGGCGTCGCTCTGGCCGCCGACGAGGAGCGGGATGGGCTGGTCCGGGACCGGGGACATCTTCACCGCCGGCAGGTCGTAGTAGGTGCCGTGGTGCTCGAAGAACTCCCCTGTCCACAACCCCCGCATGATGTCGATCATCTCGTCCATGCGCTTCCCGCGCCCGCGCCAGTCGGTGCCGGTGGCGACGAAGTCTTCGGGCCAGGGGCTGAGGCCGACACCGAAGCCGAAGCGGTCGTTCGACAGGACGGCCAGCGACGCCGCCTGCTTGGCCACCAGGACGGGTTGGCGGATGGCAAGCTTGACCACGAAGGTGTGGAACCGCAGCCGTGTGGTGACCGCCGCCAACGCGGGGATCAGCACGAACGGCTCGATGAACGGCTTCCCGTCGAGGAACTCGCGATTGCCGTCGGCGGTGTACGGGTACGTCGAGTCCGACTCACGCGGGTAGCAGATCGAGTCGGGAACGACCATGGCGTCCCAACCCGCGTCCTCGGCAGCGCAGGCGAGGGGCGAGTAGTGCGATACGTCGCACATCGCCTCGGCGTAGGAGAAGCGCACGCGGGTTGTCTAGCCGAACGGCTCCGTCGTCGCGTCGCCTGCGCTCGTTGGCGCCCCCGGCAGGATTCGAACCTGCGACCAGATCATTAGAAGTGACCCGCTCTGTCCGCTGAGCTACGGGGGCGGAGAGCGACCATCCCGCATCGCCGGCCGGGTGCCAACGATACTGGGACCGGTCGGCGCCGATGCTGGCGACGGCAACCGGCGAACGGACGGGTAGGAGAGGGACTGGTTGTGCGCACCACGCGGCTGTTGACGATCCTCACCCTCACGCTCGTGTGCGGCGTCCTGGGTGACCCCGTGGCGGCCCAGGAGGCGGCCGGGGCCGACGTCCCCGCCGAAGGGCCGGCAGAGGTCGCGCCCGATCCCGAGGTCGTCGTCCCGGCCCCCGTTCCCACCGATTCGCTACCGGTGACCGGCGACTTCAACGGTGTCGGTCGCGACACCATCTTCTGGTACAGCCCGGGCACGGTGGATCGGCGTTGGCAGGGCAAGGCCGACCGCACGTTCGCCGAGATGGAGCCGTCCATCGCCGTGGGCGACTACAAGCCGTTCACCGGTGACTTCGACGGCGACCACCGCTCCGACATCTTCTTCTGGGCTCCGGGGCCGACGCGCGACCTCCTCTGGTATGGGCGCGCCGACAACACCTACGACCAGGCGGCGGTGGCCGACGCGGGCAGCTACGTCGCCGCGCTTCCCGGCGACTTCAACGGCGACGGCCGCACCGACATCGTGTGGTACAAGCCGGGACGGACGACCATGTGGCGAGCAAACGCCGACCGCTCGTTCACGGTCACTCCTCTGGGCGTCACCAACACCTACTCGCCGTTCGTCGGTGACTTCAACGGCGACCTCCGGGCCGACATCTTCTGGTACGAGGGCGGCTCCGCCGAGGACCACATCTGGTACGGCCAGGCCAACTACCGCTTCACCGGCGTGCGCCTGGCGGTCGACGGCCACTACCACCCGCTGGCGGGCGACTACGACGGCAACGGGCGCACCGACGTGCTCTGGTACCAGGCCGGGAACGCCCCGGACTACCTCTGGTGGTCGACCACGGCCTTCACGAGCCAGAGCATCACCGTGAACGGCACCTACAAGCCCTTCGTCGGTGAGTTCGACGGTGATCGCCGTGACGACATCTTCTGGTGGGGACCAGGTGACGCGCCCGACCGCACCTGGTTCGGGCAGGTCAATCGGACCTTCAGGCTGGGTCCGGACATCAGCGCCTGACCCAGGCCCGATAGCTCGTGGGTAGCATCTCCCGGTGGCCACGACCGCCCCCACCGTCGACCGGCGGGTCCCGATCGGCGCCGTGAGGGGTGATCACCCGGCCACCGCGTTCCCCGCCGACGCCTGGACGCGGATGCGCACGGGTGACCTCCGTCCCGCGGGTGATGCGCTGCTGGTCCTGACGTTCCTGTTGACACCGGTGCAACTCGAACGCATCGGGCCGCACATCACGCTCGCCGACGTCACCCTCGTCCTGGCCGGTCTGCTGCTCGTGGTCTCGGCCCACCGGTGGCGACCCGTCGACGCGATCGTCAGCTCCAGGCTCGCCCTCGCCTTTGCGCTCATGAGCGTAGGCGGTGCCATCGGGCTGATCTTCGCCGGCGCCAGCGCGACGAGCCCGATCGTCCCGACGGGAGCCTCCGAAGCCCTGTCCGAGTTCGCCCGCGAGGCGTACTCACCGGTATCGGCGAGCAGCGCCGAGCTCTTGGCCCGCCTGGCCGGCGTCGCCGGGTTGTGCTTCCTCGTACTGCTGGGCGGGGACCCCACCCCACGCCTGCTGCGCCGTTGCCTGACGGCCTACGTGTTCACCGCCTCGGTATCGGCGGCGATCGGCACGTTCGCGGCTGCGGCGTCCGTGCACCTGTCGGACTTCGAGAGCGGGGTGGGGCGCGCCACGGGTCTCGCCGGCAACGCCAACGTCTTCGGCGTCGTCACGGCGATCGGGGCGGTGTTCGCCGCCGTGTTGGCCACACTGGCCGCTGATCGCCGGGTGAGGGTGCTCTACGTCGCCGCGGCGGCCCTGCAGGTCCTGGGCATCGCGTACTCGGGGTCGCGGGGGGCCATGGTCGGCGTCACCGTGGCGCTGGTCGTCGTGGCCGTGCGCCTCGTCCGAACCGGCAGCGGCCGGGCGGTCGCGGTGGCGGCGGTCATCGGCGTCCTCTTCCTCGGGACCACGGTCAGTGGGCTCGTGCGGGTCCCCACGATCGACCGCATGCTGCTGCGAACCGACACGACGGCCAGCTCGCTGAGCGTCGAGTCCACCGATGTCCGCATCGAACTGTTCAGCCGGGCCCTCGACGACCGGGGATTGGAGAGCCTCGCGGTGGGGTCGGGGTTGCGCGAGCAGCCCGCGACCTCGGTGCACAACGGTCACTTCGAGGTCTGGCTGGGCCTCGGCGCGCTCGGGATCGCGGGCTGGCTGTTGGTGTGCCTCCTGACCTGCGCCCCGGCGGTGCGCTTCGCCTGGCGACGGGATGCACTCGACGAGCGCGAGGGCGTTCGCTTCGCGTTCAGTGCCGGGTTCATCGCATTCGTCTTCACCGCGCTCACCGTCAACAACATCTGGAACCGCTACCTGTGGCTCATCGTCGCCGCGGTGGCCTACCTCGGAGTCGCTCGACCGCCCGGCGCGTCCTGGCCGGCTGATCCCGAGCGTCGGCGGAGGCGTGTCCTCCAACTCATGACCCTGTCGTTCCTGTTGATGCCACTCGTCAGCGTGAGAGTGACCAAGACGGTCGCGGGTGCCGACGTGCCGTTGGCCCTCGCCGCCGCGCTGGTGGTGGTGTGGGGGCCCTTCGGGCGACGGCCCGACAGACTGATCCCGCGCCTGCTCGCCGTCGGGGCGGGTCTGCTGACCATCGGAGCGGTCGTCAGTCTGGCCTTCAGCGGTACGCCCTTGGACAGTGGCGTGTTGCACGGCAGGCTGCTGGTGACGATGGTCATGTGCTGGGTGACCATCGCCTGGTGGGATCCCGATTGGCGTGAGGTGCGCCGGTTGCTGAACGCGTTCATCGTCGGGGCGGCGCTGTCTGGCGGCCTGGGTGCGTTCTCGGCGATCACTCGACTGTCGTTCGCCGAGCCGTGGCGCGACGTGGCCAACCAGACCGACCGCGCCACCGGTCTCGCAGGCAACGCCAACCACCTCGGCGTCTACACCACGCTGGCCCTCGTCCTGGCCTGTGTTCTCGCCGCTCACGGTCGCCGATGGTGGCCGTACGCACTCGCGAGCGTGCCGCTGGTCGCAGGGCTGCTCTGGTGCGGCTCGCGCAGTGGCATCGTCGCCGTCGTGGTCGCGCTGATGTTCCTCGCCGTGCATGTCGTTCGCATGGGCAAGGGACGCTGGGTGGCTGCCATCGGCGCGGCGGCGCTCCTGGTGTTCGTACTCGGTGTGGCCAGCCTCGTACGCGTTCCAGTGATCGATCGCGTGCTCCTTCGCACCGACACGGCCGAGAGCCGGTACTCCCAGGCATCGACCGATGCCCGGTTCAACCTCGCCCATGAGCGACTCGACGAAGTCGGCACCCACGGCCTGGTGGTGGGGGACGGGATGGTGAACCGGTCCAGCACCGGTCCTCACAGTGGCCACCTCGAGATCTGGGTCGGGCTCGGGCTGATCGGTCTGCTCGGTTGGGCGTTGGTGGCCCTCTCGACCATCCGCCCGGCGTTTCGGCTGAGCTGGTCCCGGCGGCGCCTGGCCGAGCGGGACCTCATCCTCTATGCCGTGGCGCTCGCCTTCGTGTCTCACCTCGTCCTGGCTGTGTTCCTCGAGCACATCTGGACCCGATACATCTGGCTGCTCGTCGCGCTCAGCGCGGTGCTGGCGTCGACGGAGGGCGCAGATGTCGGCGGTGACGACGGCCGTGGCCGAGACCGCGCCTCGACCGAGCCGCCGACGATCGTCTCCGACCCTGATCCGGTGGAGCGGGTGACGGGAATCGAACCCGCGTCATCAGGATGGAAACCTGAGGCTCTGCCATTGAGCTACACCCGCGACGAGCCCCGACCGTAGTCGGGGGGGACGGACCTGCCACCCGAGTGCCTCCAGCCGGGCGTAGCGGGCTGGTCCACGGTTCGGCCGACTCGCCTGACGTCGGGGAGGCGGGACTTGAACCCGCGACCCCCTGCTCCCAAAGCAGGTGCGCTACCTGGCTGCGCTACTCCCCGTCGAGGCCACCCTAGCGACGCCTCTCATCGCCGCATCCATCTCGTCGTACGCGTCCCGGCGTGTCGCCGGCAGAGGACACCCGACGAGATGCGATGAGCGCCGGGGCGTGACCGTTACACTCGGCCGCCTGTGAAGACGAGCGTTGAGACCCTCGAGGGCAACAAGGTCAGGCTTTCTGTCGAAGTCGACGAAGACGAGTTCGAAGCGGCCGTCGACTCGGCGTTCAAGCGCATCGCCAACGAGATCAAGATCCCCGGCTTCCGGCCCGGCAGGGCGCCCCGCAAGCTCCTCGAGGCCAGGCTGGGCACCGGGGTGGCCCGCGAAGAGGCGCTTCGAGAGGCCTTGCCCGGCTACTACGCCGACGCGGTGCGTGCACACGAAGTCGATGTCATCGCCGCCCCGGAGATCGACATCACCGACGGCGAGGAGTCGGGGCCCGTGGCCTTCGACGCGGTCGTCGAGGTCCGTCCGCAGATCACCCTCGCGGGCTACACCGACCTCGAGGTCGAGATCCCGTCGCCGGTTCCCTCCGAGGAGGAGATCGACGCCCAGATCGAGCGCCTGCGCGACCAGTTCGGTGAGCTCGAGACCGTTGACCGGCCCGCTCGTGAGGGCGACCACGTTCGGATCGACATCGCCGGCTCCGTCGGTGGTGAAGCCGTCGAGGGCCTGACCGCCGACGACTACCTGTACCCGGTCGGAAGCAGCGGCATCGTGCCCGAGATCGACGAACAGCTCACGGGGGCGAAGGTCGGTGACATCCTCGAGTTCGACGCCGCGCACCCCGACCCTGACGAGGACGGCGAGCTGCACTTCCGTGTCCTCGTCAAGGAGGTCAAGGAGAAGGTCCTGCCCGAGGTCAACGATGAGTGGGTGAACGAGGCCTCCGAGTTCGACACCGTCGTCGAACTGCGAGCCGACTACCTCGATCGCATGACGCGCGTGCGCTCCGCCCAGGCCGCCATGGCCGCCCAGGCCCGCACTGCCGAGGCGCTCGCCGGCCTCGTCGACCTCGAGCTGCCCGAGGCGCTGGTGACCGCCGAGATGCAAGAGCAGCTCCAGAACCTGGCCATGCGCCTCCAGGCCCAGGGCATGGACCTCGACCAGTACGCCGCCATCACCGGCCAGGAGCCGGAGTCCATGGTGGCGGAACTGCGGGAGGGAGCCATACAGGCGGTGAAGATCGATCTGGGCCTTCGGGCAATCGCCGATGCCGAAGGCTTCGAAGTCACCGACGAGGACCTCGACGAGGAGTACGAGCGCCTCGCCGAGCGCTTCAGCGAGCCCGTCGAGGACCTGCGCCACCAGTTCGAGCACCACGCCGGAACCGCCGGCCTGCGCGCTGATCTGCGCAAGCGGGCCGCGCTGGAGTGGCTGGTCGAGCAGGTAGCCCTCGTCGACGGTGAGGGCAACCCCGTCGATCGAGCCGCCCTCGAGCCTCCCGCCGACGATGAGCAGGACCCCGACGGCGAGGCCCCCTCGCTGGTCGCCGCCGCCCTCGACGAGGACGACGCCGACGCCGTAGACGCTGACACCGAGCCCACAGAACAGGACGCCCCCTGATGGAGCCCATCCACAACTACCTCGTCCCGACGGTCGTCGAACAGACCAACCGGGGGGAGCGAGCCTTCGATCTGTACTCACGGTTGCTCAAGGAGAACATCATCTTCCTGGGCACCCCGATCGACGACACCGTCGCCAACTTGATGTGCGCCCAGTTGCTGCACCTCGAGTCGGAGAACCCCGACAAGGACATCAACGTCTACATCAACAGCCCGGGGGGTGACATCACCGCCCTTCTGGCGATCTACGACACCATGTCCTACGTGAAGCCCGACATCGCCACGATCTGCTTCGGCCAGGCGGCCTCCGCCGCAGCCGTGCTGCTCGCCGCCGGCACCAAGGGCAAGCGCATGGCGCTACCGCACTCGCGCGTCCTGCTGCACCAGCCCTACGGGCAGGCCGGCGGCCAGGTCTCCGACATCGAGCTCGTGGCCCAGGAGATCCTGCGCATGCGCACCACGCTCGAGACCATCCTTGCGGCCTGCACTGGCCAATCGGTGGAGAAGATCAACGTCGACACCGACCGGGACTTCGTGTTGTCCGCACAAGAGGCCAAGGAGTACGGCATCATCGATGAGGTGATCTCCGCCCGGGAGCTGGTTGACACCAGTGGCCCGATCCAGGCGGTCGGCTCGTAGGGACGACTGAGCTCACCGGGGGAAGGGACTGACGTGGCCAAGTTCGGAGATGGTGGCGAGCTCCTCAAGTGCTCGTTCTGCGGCAAGTCGCAGAAGCAGGTCAAGAAGCTCATCGCGGGCCCGGGGGTCTACATCTGCGACGAGTGCATCGACCTGTGCAACGAGATCATCGAGGAGGAGCTCTCCGAGACCTCGGAGATGCACTTCGACGAGCTGCCCAAGCCGCGTGAGATCTACCAGTTCCTGAACGACTACATCATCGGCCAGGAGCAGGCGAAGAAGATCCTCTCGGTCGCCGTCTACAACCACTACAAGCGCGTCCAACTCGACGGCGTGGGCCGCAACGAGGACGACGTCGAGCTGGCCAAGTCCAACATCATGTTGATCGGGCCGACGGGCTGCGGGAAGACCCTCCTCGCCCAGACACTCGCGCGCATGTTGAACGTGCCGTTCGCCATCGCCGACGCCACCGCCCTCACCGAGGCGGGCTACGTCGGCGAGGACGTCGAGAACATCCTGCTCAAGCTCATCCAGGCGGCCGACTACGACGTCAAGAAGGCCGAGACCGGCATCATCTACATCGACGAGATCGACAAGATCGCCCGCAAGAGCGAGAACCCTTCGATCACCCGTGACGTCTCCGGCGAGGGCGTGCAGCAGGCGCTGCTCAAGATCCTCGAGGGAACCACCGCTTCGGTGCCGCCCCAGGGGGGACGCAAGCACCCCCACCAGGAGTTCATCCAGATCGATACCACGAACATCTTGTTCATCTGTGGAGGGGCCTTCGCCGGCATCGAGAAGATCATCGAGAGCCGGGCCGGCAACAAGGGGGTCGGTTTCGGGGCCGACATCCGCCAGTCGAACGAGAAGGACCTCGGTGCGATCTTCACCCAGGTGCTCCCCGAGGACCTCCTGAAGTTCGGCCTCATCCCCGAGTTCATAGGCCGGCTCCCCGTGGTGGGTGCCGTCGCCAACCTGGACCGTGAGGCGCTCATCCGCATCCTCGTCGAACCTCGCAATGCGCTGGTGAAGCAGTACCGCAAGTTCTTCGAGTTCGAGGACGTGGAGCTCGAGTTCACCGACGACGCCCTCGACGCGGTGGCCGACCAGGCCCTCAAGCGGGGTACCGGCGCACGTGGCCTCCGGTCGATCATCGAGGAGGTCCTCCTCAACGTGATGTACGAACTACCCGGCCGCGGCGACATCGGCAAGTGCGTGATCGACGGCGCCGTGGTCAACGAGAAGGTCAACCCGACTCTCGTGCCGCGGGGCGAGCCGACGCATCAACCGCGGCCGCGGCGCGCGGCGTCCTGACCCCGGCCACGCGGTGAACCGCCTCCTCCAGGGTCTGGTGCTCGGTGCGGCCGTGGGCGCGGCCGTGGCGGTCGCGCAGACGGTGCGGCGCGAGGACGACCCCGCCGAGCTCGTCGCTCGTCAGGCGGCTCGAGGCGCGGTGCAGGGTGGTCTGGTCGGCATCGCCGTCGGCGCAGTGGCCGCATGGCGGCACCGGCACAGGATCGTGGTCGCCTCCCGCGCGCCGACCGAGAGCTCGTGACGAGCCGGTGGACCTGACCGCCGCGCTCGAGTACCTGCAGGGCCACGTCAACCTCGAAGCCACGGCTGGACGCATCGAAGGGCTGTCACTCGATCGCATCAGGGCCGTCCTCGCCTCCCTCGGTGACCCCCAGCGCGAGGTCCCGGTGATCCACGTCACCGGCACCAACGGCAAGGGCTCGACGGTGCGCATGGCGTCAGGACTCCTCCAGAGCCTCGGTCTCAGTGTGGGCACGTACACCAGCCCTCACCTCGAGCGCCTCAACGAGCGCCTGGCCTGGGGTGGTCGGCCTGTTCCCGACGACGTGCTCGCCGAGCTCATCGGCGACGTGGCGCGGGTCGAAGGGGTGCTCGATCCGAGCCTGGGCCCCCCGTCGTACTTCGAGATCCTCACTGCCGCGGCCTTCAAGTGGTTCGCTGATCTCGCGGTGGACGTCGCCGTGGTGGAGGTGGGGCTGCTGGGGAGTCATGACGCCACCAACGCGGCCGACGGGCAGGTCGCGGTGATCACCAACGTGGGCCGCGATCACACCGACGGGGGCCCGGGATGGCGGGCCGCGATCGCCCGGGAGAAGGCCGGCATCGTGAAACCGGGCGCCACGCTCGTGTTGGGGGAGACGGACCCCGCGCTGGCGCCCGTCTTCGAAGCGGCCGGGGCTGCACGGGTGTGGCGGCGCGACCTCGACTTCGGCTGCCTCGCCAATCAGCTCGCGCTCGGCGGGCGTGTGGTCGATCTGCGCACCCCTGGCGCCACGTACGACCAGGTGTTCCTTGCGCTCCACGGTGCCCACCAGGGGGACAACGCCTCGGCGGCGCTGACCGCCGCCGAGGCCTTCGTGGGCAGGCCCCTGGACGAGGAGGTCGTGACGGAGGCACTGGCCGGCGTTGCGGTGCCAGGGCGTTTCGAAGTAGTTGCCCACCAGCCCCTGGTGGTGATCGACGGGGCCCACAACCCCGACGGGGCATCCGCCCTTGCGGCGACCCTCGAGGAGGGTTTTGCCTCTGCTGGACGGCGCCACTTCATCGTCGGGCTCCTCGACGGCCGGGACCCCGTGGAGATGTTCCGGGCCCTCGGCATCGGCGAGGAGGACGATCTCGTGGTGTGCACGGCCGCATCCCCAAGGGCAGTGCCGGCGTCGACGCTGGTCGCCGCGGCCGCCGAGCTCGGCCTGACCGCCCGGGGGGTCGACAGCGTCGAGGCTGCCCTGGCGTGGGTGGTCGACCGGTCGGCCAGCGACGATGTGGTGGTCGTCGCCGGCTCACTCTACGTGGTCGGCGCCGCGCGGCGGTGGATCCGGATGGAGGGTCTCCTCAACGGCGGTCCCTGAGGATCGGGCACCTGCCGGGGTGAGCGCTCGGATGCCGGACCCCTCAATTCCGCCGGGGACGTGGCCGATGCTGCCGTAGGGGGGCCGTCTGGCCGCTCCGGGAGGTCACGAGGTTGCTGTCACGTCTGAAGATCCGCACCCGGCTGGCGATCATGATGATCGTGCCGATCCTCGCCCTTGCCGGGGTCGCCGTTCTGGGCTTTCGGACGATGCAGGCCGTGAAGGTGGATGGTCCTTCCTACGCCGAGATCATCGAGACCAAGGAGTTGGTGGGCGATGTCTCCGCGCCGCCCGAGTTCCTGGTCGAGAGCTTCCTCGTCGTGCGCCAGCTCGCCACCGAGACCGATTCCGGCCGCATCGCGGTGCTCACCCAGCGCCTGGATGAGCTCCAGGCACGCTACGAGGAGCGCCACGACTTCTGGGAGCAGCGTCTGGACAGCGAGCCGCCCCTGCGCTTCGCGCTGCTGTCGGACTCGTACGCCCCGGCTCAGGAGTTCTGGACGACGGTGGACGAGGAGTTCCTCCCAGCCGTCGAGGACGGCGACGTGGACGAGGCCCAACGCCTGGTCGAGGGCCCCCTGCAGAGCGCCTACGAGCGCCACGACGACGCCGTGAGTCGCGTCACCCGCCTGGCGGCCGCCCACGAGGCCGAGGTGGCGGCGGAGACTTCGGCCCTCATCGAGCGGCGCACCGACCTGCTCGTCATCTTCGTGGCCGTCGTGGCGGTGCTGGCCGCGGCCCTCGCCGCCCTCGTGGTGCGATCCATCCGGCGTCCGCTGAACGCGCTCGAGCGCAACCTGCCCCGGGTGGCCGAGGAGCTCCGGACGGCTGACCTCGCCGACGGGGCGCCCGACCTCGAGCTGGCCCCCTCCATGGGCCACGATGAGCTCGCCCACGCCACCGAGGCCTTCAACTCGGTGGTGCGCACGGCCGTCGACCTCGCCGCCGAGCAGGCGCGCATCCAGCGGGACGTGTCGGAGACGTATCTCCATCTCGGCCGTCGCAACCAGAACCTGCTGCGCCGCATGCTGTCGTTCGTCTCCGACCTCGAGCAGAACGAGCGCGACGCCGAGGCCTTGGACCACCTGTTCCGTCTCGACCACCTCGCCACCCGCATGCGCCGCAACGCAGAGAGCCTGCTCGTGCTCGCCGGTGCCGAGCCCGCCCGAACGTGGTCGACCCCCATCTCGATGGTGGACGTGGTTCGTGCCGCGATCTCCGAGATCGAGGACTTCGGCCGGGTGGACCTCGCCGGCATCGAACCCGCCGCCGTGCTCGGCACCGCCGTGTCGGATGTGACCCACCTCCTGGCGGAGCTGCTCGAGAACGCCACCTCCTTCTCGTCGCCGTCCACCCAGGTCGAGGTGCACGGTCGGCGTCGAGAGAACGGCTACGTCCTCTCGATCGTCGACCACGGTCTGGGCATGACCGCCGAGCAGTTGGCCGAGGCCCAGCAGCGGGTCACAGGACGCGACGACGGCACGCGGGCCAAGATGCTGGGGTTGCACGTGGTCGGCCGCCTGGCCGGCCGCCATGGCCTCCGGGTGCAGCTCGCCGACAACCCCAGTGGGGGAACCGTCGCCCTGGTCTGGTTGCCGCTGGGTCTGGTGGGGCCGCTCCCCGGCACCCAGCGCCCCGAGGCGACGCCCGCGCCCGCGCCGGATGCCGGGGAGCGCTCGGCCCCACTCGGCCCGACCCCCGTCGCAGCGGACCGGCGAGCGGCGGCGCTGGCTGGCGCGGTCGCCGGTCCGTCGCCGTCGGGTGCGCAGACCGCAGATCGGGTGCGCCTGCCCACCCTGGGCCCACCGCCGCCGCTGCGAGTGCCGGCAGCCACGTCGACGCCGGCGACCCCCGCAGCGTCTCCGACGGCGCGGAGCGCCTCACCGCCTCCCTCCGCTGCCCTGCGGTCGAGGCGGACAGGCGCCCGCGCTGAGGATGAGGGCGCACATCCGACGGCGCTCGATGCCCTTCCGTCCGCACCCGCCGGCGGACGTCGGGCACCGACGACCGCGACCCGGCGCTCGCCTGACGAGGTCCGGGCGAACCTGGCGCGACTCCAGGCCGGTGTGCGCCACGCCCGCGACGACCGGCCACCCCGAGAGTCAGGAGGGCCCGAGTGAGCCCCGCGCCGACCGAGCAGGCACGGAACATCAGTTGGCTGCTCTCGAGCTTCGTGGACGGCACGGCCGAGGTCGAGGAGGCCATCGCGGTCTCGTCGGACGGACTGCTCATGGCCATGTCGGCCAACCTCGAGCGCTCGGCCGCAGATCAGTTGGCGGCCATCGTCTCCGGCGTCCGGAGCCTGTCCGACGGAGCGGCCCGCGTCACCGGTCGAGGCGTGCTCAACCAGGCCATCGTGGAGATGAGCGACGGGTACCTCTTCGTCACGGCGATCAGCGGTGGCTCGTGCCTCGGCGTGGTGGCCGGCCCGACCTGCGACCTCGGCGCCGTCGGCTACGGCACCACGCTGCTCGTCGAACGTGTCGGCAACTCGTTGACACCCGAGCTCATCACCGAGCTCAAGGGGGCCCTGTCCCGATGACCGACGCACTGCACGGGGCACGCCCTTCGTCCCGGCGGCAAGGACCCGACTCCGGAGCGGGCGAGCAGGGGGTGCGGCCCTACCTGCTCACAAAGGGACGCACTCGATCGGCGCAGATCGCGAGCGGCTTCGAGACCCTGGTCGTCATCACGGAGCTCGGGCGGGAGCGGCTCGGTCGCCTCGGTCCCGAGCACGGTCGCCTGTTGCACCGGGCGGCCGCACCCATTTCCATCGCCGAGCTCTCCGCGCGCCTCGTCCTGCCCCTCGGTGTGGTCCAGGTGCTGGCGGGTGACCTCGTCGGCGGGGGCCTCCTCGCCCAGCATGCGGCCGCGGAGGGCACCGCCACCGACCCCGACCTGTTGCGACGGGTCATCACCGCGTTCGAGAAGATCTGAGGGAACCATGTCCGATCACCACCCCCTCCCCGTCAAACTGGTGGTTGCCGGCGGCTTCGGCGTGGGCAAGACCACCCTCGTCGGTGCGGTCTCCGAGATCGAACCGCTGACGACCGAGGCGGCCATGACCACGGTGGCCGCCCCGGTCGACGACCTCGGTGACGTCGCCGGCAAGTCCACCACCACGGTCGCCATGGACTTCGGGCGCATCACCCTCGACGGCGGACTCGTCATGTACCTGTTCGGCACCCCTGGGCAGGACCGCTTCGGGTTCATGTGGGATGACCTGGTCATCGGGGCCTTGGGCGCGCTGGTCCTCATCGACAGTCGCCGCTTCGACGGCTGCTTCCCCGCGGTCGACTACTTCGAGTCCCGTGACATCCCCTTCGTGGCCGCGGTCAACCAGTTCGACGGGGTCGCCCACCACAGCCTGAGCGCGGTCGCGAGCGCCCTGGACGTGAAGCCTGACGTGCCCGTGATCGCCATCGACGCCCGCGATCGTGAGTCGGTGAAGGAGTCCATCCTCGTGCTCCTGAACCATGCGTTGGACCGGGCCACCGGCACGATGGCCTTCGCCTGATGAGCGTCCCGTCGACCCCTCGCACCGGTCTCCGCCCGCACTCCTCCCGTCCCGGCAGGCGCGGAAGCCCTTGATCGCGTGGCCCGCGCTGCCGATAGGTGGGGCGTATGGGTCCGCGGTGGAGATGGTGGCGTCATCAAGACGCAGATCGCGGGGCGACCGGCGTCGAGTACGCGCTGATCGCGGCACTCGTGCTCGTCGGCTCCCTGGGCGCCATCAACGCGCTGGAGCGCAACGCGGACAACTACTACGACACCACGAGCAGCCGCATCGGTTCGCTGCCGAGCGCGAATGGCGGCGCGCCGACAGGGACCTCGCTGCCCGGGGGGTCCACGACCACGACGGCGGCGCCGACCACGACGACCACGACGGCGCCGACGACGACGACCACGGCGGCGCCGACCACGACGACCACGACGGCGCCCACGACCACGACCACGGCGGCGCCGCGCTCCTCCATCAGCGCCACCGCCGACAGCTCGGATACCACCGGCTTCAACAGCTGGCGTGCGGCCGTCACCGTGACCATCAGGAACACGAGCACGGGTGCGAACGTCGCGAACGCGGGCGTGACCGTTGCCTTCACCCGCACGAACGGCACCAGCCTCGGCTCCGCCACCTGCACCACCGGCAGCAACGGTCAGTGCCTCGCCCGCCTCAGCGGGGTCGCCGACTCGATCGCCACGGTCGTCGCCAGGGTGACGTCGGTGTCGGCCAACCCGACGTGGGACGGCGCCACCGCCACTCGGACCCTGCCGCATCCGTGAACCCCGGTTTCCGGGTGTTCGACCTCGTCCCGTAGGCTGCCGGGACCATGGATCGAACCCTCGTCATCGCCAAGCCCGACGCCGTGGAACGCGGTCTCGCCGGGGAGATCGTGAGCCGTCTCGAGCGCAAGGGGCTCCGCCTGGTCGCCGCCGAGCTTCGCGTCATCGACGCCGAGACCGCCGGACGGCACTACGAGGAGCACCAGGGCAAGGCCTTCTACGACGACCTGGTGTCCTTCATCGGCCGCTCGCCGGCGCTCGTGCTGGTGGTCGAAGGCCCGGAGGACACCTTCAAGGTGGTACGCACGATGATGGGCACCACCAACCCCGCCGAGGCCGCTCCTGGCACCATCCGGGGCGACTTCGGCATCGAGCTCACGGAGAACCTCGTCCACGGCTCCGACTCCCGGGAATCGGCTGCACGCGAGATCGCCATCTTCTTCCCCCACCTGGCGTAACCTGAGGTCGGCCAGCGCGGCCTCATTGCATTTGCGTTACAATCCCCCCCAGACCCGACTGCGGAGTAGGGGCGTTCGATGTCCGACAACCTGCTGACCACCGTGATGGGCCGCGACATGGCGGTCGATCTCGGCACCGCCAACACCCTGGTGTACGTGCGCGGGCGGGGCATCGTCTTGAACGAGCCCTCCGTGGTGGCCATCAACACCCGGGACGGCCGCCCCCTGGCCGTCGGCATCGAGGCGAAGCGCATGATCGGGCGCACACCCGGTCACATCCAGGCCATCCGACCGCTGAAGGATGGCGTCATCGCCGACTTCGAGATCTGCGAGAAGATGCTGCGCTACTTCATCCACAAGGTGCACCAACGCCGGTGGGTGAAGCCCCGCATGGTCATCTGCGTCCCGTCGGGTATCACCGGCGTCGAGCAGCGGGCCGTGCAGGAGGCCGCCGAGTACGCCGGCGCCCGAAAGCCGGCCTACATCATCGAAGAGCCCATGGCCGCGGCCATCGGCGCCGGCCTGCCTGTGCAAGAGCCCACCGGCAACATGATCGTCGACATCGGCGGAGGTACCACCGAGGTGGCGGTCATCTCCCTCGGTGGCATCGTGGCCAGCCAGTCGTCCCGCGTCGGCGGTGACGAGCTCGACGACGCCATCATCCAGTACATGAAGAAGGAGTACAGCGTGGCGCTCGGTGAGCGCACCGCTGAGGAGGTCAAGATCCAGCTCGGGTCGGCGTGGCCGCTCCAGCAGGAGATGAACGCCGAGATCCGCGGACGAGACCTCGTCACCGGCCTCCCGAAGACCGTGGTCCTCTCGACCGGGGAGATCCGCGAGGCCCTCGAGGAGCAGGTCTCGTCCATCATCGACGCCGTGAAGGTCACCCTCGACAAGACCCCGCCCGAGCTCGCCGCCGACATCATGGAGCAGGGCATCATGTGTGCCGGTGGCGGCGCGCTGTTGCATGGCTTCCCCGAGCGACTGGGCCACGAGACCGGCATGCCGGTACGTGTCGCCGAGAACCCGCTGTACGCGGTGGCCCTCGGCTCCGGTCAGTCGCTCGAGGAGTTCGAGGCGCTCAAAGGCGTCTTGTTCTCCGCCAACCGGCTCTAGCGCCGGCTCTCGGCGTGGCGCCGTCGCGCGAGCCCGGGCGCTCGCGCACCACCCTCATCGTCCTGGTGCTGATCTCCGTGACGGTGATCGCCCTGGATACGGCCAACCTCGGGCCGGTCGACAGCCTGAAGTCGGGCTTCGGTGCCGTGCTGAGTCCCGTGCGGGCGGTCGGCGACACCGTCTTCGGACCGGTGGGTGACGCCTTCAACGGGGTGTTCAACCGCGAGGACCTGCGCGCCGAGAACGAGGAGCTCCGGCGGCGCCTCGACGAGATGCAGGGCGAGCGTGCCCAGGCCCAGGAGGCCGCCGCGGAGCTCGAGGCCATGCGGGAGGCCTTGGACCTGCCCGATGTCGACGACATCGTCAAGACCCACGCGCAGGTCATCGCCGGCCCCGTGTCCAACTTTGACCGCACGGTGCGCATCGACAAGGGTGCAAACGCCGGGATCCGTCGGGGGATGCCCGTCATCACCGCCGCCGGGCTCGTGGGACGCGTGGTGGACGTGTCGCTCAACGCCGCGAACGTGCAACTGATCACCGACCCGGGGTTCCGCATCGGCGTTCGTCACGTCCTCAGCGGAGACATCGGCGTGGCGCAGGGTCGAGGGGAGGGTCAGAGCCTCCGGGTCGACGTGGGCCTCGACGCCGCCACCGAGATCAACCCGGGGGACTTCTTCACCACCAGCGGCCTCGAGCGCAGCCTGTTCCCACCGGGGATCTCGGTGGGTCTTGCCACCGAGACGATCGAGGCGGCGGCACCCGACCTCGAGGGGCCGACGGCTTCGACGTCGACCTCGACCACCACCACGACCGCAAGCGGTCGCGAGCTGGAGCAGAGCATCGACCTGGAGCCCGCCGCGGACCTCGACCACCTGAGCTTCGTCTCCGTCATGCTCTGGACGCCCAGCTGATGGACTCGCGCGTCGGTGTGCGCACGGCGTTGGTGGTGGCGATCGGCCTGCTCCTCCAGCTGAGCTTGTTCGCCGACACGCCGGTGTTCGGGGTCACGCCCGACGTGGTGCTGCTCACCGCCATCGGCATCGGACTCGCGGGCGGTCCCGAGCGAGGTGCGCTGGCCGGATTCGCCGGCGGCCTCCTGCTCGACTGCACGGTGACCACCCCCTTCGGTCTCTCCGCGCTTGTCGGTGCCTCGACCGGCTATGTGGTCGGCGGACTCCAGCATGCGGTGCTGGGAAGCACCTGGTGGACGCCTCTCGCGGTCGCCGGCATCGCCAGCAGTGCCGGGACGCTGGCCTACGGCATCCTCGGGGCGCTGCTGGGGAACCTGGACTGGCTCGGGCCGCGCACGGTGCTGGTAGCCCTGGGGGTCGGCGTGCTGAACACTCTGCTGGCCGTCGTGGTCCTGCCCATCACCCGGTGGAGCCAGGGCGAGCCTCTCGGCCTCGACCGCCTTCGCCTCCCTGAGGCACTCACCCGGCACCGGCGGGGGGCGTCGCGACGGAGGCGACCCCAACGCGGTGGTTGGTGATGCCATGATCTGGACGTTCGTATCCGCACATCCCAGGGAAAGCGGGCTGTGAGCTCTGAGAACCCTGGCCTCCGGCTGAGCGTCGTCGGCATCGTCGCGTTCTCGCTCTTCGCGGCGCTGTTCGTGCGCATGTACACGCTCCAGGTCGTGCAACGGTCCGACTTCGAGCAGGTGGCCACCGACAACCGACTGCGCATCGTGCACGAGCAGGCGCCCCGGGGGCGCATCCTGGACCGCAACCAGCAGGTGCTCGTGGACAGCCACGAGGTGCTTCAGGTGATCGCCGACGTCCGTCGGCTTCCCACGGCCGAGGCAGAGCCCGAGGAGCGGGCCCGGGTCCTCGGCCTCCTTGCCGAGCAGCTGACCACCGAAGCGGCGCCGGTCACGGTGGCCTCGCTCGAGGAGGCGATCGCCGACAACATGATCGACCCCTTCGCGCCCGTTCCGGTGGTCACCGACATCTCCGACGAGGCGATGGTCGCGGTGATGGAGCGCCAGAGCGACCTGCCCGGGATCTCCGTGCGGCGCACCACGGTGCGCCAGTACCCCTATGGCTCGCTGGGGGCCCACGCCCTCGGCTACATCGGCTCCATCAGCCAGGACAAGCTCGACCAGATCGAGGCGGAGACCGACGGCGCCAACCCTCTGGGGTACGAGCCCGGCGATGAGATCGGCCGGGCCGGCATCGAGGCGGCCTACGAGGACCAGCTTCGGGGCCAACCCGGCGAGCTCGTCCTCGAGGTCGACGCCGAGGGCAACGTGGTCAGCACCGTCAGCCACCGTCTGCCGGTCCCGGGCCACGACCTCATCACGACCCTCGACGTCAACATCCAGTCGCTCACCGAGACCGAACTCGCCAACCGGATGGACCTGGTCCAGGACACCTACCCCGACGCCGGTGGGTCGGCAGTCGTGCTGGACCCCAACACGGGCGGGGTCGTGGCCATGGCCTCGTACCCCACCTTCAACCCGAACGACTTCCTCGAGGGCATCAGCCAGGACCAGTACACCCTGCTGAGCGATCCTTACGGCCCCAAGCCGCTGCTCAACCGGGCAGTCGCCGGCGAGTACGCGCCGGGCTCGACCTTCAAGCCCTTCACCGCCCTCGCCGCCATCGACCATGGGGTCCGCACGCCCGCCGACTCGGTGAACGACCCCGGTGAGTACCGCGCCCAGAACTGCGACGGCGACACCTGCATCTTCCGCAACGACGAGTCCACGCCGCACGGCGTGGTGAACCTGGCTCGTTCGCTCACGGTGTCGAGCGACTACTACTACTACGAGATCGGCGACATCCTGTGGCTGCGCCGAGACGAGGTGGGCGACGAGGCCCTCCAGGACACCGCCCGGTCGTTCGGCTTCGGCGACACCACCGGCATCGAGCTGGGGGAGGAGCGCGCCGGGGTCGTGCCCACTCCCGAGCGCAAGGTCCGCAACCACGAGGAGAACCCCGATGCCTTCCCCTACGGCGACTGGCTGAGCGGCGACAACATCAACCTCTCGATCGGCCAGGGTGACCTGCTCGTCACGCCCCTGCAGCTGGCCAATGCCTATGGCGCGCTCGCCAACGGCGGCACCATCTGGCGGCCGCATCTGGCGACGACGGTGGTCGACCCCATCAACGACGGCGCGCAGCTCCAGGTGCTCGATGAGTTCGAGCCCGAGCTCCAGGGCCGCCACAACCTCACCCCCGACGTCCGCCAGCCCATCATCGACGGCCTCGTCGGCGTGACCACCAGCCAGGAGGGCACCGGCTACCCCGCCTTCGAGAACAACCCGCCCGGCTGGCCCGTCGGCGGCAAGACCGGAACCGCTCAGGTGTCCGGCAAGCAGAACACCTCGGTCTTCGCCGGCTTCGGCCCGGTGGTCCCCGGCCAGCCGCCGCAGTACGTCGCCGCCGCCATCCTCGAACAGGCCGGCTACGGCGGTGACGTCGCCGCGCCCCTCATCGCCCGCATCTTCGCCGGCATCGCCGATCCCGCCCAGATGCCCGTCGCCCCCCGGGCCGTCGACGTGCTCGGCGCCGGTGAGACGGCCACGGCCGAGCCGACGGCAGGATGACCACCTGATGGCCGCGCCCGCCTCACTCGCCCGCCGCTCGCTCGGACCGACCCGGTCCACCGTGCCGACACCGGCCCGGCACATCGACTGGATCCTCGTGTCGGCGGTCGTGGTCCTCTCCCTCGTCGGTGCGCTCATGGTCTTCAGCGCCACCAAGGGCCCCGGGGGCGACACACCCACCACCACGTTCTTCCTCCAGCGCCAGCTCATGTTCGTGGTGCTGGGGTGGGGCGTCATGGCCGCGGTCGCTGCGGTCGACTACCGCCACTACCGGGACTGGGCCATCCCCATGGCCATCGCCGCCCTGACCCTGCTGGTGCTGGTCATCTCACCCCTCGGTTCCGAGTCGAACGGTGCTCAGGCGTGGTTCGAGCTCGCCGGCTTCCAGCTCCAGCCGTCCGAGTTCGCCAAGATCGTCTTCATCTTGGGCATGGCGGCCTTCCTCACCTACGACCGCGCCGGTGGCCTCGACGGCCGGCGCCTGCTCATCGCCTTCGGCCTCGCGGCCGTCCCGATGGGCCTGATCATGCTGCAGCCCGACCTCGGCACCGTGCTGGTGTTCGTCTTCGCGGCACTCGGCATGATCACCGTCGCGGGCGTGCGGCCCCGGCACCTCGCCATGGTCGCCCTCGTGGCCATCGTGGGGACGGTGCTCATCCTCAACTCGCCGATCCTCAAGGCGTATCAGGTCGACCGGCTCACGTCCTTCGTCAGCCCCGACAGCGACACCCAGGGTGCTGCCTACAACACCAAGCAGGCAGTCGTCGCCATCGCCGGCGGCGGCTTGACCGGCCAGGGTCTCTTCAAGGGCCAGCAGACCCGGCTCGACTACGTGCCCGAGCAGCACACCGACTTCATCTTCACCGTGGTCGGGGAGGAGCTCGGCTTCCTCGGAGGGGTGCTGGTCCTGGGGCTCCTCGGCGTGATCGTGTGGCGGATCTGGCGCACGGCCCAGCTGTCGCGCGACGAGTACGGGATGCTCGTGTGCGTCGGCGTGCTCTCGATGGTGGTGTTCCAGGTCTTCGAGAACGCGGGCATGACCATGGGGATCATGCCGGTGACGGGCATCCCCCTCCCCTTCGTCTCCTACGGTGGCTCCGCGATCCTCACCGAGTGCGCGGCCATGGGCCTCGTCCTGTCGGTCCACATGCGCCGATTCACCTGACTGGCGCCTCGCCCCTCGGGCAGCTTCGCCATGTCGGCGGGCCTGGCGGCCGGTTCGTCGGTACCGCAGCTCCGCCCTCACGAACACGTCCCGGGCCCCGATCAGGGCTTTTCGGGGGGTTCGGGTACGATTCGACGCACGATGTCAACTGTCTGGCCCGAGCTCGAGCCGCTCCTGGGCCGGGTGCAGAAGCCGGCTCGCTACATCGGGTGTGAGGACGGTGCCCGTGTGCCCCAGCACGGCCCCGGGCGCGTGGCGTGGCTTCTGGTCTACCCGGACACCTACGAGATCGGTCTGCCCAACCAGGGCCTCCAGATCCTCTACGAGATCCTGAACGAGCGCACCGATGCGGTCGCCGAGCGCTCCTACGCGCCCTGGTCCGACCTCGAGGCCGAGCTGCGCGCGCACGACGTGCCCCTGTTCTCCCTCGAGACCCACCGGCCTGCCGGCGAGTTCGACGTCATCGCCTTCAACCTCTCGGCCGAGCTCGTCTACACCAACCTCCTGAACTGCGTGGACCTGGCCGGGGTCCCCGTGCGCAGCGCCGACCGCGGCGACGAGCACCCCTTCATCGCCGCCGGCGGCCACTGCACCTACAACCCCGAGCCCCTCGCCGACTTCCTCGACTTCGTCGTCCTCGGCGACGGCGAGGAGGTCGTGGGGGAGCTCAACGAGACGCTGGCTGCGGCCCGCGCCGAGGGCCTCCCGAGGGCCGAGGTGCTCGTCCGCCTGGCCGCCATCGCCGGCGTCTACGTGCCTTCGCTGTACGAGTCGACCTACACCGAGGAGGGCCGACTCCTCGCGACCGCGCCGCGTCGCCCCGACGTGCCCGAGGTGGTCGAGAAGCGCACCGTCGCCGACCTCGCCGAGTGGCCCTACCCGACCACCCAGCTCGTGCCTCTCACCGAGGTGGTCCACGACCGGCTCAACGTCGAGGTCTTCCGGGGCTGCACCCGCGGCTGCCGGTTCTGCCAGGCGGGCATGATCACCCGCCCCGTGCGCGAGCGCCCGGCCGACCAGGTGCGCACCATGATCCAGGACGGTCTGCGTCGCACCGGCTACGACGAGGTCGCCCTCACCTCGCTGTCCACCGCCGACTTCAGCGGCATCGAGGGCGTGGTGGCCGACACGGTGAACGACCCGATGAACTGCGGGCAGGTGTCGGTGTCGCTGCCCAGCCTGCGGGTGGACGCCTTCACGGTGGGCATCGCCGCCGAGGTCCAGAAGGCTCGCCGCACCGGTCTCACCTTCGCTCCCGAGGCCGGGACCTGGCGCATGCGGCAGATCATCAACAAGCTCATCCGCGAGGAGGACCTCTACTCGGCGGTCGAGTCGGCCTACTCGCAGGGCTGGCGGCGCATGAAGCTCTACTTCCTGATCGGCCTGCCCTCCGAGACCGACGAGGACACGCTCGGCATCGCCGAGCTGGCCAAGCGCTGCGTGGAGATCGGCCGGAAGTACCACAAGGGCCCGTCGGTCACGGTCTCGGTCGGCGGCTTCGTGCCGAAGGCCTTCACCCCGTTCCAGTGGTTCGGCCAGAACACCGTCGACGAGCTCACCCGCAAGGTCAACCTCCTGCGCGACGCCGTGCGCCACGAGCGGGGCGTCCAACTCAAGTGGCACGACCCCCGCGCCACCCTCATCGAGGGTGTCATGAGCCGTGGCGACCGCCGTCTCGGACCCGTCATCGAGTCCGTCTGGCGCGCCGGCGGCACCTTCCAGGAGTGGTCCGAGCACTTCGACCACCAGCGCTGGCTCGACGCCATGGACGAGCACGGCCTCGCGGTGGACGACTTCGTCCACCGTCACCGCACCGAGGACGAGACCCTGCCCTGGGACCACCTGTCGGCGGGCCTGCACAAGGACTTCCTCTGGCAGGACTGGCGCGACGCCCTCGACGAGGTCGGCCTCGAGGACTGCCGCTGGACCCCGTGCTACGACTGCGGCGCCTGCACCGGCTACGGCATCGAGCACATCGTCGCCTCGGCCACGCCTCCTGCGGGCGGTAGCCAGGGCACCGGTCAGGACCTCGCCACCGGTCACGAGGTGCCCGTCGTCCTGCTCACCCGCGCCCCGGTGGGGGCCGGATGAGGATCCGGGCGCGCTTCACCAAGCGCGGCAAGGTCCGCTTCACCAGCCACCGGGACCTGGCGCGCATGTGGGAGCGTGCCCTGCGGCGGGCCGAGCTGCCCATGGCCTACACCCAGGGCTTCTCACCCCGGCCGAAGATGCACTTCGGCCTGGCGCTGCCCACCGGCGCCGAATCCGACGCCGAGTACCTCGACTTCGACCTCGCCGGGCCCGACGAGGGCGGCCCGACGGATCTCGACGTCAGCACCCTGCCCGGCCGTCTCACCCCCTGCCTGCCGGTGGGGATCACCGTCGACGCCGCCGTCATCGTCGACACTGGAGTGATGTCCCTGCAGCAGGCGGTCACGAGCTGCACCTGGCAGCTCGAGGTCGGGGGCACCACCGCATCGCAGGCCGCGGCCGTCGTGGCCCGTGCCCTCGCGGCCGACGAACTCATCGTCACCAGAGAACGGAAGGGCAAGGCCGTCACCGACGACCTCCGGCCCTACATCCTCGCCCTCGCGGTCACCGGGGAGGTCCCCGACGGGGTCACCCTCGAGACCGAGCTGGGCACCCAGCCCCGAAGCCTGCGGCCCTCCGAGCTGCTGGCCGTGGTCGACCCGATGCTCATCGAGCGCCGGGTCTGTCGAATTCACCAGTGGGTGACGCTCGACGGCGTCCGCAGCGAGCCGCTCTCGCTCGGTGCGCCTGTCGCGGCACCCCCCGCGCACGCCGAGGCGCGTGCGTCATGAGAAGGGAACCTCTCCATGTCCGAAACCACCCCAGGCGACCGCCCGGGCGCTGACGCGACGACGTCGCCGGCGCCGAGCCGCACCGCCACCCCGACCCCCGATCCCAAGAACCCCGACGAGCTCCCCGAGCGCATGATCGAAGGCCGACCCAAGTCGGCCGAAGCCGCCG
>OBLX010000019.1_pt1 | contig 106628 bp, 98 predicted proteins | sample 1519811 | NCBI WGS metagenome assembly OBLX01 (sample SAMEA3991476, study PRJEB22521) | metagenome | biome: anthropogenic terrestrial biome; feature: sewage plant; material: surface water | place: Sweden | collected 2012-09-26
CCGCGCTCCGACCGCCCGCTGAATCGGCCGGTCACCACGACGCCGATGCTTCTGGGTACTCGTATGTGTTCCTGGGAACACATACGAGTACCCGAAACGATCGGTCCGGAGGCCAAGCGGTAGGCCGGGGCTCAGGTGGTCAGAAGGTCGTCGCGCAGTAGGGGGCGCGGTCGGTGCGGAAGAGGGCGTCGGCGCGGGCGGCGGCACCCGGGGTCAGCTCCTCCACCCGGCCGCCGGCGGCCAGCAGGGAGAAGGAAACGCCCCCGAGGTAGGCGGCACCGAGGTCGGCGACGTCGAGGCGCAGGTCGGGGGTGGCGCCGCCGTCACGGTTGCACGCAGCGCCGTCGGGTCCGCCCTCCAAGCGGTAGCGACCCGAGCCCGCCGTACGGAAGGGGTCGTCCACCTCGAGCACGAGGCCACCATCGGTGGCGTAGCGGCGCTCGGACAGGGCGGCGGCGGCGTCGACGATGCGCAGCCAGAGGACGTCGGTGAGGGAGGTGACGCTCAGTTGGCGCGGCTCGACCAGCCACCATCGCAGCGAGTCGTCGACGGGACGCATGTCCGAGCGGGCCCGGCGCACGAGGTCGAGGTCGAAGCAGAAGCGCCACAGCGCGGCCTCCACGCCGCCGGTGGCCCCGATGAGCTCGCGCACCCGGACGACGCTCTGGAAGTTGCCGTGCTCGGTCTTCGACTGGGGTTGGTAGCTGGCGTAGCCGTCCACCTCGCCGGTGGCGTCCTCGTGGACCAGGTGGAAGGCCTCGCCGCCCCCCTTCCAGCCCTCGCGGGAGCCGAGCATGATGTCCCACCACGCTTCGGAGCGCGACAGTGAGCCCGTGCGGGTGCGGCGCCACCGCTCGTAGAAGGCAGGGAAGATCGAGCGGGCCTCCTCCACGGTCACCAGGTGGAGGCGCCCCGGCGGGAGGTCGCTCAGGTACTCGGTGTGGCGAGTGTCGATCTCGACCGACACCGAGTCCGTGGCCACGCCGTACCCGAAGCGGCGGTAGATGCGGCTCTCGGAGGCGTTGAGGGCGGCGAGGGGCCGACCCCGCTCAGCCAGGTCGTCGAGTTGGCGGGACAGCAGGCCGGTCAGGACGCCCTGGCGGCGATGGGTGGGCAGTACGGCCACGTTGCTGACGCCGCCGATGGTGGCCAGCCCGCCCCCCGGGAGCGTCATCTCGAGCGAGTAGGCGCTGGCGCCGCCGACGAAGCGGTCCCCGTCGAGCGCACCGAAGCACTGGTCGTACTCCGCCACGGTCTGCCACTCGGCGAAGTCCTCGTCCGGTGAGCCCGGCGAACCGAACCCGGCGGAGATGGTGCGGAAGTAGGCCGGGACCTCTTCCTCGGCGACGGTGCGGATCTCGACGGCCACGCCCGCCACCCTGCCACGGCGCCCTCGAACCGGCACCGGATTTCGGTGCTCTGGCACCGAAATCCGGTGCCAGAGCGAGGGGGTGGCGCCCGCCGGCGGCGGTCAGCCCGCCGCGGGACCGGTCGTGGTCGTGGCGCCGGCGTCCTCGGGGCAGCGGTCGGCGCCGTAGGTGAACAGCACGTAGGCCGACTGGGCGATGCTGCCGTCGGGGTCGATGGTGGCGGAGCTCTCGAGCGAGTCGAAGTTCTCGTAGTCGTAGCCGACGGCATCGGCGTCCTGGCGCAAGGTGTCGAAGGCGGACACGACCGGCGTGACGAACGCGGCCATGTCGGCCGGCGCGGTCTCGGTGAGGTCGGCGGACGCCTGGGACAGCGCGTTCCAGCTCGCTTCCACCTCGGCCGGCGTCGATGCGGGGTCGGGCTCGCCCACCGCCACGTAGGCGTCCTGGAAGTCGACGATCGCTGCGCAGAAGGCGGGGTCGCCGTTGCGGACGACCGTGCTGTCCGTGGCGTCCGGGACGGTGGTGGTCGACGACGAGTCGTCGGAGCCCCCGCCGCCGATGCTGGCGGCCACGCCGGCCACCAGGGCGACGACGAGGATGGCGGCCATGGCGATGGCCGCCCACCGCACGGCGGGGCGCTGGGCCACCGTCAGCCGGCCCGGCGCTGCTCGAGGAGGGCGGTCACGGCCTTGCCGTCGGCGTTGCCCTGGGTGGCCTTCATGACCTGCCCCACGAAGAAGCCCGTGAGCTTGCCCCGCGTCTTGTCGTCACCGGCCACGAATCGCTCCCACTGCTCGGGGTTGGCCGCGATGATGCCATCGACCACGCCGCCCAGGTCGTCGGCCGACAAGGCTTCGAAGCCCTTGGCGCTGGCGATCTCGGCGGGCGAGCCGCCGCCGGCCACCATCTCTGCCAGCACGGTCTTGGCCTGGGTGGCGGTGAGGGCGCCGTCGGCCTCCATGGTCACCAGCTCGGCGAGGGCCAGCGGGTCGAGGGACTCGGCCCCTTCGACGGCCAGGTTGTGGTCGGCGTGGGTGAGCACCCGCAGCGGGTCGGCGCCGGCGGCGATGGCGGCGAGGACCAGGCCGTCGAGGCCACGCTCGACCACCAGGGCGGCGTCGGCCGGCGTGACCTCGGCGGCCTCGGCCACCGCCACCCGCCGCTCCGCCGGCAGCACCGGCACGCTGGCCTCGACCGAGGCCAGCAGCTCGGCGTCGGGGACGAGGGGCACGAGGTCGGGCTCGGGGAAGTAGCGGTAGTCGTACGCCTCTTCCTTGGACCGCAGGGTGTGGGTGCGGCCGTCGGCCTCGTCCCAGTGGCGAGTCTGCTGGACCACCCGGTCCCCAGCGTCGACGAGGTCGACCTGGCGGCGGGCCTCGTAGTCGATGGCCCGGCCCAGCGAGCGCAGGGAGTTGAGGTTCTTGATCTCGCAGCGGGTGCCGAAGGCGTCCGTGCCCGTCCGGCGCACCGACACGTTGGCGTCGACCCGCATCGAGCCTTCCTCCATCTTGGCGTCGGACACCTCGACAGCCAGCAGGACGGCGCGCAGCTCGGACACGTAGGCCTTGGCGTCCTCGCCCGAGCGGAGGTCGGGCTTGCCCACGATCTCGACCAGGGGCACGCCGGCGCGGTTGTAGTCCACCAGCGAGTGGCCGGCCTCGTGGATGCGACCGCCGCCGCCCACGTGGGTGGACTTGCCGGTGTCCTCCTCGATGTGGGCCCGCTCGATGCCGACACGCTGGCCGGTGGGCAGGTCGAGGTAGCCCTCGACGTTGGTGGGCTGGTCGAACTGGGTGACCTGGTAGTCCTTCGGCATGTCCGGGTAGAAGTAGTTCTTCCGGGCGAAGGTCGACGGCTCGACGCTGCAGTGCAGGGCCCGGCCGAGGCGCATGGCGTACTCCACGGCGGTGCGGTTGAGCACGGGCAGCGAGCCCGGCAGGCCCAGGCACACCGGGCAGACGTTGGTGTTGGGCTCGGACCCGAACTGGTTGGGGCACCCGCAGAACAGCTTCGTGGCGGTGGCCAGCTCGCAGTGGACCTCCAGGCCCACCACCAACTCCCAGCCGTCGGGAAGGGTGACGTCGCTCATGTGGGGGCTCCTTCCTCGAGGACGGCCGCGGCCCGCAGCAGCGGCCCCTCGGCCAGCGCCGGCCCGAGCAGCTGCACGCCGACCGGCAAGCCGTCGTCCCCGGTGCCGAAGGGCACCGACACCGCGGGCTGCCCGGACAGGTTCGACGGGATGGTGCAGATGTCGTTGAGGTACATGGTCAGCGGGTCGCTCACCTTCTCGCCGAGCGGGAACGCGGTGGTCGGCGACGTCGGCGACAGGAGCAGGTCGAACTGCTCGTAGGCGGCGGCGAAGTCCCGGATGATGAGCGTGCGCACCTTCTGGGCCTTGCCGTAGTAGGCGTCGTAGTAGCCCGCGGAAAGGGCGTAGGTGCCGAGCATGATGCGGCGCTTGACCTCGGCCCCGAAGCCCGCCGTGCGGCTGGCCAGGTTCATCTCCGCGGTGGTGGGGGCCTCGACCCGCAGGCCGTAGCGCACCCCGTCGTAGCGGGACAGGTTGCTGGACGCCTCGGCGGGGGCGATCAGGTAGTAGGCGGACAGGCCGTAGGTGACGGCCGGGACGCTGGCCTCGCCCACGGTGGCGCCGGCCGCTTCGAGGGCCTCGGCGGCCTGGCGGACGCGGGCGGCGACGTCGGGGGCGATGCCCTCGCCCATGAGCTCACTCACGAGGCCGATGCGCAGCCCGGCGACGCCGTCGCCGAGGGTGGCCGAGATGGGGGGCAGCGCCTGCGGGATGGACGTGGAGTCCATCGCGTCGTGGCCGCCGATGACCTCGAGCACCCGGGCGGCGTCGGCCACCGTGTGGGTGAGAGGGCCGATCTGGTCGAGCGACGAGGCGAAGGCCACCAGGCCGTACCGGGACACGAGCCCGTAGGTGGGCTTCAGGCCCACGACGCCGCAGAGGGCGGCGGGCTGGCGGATGGAGCCGCCCGTGTCGCTGCCGAGGCCCACGGCGGCGAAGCCGGCCGCCACTGCGGCGGTGCTGCCGCCACTCGACCCGCCCGGCACCCGGCTGGTGTCCCGGGGGTTGCGGGTGGGCCCGAAGGCCGAGTTCTCGGTGGAGCTGCCCATGGCGAACTCGTCGAGGTTGGTCTTGCCCACGAGGACGGCGCCGGCGTCGGCCAGGCGGGTGACCACCGTGGCGTCGTACGGAGGCCGCCAGCCCTCCAGGATCTTGGACGAGCACGTGGTGGGGATGCCCCGGGTGCAGAGGTTGTCCTTCAGCGCCACGGGGACGCCCGCGAGCGGGCCGGGGTCCTCGCCGGCGGCCACCCGTGCATCGATGGCGTCGGCGGCGGCGCGGGCCTCGTCGGCCAGCACGAGGTTGAAGGCGTGGATCTCGCCCTCCCGCTCGTCGATGGCGGCGAGGTGGGCGTCGAGCACGTCCCGCGCCGAGCGTGCCCCCGAGCGGACGTCTTCGGCGATGGAGACTGCCGTGTCGGGTGCCATCAGGGCTCCTGTCCCAGCGCCGGCGGCACCCGGAAGCGGTCGTCCTCGACCGAGGGCGCCTGGGCCAGCACCTCGGCCCGGTCGAGGGTGGGGCGCACCTCGTCCTCACGGAGCACGTTCTCCAGCGGGTACGGGTGCGAGGTGGGGGCCACGTCGGCCACGTCGAGGGCCTCGACGTCGGCGGCGTGGTCCAACACGGCGGCGAGCTGCTCGGTGAAGGTCTCGAGCTCGTCGTCGCTCAGGGCGAGGCGCGCGAGGTCGGCCACGTGGGCGACGTCGTCACGGGTGATCTTCTGGGGCACCGCTTGAATCTAGAGGGCAGCGCCCCCGGTCCCGCCCGGTCAGCCGGTCACCCGGTCGGCGAAGGCGACGGCGCCCTCTTCGATGAGGCCCTTGTCGTAGTCGAGGGTGGCGACGTGGTAGCTGCGGTCACAGGTCACGCGCTCGACCGGCCCGGAGACGTTGGCGGCGAGGTGGTCGCTGTCGGTGGGCGGGACGACGTGGTCCTGCGGGCTCGTGAACAGCAGGAGCGGACACTCGATCTTGGCCAGCTCGGCGCCGAACTCGTCCGAGGCGGCGAACATGCTGAGCAGCGGCGCCAGGGGCGCGCCCTCATAGGCGGACTCGGTGGCGTCGGGATCGGCGATGTCCGAGCCGATGCCCGGCATCATCGTCTCGCCGGCCTCGACCATGCCCGTGACGAGTACGCGCACCTCCTCGTTCACCTGGGTGGCCGGGTTGATGGCGACGATGCCGGCGACCTCGGGGTGGTGCACCGCCAGCCAGCACGTGAGCGATCCGCCCATCGACAGGCCCGCCACGACGACCTTGTCCACCCGGCCAGCGAGGCGCTGGTAGGCCTCCTCGGCGGCCGCCGACCAGTCGGCCCACGAAGTGACGAGCATGTCCTCGATGGACGTGCCGTGGCCGGGCAGCAGCGGGAGCTCCACGCTGTAGCCGGCGGCGTGGAAGGCCTCGGCCAGGCCCCGCATCGAGTTGCAGTTGCCGGTGAAGCCGTGCAGCACGAGGGCGCCGTGGCCGTTGGTGCCGTCGGCCGACCAGGGCTCGGCGCCGGGGATGATGGGTGCGGTCACTGGGGTCCTCCCGCCAGGGTGTTCAGGCTCAGGATTGCGAGACGGCGATGGTAGGCGTCGGGTCAGACATACGGGTCGTCGAAGGCGGGCGCTTCCCACCAATCGTCGGGCGCCGGCGCCCAGTCGGGGTCCTCGAGGATGCAGTTCACCGGGCAGGGGTCGAGGCACTTCCCGCACCCCGAGCAGAGCTCTGGGATGATGATGACGTCGGCGTCGTGGTTGAAGATCGCGCCGAACTGCGGTGGGCAATGGCGCAGGCAGGCGTCGCAGTTGATGCAGATCGACATGTCGATGCGTAGCGGCGCCGGCTTCCACTTGGGGTTGCGTTGGCGGCTGGCGAGGCGCTCGGCGCGGCGGTTGGCGGCGGCCACCGGGCCAGCGTAGGGGACGTGGACGCGCCGGGAGCACGGACCGGACGCCGTTGGCGCCCCGAGGGACGAGTGGCAGGCCGGCAGGGTCCTTGACCGTGCGGTCAAGAACTCGGCTAGCGTCTGCGCCGATCCGGACCCGTACGTCGAGGAGTGACACCGTGGCCAAGTACCCGTTCCTGAGCCCTGAGTGGATGGAAGAGGCGCACAAGATCCGCGAGGAGTTCGCCGGGCAGACGTCGGCCCCCGCCCACGCGGTGCGCATGAACCAGATCATCACCGACGTGCCCTTCAGCGACGACCCCATCAACGCCTACATGGACACCAGCCAGGGCGATCTCGAGCTCGACCTCGGCTCCCTCGAGAACCCCGACCTCACCGTCACCGTCGACTACGAGACCGCCAAGGCCATCTTCGTCGAGCAGAACCCGCAGGCCGGCATGCAGGCCTTCATGGCCGGCAAGATCAAGGTGCAGGGCGACATGACCAAGCTCATGGCCATGCAGTCGCAGGCGCCCGATCCGGTGGCCCAGCAGGTGGCCGACCGGGTCAAGGAGATCACCGAGTAGCGGTCACCGCCGCCGCCTCGGCACCCGATGCGCCGCCTCGGGGGGTGCTGCGCAGGAACGAGGCGCAGACCAGCGCGAGCACGCAGGCGCCTGCCCCCACCAGGTAGGCGTCGTGGTACGACGCCACCTCGCTGACCACCTCGGCGCGCGACACCTGCACGGTCTGCATGATCTGGATCCCGGCGAGCAGGCCGACCTCGGTCATCATCTGCTGGGCCGCGCCCACGACGCCCAGGTCGCGCTCGGCGACCGAGTTGGCGATGGTGGCCGCCGTCGCCGGGAGGGCGGCGCCGGCGCCCACGCCGGCCAGGGCGAGAGCGGCCATGATCATCAGGTCTGAGGTGCCGCCGCCGACCGCGGCCATGCCCACCATCGACGCGCCCACGAGCACCGCACCGGTCATGGCCGAGGCCCGCTCGCCCGTGCGCACGGTGACGTAGCCGGCCAGCGGGCCGGCGATGGCGAAGGCCAGCGGCCGGGCGATGGAGATGAGCCCGGTGCGGGTCTCGCCGTAGCCCAGGACGTTCTGGAGCAACAACGGCGTGAGGATGAACCCGCCCATGTAGGCGAAGTTGATGAACACCTGCACGCCGATGGGGAACGCGAAGTTCCGGCGACGGAAGTACTCGAGCGGGATCAGGGGGTACTCGGCCCGCCGCTCGACCCGGACGAAGAGGGACAACAGCACGGGCGCGGCCACGAAGGCGAGGACCACGGGCGTGCTCGACCACCCGGTGACCGGGCCCCGGTTCATGGCGAACAGCAGCGCGGTCACGCCCGCGGCCAGCACGAGGGAGCCGGCGAGGTCGAAAGCCTGGCGCTCGCCGCTGCCCCGGGTGTCGGGCAGTACCGCCGCGGCCAGCCCGAGGGCCACCAGCATGAGCGGCACCTGGGCGATGAAGATGAAGCGCCACGAGAAGGCCTCGACGAGCGGTCCGCCGATCACCACCCCGAGCACCGGGCCGCCGGCCATCACCAGCGACCAGTAGCCGAGGGCCTGGACCCGTCGCTCGGGCGGGAAGGAGCGGTTGATCATGGCCATCGAGGCCGGTCCCGTAGCGGCGCCGATGCCGGCGGCCAGGATGCGAAAGGCGATGAGCGAGCCCACGTTCCACGAGACGGCGGTCAACCCGGCGAACACGGCGGCGCCGGCGAGCCCGATCAGATAGATGCGGCGGTAGCCCCACAGATCGCCCAGCTTGCCCACCGAGGGCCCGAGCACGGCGAAGGCGAGGACGGGCCCGGTGATGAGCCAGGTGAGGGTCGTTTCGGACGCACCGAAGTCGTCGGCGATGGTGGGAATCGAGACCGCGAGGATGGTGATCGTGCAGGTGACCGCGAGCAGGCCGAACAGCGCCGTGAACAAGACGATCCACGGCCCTCGGTCATGGGACTCGATGCGGCCTTGCACACGGTGGCGCAACAAGAGCGGCCAGGGGACCGAGCCGAGCTCGTCGGCACCCGGCGCCTCGACCACCAGATCGGCGTCGTGGGCGTGCTGGTCGATCGAGGCCATGGACCCCTCAGGCTAGGAGCACTGCCGCGAGGAGCCTCCGACCCGTCGGCTGGCTCGGCCGGGCCGACCGGTCGAGCTCGCCGCGGGTCTAGTCGGTGGCGCCGCGGCGCCGGGTGAGCAGGACGATGCTCGCTCCGCGGTCGACCTGGAGGCCAGCGGCCGGGTCCGTCCCGACGACGATGCCGTTCGGCGGGCCCTCGACCCCGTCGACCGCCAGGCCTGCGGCCTCGAGGGTGGCCTGAGCGTCGGCCACCGAATCGCCCGACACGTCCGGGATGATCACCGGTTGCGGGCCGAGGGACACGATGACGACGACCTCGCTGTCGCGAGGGACCACGGAGCCACCCGCCGGACTGGTGCCGATGACCTGGCCCTCGGGCACGGTGTCGCTGTAGTCCCGACCGCTGAGGGGGACCAGCTGCACGTCGGCCAGGCGGGCCGCGACCTCGTCGTAGGTCAGCCCCGCCCCGGCCATGCCCTCGGGGATGGTCCGCGGCCGAGGGCCCTTCGACACGACCAGCGGCACGAACGAACCCGCCGGCACCTCGTCGTACACGAGCGACTCCCCGAGCACGATACCGACGGGCACCAGCTCACCCCACTTCTCGCTGATGGCCCCGGGACGCATGCCGACCGCCTCGAGTGCGGCGGCGGCTTCACCCTGCGTGAGGCCACCCAGGTTGTCGGGCACCGGTACCAGCTCGGCCCCACGGGAGACGGTGACGGTCAGGGTGTGCCCTTCGCGCAACTGCTCGCCGGCGGCCGGGTCCTGCGTCACGATCTCGCCCTCGCGGGTGCCGTCCTGTCGCACCTGCACCCGCTCGATGTCCCACCCCTGGCCATCGACCAGGTCCGCGAGCTCGGACACGTCGAGGCCCGCGAGCTGCGGGACCTCGTGGCGAGGGCGCAGCAGCTCGCGCACCGTCAGGGCAGCCCCGAGCAACGAGGCGACGACCACGATGCCCCCCACGACCAGCAACGGGGTCGGCCAGCGGCGGCGCACCCCGGTGCGAGGCGCGCTCGGCCCGCTGCCGGCCTGGTCGAGTGCCGGCGCGGGTGCCGGTCGCACGCCGGTCGCGGGCCGCACGGCGTCCACCTCGGCCGTCGAGGTGGGAGTTCGGGCGGGCGTGACGGCCGAGCCGGCCACGTACGTCTCTCCCGCGAGCGCATTCGCTTCGGGCCGATCGGCGTCGACCTCCGCCTCGACCTCGGCGTCGACAGCGACAGCGACAGCGGCGTCGACAGCGACAGCGGCGTCGGCGTCGGCGTCGACCCCGACCTCGGCGTCACCCCCGACCTCGGCGTCACCCCCCACCTCGCGGTCGCTCTCGACGTCACGGTCGGTGGTGGCACGTTGCTCGACCTCGACCTCAGCGGCGACCTCGACCTCAGCGGCGACCTCGACCTCAGCGGCGACCTCGACCTCAGCGGCGGCGGCGTCGGCGTCGTCGTCGTCGTCGTCGGCGGCGGCGGCGCCGGCGCCGGCGACCCTTCGGCCACGAGCCTCCAGTGCCCCACGCGCCCGCCCCACGAGGGCGCCGAGGCCGCTCACGCCCGCCGCCGGCGCGTCGTGGTCCACCACGACGACGCTGCCGCCGCCTGCTGCGGACAGGTGGGTCGGGTCGGGGTCGACGAAGGGCTGGTCGTCGGCCACCGGGAAGGCGCCGGCCAGCGGAAGCGGCTCGGCGGGGCCCACACGCCCCGCGACCTCGCCCAGCGCATCACGGAACTGCGACGCATCCGGCCGCTCCGTCGGATCAGAGCGACCGGCCCACTCGAGCACCTCGGCCAGGGGCCCCAGCTCGTCACCGACGGACAGGTCGGCGTCGACCCGGGCCCGCAGGGTGCTCAGGGTGGTGTCGGTGGCGAAAGGCACGTGCCCGGTGACCGCCTCGACCAGGACGAGCGCCAGCGAATAGACGTCGCTCTTGCCCGTGGCCGCCTGGCCGTTGGCCTGCTCTGGCGAGGCGTAGCGCGCGGTCCCGAGCACCGCACCCGCCGGCTCGGTCCACGCCGCCTCGGCCAGGGCGCGCGCCACCCCGAAGTCGGCGATGCGCAGGCGTCCGTCCTGGAAGCCGAACAGGAGGTTGGCGGGCTTGACGTCGCGGTGGACGAAGCCCTGGCGATGGGCGAAATCGAGTCCGCGGGCGGCACCGAGGCCGACCTCCACCGCCTGGGGCACGGTGAGGCGCCGACCGAGGTCGAGCATCGAGCGGAGACTGCCACCGTCCACGTACTCGGTGACGAGGTAGGGCCCGCCGTCATCACCCGAGTCGAAGAGCTTGACGATGTTCGAGTGGTTGAGCTTCGCGGTGGCCTGGGCCTCGGCACGGAAGCGCCGCAGGAAGGTCTTGTCGTCCGCCAGGGCGGGGTGCAGCACCTTGACCGCGACGAGGCGCGCGAGGCGGACGTCGTCGGCGAGGAAGACCTGAGCCGACGAACCGGTGCCGATGGGCGCTTTGAGCCGGTAGCGCGAGCCCAGGACCCGACCGATCTGGTCGGTCATCTGGGACAGCAGCACATCGTGGATCGTACCGGCTGGGTTTTCCCGTCCCGTGGACCCACAATGGACCGGTGGACACCCTGCGACGCGTCGTGTTGACCCTCTTGGTGCTCCTCGCCCTCGCCGGATTGGTGGTGGCGGGTCAGCGGACCGTGCGCAACGGTGGCGCAGACGACGTGACCATCAGTGGCGGGGACAACGCCGTGGAGGCCCTGATCCCGGGCCGAGAGGCCGAGACCCTGAGCCAGAGCGAGGTGGGCATCGACCTCGCCGACGGGTGGACGGGCGACCTCCTGTTGAACGGCGAGGCGGTCGACGCCCAGCGCGTCGACGCCCTGAACCAGCTGCTCTACCGCCCACCCGAAGGTCTCGACTCCGGGCGCAACTGCGTCACCGCGGTGATCTGGCGTTCGTCGGAGTCCCGGGACTCCTCGCGCGACGTCGACTGGTGCTTCGAGGTCACCTGACCGGCACGGGGCCGCGTCGAGGCGGCCCGTCAGGCCGGTAGCTCGCCGGTCTCGAGGAGGCGCACGAACGCCGCCTCGTCGAGGATCGGGATCCCGAGCTCCTCGGCCTTGGTGAGCTTGGACGCCCCCGGGCCCTCCCCCACCACCACCGCGGTGGTCTTCTTCGACACGCTGCCCGGTGACTTGCCGCCGCGGGAGGTGATGGCCTCCTCGGCGCCGTCGCGGGTGAACCCCTCCAGGGTGCCGGTGACGACGATCGACGTGCCTTCCAACGTCTGGGCGAGCGCCGGCGCCGCCGGGCCTTCGAAGTTCACCCCCGCGGCCCGCAGGCGTTCGACGAGGGCGCGGTTGGCCTCGTCGGCGAAGAAGCCGTGCACGCTCTGGGCGATGATCGGCCCGATGCCGGCGACGGCGGCGACCTCCTCCTCGGAGGCGGCGAGGATGGCGTCGAGGTGGCGGAAGTGGCGGGCGAGCACCTGACTGCCGGCGCCCCCGAGGTGGGCGATGTTCAGGCCGACCAGCAGGTTGGCGAGGGGACGGTCCTTCGCCGCCTCGATGGCGGCCTGGAGGTTGTTCACCGAGGTCTCGCCGAAGCCCTCGAGCTCACGGATGCGGTCGTGGTCGAGGCTGAAGATGTCGGCGATGTCGCCGAGCAGGCCGAGCTCGAGGAACAGGCGCACGGTCTGTTCGCCGAAGCCCTCGATATCGAGGGCTCCCCGGGAGGCGAAGTGCTCGATGGCGGTGGCCCGGCGGGCGGGACAAGCGAGGTTCACGCAATAGGTGGCGGCCTCGCCTTCGAGGCGCTGGAGGGGCTCGGCGCACACGGGGCACGCGGTCGGGAACGTCCACTCGGGCAGTCCCGCGGGGCGCTCGGCCAGCACCGGCCCCACCACCTCGGGGATCACGTCGCCGGCCTTGCGCACCACCACGGTGTCGCCGGGACGCACGTCCTTGGCCTTCACCTGGTCCTGGTTGTGCAGGGTGGCCAGCCCGACGGTGCTGCCCCCCACGAACACCGGGTCGAGCTCGGCGAAGGGCGTGGCCTTGCCCGTCCGACCGATCGACACGGAGATGTTCAGCAGCTTCGTCGTCCGCTCCTCGGGCGGGAACTTGTAGGCGATGGCCCAGCGCGGCGCCTTGCTCGTGAAGCCGAGGAGGTCGCGCGTGGCCAGGTCGTCGACCTTCACCACCACGCCGTCGATCTCGTAGGGGAGGTCGTGGCGGTTCGCCTCCCAGTGGCGGCAGAAGGCGTGCACCTCGTCGAGCGTCGCCAGCGAGCGGATCTCGGGGTTCACCGGCAGGCCCAGCTCGCCCAGCCAGGCCAGGGTCTCGGTGTGGCGGGTGAAGGTGGGCCCACCCTCGACCTCGCCCAGCTGGTACGACCACCACGACAGCTCACGGCTGGCGGTGATGGAGGCGTCCTTCTGGCGGAGGGACCCCGCCGCCGAGTTGCGGGGGTTCACGAAGAGGCGGGCGCCGGCCTCGGCCTGGCGGGCGTTGAGGGCGGCGAAGGCCGCCACCGGCATGTAGACCTCGCCCCGCACCTCGACCACGGGTGGCGCCCCCGCCGGCAGCTGCTCGGGCACGGTGGCCAGCGTGGCGACGTTGGGGGTGACGTCCTCGCCCACCTTGCCGTCCCCACGGGTCGCGGCCTGCACGTAGCGGCCCCCCTCGTAGCGGATGGACAGGGCCATGCCGTCGATCTTCAGCTCGCACACGAAGCCGATGACCAGGTCGCCCTCGCCGGTCGCCTCTTCGCCGGTGCCCCGCTCGGCGACGAGGCGGCGTTCGAGACGGGCGCCCCAGGCCAGGAGCTCCTCGGCCGAGAAGGCGTTGTCCAGCGACATCATCGGCTCGCGGTGCACCACCGGCGAGAACAGCGCCGACGGGGCGCTGCCGATCCGCTGCGTCGGCGAATCGGGCGTGACGAGCTCAGGGAACTCCTCCTCGAGCGAGCGCAGCTCGCGCACGAGCGCGTCGTAGTCGGCGTCCGAGATCTCGGGGTCGTCGAGCTCGTGGTAGCGCTTGTTGTGGTGGTCGATCTGCGCCCGCAGCGCGTCGACCTGGGCGGCGATGTCGGCCAGCTCGGGCATCGGCGTCAGGGTAGAGGGCGTCGGCGCCGGTCGGTGAGGGCGCCGGTCGGTGAGGGTGCCGCTGGATCAGGCGCCGGCGGTGAGGCGGACGCCGACCGCCTGGTCGTGCAGGCGCTGCGCCACGTTCCGGGCCAGCGAGAGCACGTGCGTCGCCTGGGTCTCACCGTGCAGGGCGAGGCCGCAGGCCGGGGTGATCAGGGACTGGGTGCGCAGGAGCACCGGGTCGCAGCCGGCGCGGACCATCTCGCACCAGAGATCGCAGAGATGGCGCCACAGGCGGTCGGCGGTGGTACCGAGGGGCCCGTCGGTGGGGACGGCGCCCCAGGCCACCCAGCCGCCCCGATCGAGAAAGCTGCCCAGCGTGCCGGCGAAGTCCGCCAGGCCGGCATCGACCGGCGCGGAGAGCACCTGCGGGCCCGCCTGCAGGACGAGGCGCCAGTCGGCGTTGCCACAGCAGTGCAGGCCCGTGACGGCGTGCGGCTCGATGGCAGCCAGGGCGCCCGACACGAGGTCCACGGCGCGGTCCGGCTCGATGGGGAACCCGGGGTGCATGCAGCTGGCGAGGCCGGGCTCGTCGACGAAGACCAGCAGGGGGGCGTCGGGCACCTTGCGGGCGGCGAGGGCCAGAAGTGCGTCGGCCCGGGCCCGCACGGCGGTGCCGGCGGCGACGAAGGCCCGCTCGGCATCCAGGCCGGCGGCGTGGAGCGCCAGGCCGAGGGTCACCGGACCCGTGAGCTGGAGCTTGACCCAGCCGGTGCGGCCGGCGACGGCGTCGAGGAACACCCGCAAGCCGAGGAAGGGAGCACCCGAGAGGTCGGGGTCGGCGGGCGGAGTCTCCGGGTCGATGCGGTCGAGGACGAGGTCGAGCGAGCCGTCGTCGGCCACGGAGACGCCGGGGACACCCCAGGCAGCCTGGGCGATCATCCCCTCGAGGGGCGAGCGGCGCGGCAGCGACGGCGCCGCAGGCAGCCAGCCGTGCTCGTCGAGCACGAGTGCGACGGCCTGATCGGCCGCGGTGTGGGGCAGGCTGCCGATGGACGTCGCCGCGCCGACGGGCAGGTCGTTGCCCCTCATCGCCTGCGTCTCGGTTGGCTCACGATGCTTGTGTCCCCCACGAAGAGAGCGTCACCTTTCGGGCCGGAGCCCATTCCCCCGCTCATGGAATAGCCACGGCCCCGACACACGCGCAAATCTCCTGACGTGCGAGTCAACGCGACATGGGCGTTCCGGGGGCTCTGGGTGGTGCTCCCCGTGGCCGCCGGGCCGGCGCTCGGTGCGGCCCTGGACGGCCGCAACGACACCGTCGCGCTCGTGGCATCGGTGATCCTCTGGCTGGGCTGGGCCGCCGTCCTCGTCGCTTCGCTGGTCCCGAGCACGGTCGGCCTGACCGTCCTTCGGGTGCTGGCGCCGGCCGCAGGGGTGGCCACCGCCTGGGCCGTCGTCGTGGCGACCGACGCCGACTTCGGCGAGGTCGGCGTCGGGGACGTGGTCGGGCTCGTCGTGACCGCCGCGGCCGCGGTGGTGGCGATGGCGCCCAGCGTGGGTGACGCGTTCGTGGACGGCAGCTCCTACGGTCCCGAGCGGCGCTTCGCGCTGCGGGTCCCGGCACCGGTGCTGCTCGGCCCGCTCGAGCTCACGTGGGCGGTCGCGCTGGCCGGGGTGCTGACCGGGCCGTTGTTGCTGGCCGCCGAGCAGTGGGTGGCGGGCGTCGCCGCCCTCTTGGTGGGCCTGCCGCTGGCCTTCTGGGCGGTGCGCTCCCTGCACGCGCTCAGCCGGCGCTGGCTGGTGTTCGTGCCCGGCGGCCTGGTGATCCACGACCCCCTCACCGTCACCGAGTCGGTGCTGATGCCCAAGACCATGGTCGCCCACCTCGGACCGGCCCCGGCCGACACCGACGCCTACGACCTCACCCAGCGCGCCGCCGGCCTGGCCCTGCAGGTCGATCTCACCGAGCCGCTGCCCGTCAGCCTCTACCGCCCCCGGGCCGAGCGAGCCGAGACGGCGACGGTCGAGCGCCTCCTCTTCACCCCCACCCGGCCGGCGCACGTCCTCGACGCCGCCGAGGAGCGCCGCCTCCCCGTCGCCTGACCACAACCCCTGGCCGGTGGCTGGTTGGTCACGCTGGTGTGACGAACGGCTCGCCAGAACGGCGGAAGGGGTCAGGTGGCGGTGCCGCCGCCGAGGACGAGGTCGCCGGCGTACAGCACCACGCTCTGGCCGGCGGCGACGCGCCGCTGCGGCACGTCCCAGCGGAGGGTGCTCCCGTCCACGACGGCCTGCAGGGCAGGGCCGTGGGCGGAGCACTGCACGGTGACGGGGCCGTCCACCGGCTGCGCCGACCAGGCGAGGTCGGCCAGCACCAGGTGATCGGTGAGCAGGTCGCCCCGGGCGCCGACGGTGACCAGCGGCTCGGCCCCGTCGTCCGGTATGGCGACGTCGACCACGTAGCGGGGCGCGGCGCCGCCGGCGAGGCCGAGGCCCTTGCGCTGGCCGATGGTGACGAGCTCGACCGCCGGCGCCTTCCCCACGACGACACCGGAGGTGTCCTGCACCCGGGCAGGCCGCAAGGGGATGCGATCACCCAGGAACTGGGCCCGGCCCGCCGAGGTGATGAAGCACACGTCCTGGCTGTCGGGCTTGTCCGCGGTGCGCAGGCCCCGCCGCTCGGCCTCGGCCCGCACCGCGCCCTTGTCCCAGTCCCCCACGGGGAACACGACCCGGGCGAGGGCCTCGGCGTCGAGCATGTGCAGGACGTAGGACTGGTCCTTGGCGGCGTCGGCGCCACGGGCGACCCGCCGATGGCCGTCCCCGTCCACGACCACCCGGGCGTGGTGCCCGGTGGCCACGAGATCGAAGCCCAGGGCCTCGGCCCGGCGCAGCAGCAGGTCGAACTTCAGGTGGCGGTTGCACTCGACACACGGGTTCGGGGTGCGGCCGGCGGCGTGGTCGGCGACGTAGGGCGCCACGACCTGCGCCTCGAACTCGTCGCTGAAGTTGAAGACGTGGTGGGCGATGCCGAGCTGCTGGGCGACCCGACGCGCGTCGTCGACGTCGGCGACCGAGCAGCACCCCGTGTCCGAGGCGCCACCCCACAGTCGCATCGTGACACCGACCACGTCGTGGCCGGCCTCGAGCAGCAATGCCGCGGCGACGGAGGAATCGACCCCACCGGACATGGCGACGAGCACCTTCACGACGGGGTCCACCACAACGAGCACGTCACGTTCTGGCACCGGATTTCGGGGCCCGGGCACCGAAATCCGGTGCCCGAAGGAGGGGTTCGGGGCCTCACGGGAACCGCCGGAGGCGCTCGACGGCGGCCGGGACCGCGGCGAGGGCGAGGTCGACGTCGGCGTCGGTGGTGGCGGCGCCGAGGGAGAGTCGCAGTGCTCCTCGCGTTGCGGCCCGGGAGACCCCCATGGCCGCGAGGACGGGGGAGGGCTCCATGGCACCGCTGGCGCAGGACGAGGCCGCCGACGCGTACACCCCCGCCTCTTCCAACAGGAACAGGAGCGACTCGCTCTCCACGCCTTCGATGCAGACGTGGCAGGCGCCCGCGACCTTGTGCGAGCGGTCGGGCGCCCTTCCAGGCCCTGCGGGCACCACCCCGGTCTCGACCAGGCCAGGCACCGCGGCGACCAGGCCGTCGGCCAACCGGTCCCGGAGCGTCGTGACACGGTCGACGGTGGCCGTGCGCTCCGTGACCGTCGCGACGAGGGCGGCGGCCAGGCCCACGATCCCGGCGACGTTCTGGGTGCCGCTGCGACGCTCGCGCTCCTGCCCGCCCCCAAGGACAGTGGCGGCCAGGTCGACGCCTTCGCGCACCACGAGTGCGCCCACACCCTTGGGACCGCCGAACTTGTGGGCGCTGAGTGCGATGAGGTCGAAGTCGGCCGCACGCGCGGCGACGTCGAGCCACGGGACGGCCTGCACCGCGTCGGTGTGGAGGAGGGCGCCCGGCGCCCGCTCGTGCACGAGGGCGGCGACGGCCTCGAGCGGCTGGATCGTGCCCACCTCGTTGTTCGCGCCCATCACCGACACGAGGACGACCGGCTCGCCCGAGCGGGTGCAGGCGTCGAGCACGGCCTCGAGCTCGGCGAGGTCGACCGTGGCCTGGGCGTCGACGGGCAGGGCACGACCGCCGACGTGCGCCACGGGCTCGGCCACCGCGTGGTGCTCGACCGCCGAGCACAGCACCACGCCCGGGCGACGGGCGTGCACCCCGAACACCGCCAGGTTGTCGGCCTCGGTGCCCCCGCTGGTGAACACGACCTCGCCAGGGCGTGCTCCCAGGGCGTCGGCCACCACGTCGCGCGCCTCGTCCACCAGTTGGCGGGCGGCACGGGCGGCCCGGTGCGAACCCGAGGGGTTGGCGAAGCTCGAGTCGAGGACGGCGACGACGGCCTCACGCGCCTCGGCGCGCAGCGGCGTGCTGGCGGCGTGGTCCAGGTAGGCCACGGGCGGTTCGGACACCTTGCCAGGCTAGGAGGGCGGGCCTCAGCTGGGCGGGGCGAAGCCTCCGTCGGCCGGCGGGACCGGCGGCGAGGCGGGGCCAGGGGGCGCCACGGGGGGAGGCGGCGGGGGTCGCTGCCCCGCGACGGGCGGCATCCCCGTCGGCGTCGGCGCGGGTGGCGGCGGGGGCGCCGCCACCAGCGACGGGACCGTCGACGGCCCCGACGGTGGATGGGGCGGACCGCTGGCGACCGGCCCCCCGTGGGACGGGCCCCGGCCGGGCCAGCCCCCGGGCGGCCCCCCGTGGCGCAACTGGTAGGCGGCCGCCACGCACACGAGGAAGGTCTCGGGGGCGAGGTTGGCGGGTGGGGTGTGGCCCATCTCGGTGGCCACCGGGTTGGCCAGGCGGGCGCCGAGAGACCAGCGGGCCTCGGGCGTGAAGCCGGCCACCCGTAGCAGGTAGGCCCGCAGCACCTCGTACTGCTCCGGCGTCACCGTGGTGACGTCCAGGCCGGCGGCGTAGGCCTCGAGCCCGTAGGGCGGGTAGAACGCCATGGCCTGCGCGGTGCGGTCGACGGGCGAGCGCTCGCGGAGCACGAGCGTGCCCGCCGCCAGGTCGCCGAGGCGCTGGTTGTCCCGCGTGAGCAGGATGACGACCGTGGCGATCACGCCGACGGGGATGAGCCAGAAGTCGATGATCCCGAGGGCGCCGCGGATCAAGGCATGGCGGAAGCGGATGGGCGCCCCTTCCTTGGTCACGGTGCGGAGGCCGGCGGCGGCCATGCCCAGCGTCCGCCCGTTCCAGAGCGTCTCCATGAGGATCGGGTAGCCCAGGAAGATCAGGAAGATCATCACCGTGGCGAACACGATGGCCACGGAATCGGGGATGGACAGGCCCGCGGCACCCGCGGCGCCGAGCACGAGGAACACCGCGATGAGCCCCGCGAGCTGCACGAGGACGTCCAGCGAGAACTGCAGCACGCGGGTCGGCACCGAGGCCGTCTGGAACTCGAGCAGCACCGCCTCGGGGGTGACGATCCCTCGCATCGGCCCGCTCATCGGCGCCACCGTAACCAGTCCTCCGGGCGGGTGGCCGGACCACCGCTGCGCACGCGGGAGAACGGTCCCGGCCCTCCTCAGGCCCGGTCCGGTCGCACCTCGCGCACGACGATCTCCTGCGCGACCGTGGCCACGTGCAGCCCGTCGCCGTCATAGATGCGGCCCATCGCGAGGCCCCGCCCACCGGTGAGCCCCTGCCCCTGGAAGGCGTGGAGGTGCCACTCGTCGGCCCGCAGCGGGCGGTGGAACCAGATGGCGTGATCGAGGGTGGCGGCCATGAAGCGTTGCCAGTCGTCGTCGGACTCCATGCCCGTGCGGGCCGCCGGGTGGTCGAGGATGGCGGCCGCCGTGGGCATGTCGTCCGAGCAGTAGGCGAGGGCGCACGCCTGGAGCAAGGGGTCGTCCCCCAGGTCGTCGGTGATGCGCAGCCACGTCAACGTCGTGCTCGACAGGCCGTCGGGAACCGGCGCCGGCCGCCGGTCGAGGAGCGCACCCCAGCGTTGCGAGACAAGGCCCTCGGGACCGGCGAGTCCTGCCGGCGGGCGGTGCAGCACCACGTCGGCCTCGTCCTCGGCCACCTTGAACGAGGCCGACATCGAGAAGATGGCGCCCGCCGATTGTCGGGCCACCACGTTGCGGGTGACGAACGAGCGCCCGTTGCGGGTGCGGTCGACCTCGAAGCGGATGGGCTCGTCCATGACCCCGGGGCGGATGAAGTAGGCGTGCAGCGAATGCACCCGGTACTGGTCCTCGACGGTGGCCGCCGCCGCCCGCAGCCCCTGCGCCGCGACCTGTCCCCCGTAGACCCGCGGAAAGGGGACGGGCTCGCTGACGCCGATGAAGGTGTCGGGCCCGTGCGGCTCGAGGGCCATGAGGCCGGCAAAGGTGAGCGGGTCGGGGGCGAGGTCCACGACGGGCGACGGTAGCCAAGCCAGGCGCCCGCGGGTGCGCCATGATGAACGGGTCGTGGACATCGACCGCTACATCGCCTCGCACGAACCTTCCTGGATCCGCCTCGGGGAGCTGACGGCCAAGGCCCGGCGCAGCATCCGCCGCCTCGACGCGTGCGAGCTCGACGAGCTCGTCATGCTCTACCAGCGCACATCGACGCACTTGTCCTACGTGCGCACCAACTTCGAGAACCCGGCCCTCACGATCCGCCTCACCCGGTTGGTGGCCGGCGCCAGCGGGGTCATCTACGGCAAGCGGGCCCGAACGGTCCGGGCCTTCGCCGACTTCTTCCGCGTGACCTTCCCCGCCGCAGTCTGGGACGCCCGCCGCTTCGTGGTCGTGAGCTTCCTGCTGACGTTCCTGCCCGCCGCGGCCATGGGCGTGTGGATCGCCAACTCCGACGCGGCCCTCGACGCCACCGCCCCGGCGGCGCTGCGCGAGGCGTACGTGGAGGACGACTTCGAGTCGTACTACTCGTCGGCGCCGGCCGGTCAGTTCGCCACGGAGGTCACGGTCAACAACATCCAGGTGTCGATCCTCGCCTTCGCCGCCGGCATCGCGCTGTGCGTCGGCGCCGCCTACATCCTGATGTTCAACGGAGCCAACGTCGGGGTCGCCGCCGGCCTCTTCGCCGCGGTGGGCGAGCAACCCAAGTTCTGGGGCCTGATCCTGCCCCATGGCCTCCTCGAGCTCACGGCCGTGGTCATCGCCGGCGCCGCCGGTCTGCGCCTCGGGTGGGCCATCATCGCGCCGGGCGACCGTCGGCGCTCCGAGGCCCTGGCCGACGCCGGCCGGCGGGCGGTGGTGATCGTCATGGGCCTCGTCGCCGCCTTCATCACCGCGGGCACCATCGAGGGCTTCGTGACCGGGTCCAGCCTGCCCACGGCCGTGCGCGTGGGCATCGGGGTCGCCGTGGAGGCCGCGTTCGTCACCTACCTCGTGGTCCAGGGCCGGGCCGCCGCGGCGCGAGGCATCACCGGCGTGCTCGGCGAGGTGAAGCGGGGCTGGGACGATGAGCGGGGCTGGGACGAAGCGGTACGGGACGGCGACGCTCAGAGCCGCCCGGTGGCCTTCACCGCCAGGTAGGTGTCCGCCAGCAGCGGCGCCAGCCGACCGGGCGGCGCGTCGATGACCCGGGCACCGAGGCCCCGGAGGCGGGCGACCGTGCGCCGGCGCTCCTCGAGGGCCTGCACCGCAGCGGCCTTGCGGTAGGCATCGGACGAGTCCGAGGGCGACGACGCCGCCCAGTGCACGACATCGGGGTCCTGCACCCCCGCCACCACGACGAGGTGGTTGCGCACGATGAGCGGCAGGGCGGGCACGAGGGACTCCCCCACCGCCTGCTCGACGAGGTCGGTGAGGATGACGAGCATGGCGCGCCGCCGGAACCGGCCCAGGGTCTCGGCGAAGGCGCCGGCGTAGTCGCTCTCCGCCAATTGCGGCTCGAGCTCGTACATGGCCTCGGTGACCCGGGTGAGCTGGGTGCGGCTCTGGGCGGGACTGACCACCCGCTGGACGCGCCGATCGAAGGCCACGAGACCGCAGCGATCACCGAGGCGGGTCGCCACCGCCGTCATCATCATCACGGCGTCCATGGCGTGCTCCACCCTCGGCACGTCGTCCACCCGACCGGCCATGACCCGTCCGTTGTCGAGCAGGAGGATGACGGTCTGGTTCCGCTCGGCCCGGTACGTCCGGACGATGGGCTTGCCCGCCCGGGCGGTCGCCGACCAGTCGATGCGCCGGAACTCGTCGTCGACCGAGTACTCCCGGAGCTGATCGAACTCGGTACCCCCGCCGCGACCCTGCGCGGAGCGCAGCCCGACCTCGAGGATGCGGGCCTTGTTGATGCGCAGCTCGGCCTCGTCGCGCGAGCGGAACGGTGGGAACACCCGCAACAGCCCCGGGCAGTCGACGCGCCGTTGGCGGGCCATGAGGCCGAGCGGCCCCTCGACCCGGAGGGTGACCCGAGCCAGGTCGAAGCGACCGCGGCGCGCCGGGCGGATGACGGTGCGGGCCTCGGCCCGGCCCCGGGCGGGCAGGCGCACGCGGACCCGCCGGGTCCCCGCGCGCAGCGACGGCGCCAGGTCGTCCGCCAACGTCACCCGTAGCCGCCGTCCGAGCGGGTTGGTCAGGCGCCACACGACCTCGCCCTGGCCGCCGAGGGCCAGCACCCCGGGCAGGTCACGGCGCACCCCCACCCGGTCGGGTCGAGGCGCAAGCACCCAGTCCACGACGGCCACGACCATGAGCACGCCGTCGACCAGCAGCAGGCGCCGGTCGACGGGGAGGGCGACGACGACCAGGGACGCGACTGCGGCGACGAGGGCCAGGCGACGGGTGGGTACGGGGAGCACGGTGCGGAGGCTCGTCCTCAGCGGGGGGCGGGGACCGCGGCCAGCACCCCGTCGAGCACGCCATCGGCGGTCGCGCCCTCGAGCTCGAGCTCGGGGCGCAGCAGCAGGCGGTGGCGCAGGGCAGGCTTGGCCACCGCTTTGACCTCGTCCGGGGTGACGAAGGCACGCCCGGCCAGCCAGGCCCACGCCTTGGATGCGTGGAGCAGGGCGGCCGCGCCACGGGGCGACACGCCGAGGGTGAGCGAGGGCGACTCCCGGGTGGCCCGGGCCAGGGCGACGATGTAGGCGAGCACCGGCGCCTCGACCCGCACCGCCTTGACCTCCTCACGGGCGGCCAGCAGGTCGGCAGCGGAGGCCACCGCCCGCAGTCCCGTCGACGCGAGGTCGTGGGGATCGAGCCCCTGGTCGTGGCGGGCCAGCACCAGCTGCTCCTGTTGGGCGGTGGGGTAGTCGACCAGGAGCTTGAACAGGAAGCGGTCGAGCTGGGCCTCGGGCAACGGGTAGGTGCCCTCGTACTCGACGGGGTTCTGGGTGGCGATGACGATGAAGGGCTCGGGGAGGGGCCGACGCTCGCCGTCCACCGTCACCTGGCGCTCCTCCATCGACTCGAGCAGGGCGGCCTGGGTCTTGGGCGGCGTGCGGTTGATCTCGTCGGCGAGGAACAGGTTGGTGAACACCGGGCCCTGGCGGAACCGGAAGGTGCCCTCCGTGGCCTCGAAGATCACCTGGCCGGTCACGTCCGAGGGCATCAGATCGGGGGTGAACTGAACCCGCTTGAACTCGAGGTCGAGCGCGGCGGCGAGGGCCTTGACGAGGAGGGTCTTGGCCACGCCGGGCACGCCTTCGAGCAGGACGTGGCCCTCGACCAGCAAGGCGGCGATGAGGCCAGAGAGCACGCCCTCCTGGCCCACGACGGCCTTGCCCACCTCGTCGCGCACCGCCACCACGGCCGCCCGGGTGGGCGAGGCGGTCGGGCCGCCCGCCGGCACCTCGGGTGGGGCCGGCCGTGCCGCCGGTGGGGTCGTCGGTCCGACCGGTGGCGCGGCACCCGCCGGTGGGGGCGGCGGCGGGGGGGGCGGGGTGGGGGGGCCGTCAGGTTCCGGAACCATGAAGGAGCTCCTTGCGGATGGTCTCGTGGGTCTGAGCCAGCGAAACGAGATCGTGGTCGCTGGTGAGAGGTGGGCCGGCGATGGCGGCGTACACCGCTTCCGCGTCGACCCCGGTGCGCTGGGCGGTCACGCGGGCGACGACCTCGGGGCTCGAGTCGGCGCCGAGGCCGAGGTGCGTGCACAAGCTGCGGCGCAGGTCGTCGCGTAGGAGGTCGCCCGCCCGCTGCGGGTCGCGGGACTGCTGGAGCAGTTCGCCCACGGCTCCCACGAGCTCGGAGCCCGCGATCTGGACGGGCTGGGGCTCCTCGATGGGCGGTCCCAGCCGTCGGCCCCGCCACAGGGCGTAGACGACGAAGGCGACCACCAACTGGAGGAGCGCGGCCTTGATCCCGGGGGCCACGAGGTCGCTCAGACCCTTGTCGCCGGACCCGGGAGTGGGCGGCTGCAGGAACGCCACGGTGGTGCCCGGTTGTGGCGCGAGGAACGCGGCGGCGAGCACGGCGTTGTCGAGCTCGCCGAGCGCCTCGTTGGTGAACAGCCCCGCCCCGCCCACGCCGACGATGGTGCCGCCGCCGACCGAGGTGGTGACCACGAAGGCCGCCTCCTCGTCGCCGTAGCAGTGGCCGGCCGAGCCTTCCGTTTCGAACGCGAGACCTCCGCGGGCATCGATGCGGCCCGCGTCGGCGAGGGCGTCGACGGTGCAGACGCCCGGTGGCGTGCTCGCCTGGACCAGGCCCCCGAGGGGGTCGACGGTGCCCGACGGGACAGGCGTGAAGGTCGAGGCCGGGTCGGCCACCACGAGGGTGCCGCCGTCGCCGACCCATCGGGCGAGCTCGTCCTGTTGGGCGTCGGTCGTCTGGTCGGAGAGCAACAGCACCACGTCGACGTCGTCACCCGGGACATCGTTGGTGGTGCGGACGTCGGCGCCGAGCTCCTCGATCAACAGGACGAGGCCCTTGGCGCCGGCCGGCCCGGTGCCATCCGGCGAGAGCGGCTCGCCGTCCTTCGGAGGCCGGCCCGCCACGAGAGCGAGGGCGATCAGGGCCGCCCCCAGCCCGACCCAGAACACGACCCCGCCGCGAACAGAGCCCGGCGTCGAACGCCCACCCCCCGCGCCGGCGGCGACCGCTGTGGCGGCGCCCGCAGTCGTGGCCGTCACGCCGACACCGCCTCGGCCTCGGTGACGACGTCGCCGGCGCGGCGGCGTTTCGCCGACGCCGCGACCACCGCGCCGGCGAGCGCCCGGAAGCGGACGTTCTCGGCGGCGCCGGTGGGCTCGTCGCCGTACCAGGCGTCCTCGAACAAGAAGGTCGCCTCGGCGAAGTCGGCGGCCACCTCGGGCAGGACGACGTCGATCTCGGCCCGGTACTCGCCGGCGGTGCGGCCGGGCACGTCGTCCACCCGACCCTGCTCGACGAGGATGGCGACGAGGGCGCGGAAGCGGCCGCGCAGCGCCAGCTTCCACTCGCCGTCACGCTCGAGGCGCTCGGCCTCGTCGACCCACTGTGCCGCGGTACGGGTGCGCTCGACGCTCACCTCGGCGGCGTGGGCTGGGTCACGCTGCACACTGCGCCCGACTCGCGCCAGCAGGAACGCGATCGCCACGATCGCCGCGATCAGCACGGCCCAGCCGAGGATCGACGCACCGTCGCCGGTCACCAGGCCCTGCAGGATCCGCCCGATGCGCTCCTCCACCCAGGCCCGTCCCCGCTCGAATGCATTGGGTTCGGGCCGCTGGAACTCGGCGCCGTCGAGCACGTCGTCGGCGGTCTGGCGCACCTCGTCGGCCGACTGCGTCGGTGCCGGCGGCTGTCCGGGAGCCCCGTCTCCGGTTGAGCCATCACCGTGACGCCCGACCGCGGCGCCGGCGATCGTCCCGGCGGCGACCGACCAGGAGCGCGCCGGCGTGGCCGCCGCCGGGGTCGCCGCGACGACGGTGAGAAGGACGAGAGCCGGCGCCACGCCGCGGGCGATCCGCCCCCGCCCGGCGCGACGGGCCGGGCGGGTGGGCAGGCGAGTTGACGTCAGAACGCCTCCGTCGGCCTCCCTGGCCGTCGAGCAGACGCCGCGCCTACTGGGGCACACCGGCGAAGTGCAGGTCGGCTTCAAGTTGCAGGTCGAGGCCCTCGCTGCGCACCCGCAGGTCGAGATAGAGCACCACGGCGAACGCGGCGACGAACGCCGTGGTGATGAGGCTGGTGGCGGTGTTCCCGATGGCCAGCACCACCCACCCGCCGCTGTCGCCCAGGCCGAGGGCGACGAGTTGGAAGAGGAGGGGCAGCATGGCGCTGAGCACGTAGTGGACGAACCACGCGGCCAGCACGGTCAGGACCACCGGCCAGAACCGGGTGCCCGCCAGACGACCGGAGCGACGGAGCCCCTGGATGGGCCCGAGGTCCTCGACCACGATGGCCGGGGCCGCCGCCTGCCAGAGGGCCATCAAGAGCAGCGCCGGCACCACGAAGGCGATCAAGGCAAGCCCCTCGGCCAGGTGGGTCAGCAGCCACGCGATCAGCAGCACCCACCATTTGCGGCCGGCGGCGCGCAGCGCCGCGCCAGTGGTCATGTCGCCCCCGGCGCGCCAGGCGGCGACGAGCCGGCCGAGGGCGCCGGCGATGAAGGGCAGCACCATCGAAGGGAGCAGGCCCACGAGGAACACCAGGCCGGTGTTGGTCGACGAGCCGGTCGCAGTGCCCGCCAGCGACGGATCGTTGAAGACCTCGGTGAACGACGTGGTGGCCACGAGGTCCCGCTGGACGACGGCACCGAGCAGTTGCGTCGGGAGCACGAAGATCGCGGTGATCCCGAGGACAGCCCGGGGCCGTGCCTTCAACAGCGTGAACGAGGCGTCGAGCAACTCGCCGAGCGCCATGGGCCGCAACGACCGCTGCACCTCGAGGCCGTCCACGACCTCATTGTTAGCGCACCGACCCCGGCGGCGTCGGGAGCGCGCCGCCCGGCCTGGGCCACACTGGCGGCCATGGACGGCACGGGGCAGCAGAGCTACGGCGAGGCCTTCGCCGACGTGTACGACGAGTGGTACGCCGACGTGTCCGACACCGAGGGCACCGTCGCCCGCCTGACATCACTCGCCGCGGGCCGACCAGTGCTCGAGCTCGGCATCGGCACCGGGCGCCTCGCCCTGCCCCTGGCCGCCGCTGGAACGAACGTGAGCGGCATCGACGCGTCTCCCGCCATGGTGGCCCGGCTCGCGGCCAAGCCCGGCGGCGACCGGATCGACGTGACCGTGGGGGACATGGCCGACGTGGAGGCCCTCGCCCCCCCGGCCGGCGCCCGGTTCGGGGTCGTCTTCGCCGCCTTCAACACGCTGTTCAACCTCACCGACCCGACCGCCCAACAGCGCTGCCTGCGGGGAGCGGCGGCCCGCCTGGAGCCGGACGGGTGCGTGGTGGTCGAGGCGAACGTGTTCGATCCCGATCCCGAGCCCCGAGAGGCGCTCACGGTGCGATCGACGGAGCCCGGGCGAGTCGTCCTCTCGGTGAGCCGGGCCGACCCGGCGACGCAGACCGTCACGGGCCAGTTCGTGGACCTCGTCGACGGCGCCACCGTGCGCCTCCGACCCTGGTCACTGCACTATGCGTCCCCCGAGCAGCTCGACGACCTCGCCGCCGGCGCCGGCCTCACGTTGGCGGCGCGCTGGGGCGGCTGGCGGGACGAGCCCTTCACCGACGCCTCGGCGCTGCACGTCTCGATCTACCGCCTGGCCGATCGCAGCTGAACGAGCGGGCACGGGTGGCCGGAGGCATCACGCGGCCAGCGGGAGGGGGCGGTCGCGCGGTGCCTGACGCTCGACGTCGTGGTCGGCGGCGCAGGGGCACGGCGGGTCGAGCTCGGCGCAGGTGATGCGCCACTCGTGCAGGTGGTGGGGCAGTGGGCAGGGCCCGTCGCCCCCGCACTCGGCGACCCCGTCGGCGTGCAAGATCGAGACCTCGTGGCAGTGCTCGAGGCCGTCGGAGCAGAGGTGGCAGCGCATGGTTGGAGTATGCAGAGGGGGTATGACAGGTTCGACGGGTGCCCGCGCCCTGCTCCTCCCGGGGGCGGTGTTCGTCGTCAGCGCGCTGCTCGCCGCCCGTGACCGCCTCCTCGTGGGCGAAGCCGCGCTGGTCGAGGCCCTCAACGGCAACGGGGTCCTCGGTGCCTTTCCCGTCGAACCCCTGCTGCTCGGGATCATGGCGCTCGGCACGTTGCTGGGTGTCGCCGGCGTCACCGTGGGGGCGGCGCTGCTCCTCGAGCCCTGGCAGGCACCCGTCGCGGTGGCCGCGGCCGGCCTTCTCGGGTGGTTCACGAGCCACTTGGCCAAGGAACTGGTCGGCCGCGGCCGGCCCGTCGAGTTCCTCGACGCCCGCATCCTCGACATCACCGGCGGGTACGCGTCGATCACCGGCGCCGGCTTCCCGTCGGGACACGCCACCATCGCCTTCGCGATGGCCACCGCGCTGGTGCCCTGGCTCCCTGCGCGCTTCCGTTGGATCCCGTGGGTCGTGGCCTCGGTGGTCGCCGTCGCCCGCGTCTACGTGGCCGCCCACTTCCCTTTGGACGTGATCGGCGGCGCCGCCCTCGGCATGTTCCTCGGCGGCCTCGTCAACCTGGCCGTGCCCGCCCCGGTCGGGGACGCCACCGACCCGGGTCCCGCGCCGGCGCCCTGATCCGGCGCCCAGATCCGGCGGCCGATCCGGCGCTCGGCTCGGTACAGCACAGAGATGCGGCGGCGGCCGATCGGGACGGTCTGATCCCGGCCGCCTGCGCCCTGCCGCGGCGAGAACGCCGTCGAGGGACTCGACGCGGTGACACCGGCGCCGGCCGGCGACTCGTGGCGCCTCAGAGGTGCTCGTCGGCCGCGGCCAGGACCGCGGCGACGATCGGATCCCACTCGGCACCCTCGACACGACGGACGGTCACGAAGTCGTTGGTGGCGAACACCGCGGCCACCCCTTCGACGGCCAGCACGGCCGCGGCGAACGGATCGTCGGTGGCCTCGCCCTGGGCGACGTTGATCATGGCCGGCAGCGTGCGGTCGAGGGTGAACTTCATCGCGTCGGGATTCGGCGTGGTGCTGGGTTCGGCGTGGGCCATGGCGCAACCGTACGCTCCGCTCATGGCCCGGATCCGTGTCGAGACGACCATCGACGCCCCACCCGAAGCGGTCTGGGCGGCCATCGACGACGTGCGCACCCATCCCCGGTGGATGGAGGACGCCGTCGCCGTCCGCGTGACGTCGTCCACCAGCGCCGGCGTGGGCACCACCTTCGACTGCGACACCAAGGTGGGGCCGTTCCGCCTCACCGACAAGATGGCCATCACCCGCTGGGACGACGCCGTCGCCATGGGTGTCCGCCACGTCGGCCTGGTCGCGGGCGAGGGCGAGTTCGTGCTCACCGCCCTCGGCAACGATCGCACCCGCTTCACCTGGACCGAAGAGTTGCGCTTCCCCCTCTGGATGGGTGGCCGCCTGGGCGCCGGCGCCGGCGCCCCCGTCCTGCGCCACATCTGGCGGCGCAACCTCGCCAACCTCAAGGCCCTCGTCGAATCCCGCTGACCCTCCGCGCCAGCCGCCAACTCGCCAGGCCCCGATCTCCCCACGGGTCGGGACCGAGGAGGCGCCGGCGGTCAGACGACGGCGACGCAGGCGTAGGCCATCGCCGCCGTGAGGGCGGCACAGATGCCGAGGGCGGCCCCTTCCGATGGCAACGAGCGGCGCAGCACGAGAAGGATGGTGCCGGCGGCCATGCCGCCGAGGAGGCCGCCGAGGTGCCCACCGATGGAGATCCCCGGGACGATGAAGGTGATGGCCAGGTTGATGACCAGCAGGCCACCGATGCCGGTCTGCCAGGGGCTGATGCCGTTCGCCCTCTGGCCGACGATGGCCGCTCCCATGAGGCCGAACACGGCGCCCGACGCTCCGACGGTGACGACGTCCGGGTCGAGGATGAGCACGCCCAGCGAGCCCGCGACGAGCGACATCACGTAGGTGGCGAGAAAGGGCCACTTGCCCATGCTCGGCTCGAGCATGGATCCCAGCACCCACAGCATGAACATGTTGAACGCGAGGTGCATCAGATCGGCGTGCAGGAAGCCGGACGTGATGATGCGGTACCACTCGCCGGCCGCGACCCCGACCACGGTGACGCCGTCGAACGTGCCCTCACCCACGAGGCCACCCCGCCGGGTGAGGTCGTTGGCGCCGTGGAGGCCCAGGCCCACGACGTAGACGGCCACGTTGATGGCGATGAGGACCTGGGTGACGATGGGGCGGGCCGGCGCCAGAGCGGCTCGGCCGTGGTACACCCGTTGGCGCCCCTGCCTGGCGCACTCCGGGCAGTGGAATCCGACAGAGGCCTGGACCATGCACTGAGGGCAGATGGGCCGGTCGCACCGCTGGCAGGACACGCCGGCCCGGACCCCGGGATGGCGGTAGCAGGTGGTCACCTCAGTGGGCACTCTGCGAACCTATCGGCCGAGACGACCGGCGAAACGGCGGCCAGGTGCCATCACCCGTGCACCACCGTCATCCGGTACGACGCATGATCGACGCCCCCGACCCGACCCACCCCACCTGAGCGCCCGTGGTCTTCAACTCCCTCCAGTACGCGCTGTTCCTGCCCGTGGTGTTCTGCATCTACTGGCAGCTGGGCCGGCGCGGGCAGAACCTGCTGCTGCTGCTGGCCTCCTGGCTCTTCTACGGCCTGTGGGACTGGCGCTTCCTCGGCCTCATGTGGCTCACCACCGCGGTGGACTACCTGGTGGGGCGCTACCTCGCCGCCCACGAGGACGACCGCAAGCGCAAACGGGCCTTCGCCATCAGCCTGGGACTCAACCTGGTCGTCCTCGGCTTCTTCAAGTACTTCAACTTCTTCATCGGCTCGGCCGTGGATCTGTTCGACGCCATGGGCATCCAGGCCAACGAGCCCACCCTGCGGATCCTGCTGCCCGTGGGCATCAGCTTCTACACCTTCCACGGGATCTCGTACACCTTCGACGTCTACCGCCGCGACATCGAGCCCGCCGACAACATCTTGGACTTCGCCGTCTTCGTGGCGTACTTCCCCCAGCTCGTGGCCGGCCCCATCGGCCGGGCCCACATCCAGCTCCCCCAGTTCGAGCACGAGCGTCCCCGCCTCCGGGCCGACCAGGTGCAGTCCGGGCTCGCCCTGATCCTCATGGGCCTGTTCAAGAAGGTGGTGATCGCCGACGCCATCGCGCCCTACGTCAACGAAGCGTTCGCCGACCCCAAAGGGCAGTCGTGGATCACCCTGGTGGCGGCGACATGGGGCTTCGCGCTCCAGATCTACGGCGACTTCGCCGGCTACTCCGACGTCGCCCGGGGTTCGTCGCGCCTCCTCGGCATCGAGCTGCCCATCAACTTCGAGCAGCCCTACCTCTCGCGGAACCCGACGGTGTTCTGGCGGACGTGGCACATCTCGCTGTCCAACTGGCTGCGGGACTACCTCTACATCTCCCTCGGCGGCAACCGGGGCTCGCGGTACAAGACCTACCGCAACCTGATGCTGACCATGCTCATCGGCGGGCTCTGGCACGGGGCGTCGTGGACCTTCGTGGTGTGGGGTGGCCTCCACGGCATCTACCTCTGCGCCCACCGCTACTACCAGGAGCGCACCGACCAGGTCGGCGCCCACAACCGGCCCGGGCGCTTCACACCGGGCGACATCGTCCCCGCCATCATCTGCTTCCAGTTCGTCTGCTTCGCCTGGATCTTCTTCCGAGCCCAGGATTTCAGCGAGGCGTTCGCGGTGATCCGGGGGATCTTCACGCTGCAGGGCGGCCAGGTCGCCGCCGGCTTCGTGCCCCTGCTGATCGTCGTCGCCGCCATCAGCCTCGCCATCGACATCACCCAGCGCAACCGCGAGACCCACACCCCGATGCTCGCCCTGCGGCCGGCGCTCCAGGGCCTGCTCTACGGCGGGTTCGTCCTCGCCATCCTCCTGTTCAGCGGCGGCGAGTCGGTCCCCTTCATCTACTTCCAGTTCTAGCCATCCCCCACCCTTGAGAGGTGCTCTCTCCTCTCCGCCGGGCGGGCCCTGTCACCGATCCGGTATCCGAGAATCGGCCCGGAAAGGCATTGGGCCGATCTCTCGGACCCTCCGGATCGGCGCCACCCGCCCGGCCGCCCCGGCCCGCGCCTCTCGCCCCACGCGCACGACCCCAACCGCCGCGCGGTGTTCGTCCTCTCGCACTTCGAGAGCGCCACCCGCCCGGCTACCCCGGCCCGCGCCCCTCGCCCCACCCGCAGGCTGCTCGCCGCTCGGTGCGGGGTCTACCGCACCTCCAGCCCCTGGGTCCGCCGCCGCAGTGCCCTTCGGTCAGGGCCGCCGACCGGTGGGGGTTTGCTCTTTGGGCGACGGAAGCGAGGTGAGCGAGCCCGGGGGGTGGCGCCCGAAACGGCTTCGGCCACGCGCAGGAACGAGCATGGCCGAAACGGACTTCGGGCGACAGGACCCGCCGGGCGGAGCCCGCAAGGAGCGGCCGTCAAGGGTTCGGGGTGGTCAACTACCGGTGAACGAGGCTTTGCCGGGGCCGTGGTCGAGGAAGGACGTCACGCCGATGGTGGCGTCGGCGGTCTGGAAGACGTCGGTGAAGGCCTGCTGCTCGGTCACGGTGCCGTCGATGGCGGCTTTGGCCAACGCGATGGCGGCCACGGGGCCGGCGGCGAGCGCGGTGGCCTTGGCCAGGGCGTGGTCGTGGAGGTTCTCGGGGGCGACGACCTCGTCGGCGAGGCCGATGGCCAGCGCCTCGGCGGCCTTGACCTGGCGGCCGGTGAAGATGAGCTCCTTGGCCCGGGAGGCGCCGACGAGGCGGGGCAGGCGCTGGGTGCCGCCGCCGCCGGGGATGATGCCGAGCAGGATCTCGGGCTGGCCGAACACGGCCTTCTCCGAGGCGATGCGGAAGTCGCAGGCCAAGGCCAGCTCGCAGCCGCCCCCCAGGGCGTAGCCGCTGATGGCGGCGATGGTCGGCCGGGGGAAGGCGGCCACCGCGTCGAGCACACGGTGGAAGGTGGCCGCGATGTCGGCGGCCCGCTCGGCGGAGAACTGGGTGACGTCGGCGCCCGCCGCGAACAGGCGATCACCGCCGGTGACCACGACCGCACCGGGCCGGTCCTCGGCCAGCGCCGAGAACACCTCGCCGAGCTCGTTCAGCAGCTCCTGGCTCAGCGCGTTCACCTTGGGGTTGTCCAGGGTGACCACCGCCACCCCATCGTCGCGTCGTTCGACCCGGACCAGTGCGTCAGCCATGGGCGGCGACCCTAACCCCCTCGATTTGTCGGGGAAACCCGCCCCGCCGGGTGGTGAGCCGCTTCGACCGCTGCCGAACCGGGCGGCGGCTGAACTCGAGGCTCGCTGGCGAACGAGCACCCAGCGTGGCGCCCCGGACCACACGCCACCCGTTCTGGGACCAGAAACAGATCGGTGAGCGCGCAATTCTGTACCCAGAACGGGCGGAGTGCTTGGGTGCCGCCGCCGCCGCTAGCCGAGCAGCTGGTCGGAGGCGGACCAGGGGTCGAGGCGGCGGGCCAGCACGTCGTCGTGCAGGCGCTCCCAGGTCTCGCCGGCGCACAGGGCCAGGGCCCGCTCGTTGAGGCGCTCGGCCACGATGGCCCGCATCTCCCGGTCGAGGCGGTCCGCCCGCCGCCGCTCCAGCAGGCCGGACGACTCGAGGTGGCGCTGGTGGTCGCCGAGGGCGGCCCAGAGGGCGTCGACCCCCACCCCGTCGCGGGCGACGGTCTCGATGATGGGCGGGCGCCAGCCGTCCTTGGCCGCCGAGAGCTCGAGCATCTGCTCGAGGTCGCGCCGGGTGTCCGCGGCGCCCGGACGGTCGGCCTTGTTGACCACGAACACGTCGGCGATCTCGAGCAGGCCGGCCTTGGCCGCCTGCACCTCGTCGCCCCAGCCCGGGTTGACCACGACGACGGTGGTGTCGGCCGACGAGGCGACCTCCACCTCCACCTGTCCCACGCCCACCGTCTCCACGAGGATGCACTCGTGGCCGGTGGCGTCGAGCACGCGGATCGCCTCGGGGGTGGCGAGGGCCAGCCCGCCGAGGTGGCCCCGGGTGGCCATCGAGCGGATGAACACCCCCTCGTCGAGCGCGTGTTCGCCCATGCGCACCCGATCGCCCAGGATGGCTCCTCCGGTGAAGGGCGACGACGGGTCGATGGCCAGCACGGCCACGTCGAGCCCGTCGGCACGGATGGCGCTCACCAGGGCGCTCGTGAGGGTGGACTTCCCGGCCCCGGGCGCCCCGGTCAGGCCGACGGTGCGGGCAGACCCGCCCAGGGGGTGGGTGAGGCGACCGACCTCGCGCGCGTCGTCGCCACCGCGCTCGACGAGCGACAGCAGCCGGGCGAGCGCAGTGCGGTTCCCCTCGCGGGCACGGGCCACGAGGGCGGCGGGGTCGTTCCTCATGCGGCTCCCGAGGCTAGGCGAGGGGGTCCCGGGCCCCGCCAACCAGACCCCTCGCCCGCGAGGGCTCGGAAGTGGTGAGGCTCGTCATCCCAGCGCCGGGTACGTGCCGCCGCCACGTGTCTCGGCCGCTAGAGCGAGACGACGGTCTCGTCGTTCTCCCCCAGGCCGATCACGCTCGTCACGCCGGGCACGCGGTCCTTCAAGATCCGCTCGACGCCCGCCTTCAGCGTCAGCGTCGACGCCGGGCAGCTCACGCAGGCTCCCACCAGCTCGACGGTGACGACCCCGCGGTCGTCGATGCCGTGGAAGATGATGTCGCCGCCGTCCGCCTGCACCGCAGGACGGATCGCCTCGATGGTCTCGCGCAGGCGAGCGTCGAGGTCGGTCTGGGTGTCGCCGTCCCGTTCGGCGGTCGCCTGGTCGTCCACGGTCGCCATTCTACCGGTCATGGCCGTGCAAACCCCGAAGCGGTCGCCCCTGTTCCCGTCGAGCGGGTCGGGTTCTCGCCGGTGCCCCGCCTACCATCGCCGCGTGGTGGAGGCGACGATCCTGGCGCACCAGGGCGGCTGGGACGAGGCCCTCGTCGTGGCCATCCCCATCGTGGTGTTCGCCTGGATCCTCTGGATGGCCAACCGTCGGGCCGCTCGCCTGCAACAGGAGCGCGACGGGGGCACCCCACCGGTGTCGCCGCCGGACTGACCGCCGCCAGACTGATCGCCGGCCGGACACCGACCGTGGGCCGGGAGGCCCTCAGTCCTCGATGCGCTCGATGTCGGCGCCGATGGCGCGCAGCTTGTCGACGAAGTGCTCGTAGCCCCGGTCGATGTGCTCGGCGCCGGCCACCACGGTCTCGCCGTCGGCGCCGAGGCCGGCGATGGCCAGGGCGGCGCCGGCCCGGATGTCCGGGGCCCGGACGGGCGCGCCGGAGAGGCGGTCCTGGCCGCGCACCACCGCGTGGTGGCTCTCGGTGCGGATGTCGGCGCCCATGCGCACGAGCTCGTCGATGTAGCGGAACCGGCCCGAGAAGAGGTTCTCGGTGACGATGCCGACGCCGTCGGCGAACGCGAGCAGCACCACGAGGAAGGGCTTGTAGTCCGTGGCGAGGCCTGGGTAGGGCAGGGTCGAGACGTCCACCGAGCGCAGGCGCTTGGTGCGCAACGCCCAGAGCCCGTCGGGGTCCGGGGAGATGCGCATGCCCATCTCCCCCAGCTTCTGGACGAGCATCGTCATGTGGTCGGGTCGGGCGCCCTCGAGGGTGATCTCCCCGCCGGCCACGCCGACCGCGGCGAGGTAGGTCGCGGCCTCGATTCGGTCCGGGACGACGGTGTGCTCAACTGGCGTCAGCTCCTCGACGCCCTCGATCGTGATGGTCGACGTCCCGGCGCCGAGGATCTGCGCTCCCATGCGGTTGAGGCACGAGGCCAGGTCGGCGATCTCCGGTTCGCGGGCGGCGTTGTCGATGACGGTCGTGCCCTTGGCCAACACGGCGGCCATCAGGGCGTTCTCGGTGGCCCCCACGCTCGGGAAGTCGAGCAGGATGCGAGTGCCGATCAGCCGGTCGGCGCGGCCCTCGATGTAGCCGTGGGCCATCGTGAACTCCGCGCCGAGGGCCTCGAGCGCCCGCAGGTGCATGTCGATCGGGCGCGGCCCGAAGTCGTCGCCGCCGGGCAGGGCCACCCGGGCGTGGCCGAAGCGGGCCAGCAGCGGGCCGAGCACGACGATCGACGCCCGCATGCGCTCGACCAGTTCGTAGGGGGCCTCGGGGACGAGGTCGGGGGGCGAGTCGATGGTCAGCACGTCGTCCTCGTGGCGCACGGTCATGCCCATCCCGGTCAGCAGCTCGCCCGTCCAGGCCACGTCGGCGATGGCCGGGACGTTGCGGAGGGTGAAGCGGCCCGACGCCAACGTGGTCGCCGCCATGATCTTCAGGACGGAGTTCTTGGCCCCGCTGATGGGGACCACTCCGGAGAGGGGGCCGCTCGGGCGGACCACGAGGCGCATGCCCCCACGCTACTTTCCGATGGTGGCGCCAAAGCAGGTCGTGACCGTGCACCGCCTGGCCGCCGACACGGACCCGGCCGAACGGGCGCTCTTGCTCGCGCCCCGGAACGACCTCGTCCTCGAGGAGCCCGACCCCGCCGGTGGCTACCGGGCCGCGTCCGGCCCCTTCGCCGTCTACCACCGGGCGATCACCGAGGAGACCGAGGCGGACGGCACGCTCGTGCTCACCGAGACCACCGACTTCGCGCTGGCCATCGGCGCCTGGCAGGTGTTCTTCAACCCACTCGTCAAGCGCTCACTGCGCCACCGGCGCCACGCTGACGGCAAGGCACCGTGGTGGGCGCCGCCGGACCGCTTCGGCGCCCGTGAGGCCTCCGTGCTGGGGATGCTGTGCGGCCTCGTGATGATCAGCGGCTACCTGGGCACCCTCATCACCCAGACCATCACCTTCGCGGCCGACGAGTTCGGCGCCGACGACAAGGCCCAGGGCGGCGCCCTCGCCGCCGTGCGCATCGGGGTCGTCTTCTCACTGGCGGTCATGGCCGTCGCCGACCGGCGCGGCCGCCGGCGCATGCTCATCGTGTCGGCCGTCGCCGGCTGTGCCGCCACAATGGTCGGCGCGCTCGCCCCCAACCTGTTCTGGCTGGGCGCCTCCCAGACCGTCGCCCGCGGATTCGCCACCGCATTGGCCCTGCTCGTGGCGGTCGTGGCGGCCGAGGAGATGCCGGCCGGGTCGCGTGCCTACGCGATCAGCGTGCTGGCCATGACCGCGGCGCTGGGGGCGGGGATGGCCGTGTGGTTCCTCCCTCTCGCCGACCTCGGGGTCTCGGCCTGGCGGGCCCTCTACGTCATCCCCGTCTTCGGCATCCTCCTCGCCCTCGACATCGGCCGCCGCCTCCCTGAAAGCCACCGGTACGAGGTCGCCCACGAGCGGGCCCCCACTAGGGCCCATCCCCGGCGCGTGCTCCTGCTCGCCGTGTCCGGGTTCCTCCTCGCGCTGTTCACCGCACCCGCCTCGCAGTTCCAGAACGAGTTCCTGCGCTCCGAGCACGGCTTCTCGGCCCTCCAGATCACCCTGTTCACGCTGGCCACCTCCACCCCTGGCGGCATCGGGGTCCTCGCCGGCGGCCACTTCGCCGACCTCCGGGGCCGGCGCCAGGTCGGCGCCATCGCGGTCGCCGGCGGCGTCGGCCTCACCGTGGTCATGTACCTGGCCACCGGCTGGGGGATCTGGATCGCGTCGGCCATCGGGTCCGTGATCGGCGCCGCCGCGGTCCCAGCCCTCGGCGTCTACGGCCCCGAGCTCTTCCCCACCACGAGCCGCGGCCGGTCCAACGGCATCATCTCGGCCGTCGGCGTGGTGGGCAGCAGTGTCGGCCTGCTCGTCGCCGGCTCGCTGTCCGACCGATGGGGGAGCTTCGGCCCCGTGATGGCGCTCCTCGCCATCGGGCCGGCCATCCTCGCGGTGCTCATCATCACGGCCTACCCCGAGACTGCCCACCTCGAGCTCGAGGAGATCAACCCCGAGGACCAGGTCGACACCCCCGAGCTCGACGCCAGCGGCTACTAACTAGCCCTCGCGACAAGGCCCGACCCGGCCCTGGCCGGGGCGGGCGGCGCCGGGGTCGACCGCCAGGGACCGACCGGTACCATCGCCGCCGATGCCGCTCCCCCGCCACCGGACCCGCCTGCTTCGCCTCGCCGGCGTGGCGACCGCGGCTCTGCTGCTGGCGGCCTGTGCCAGCGCCGAGGCCCCCGAGGCCGCCGACGATGCCCCGGCCGTGACCGCGGGGCCCACCACCTCCACCACGGCCGATCCCAACATCACCACGGTCGCCACCACGACCGTGTCGACCATGGACGTCTACGACTCGGCCGACGCGCCCCAGCCGTCGCACCAGGTCAACGCCCCCGAAGGCCCCGGGGTCCCCCTCACCTTCGTCGTCCTCGAGGACGGCGGCAACCGCCTCCACGTCGAGCTGCCCGAGCGGCCCAACGGGAGCACCGGCTGGATCGAGCGCGACGCGGTCACCGTGCAGGCCCACGACTTCCACATCACCGTCACCCTCGCCGACTTCAACATCAAGGTCTTCCAGGGCGACGAGGTCATCCTCGACGCGCCCGTCGGGGTGGCCGCCGACAACACGCCGAGCCCCGGGGGCACCTACTTCACCACGTCGCTGCTGCAACCCCCCGACCCGAACAGCGTCTACGGCACTTACGCCTACGGCCTCTCGGCCTTCTCCGACGTGCTGGAGAGCTTCTCGGGCGGCCCCGGCCAGCTCGGCATCCACGGCACCAACGACGACGCCTCCATCGGCACCGAGGTCAGCCACGGCTGCATCCGCATGCACAACGCCGACATCGAACAGCTCGTCCCCGTCCTCCCCCTCGGCGTCCCCGTCACCATCGTCTGACCCCGCAGACGGGGTGCGTCAGGCGAGCGTGGGGAGCCAGTTCCGGACGGCGGCGACGATGGCGTCGTCCCTGCCCTTGAGGTCGTGGCGGCCACCCTCGAGCCACACCGTGGTGACGGGGCCGGGGATCAGCGCGAGCGCCTCGGCGAACTCGTCCGGTGTGCCGAACGGGTCCTTCGTGCCCGAGATGAACAGGCAGGGGAGCCCGAGCGCGGGCAGGTGCTCGGTGCGCAGCTTCTCGGGCTTGCCCGGCGGGTGCAGCGGGTACGAGATGAGGACGAGGCCGGCGGCGGGCATGCCCTCGGCGACCGCCATCGAGCAGATGCGCCCGCCCATCGAGCGACCGCCGAACACCAGGCCGGCAGGTTCGACCCCGAGGTCGCCGGACACGACGCCGGCCTCCTCCTGCACGAAGGCCACCAGCTTCGGCGCCCGGTCCGGGGCCTTGCGGCCCTCCCGCCGGTAGGGGAAGTCGACGCGCGCCACCGGCAGCGGGGCCAGCGCCGCTTCGAGGGCCACGAGGGTGGGGTGGTCCCGCCCGCTCCCCGCCCCCGGCGTCAGGAACAACCCGGTCACGGAACTCATGGCCGCGCACTGTAGAGCGCACCTCCCTGCTCAGGCCCGGCGGCGGACCGGGACAACGTGGCGGAGCGGAGCGGAGCCGCAGGGACGACGAACCGGATGGCGAAGCCGCCCCGACGAAGGAGGGGCCAACGTCACGCGGAGCGAAGCCGCGACGACAACGAACCGGCCGCCAGGCCCGCCGACAGGGCGAAGCCGCTCCGACGGAGGAGGTGCCAAAGGTGAGGTCAAGCAAGCAGGATGCGGCGGGCCTCGGTGAGGTCGGCGATGCGCTGGGCGGCGCCGTCGGTGTCGCCGCCGTGGTCGGGGTGGGCCTGGCGCAGCAGCAGGCGGAAGCGCCGCTGCACGTCGGCGCGCTCGGGTCGGAAGGGGTCGGGGTCGGCGCCGGCGGTGAAGCCGAGCAGGTCGAGCGCCCAGCGCAGCGGGTCCTCGAAGGCGCCGGGCGACCAGGACCGGGCACCCTCGGCGCCGGAGAGGTGGGCGATGAGCGCGGGGCCGACGTCGCCGTACCAGCGCAGCCCCTTGCGGATGGCGCCCATCACCGACCGGCGCTCGACCGGGTCCAACTGGCCGGCGGCGTAGACCGCGCCCAGCAGGTACTGGGCCGGCGCCCCCTTGTCGTCGAAGTCGAACTCCATGTGCTCGCCCTCGCCCAGCAGACGGTGGCGGCTGCGGGTGAGGCCGACCCGGTCGGTCTGGAAGCGGTAGCGCAGGCGTGGCTGCGGGATGCGCCGGCCTTCCTCCAGCTGCACGATCAGGCGGTGCAGGTCGGGCAGCAGGTCCGGGTCGAGCTCGGTGGCGGCGTGGGCGGCCACGCCGCCGAGGAGCACCCCGCCGAAGCCCGGTGCCGGGTGCACGGGCAGCGAGCGGTGACCGAGGGCGACCCGCCGCGTCGGCGCGATGGGGCGCGAGTGGAAGACCTCCAGCTCGGCCAGGATCACCTGTCGAACGCTACCGGCGACCGTGCCGGCCGCTCTGGTCGGGCGGGCCGGTTCAGACGAACGGCCGCAGCAGGTTGCGCAGGTCGGTAGCCCGCTCGACGATCACGTCGTCGTCGTCCCCGTCGCGCTCGAACTCGTCGCTCAGACCTGCGGCCCGGGCCAGGATCTCGTCCCACACGCCCCGCTCGAACCCGAACGGCAGGGAGATGGTGCGAGCGCGGGCCGCGGCATCGACGAGGGTGAGCACGCCGTCGGGGTCCCGGGCATCGTGCATCAGCCGGTCCGAGGAGACGAAGAGGTCCGACAGCACCTGCGAGGCGGCCAGGCCGTCGTCCTCCTCGGCGAGGCCGGCGTCGAGGTCGTCGCCCTCGGCCTCCTCGAACTCGTCGAAGACGGCCTCGACGCGGGTCTCGTCCTCCTCGAGCACCACGAGATCACCCTGCTCGTCCCACTCGTACGGGATGCCGGCCAGGCCCAGGCGCTCGGCCAGCCCGCTGCGCTGCTCGTCGCTCCACGCGCCGACCTCGTAGGCCAGCTTCTCCGCGTCGGGATCGAGGGCGGGGACGCTGACGAGGTCGATGCCGTCGACGATCTCGTCGGTGGCAGCCTCGTGCTCGGCCCGCACGACGAGGGTGCCGGCCTCCCACACGTGGGGGATGCCCTGGTTGGTCAGCAGGCCGTCGAGGAGGAGGCGCGACTCGCCCGGCCAGTCGTCGAGCTCGTACTCGACCTCGTCGCCGTCTTCCTCCTCGTCGGCGTCGTCGTCGTCCTCGTCGGGCTCGTCCCCGTCGTCGACCGCGAGGTCGTCCCCGGTCTCGCCGTCGCCCTGACCGTCCAGATCGGCGTCGACCGCCGCCTCGACGTCCGCACCCGGATCGTCCTCGAGCTCGTCGTCGCCGTCGGGGCCCTGCTCGAGGTCGTCTGCCATCGGGCGATGCTACCGACCCCCGGCCGCACCGAGCCGCCGGCGGATCAGAAGACGGGACGCTCGACGTAGCGGCCGAACACCTCGGCGAGGGTGTCCATGATCTCGCCCTCGGTGGCGTAGGCGTGGACCGCGTCGAGCAGCGCCGGCATGAGGTTGGCGTCGGCGGCGTGGGCGTCGGCCTCGAGGCGGGCGAGCGCGGCATCCACGGCGTCGCGGTTGCGGTCGGCCTTCACCTCGGCGAGGCGCTTGACCTGGCGCGCCTCGTCCTCGGCGGTGATGGCCAGGAGGTCGGGCTGGGCGTCGTCGTTGCCCTCGGTGTAGCGGTTGACGCCGACCACGATGCGCCGGCCGTCCGCCACCCGCTTCTCGAAGTCGAAGGCGGCGTCGGCGATGAGGCCCTGGAACCAGCCCTCGTCGATGCCGGCATAGACGCCTTCGAGCATCGAGCCGTCGCCCTTGGCCTCGATCTCGGCGAACAGCCCTTCGGCGGCGGCGTCGATCTCGTCGGTGAGCTGCTCGACGAACCACGAGCCGCCGAGGGGGTCCGCCACGTGGGCCACGCCCGTCTCGTGGCCGATCACCTGCTGGGTGCGCAGGGCGATGCGGGCGGTCTTCTCGGTGGGCAGGGCCAGGGCCTCGTCCATCGAGTTGGTGTGCAGGCTCTGGGTGCCGCCGAGGACGCCGGCGAGGGCCTCGATGGCGGTTCGGGCGATGTTCACCTCGGGCTGCTGGGCGGTGAGCGACACGCCCGCGGTCTGGGTGTGGAAGCGCAGGCGCAACGACCGCTCGTCACGGGCGCCGTAGCGGTCGTGCAGCCACCGGGCCCAGATGCGCCGGGCGGCGCGGTACTTGGCGATCTCCTCGAAGAAGTCGATGTGGGCGTTGAAGAAGAAGCTCAGGCGGGGGGCGAACTCGTCCACGTCGAGGCCGGCGGCGAGGGCCAGTTCGACGTAGGCGAAGCCGTTGGCGAGGGTGAAGGCCAGCTCCTGCGCGGCGGTCGAGCCCGCTTCGCGGATGTGGTAGCCGGAGATCGAGATCGGGTGCCAGCGGGGCATCTCCGCGGTGCAGAAGCGCACGGTGTTCTCCACCAGGCGCATGGCCGGGCGGGGCGGGAAGACGAACTCCTTCTGCGCCTGGTACTCCTTCAGGATGTCGTTCTGGAGCGTGCCGCTGAGGCGGGCCCGGTCGACGCCGGTCTTCTCCGCGGTGGCGACGTACATGGCCAACAGCACCGCTGCCGGCGAGTTGATGGTCATCGACGTGGAGACCCTGCCGAGGTCGATGCCGGCGAAGAGGTCCTCCATGTCGGCGAGGGTGTCGACGGCCACTCCGCACTTGCCCACCTCGCCCTCGGCGTGCGGGTCGTCGGAGTCGCGGCCCATCAGGGTGGGCAGGTCGAACGCCGTGGAGAGGCCGTCGCCGCCGGCGGCGAGGATCTCCCGGAAGCGCTGGTTGGTGTCCTCCGCGGTGCCGAAGCCGGCGAACATGCGCATCGTCCAGAGCTTCGTGCGGTACATCGAGGCGTACGGGCCTCGGGTGTACGGGTACTGACCCGGGAACTCCCCGTCGTCGGGGCCGTACACCGGCTCGAAGGGGACCCCCGACAGGCTCTCGAAGGTCGCGTCCCGGGGCGGCGCCGCCTCTGCGGCCTGGTGGTACCGATCCCGAGGACTTTGAAGGTCGTCAGACATCTGCTTTGCGCCTCCTTTCGTCGGTGCCCCTTCGGGACCCGGTTCGTCGGTGCCGCCGCTCCGCTCCGCTGCGTGGCCTTGGCTCTACCCTGCCAGTCTTTCAGGGGCGAGGCAGCGTCCTCTAACGTCGGGCCGATGAGCGCGGAATCACAGGTACCGGATCGCAACCTCGCCTTGGAGCTGGTGCGGGTCACCGAGGCGGCGGCGCTGGCGGCCTCCCGCTGGATGGGCCGCGGCGACAAGGAGGGCGCGGACGGGGCCGCGGTCGACGCCATGCGCGCCATCCTCACCACCGTCCCCATGGACGGCATCGTCGTCATCGGCGAGGGCGAGAAGGACGAGGCCCCCATGCTGTTCAACGGCGAGGCCATCGGTGACGGCACCCCACCCGCCACTGACATCGCGGTCGACCCCATCGACGGCACCACCCTCACCGCACTGGGCCGGGGCAACGCCGTGGCCGTGATCGCGGTGTCCGAGCGGGGCACGATGTTCGACCCGGGGCCGTGCGTCTACATGGAGAAGATCGCGGTGGGCCCGGAAGCGGCGGGGAAGGTCGACATCCGGGCCTCGGTCACCGAGAACCTCCACGCCGTCGCCGCGGCGAAGGGCGAATCGATCCGTGACGTCACCGCGGTCGTGCTGCACCGCGACCGCCACCAACACATCATCGACGAGATCCGCGAGGCAGGCGCCCGCATCCGCCTCATCCAGGACGGCGACGTGGTGGGCGCCATCTCGACAGCGTGGCCCGAGTCGGGCGCCGACATCCTCTTCGGCATCGGCGGTACCCCCGAGGGCGTGATCACCGCCGCGGCCCTCAAGGCCATGGACGGCGAGCTCCAGGGCATCCTCTACCCCCGCGACGACGCCGAGCGGGCGGCCGCCCTCGAGCAGGGCTACGACCTCGAGAAGGTCCTCACCCAGGACGACCTCGTGAACAGCGACAACTGCTTCTTCGCCGCCACCGGCATCACCGACGGCGAGCTGCTCAAGGGCGTGCACTACGACTCGAAGGGCGCCACCACCCAGTCGCTGGTCATGCGCTCGAAGTCCGGGACGGTCCGCGTGGTCAACGCCCGGCACCGCCTCGACAAGCTGCGCCAGTTCGCCAGCGTCTCGTTCGACTGACCCCACGCCACCGACCCGCCGGCGCCGACCGGCGCCCGCCCACACCACCCGAGGAGGAGCCATGGCCGACGAGGACACCGCCAGCGCGAAGGACTACAAGGTCGACGTCCCCATGCCCAACGAGCCGTTCTTCCTGCGCGGCTCGAACAACCTCGACTGGGGCATGAAGAACCGCCTCGCCAACATCTTCGACGCCACGTCCGGGCGGACGGTGATGCTGGCGTTCGACCACGGCTACTTCCTGGGCCCCACCAGCGGCCTCGAGCGCGTGGACCTCGACATCGTCCCCCTCATCCCCTACGCCGACACCCTGATGCTCACCCGCGGCATCCTGCGCACGAGCATCCCGCCCACCTACACCCGGGGCATCGTCCTGCGGGCGTCGGGCGGCCCGAGCATCCTGCGCGAGCTGTCCGACGAGCAGATCGCGGTCTCCATCGACGAGGCCGTGCGCCTGAACGTGGCCGCCATGGCCGTGCAGGTGTTCATCGGCAGCGAGAACGAGACGCAGTCGATCCACAACATGACCCGTCTGATCGACATGGGCAACGCCGCCGGCATCGCCACCCTCGCCGTCACCGCGGTGGGCAAGGACATGGCCCGCGACGCCCAGTACTTCCGCCTCGCCACCCGCATGTGCGCCGAGCTGGGCGCCACCTACATCAAGACGTACTACGTCGACGAGGACTTCGACACCGTCACTGCCGGCTGCCCCGTGCCCATCGTCATCGCCGGCGGCAAGAAGATCCCCGAGGCCGACGCCCTGGAGCTGGCCTACAAGGCCGTGCAGGAGGGCGCTGCCGGCGTCGACATGGGCCGCAACATCTTCCAGGCCGAGCACCCCATCGCCATGATCCAGGCCGTGCGCAAGGTCGTGCACGAGGACCTCAAGCCCGCCGAGGCCTACGAGCTGTACCAGACCCTCGGCGCCGAGGGCTAGGGCCCACGGGACTTCGGGGGGAGTCGGGCGTGGCCGAGGGGACGCTGCACACGACCCTGCGCGAGCTGGCGCCCACCGTCAGCGTGGGCATGCTCACCGCCGACCTGGCCGACCTGGGCCGGGACATGGCGCTGCTCGAAGGAACCGGCGTCGGCGTCGTGCACTTCGACGTCATGGACGGGTGCTTCTGCCCGATGACGACGATCGGCCCGCCGGTGGTGAAGGCGGTGCGGACGTCGATGATCAAGGACGTGCACCTGATGATCGAGGCGCCACTGCGGAAGGTGGCCGACTACGTGGCCGCCGGCGCCGACATGGTCACGATCCACCTCGAGTCCGAGCGGTACGTGCGGCGGACGTTGGTCGAGCTGGCGGCCATGGAGAACACCAACGACCCGGCACGGGGCATCGTGCGGGGAGTGGCCCTGCTGCCGGGCACGCCGGTCGCGGCGGTCGAGCCGGTGCTCGACCTGGCCGACTACGTCCTCGTGCTGGCCGTCGACCCCGGCTGGGGCGGCCAGAGGTTCGCCTCGCCGACGCCGGAGCGGGTGGCAGAACTGCGGGCCCTCATCGCCTCGTCGGGCCGCGACGTGCTGGTGGGCGTCGACGGCGGCGTGACCAAGGCCAACATCGGCGAGGTGGCCACCACCGGAGCCGACCTCATCGTCACCGGCAGCGCCGTTTTCGACGGCGTCGACCCCGACACCAACGCCCGGTTCATGCTCGACGCCCTCGCCCGCCGCGACGTCCTCCCCGCCTGATGCACAACCGCTGGAGCGACGAGGACGCCGCGAGGGCCGTCGCCCACTGGGGCGAATGGGGCGATGACCTCGCGCTGCGCACCTACACCAGCCAGCTCCTCGGCGGCGACTCGTCGCTGGTCCTGCACGGCGGCGGAAACACCTCGGTGAAGCGCACCGTCAGCGATCGCTTCGGCGACGACGTCGAGGTCATCGCGGTCAAGGCCTCGGGCTTCGACCTGGCCACCGTTCCCCCCGAGGGCCACGTCGCCGTCCGCCTCGACCACCTGCGCCGGTTGCGGTCCATCGACGACCTCACCGACGCCGAGATCGTCAACGAGCTCCGCACCCACCTGCTCGACGCCTCGGCGCCGACACCATCCATCGAGACGCCGGTGCACGCCCTCGTCCCCGCACCTTACGTGGACCACACCCACGCCGACGCCGTGCTCGCGCTGACCAACCAGGAGGGCGGGGACGCCCTGGTCGCCGAGGCTCTTGGCGACGACGTCATCGTCCTGCCCTACGAGTTCCCCGGGTTCCGCCTCGCCCACGCCGTGGCCGACGCCCTCGACGCCCGCCCCGACGCCACCGCCATGGTCTGGTCGAAGCACGGCGTGATGACGTGGGGTGCCACCGCCCGGGAGTCCTATGACCGCATGATCGACGTGGTCTCCCGGGCCGAGGCCTTCCTCGCCGCCCGGACCGATGCGGTCGGCGCGGGCGGACCCACGCCGTCGACCGACCTCTGGATCCAGAGCGACCAGGACCGGGTGGCCCGCCTCGCCCAGGTCGGGCCGCTCGTCCGGGGCCTGCTGGCTCGTCCCACCGGCGACGCCGACCGGCCGTTCCGGCGGGTCGTTCTCGAGGCCGTCACCGACGCCGACGTCCTGGCCGCGCTCGAGAGCCCCGGCGCCCGCGAGCGCCTCGTCACGCCGCCGCTCACCACCGACCACCTCATCCGCACCCGACCCCTGCCGGCGTGGGTGGACGCGCTCTCGTGGGGCGACGACGAGGCGTTGGCCGCCCAGCTGGCCGAGGCCGTGGCCGAGTGGCGCGCCGACTACGAGGCCTACCTCGGCCGCCACCGCGATCGGCTGCCCGAGGGCGTGACGCCGTTCCACCCGTCGCCCCGCATCGTGGCGGTCCCCGGGGTGGGCCTGCTCTGCGCCGGCGAGGACGCCGACGCCGCCCGCATCGTGGCCGACATCGCCCGGCAGACCATCCGGGCCAAGGCCCAGATCGCGGCCATGGGCGGCACCTACGAGAGCGTCGACGAGGACCACCTCTTCGACATGGAGCACCGCCCCCTCCAGCACGCAAAGCTGCGTGCGGCGGTCGACCCACCGCTGGCGGGCCAGGTCGTCCTCGTGACCGGTGCGGCCGGCGCCATCGGCTCGGGGATCTGCGAGGGCCTGCTGGCCGACGGCGCCCACGTGGTGGCCACCGACCTTCCCGGCGGGGGTCTCGACTCCCTCACCGCCGCCCTCGACGCCGCCGCCCCCGGTCGGGCCTTCGGCGTCCCGCTGGACGTGAGCGACCCGGCCTCGGTCGCCGACGCCTTCGCCGCGGTGGCCGCCCACTGGGGCGGGCTCGACGCCGTCGTGGTCAACGCCGGCCTGGCCCACGTCTCGTCGCTGAACGAGATGGACCTCGAGGCCTTCCGCCGCCTCGAGCGGGTCAACGTGGACGGCACCCTCCTGCTCCTCCGCGAGGCCGGGAACCAGCTGATCCTCCAGGGCACCGGCGGCGACCTCGTCCTCGTCTCCACCAAGAACGTCTTCGCCCCCGGCGCCGGCTTCGGTGCCTACAGCGCCACCAAGGCGGCGGCCCACCAGCTGGCCCGCATCGCCACCCTCGAGCTCGCCCCCCACGACATCCGGGTCAACATGGTGGCCCCCGACGCCGTCTTCTCCCACGAGGACCGCCCCTCGGGCCTCTGGGCCGAGGTCGGCCCGGGCCGCATGAAGGCCCGCGGCCTCGACGCCGAGGGCCTCGAGGCGTACTACCGGGACCGCAACCTGCTGAAGGCCCGCATCACCGCCACCCACGTCGGACGCGCGGTCTGCTTCTTCCTGGCCCGGCCGACGCCCACGACGGGGGCGACGCTCCCCGTCGACGGCGGCCTCCCCGACGCCACCCCCCGCTGAACCAAGACCTCGCCGAGCTGGACCCCGATCCTGTGGTCAGGGCTACCGAATCGGGCGCGAGTTCGCAGTAGGTTCAGCGCCATGACCGAGGTGGGGTTCGACGCCGTCATCACGACCGAAGGCGAGCTGCGCGAGCTGTACCGGATGCCGGGCCAGACCGTCGAGAAGGTGCTGCCGCAGCTCGACCAGCACGCCCGCGCCTTCATCGACGCGGCGCCGTTTGTCCTCGTCGGTACCTCCTCGCCCGACGGCACCGGCGACGTGTCACCCAAGGGCGGGCCACCCGGGTTCGTCGTCGTGCTCGACGATCACCGCCTCGCGATCCCCGATCTCGCCGGCAACAACCTGCTCGACTCGATCACCAACATCGTGGCCGGTTCCGGGATCGGGCTGCTGTTCCTCGTGCCGGGTGTCGACGAGACGCTGCGGGTCAACGGGCAGGCGTGCATCACCACCGATCCGGCCGTGCTCGACGCCTGCGCTGTCAAGGACCGCCGCCCCAAGGCCGCCATTGGGGTCACCGTGACCCAGCAGTACATGCACTGCGCCAAGGCCTTCCGCCGCAGCGAGCTGTGGCAGCCGCAGACCTGGCCCGACCGGTCCACCCTGCCGACGCTGGGTTGCATCATCCGTGACCAGATCCCGGCGCTGCAGGAGGTCCCGGCCGAGGCGATCGACGAGTCGCTCGAGGACAGCTACGCAAAGACGCTCTGGGAGCCCGGAGGCTGACCGTCGGCCCGCCGGTCAAAGCCAGCGGCGGAAGTGGAGGAAGTCCTTGCCGTGCACCCAGGCTCGTTGGGTGCTCTCGTGGTCCCAGCCGAGGTGGCGGTAGAAGGCCTCGGCCTTCGAGCCCGCCGGCGTGCGCAGGGCCAGGCTGGTGCAGCCACGGGCACGCGCCTCCGCCTCGAAGCGGGCGAGCAGGTGACGGCCGATGCCCTCGCCCCGGGCGCCGTCGTCCACCATCAGGTCGTCGAGGTGGCCCAGGTCGGCCCAGAACCAGCCCTCCACGAGGCCCACGACCCGGCCATCGCGCCGGGCGGTGATGGCGATGGTGTCCTCCTCGCCGATGTCGCCGATGTCCTCGCGGTCGGCCCGCTCCCACAACGGCTCGGCCCAGGCCTTCACGTCAGGCTCGGCGGCGGTCGACACCGTCAGCTCGAGCTCCAAGCCGCCTCGACCCACCAGGGATCGCCCCGCAAGGGCGGCGTCGGCGATGGGCCGCCACACGTGGAGGTCGAGGTCCTCGTCACGCACGTTCTCCAGCACGTGGACATGCGGCACCACGACCTCGACTCGGTAGTCCGCCAGCGCGGCGATGCCGGCGGCCACCCGCTCCGGGCCGGCGGCGATGGAGATGGTGACGTGAGGAACGAACGACTCGTGCTGCGGTGGGCGCTCCAGCGGCCCCGCCACCAGCGATGCCTGCAGGCCCTGCAACCGGTCGGCGTCGGGGCCGCCGACGGCCAGGTAGAGCACGGACCGGGCTGGTTCGAAGGTGGTCGCCGGCCCAAGCTCCAGCTGCAGCGGTGCGAACGCCGCCGCCGCGTCGCGCACCACGGCGAGGGCGCCTTCCAGGTCCTCCTCGCGGAGGTTGATGGGCGGGATCAAGGTGACGTGGGGCGCCACCTTGGCCAGGTTGGCGTCACCGCAGGCGCGCCGCAGCCCGTCGACCTCCGTGGCGACCGGCGCCGGGACGAGCAGGGCGACCGCGAACCGTCGACGAGGCACTTGGCCAGTCTGCCTTGGCCCCGGACGCGACTTGGAGGAAATAGCAGTCACATGTGACTGCCATTTCCTCCAATCAGAAGTTCGGTGGGCGCCGGTGGCGTCAGCCGACGGTGGTGAGGCCGCCGGCGACGGCAAGGCGCACGTGGGCCCGGCGCAGCGCCGCCTCGGCGGCGGCGTCGTCGCCCTGGGCGAGGGCCTGCTCGGCCCGCTCCTGGGCCTTGCGGGCCCGCTCGGCGTCGATCTGGCTGGACAGCTCGGCCACGTCGGAGAGGATGGTCACCCGGTCGTTGGCCACCGAGAGGAACCCGCCGTGCACGGCGATGGTGTCCTCGGTGCCGTCGCTCATCATCACCCGCACGGGGTGGGTGGCGATGGCGGCCAGGTACGGGGCGTGGCCGGGCAGGATGGCGAAGTCGCCCGACCCGAGGGCGCGGGCGATGACGCGGTCCGCCTCGCCCTCGAAGAGCACCCGCTCGGGCGACACCAGCTCGACCTGGAGGGGCATCGGCTCAGCCCTCCTGGAGCTGCTTGGCCTTGGCCCGCACGCTGTCGGCGTCGCCGACGTTCAGGAAGGCCTGCTCGGGCAGGTCGTCGAGCTCGCCCTCGACCAGCTGGGCGAAGGACTCGACGGTGTCGGCCACGGAGACGGTGACGCCCTTCAGACCAGTGAAGACCTCGCCGACGTTGAAGGGCTGGCTCAGGAAGCGCTGCACCTTGCGGGCCCGGTCGACGATGATGCGGTCCTCCTCGGAGAGCTCGTCGAGGCCGAGGATGGCGATGATGTCCTGGAGCTCCTTGTAGCGCTGGAGCACCTCCTGGACGCGGCGGGCCACGTCGTAGTGACGCTGGCCCACGACCTCGGGGGCGAGGATGGTGGAGGTCGACGCCAGCGGGTCCACCGCCGGGTAGATGCCCAGCGAGGCGATCTGGCGGGACAGCTCGGTGGTGGCATCGAGGTGGGTGAAGGTGGTGAACGGCGCCGGGTCGGTGTAGTCGTCGGCCGGCACGTACACAGCCTGCAGCGAGGTGATCGAACGACCCCGGGTCGAGGTGATGCGCTCTTGCAGCTCGCCCATCTCGTCGGCCAGGGTGGGCTGGTAGCCCACGGCCGAGGGCATGCGGCCGAGGAGGGTGGACACCTCGGAGCCGGCCTGCACGAAGCGGAAGATGTTGTCCACGAAGAGCAGCACGTCCTGCTGCTGCACGTCACGGAAGTACTCGGCCACGGTGAGGGCCGACAGGGCGACCCGCAGGCGCACGCCCGGCGGCTCGTCCATCTGGCCGTAGATCAGCGCGGCCTTCTCGATGACGCCGGACTCCTGCATCTCGATCCAGAGGTCCGTGCCCTCACGGGTGCGCTCGCCCACGCCGGCGAACACCGACACACCACCGTGCTGGGTGGCGACGCGGTTGATCATCTCCTGGATGAGCACGGTCTTGCCCACGCCGGCGCCGCCGAACAGGCCGATCTTGCCGCCCTGCACGTAGGGGGTGAGCAGGTCGATGACCTTGATGCCCGTCTCGAACACGAGGGCCTTGGGCTCGAGGGTGTCGAAGGCCGGGGCGTCACGGTGGATGGGCCAGTACTCGGTGATGCCCTCGAGGGGCTCGCCACCGGTGTCGAGCGGCTCGCCGATCACGTTGAACACGTGGCCGAGGGTGACGTCACCCACGGGCATCGAGATGCCTCGGCCCAGGTTGCGCACGGCGGTGCCGCGGACCAGACCGTCGGTCGGCTTCATGCAGACGGCACGGACGCGGCCGTCGCCGATCTGCTGGGCGACCTCGGCGGTGACGACGATCTCCTCGCCGGCGACGTTGAGGGTCATCTCCAGCGCGGTGTTGATCTCGGGGAGCGAGCCACGGGGGAACTCCACATCGACCACCGGGCCGGCGATGGTCACGACGCGGCCCTCCTTGCGCACCACGTCGTCGTTCTGCGGAATGGATTCGGTCACGGTCAAGGGGTGCTCCTCGGGTCAGGCTGAGCGGTGGGTGAGCGATTCCGGGACGAGGAGCGAGGCGGGCATCGCTACCTCGTCGCTCTTGCCGGAATGCAGGGCTTCGGCGCCGCCGACGATCTCCATGATCTCGCCGGTGATGGCGTCCTGGCGGGCCCGGTTCATCACGCGCGAGAGGCTGATGATGAGCTCCTCGGCGTTGTCGGTGGCCGCCTTCATGGCCCGCTGGCGGGCCGCGTGCTCGGAGGCGGAGGCGTCGAGCAGGGCGGCGAAGAGGCGGGCCTCGACGTATCGGGGCAGCAACTCGTCGAGGATCACCTCCGGGGAGGGGTCGAACTCGATGCTGGCGTGCATCTCCGCGGGCTCGTCGGCGTTGGGGTCGACGGTCTCGAGGGGCAGGAAGCGCCGCACGACGACCTCCTGGCTGCCCGCCGACAAGAAGCGCTGGTAGACGAGGTCCACGGTGTCGACGTCGCCAGCTTCGAACATGTTGCGCACGACCTCGGACACGGCCCGGGCGTCTTCGTAGTCCGGACGGTCGGTGAGGTCGTAGAAGGAGGCGGCGATGTCGTAGTTGCGGAACTTGAAGTAGCTGTTCGCCTTCTTGCCGATCAGGACGAGGGCGTAGTCCTTGCCCTCGGCCTTGCGGGCGACGAGCTCGCGCTCGGCGGCGCGGATGACCGCCGAGTTGTAGGCGCCGCACAGGCCGCGATCGGAGGTCATGACCACGAACGCCGAGCGGTTGGCGTCGCTGTTCTCCCGCAGCAGCGGGTGCGACGCCTGGGCACCGAGGCCCACGAGGTCGAGGATCACGTTGGTGATCTGCTGGCTGTAGGGACGCGCCGCGTTGGCGCGCTCCTGGGCCTTCACGACGCGGGTTGCGGCGATGAGCTCCATGGCGCGCGTGATCTTCTTGGTCGACTGGACCGACTTGATCCGGCGACGGAGCGCCCGCTCCTGACCACCAGCCATGGGCTAGGCCTCGTCCTCGTCGTTGTCGCGGTCGATCTCGAGCTCGGGCAGCGTCGCTTCCTCGCGCCCACCGGCGACTTCGATCTCGGCCTCGCCGATGTTCTCGAGGTCGACCTCGATGCCCGGGACGTCGGCGGCCGACGTGCCGTCGCTGGTCTCGAAGGTCTCCACGAACTCCTTCAGCGCAGCGTCCAGCGCGTCACCCTCGGGCAGGGCACCGGTGTCACGGATGTGGGCGAGCAGGTCTGCCCGACGGGTCCGCATGTGGTCGAGGAGCTCGGCCTCGAAGCGACGCACGTCGACCACCGGGATCCGGTCCAGGTAACCGGCGGTGCCGCCGAAGATCGACACCACCTGCTCCTCGACCGGCATGGGCGAGTTCAGGGGCTGCTTGAGCAGCTCGGTGAGGCGGTAGCCCCGATCGAGCTGCGCGGCCGACACCTTGTCGAGCTCGGAGCCGAAGGTGGCGAAGGCCTCGAGCTCGCGGAACTGGGCCAGATCGAGCTTGAGTGTGCCGGACACGGACTTCATGGCCTTGATCTGAGCGGCCGAGCCCACGCGGGACACCGAGATGCCCACGTCGACCGCGGGGCGCACACCCGACTTGAACAGGTCGTCCTGGAGGTACACCTGGCCGTCGGTGATCGAGATCACGTTGGTCGGGATGTAGGCCGAGACGTCACCCGCCTTGGTCTCGATGACCGGGAGAGCGGTCAGCGAGCCGGCGCCGTTGTCGTCGGAGAGCTTGGCGGCCCGCTCGAGGAGGCGGCTGTGCAGGTAGAACACGTCGCCCGGGTAGGCCTCACGGCCAGGCGGGCGGCGCAGCAGCAGGGCCAGCTGGCGGTAGGCCTCGGCCTGCTTCGAGAGGTCGTCGTAGACGATGAGCGCGTGCTCACCGTTGTCCATCCAGTGCTGGCCCATGGCGCAGCCGCCGTAGGGGGCGAGGTACTTGAACGGGGCCGGGTCGGAGGCGGGGGCCGCCACCACGACCGTGTACTCCATCGCGCCGCGCTCGCGCAGGGTGTTCACGGTCTGGGCGACGGTCGAGCCCTTCTGACCGATGGCCACGTAGATGCACTTCACGCCCAGACCCTTCTGGTTCAGGATCGTGTCGATGCAGACGGTGGTCTTGCCGGTCTTGCGGTCGCCGATGACGAGCTCGCGCTGACCACGGCCGATCGGCGTCATGGCGTCGATGGACTTGATGCCCGTCTGGAGGGGCTCGTGCACCGGCTTGCGACCGGCGATGCCGGGCGCCTGGATCTCCATGCGCCGGGTCTCGGCGCCCTCGATGGGGCCGTTGCCGTCGATGGGCTCACCGAGGGCGTTGACCACTCGACCGAGCATGGCGTCGCCCACCGGCACCGAGAGGATCTGCCCGGTGGCGCGCACCGTGGAGCCCTCCTCGATGGCCGCAACCTTCTCGGACACGCCGAGGATGACCGCGCCGATGGTGTCCTCGTCGAGGTTCAGCGCGAGGCCGACCGTGTCGTGCTCGAAGGCGAGCAGCTCGTTCACGGCGCAGTCGGGCAGGCCCGACACCGTGGCGATGCCGTCGCCGACCTCGAGCACGCGGCCCACCTGGCTCATCTCGAGCTCGGGGCTGAAGCCCTCCAGGTTCTTCTGGAGCGCGGCCGTGATGTCAGCGGTGTTGATGGTGAGTTCAGCCATGGGGCGGGTTCCCTCTTCCTCGGGAGTCCTGGGGGGCCGGCGGCAGGTCTCGGCGCCGGCGATGGGGCGGATGCTTGACGGCGTGCGTGCTCAGAACGCGCACTTGCTCAGAAGACCTCGCGGAGCTGTTCGAGACGGTGGCGGACCGTGCCGTCGATGACGGTGTCCCCCACCTGGGTGACGACCCCGCCGAGGACGGTCGGATCGACGATGACCTTCACCTCGACCGCCTTGCCGGTGGCCTTGGCCAGCGCCGCCGCGAGGCGGGTGCGCTGGTCCTCGGTGAGGTCGATGGCCGAGCGGACCTCGGCCACCTCCTTGTCACCGGCGTGGGCGCTCATGGCCACGAAGGCCTCGATGATGCGACCGAGGTCGCGGGCGCGGCCGGTGCCGACGACCATCGACACCAACGAGGTGGTGGTGTCGGTGGCCTTGCCCGAGAGCACGTCCTCCACGATCTGCTGGCGGCGGGCCGCCGGCAGGTGGGGGTCGCTCAGGGCGTTGCGGAACTCGTCGTTGGCCTCGAGCACCCGGGCGAACCGGAACAGCTCGTCGGCCACCTCCGAGACGTCCTCCTGGGCGGAGGCCACCCCGTAGAACGCCGTCGCGTAGGCATCGATGATCTGATCAGACACGATCAGCCCCGGGCGTCCACGCTGTTGATGTAGCTCTCGACGAGGGCCACGTTGGTCTCACGATCCAGGCTCTTCTGGACGACCTGCTCGGCCGCACCGATGGCCAGGGCGGCCACCTCGGAGCGGACGTCGGTGAGGGCCTGGCTCTTGGCCGCGTCGGCCTCGGCCTTGGCCCGCTCGCGGTACTCGGCGAGCTCGGCGTCGATCTCGGCGCGTCGCTGGGCCTTGTAGTCGTCCATCTCCGCACGGGCGTCGTCGCGCATGCGGCCGGCCTCCTCGCGAGCCCCCTTGAGCTGCTCCTGGTAGCGGGCCAGCTCGGCCTGCGACTCGGTCTTGGCCGTATCGGCCGCGTCCAGGTCGCTGCGGATGCGCTCGGCGCGCTCGTCGAGACCCTTCTGGATGGCCGGGTAGCCGAACTTCCAGAGCAGGAACAGGAGCACCAGGAACGAAAGGCCGCCCCAGATGATCTCGTTGGTCTCCGGCAGGATCAAGTTGGGGGCTTGCTGGCACTCGTCGACCGACCCACCCTCTTCGAGGATGTGGATGCACTCCTCGCGGAGCTCGTCCTCGGAGACGGCGTGGGCGGTGCCCACGCCGGTGGACAGGCCGAGCAGCACGATCGCCGCCCCTGCGCACAGCAGTCGGATTCGTCGCATGCGCCGTCAGCCCGAGATGATGAAGGCGAGCACGAAGCCGAACAGCGCCAGGGCCTCGGTGAAGGCGATGCCGAGGAACATGGTGGTGCGCACCATGCCCGCCGACTCGGGCTGGCGGGACATCGCCTGGATGGCGTTGCCCACCACGATGCCGATGCCGACGCCGGGACCGGCCGCGGCACCGACGTACACGATGCCTCGACCGATGGCGGTGAGGCCCGCTTCCAGTTCGCCGGGCGCGGTCTGGGCGAGGATGTGAAGCACGTTTCTCTCCTAGTGCTCTGGGTGGATGGCGCCGCCGATGTACACGGCAGCGAGGATGGTGAAGATGTAGGCCTGCAGGAAGATCACCAGCACCTCGAAGAGGGTCATGGCGATCAGCACCGCACCCGGGAGGATGGCGGCGAGGGGGAAGAACTCGAACATGGCGGTGGTGAGGACCGCGAAGCTCACGAGCAGCAGGTGGCCCGCCAGCATGTTGGCGAAGAGTCGGACGGCCATGGAGAGCGGCCGGACGAAGAACACCGAGACGAACTCGATGGGCGTCACCAGGATGTAGAGCGCGACGGGCACACCCGGCGGGAACAGAACGGACTTGAGGTAGCCGCCCAAGCCGTTCTTGACCACGCCGACGATGTTGAACACCGCCCAGACCATGATGGCCAGCAGGGCCGGAAGGGCCATGCGGGCCGTCACGGGCATCTGCAGGGCCGGGAAGATGCCCCAGGCGTTGCAGATCATGATGTAGACGAAAAGCGTGCCGAGGAACGGCGTGTAGCCGAGGCCGTCCTTGCCCATCGTCTGCATGATGATGCCGTTCTGGATGAACTCGATGAACGACTCACCGACGCCCTGGAGCCGGCCCGGGACCATCTGGAAGTTGCGGCCGGCCGCCCACATGAACAGGAACGCCAGTGCGGCGGACACCCACATGAGGATGACGATCTTGTTGATGGCCAACGGGCCGTCCGACAACCAGACGTCGCCCCACTCGGTGACGTGGCTGACCGGTGGGAAGTCGATGGCGAGCAGGGTGGTCACCCGTCAAGCTCCTTTGGTGCGGGGTTTCAGGCCAGGGAAGGCCAGCGAGGCGGACACGTAGCGGGTTTCCCAGAACAGGAGCCCGAGGTAGGTGACGAGGATCGTCGCGCCGAGGGGCGCCATGTCGATCCAGGTCTGATCTTTCACGACGGCGATGGCGAGCACCAAAAGGAGCATGCGCAGCAGGAACCCGCCGAGGGCCGTGGCGAGCAGCGCCGACGAGCCGAAGCGGGCCGCCCAACCGAGCATGCCGGCAGCCAGGAGGAAGTTGGCGAACACCAGCGCGAGGCCGTAGGCGCACGAGCTGACGCCGACCCAACCCCACACCGCACCGCAGATGAGCAGCAGCGCCGGCGCCACGATGAGACCGTGGCGCACCATGTCACGAGCGAGTTGGCTCTCGACCGGCGGGACGTCGGCGAGGGCGAGGCCGTCGTCGCCGACAGTGACACCCGCGATCGTGGTGGTCGCAGTGGGCGCGCCGGTGACGGCCCGTTCAGGGTCGGGCTGGGCCTCGGGCTCATCGGCCGGGCGCTGGGTGGGGAGGACGGGGCTCACGTGGCCTCACCGGTGGCGTCGCCCGGGCGACGCTTGAGGACGCGGTCCTCCTCGACGCGCATCTGGCGGTCGTAGTCGCCGTACATCCGCCAGCACACGTAGCCGAGCGTGAAAGCGCCGAGGCCGATGGCGAAGAACGGGCCGATGCCGAGCCAGCGGTCGATGAGGTGGCCCACGCCGGCGAAGATGAGGGGCGTGACGACGATCTCGACGGCCTTGCCGAGGGCAAGGGAGAAGCCGTTGTTCAGTTCACGCCGCTCGCTGTGGTCCACGCGGAACCAGTCCTCCGGTCGGGACGCGGCGACATCGTCACCGCTTGTGAATTATTTCGCAATCTACGTCGGAGCGACCCGCGTCGCAAGTTGTGCGACAGCTTCGCCCGCCGCTCACCTCGCGGGCAAACGGTCGAATCCCGGCCGGGACCCGACCGAGCTCTCGGGCGAGACGGCACGGGCGCGCTGCCACGGCGGCGCCCCACGCCGAACGCTGCCGCCCGCGGCACCCGCTAGTTCCCGTTGACGCTCCAGTGCCACGGCTCGCTCGGGAGGTTGTAGAAGCCGTAGCGGGAGGCGTTGTTGGCGAGCCAGATGTAGCAGGCGCTGCCGCGGTAGCTGCAGTTGTCGAAGTCGATGGCGAGGCCCCGCTCGTGCATGGACGTCCCGGGGATGGCGGTGGGGACCCGACACGACGACGGCGACGAGTTCCACACGTCGGGGCAGCCGTTGATCGTGCGCAGCTGGATCTGGCGGGCGTTGCTGCGCCAGCCGCTGCCGGTGAGGGTGGTGCCGTCGCCGGCGGCCGCCTCGAGCATGGCCCGCACGTTCTCGGCGATGGACGCGTCCACGGTGATGCCACCGACCGTGGCGAGGTTGCCGCTGCCCTGGATGGAGATGCCCCGGGCGCGTGCTGCCTCGGCGGCGGCAGCGGCGGCGGCGCGCTCCTGCTCGGCGATCTCGGCGGACAGGCCGAACTCCTCGAGGGCCAGGTCGTCGTCGGCGAGGCGCACGGAATCCATGCGCTCTTCGACCTGGGCCTGGAGATCACGTTGCTCCTGCTGGGAGGCCCGCAGCTCCTCGAGCCGGCGGGCGACCTCGGCGTGGTGCTCCTCGGCCCGCTGGGCAGCGTCCTCGGCGCGGCCCCGGGCGTCGGCGAGGTCCTCTCGAGCGGCCTGGAGCTGGTCGGCGACGTCCTCGTTGCGGTTGCCGGTGATGTCGACGAGCGCCCGGCGCTCGGCGGCCTCGGTGGGGTCGCTTTCGGACAGGACGTCCATGCCGCTCTGGTTCGAGCCCTCGCGGATGTAGGAGTCGACGAGCAGCTGCTCCTGCTGGTCCTGGAGGGTCTCGATCTCGATCTGCTTGGCCTGCTCCTCGGCCCGAGCGGCGTCGGCGTCCGCCTCCGCTTGATCGGCGGAGCGCTGCGCGTCCTCGACCCGGGCCCGTTGTGCATCGACGTTGCGTCCGATGGCCTCGAGCGCCTCGGTGATCTCCGCCATGTCGGCGCTGAGGACATCGAGCTGCCCGGCCAGCTCGGCCCGCCGCTGCTGCACCGCAGCACGCTCTGATCGGGGGTCGGTGCTTCGGCCGGCCAGCACGGGAGGAGTGACGAGTGCCACCGCGAGCAAGACCACACCGGCCGCCGCGACTCGCCATCGAGTTGGAGAAAGCTGCACAGGTCCTACCCCTGGGTCCGGAGATCCGTCACGAGAACGTAACACCCGTCGGCGAAAAGGGAAACTGAAGTTGGTGGTGTTGCTGATGTTGCCAATGTTGTCGTCACCCATCATCCCCGTGTCTCGGGAACGTCATGTGTCCTGTTCGGCCTCCACCGCTGGCCCACCAACGGGGTCGGCGGAGGTGTCGGGCGGCGCCCCGAGGGGCGGGTCCCCATCGGCCGGGGGGACGCCCGGGTTGAGGCCCGCGGCCTTGCGGAAGCCGGCCCCGAAGAACACGTAGAGCCCGAAGCCGAGCACCACCACCCCGATGGGCACGAGCGCGTCTCCTTTGCCCGTGTACGTCGGGTACAGCACGAAGACCGAGAGCGCGAGGGTCCAGCCCCACAGGATGACCACGCTGCGGCGCTGTCCGTGACCGAGACGCATGAGGCGGTGGTGGAGGTGTTCCTTGTCGGCGTTGGCCACGCCCGCACGCCTGGTGGCCCGCCGGATGATGGCGAACAGGGTGTCGAGGATGGGAACGCCCAGGATGAAGAGCGGAATGAAGAGGGGCGCGAAGAAGAAGTACACCTGGCCGCTGAAGGGTTCGCTCGAGCTCCCGCCCACCGAGATGGTGGACGCCGCCATCAACAACCCCAGCAACAGGGCGCCACCGTCGCCCATGAAGATCTTGGCCGGGTGGAAGTTGTGGGGCAGGAAGCCGAGGCAGATGCCCGCGGTCACGATCGCGAGGAGCGGCCCGATGTTGCCGGGTTCGAGCACGCCGACGTCACCGAGGCGCTCGCCGTACAGGAAGAACGTGCCCGCGGCGATGGCCACGAGGCCCGCGGCCAGGCCGTCGAGGCCGTCGATGAGGTTCACCGCATTGGCCATGCCCACCACCCACAGCACGGTGAGCAGGGCCGAGAGGTCGGGGGAGAGCACCACGAGGTCGGCGAAGGGGATGCGGAAGAACAAGATGGTCACGCCGGCCACCGACAGCACGCTGCCGGCGAGCACCATGCCGGCGATCTTGGCGGGCGCCGACACCTCGCGGAAGTCGTCGATGAGCCCGACGACGAAGATGATGACGGCGGCGATCACGACGCCGAGCGGTTCGGTGCTGCCCTCGAACACCGCGTCGAAGCGGCCGGACCGCCATGCCACCAACATGGCCACGAGGAACCCCGCCAACATGGCGCCGCCGCCGAGGGTGGCCGTGGCCCGGGTGTGCACGCGCCGTTCGTCCGGTGCCACCACCGCACCCAGACGTATGGCCAGGCGGCGCACGACGGGGGTCAGCACGACCGTCACCGCGAAGGCGACCGCGAAGACGAGCAGGTAACCGGCCATGTCGGGCCAAGGTTACGGACCGTTCAGCCCTCACCTGCGCCGAGGCGAAGGTGACGCCAGGTTCACGCCCGGCCCGGTGACTCGGGCCCCGCGGCGGGAGACCTACCTCGCCGTCAGGCGGAGAGCCCCACGGCGCCGACGCGTCGCGCCGACGAGCCCGTGTCCACCAAGCGCTGGATGGCGCCACGGGTGCGCCAGTAGATGTCCTCCATCAGGATGTGCTCGAACTCCCCGTTGCGCCCCACGCTCAACAGGCCGTCGACCCCGGTGCCGTTGACCGCCAGGTCCGCGCGGGCCACCTCGTGCTCCAGGGCGAAGACGGGGTAGGCGATCGGGGTCTTCACGACCCGGCAGCCGAGGTAGCGGCGCCGCACGCCGGGCACGAGGCGCTCGAGCTCGGACAGGCACCGCTCTCCGAGCGCGTCGTCGTCCATGGTCCAGAGCTCGGAGCCCACCTCGGTGCCGATGTCGACGGTGATCATGGTCTTGCCCTCCGGGGCCAGCCACGGCATCGAGAGGGGCGCCTCGGTGATCCGGAAGGTCTCGAAGCTCCGGTCGGGGACCCACATCACCACGTCGGGCAGGAGCCCCCGGCCCTCGAAGCGCAGGTTGGCGAAGACCATCGGTCGGAAGCGGAACGACGCGAAGCGGTCGAGCCGCTCGCTCCCCTCCACGAGTCGGGGCAGGACGCTGATGGGCGCGGTGCTCACCACGGCGTCCACCTCGACCTCCTCGCCGTGCACGCGCACCGCCCGCACCTGCTCGTCCTCGACCAGCACCTTCTCGACCGGGGTCTCGAGGGCGATGGCGTCGCCGAGGCGGTCGGCGAGCGCCTCGCACAGCAGGCTCACGCCGCCCTCGGGGTACACGTGCCACACGTCGACGCTCTGCGGCTGCTCGCGGCAGTAGCCGATGGCCACGGCCCGCTTGGTGACCTTGGCGGCGGCCTTCAGCACCATCGTGTGGGCGATGCTGCCGGGGATCTTCTGGCCCACCGCCGCGGCCAGCCGGTCGCTCGGCGCACCCGACCAGGCCTCGATGAGCGGCAGGACCACCTCGTCGGCCATGGCCGTCCCGTACTCAGCCCGGAAGAAGTCGGCGGCGGTGACCGGGTCGGCCTCACCCACGAGGCCCTTGCCCCGGGCGGCGACGGCCGACGCCACGAACCGGGGCTTGCGCAGGAGCCCGAAGGGATAGCCCGCCACGCCGTCGTCGAGGTAGACGGACTCGCCGTAGCGGCGCACCACCCGGCACCGCTCGTTGACGCCGAGGGCCGTGGCGAGGCGGTTGGTGATGAAGTGGGCGCCCGTGTCGTAGCTGAAGCCGTCGGGGTCGTGGTGGCTCTCGGCCATGCCCGCCACCCGGGGCCCGGCCTCGTAGACGAGGGCCTCGACCCCTCGCCGTTGCAGCTCGGCGGCGGCGACCAGGCCGGCGATGCCGGCACCGAGCACGGCGACGCGACGGGGCGCGGGTGCGCTCATCGATCCCCCTCCTGACCGGACGAGCCGGCCGGTCGTTGCAGGACGGCTCGGAGGAGCGCTCCCCTGCCCACGGCATTGAGCGCGGCGTCGAAGGCGGTGAAGACCGACAGCGAGGGCGCGGCTTCGAGGCTGAACTGCTCGACCACGCCCTTGGGTGCCCCCCAGTCGTCGAGGGTGTTGCGGATCGAGTACACCCAGTTGACCGGGCTGGTCATGGTCGTCAGCTCGGCGACGTCCCAGCCCGTGCGCCCGGCCAGGCGCCGCAGGCTGGACTGGTCGAACAGGTTGAAGTGGCGCGGGAAGTGGTAGCCACCCCAGTGGCGGCGCTTGAACAGGCGGAAGTCCGGCGAGCCGGTGTTGTCGGTGATGATCAGCAGGCGTCCGCCTGGCTTGACGAGACGCCGCACGCCCTCGAGCACCTCGGCGGGGTCGGCCACGTGCTCGATGGTCATGATGAGCAGGGCGAGGTCGTAGACCGCCTCGGGCAGGTCGCAGTCCTGGACGACCCCGGTGTGGATGGTCAGGCCGATCTGCTCGCCCCGGGCTGCAGCGCGGGGGTCCGGGTCCAGGCCCTCGACCCGCCACCCCGACGGGCCGAACTCGTCGAGCAGGCCGAGGTGGAAGCCGTCACCGCAACCGACGTCGAGGATGCGGGCATCGGCCGGGAGGCCCTCGGCGACCTTCAGGAGACGGTGGGCCTCGAGGCGCCGGCGCACCTTGTAGACCACGCCGAAGCGCTCGGCCGAGAAGTCGTAGGCGTGGTAGTCGTCCGGGTAGATGGTGGCGTGCGCCGACTCCGCCGGGCGGCGATCGAGGTAGACGAGGCCGCAGCGCCGGCAGCGCACGGCGAGGAAGCTGTCCGGGGTGGTGCGGTACTCGAAGTCCTCGCCGACCCCGAGGGGCTCGGCGTCGTCGGCACCGCACACCGCGCAGGTGGTGTCGACCAGTTCGATCGTGGCGGAGTGCGCGTCGGTCACCCTCCCCTCGTCGGCCGGACCGACGCCGCCCTGAGCGCCCGCCGCCTGCCGCGCCGCCCCGGCCGCGGACCCCACGAGTCGGCGCGAGTAGCTTGCGGGCCGGACGACCCCGGGGAGGATGGGAGCGACATGGTCGATCTGGCCGAGATCCTGCGCGACACGGTGCCCGCCGAGCACCTGCTCGTCGGCGACACCGCCGGCGACGACTACCGCCACGACGAGGCCCTGACGGCCACGCCCGTGACGCCGGGTGCAGTCGTGCGCCCGGGCACCACCGAAGAGGTCGCCGCCGTCCTGCGGGCCGCGGACGCCCACGGCGTGCCCGTCACGGCACGCGGCAGCGGTACCGGCCTGTCCGGGGCGTGCATCCCCGTCGAAGGCGGCATCATCGTGTCCTTCGAACGCATGAAGCAGGTGCTCGAGATCGACACCGACAACCACATGGCCGTCGTGCAGCCGGGAGTCACCCTCGACGAGCTGGATCAGCAGCTCGCCCCCCACGACCTGGTGTACCCCGTGTTCCCCGGCGAGTACAGCGCCTCGCTGGGCGGCAACGTCAACACCAACGCCGGCGGGATGCGGGCCGTGAAGTACGGCGTCACGCGCCACCACGTCATCGGCCTCGAGCTGGTGCTGGCCTCCGGCGACGTCATCCGCACCGGCGGGAAGGTGGTCAAGGCCACCGCCGGTTACGACCTCACCCAGCTCGTGCTCGGCTCGGAGGGCACCCTCGCCCTCGTCACCGAAGCCACCCTGAAGCTCTACCCGCGCCAGCACCACGCGGCCACGGTGCTCGTGCCCTTCGCCACCCTCGAAGGGGTCACCACCGCGGTGCCCCGCATCGTGGCCAGCGGGGTCGGGCCCCTCATCCTCGAGTACATCGACCTGCTCACCATGGCCGTCATCACCGCGTCCGCGGGCATCGACCTCGGTATCCCCGAAGACGTCAAAGAGCGAGCCCTCGCCTACCTCGTGGTGGTCATCGAGGGCACCCAGGAGGACCGTGTCGACGCCGACGTCGCCCAGGTGGCCGAGCTCGTCACCGAGCTCGGCGCCGAGGACGTCTACGTCCTGCCCTCCCACGCCGGCGCCGCCTTGATCGACGCCCGCGAGAAGGCCTTCTGGGCGGCCAAGGCCAACGATGCCGACGACATCATCGACGTCGTCGTCCCTCGGGCCTCGATGCCCGAGTACCTCGCAGCGGTGGCCGAGCTGGCCGCCCGATACGAGGCGTGGGTGCCCGGCTGCGGCCACGCCGGCGACGGCAACGTCCACCTCTCGGTGTTCCAGAAGGACCCGGAGAAGCGCGACGCCATCCTCCGGGGCATCGTGTCGGCCGGCCTCGCCCTCGGCGGAGCCATCTCCGGCGAGCACGGCCTCGGCACCGAGAAGAAGAAGTACTTCCTCGAGTTCGAGGACCCGGTGAAGATCGAGCTGATGCGCCGCATCAAGGCCAGCTTCGACCCGAACGGCATCTTGAACCCCGGCACCATCTTCTAGGCCGCGTCCCTCCCCCGCCCACCGCCATCCCTCCACACCCCGAGCCCACAGGAGCCCCACCGTGAACGGCGCCCGCGCCCTCATCCGCACCCTCGTCGACGCCGGCGTGGACACGTGCTTCGCCAACCCCGGCACCTCCGAGATGCACTTCGTCGCCGCGCTGGACGACGTGCCCGAGATGCGCGGGGTCCTCTGCCTGTTCGAGGGCGTGGTCACCGGCGCGGCCGACGGCTACGGGCGCATGGCCGACAAGCCCGCCGCCACCCTCCTGCACCTCGGCCCGGGCCTCGGCAACGGCCTCGCCAACCTCCACAACGCCCGGCGCGCCGGCAGCCCGATGGTCAACATCGTGGGCGACCACGCCACGGGCTACGGCCAGGACATCTTCCTCACGTCGGACATCGCCACGGTGGCGGCGAACCTCGAGAGCTGGGTCGGCGTGGCCGGGTCGTCGGCCGACGTCGGTCGCCTCGCCGCCGAGGCCGTGGCCGCGGCCACGGGCGCCCCGAACCAGGTCGCCACCCTCATCCTGCCCGCCGACGCGTCCTGGTCCGAGGGTGCGACCCCTTCGACGCCGCTCGCCCCGACCGCCCCGGCGGCGGTCCCCGCCGACCGCATCGAGGCGATCGCCGGCGTCCTGCGTGGCGGCGAGCCCGCGGCCATCCTCGTCGGCGGGTCGGTCACCCGCGAGCGCGGCGTCACCGCCGTGAGCCGCATCGGCGCCCACACCGGCGCCAAGGTGCTGTGCGAGTGCTTCCCCACCCGCCTCGAGCGCGGCGCCGGCCTGCCCGCGCTCGAGCGCCTCGGCTACCTCGGCGAGTTCGTGCAGATGCAGCTCGACGGCATCCGTCACCTCGTGATCGTCGACGCCGACGCCCCGGCCTCGTTCTTCGCCTACCCGGACAAGGACACCAGCCTCGTCCCCGCCGGCTGCGAGGTGCACGTCCTCGCCGGACCGGCCGACGACGGCGTCGCCGCCCTCGAGGCCCTCGCCGAGGCCGTCGGCGCGCCGGCCGACGCGGCGACCATCCAGGAGCTGGCGCGACCCGACCGCCCCACCGGCCCCCTCGACCCCGAGAGCCTCGGCGCCGCCATCGCCGCCCTGCTCCCCGAGGTGGCGATCCTCGTCGACGAGTCGGCCACGGCCGGGCTGTGGACCAGCCTGGCGACCGCCGGCTCGGCCCGCCACACCCTGCTCACCCTCACCGGCGGCGCCATCGGCTACGGCCTGCCCGCGGCCACCGGCGCCGCCCTCGCCTGCCCCGACCGCCCGGTCGTGTCCCTCGAGGCCGACGGCTCGGGCATGTACACGCTCCAGGCGTTGTGGACCCAGGCCCGCGAGGACCTCAACGTCACCACGGTCGTCTACAACAACCACGCCTACGACATCTTGAACCTCGAGCTCGGTCGGGTCGGCGCCGGCGAGGCCGGCCCCAAGGCCAAGGCCATGTTCGACCTGCACGGCCCCGACCTCGACTACGTGAAGCTGGCCGCAGGCATGGGCGTGCCCGGCAGCCGTCCCACGACGGCCGAGGAGTTCTGCGACGCCTTCGAGCTCGCCCTCGCCGAGCCCGGCCCCTACCTCATCGAGGTCGGGCTCACCTCTCGGTTCTGACCGGCCGCCCCCGTCGCCGAGGCCACGCCCGGGTCGCTCAGGTGGAGGACTTCTGGCGATTCCGGGAGCGCCGTTCGGCCTGGAGCTTGGCCGGACGGTCGGAGCCAGAGGACGCGCGCAGGGCATCGCGAAGGATCACGCCGACGGTGGCGATGATGACCTTGACGTCCTCCCAGGGAGACCAGTGCTCGATGTAGTAGTTGTCGAACCGGGCCCGTTCCTCGATGGAGGTGTCCCCTCGAAGGCCATGGATCTGGGCCAGCCCCGTCAGGCCCACGGGGAGGCGATGGCGGTCGGCGTAGTGGGTGACCTGGGCCGAGAAGCGGCTCACGAAGTGAGGCCGCTCCGGCCGTGGACCGACGAGCGACATGTCCCCCCTCAGCACGTTCCACAACTGGGGTAGCTCGTCCAGGCTGAGGCGGCGGAGCCAGCGGCCCACGGTGGTCTGACGGGGATCGTCCTCGACCGACCAGGTCACGTCGGCATCGGCGTTCACCCGCAACGTCCGGAACTTGAGCACCTCGATCTCGTGGCCGTGCTGGCCGATGCGGCGCTGACGGAACAGCACAGGCCCGGGGCTGCTCAGGCGCACCGCCAACGCCAGCACTGCGAGCAGTGGCGACAGCAGGAGCAGCAGCATCGCCGACACCAGGACGTCGGCGACCCGCTTGACCTTCCAGGCGCCGGCCCGCAGAGCCGCCCTGCGGACCTGGAACAGCGGGATGCCCCAGATGTGCTCGACATCGGGGCCACCGGGTGAGAAGCCCAGCTCGAAGAAGCGGGGCACGACGTGCAGCTCCACGTCGTGGAGACCGGTCGAGCGCAGCGTTGCCACCAGCTCCTGCTCGCCACGTGGCCCGAAGGCGACGAGCACCCGCCGGATGTCCTTGGCCTGGATGACGCTGTCGAGGTCGGCCATGCCGCCGAGGAGCTCGAGGCCCGGCTCGGACGGAACGTCGTCGATGAAGCCGACGGGCACGAGGCCGTACTCGGGGTGCTCGATCAACAGGCGATGCAGCTCGATGCCGACCGACCCGGCGCCGACGATGACCGCCCGCTCCTGGAGTTGGCCGGCACGGCGGGCCGTTCGGATGACGGCATAGGTCAGGGTGCGGCCCAGGACCACGGCGATGCCGGTGATGGCCACCTGGTCGAACAGCGTCGACGGGAGGTCGACGAACGGGGAGATGGCCCCGATGACCAGCAGGGGCACCCCGACGCCGAGAAACAGGCGGGGCAGCTCGGAGAGACTGCTGAGGGCCAGGTGACGGCGGTACGTCCCCACCGAGCCAAGGGTGACGAACACTCCGACCGCGTAGGCCAAGTTGGCCCAACCCACGCTCGGCAGCGCCGCCAGTCCCACCATGGCGGCGGCGACGTCGGCGACGACACGCAGGGACCACGGGCTCAGCGGGAGGCGGCGGCGTCGGGACGGACGCGAATCGCTCGCACCTCGGCCGTTGATCGCGACGAGCGGTCCTTCGGCAACTGCCATGTGCGTGTGCCGCCGTTCTCCGAGGCTGCGGATGGGACAGCCTTCTTTCGGTCGGCGGGCGCTCCGGTTGAGGCAGCGAGGGCGGTCTCGCCCGCGCCGGCGGTCAGGACGCGGTGAGGGCGTCGGCGAGGGAGACCATGGCTTCCGAGAACCGGGCCTCGGTGAAGCGGCCGGCGGACGCGGAGACATCCGTGGCGTCCCACTCGGTGGCCGCCGCCCGACGCACCGCCTCCACGAGCGAGGCCGTGGTGGGCTCGGGAAAGAGCAGACCCGACCGACCGGGCTCGACCGAGTCGCGTGCCCCGCCGGCATCCAGGGCGATCACCGGGGTGCCGGCGGCCATGGCCTCGACCAGGGTGATGCCGAAGTCCTCGAGACCGGCGAAGACCAACCCACGGGCACCCGCCAGCAGTGCCGGCAACTCGGCGTCGGGTACTCGTCCGGCGAAACGGACGTTCGGCGGCGCGGATGCCTCGAGCTCGGCCCTCGCGCGGCCCTCGCCGGCGACCACGAGGGGCCACCCCAGCTCACGGAAGGCCTCGATGACGAGGTCGACCCGCTTGTAGGCCACCAGGCGGGAGAACGACACGAAGTAGTCCCCCTTCGGCTCACCCAGGGCAGCAGCGAAGCGCTCGACCTCGACCGGCGGGTGCACGACCTCGGCGTCGCGTCCGTAGGCATCGCGGATGCGACCGGCCACCTCGTTGGAGTTGGCCACGAAGAGGTCGGGTCTGCGGCTGCGGCGGCGGTCGCCGGGCTTGAGCACCGCCGCGGCAGAACCGGTGAGCCAGGTCGAGAGTCCCCGCTCGCCGGCGAGCTGGTCCCGCTCCCACAAGAAGCGAGGAGGCGTGTGGCAGTACACGAGGTGGGGCACGCCTTCGGGCACCCGTGCGTCGAGGGCGAAGGAGTGGAAGCTGGTGATGACCAGGTCGGCGTCGGGGACCTTCAGCGTGTGCATGGCCGCCGGGATGAGGGGCAACACGCGGAGATGGGCCCCACGCCTGGTGGCGAAGCGCTGGAGGAACGTGGTGCGCACCGGGTCCCAGCCGGGGAACTCGGGCGCGAAGAACAGGCTCGTGTTGACCGCGGCGCCGGGGTAGGTGCGTCGCAACGCCCCGACGACCTTCTCTGAGCCGGCCATGTTGGTCAGCCACTCGTGGACGAGCTCGACGCGCACGCGCCGAACCTACCGCCGTAAAGAGTGATGGGATGGAGCCGATAGGCGCAGGTCGCTGCTGCGCGTCCTGCGAGATCGAGGGGCCTGACCGAGATGGAATCCACGAACCCACTGCACATCGTGTGGGGCTACCGCTGGTGGCTGCTGGCGTTCGCATCCGTGGCCGCCGCGGTGGTGTTCGGGTTGTCGTCCCTCCAGGCCGAGCAGTACCAAGCGACCGCGGTCGTCCAGGTGGTGTCGGGCCGAGCGCAATCCAACGAGTTCGTGTCGGCCGACGAGCTCTTCCAGCAGGCCAACTTCTACGCTTCGCTGGCACGCACCCGCCCCGTCCAGGAGGCGACCGCGACGGCCCTCGAGCCCGATGCCGAGGATCCGACGCTCCCCGCCAGCGTGGCCGTGTCGCCCCGAGCCGATGTCCAGCTCCTCGACGTCACGGCCACCGCCGGTGACCCGGACCGGGCGGCCGAGGTGGCCAACGCCTACGCCACCGCCTTCTCCACGTTCATCGCCGACCGCCAGAACGCCCAACGCGAGGCCACGATCGACCGCATCCAGACGCGGGTCGACGAGATCGACACCGCGCTCGTCGTCAACCCCGACGACGTGGCCCTCACCACCGAGCTCGAGCAGCTGCAGACCCAAGCGGCCGAGGTGCGCGGCGCGCCCAGCGACGCCGCCACGATCTTGGAGGAGGCCACACCTCCTGGAGTGCCGTCCGCACCCAAACCGCTCCGCAACGCGGTGCTCGCCTTCCTCGCCGCCCTCGTGATCGGTTCGGCGGCCGCGTACGCCCGTTCGGCACTGACCGATCGCTACGCCAGCGCGGAGGAGGCCGCCCAGGACCTCGGCCTGCCCGTCCTGGCCTCGGTGTCTCGCTCGAGCCCCGACACCGCCGAGGCCGTGGAGGCGTTCCGGGTGCTGCGCACCAGCGTCTCCTACGCGCTCCGTGAGCACGTCGGCCCCGTGCTCATGGTCACCAGCGCCACCCCCGGCTCGGGCAAGACCCACATCTCCATCAACATGGCGCAGTCGTTCGCCGCCGAGGGACGCCGGGTCATCCTCGTGGACTGCGACTTCCGCCGCCCGGCGGTCAACAAGCGCCTCGGCATCCCCGTGAAGCCGGGCATGACCGACCTCGTGGGGGCCACCTCCACCTCGAACCCCGACCTGGCCGGCGGCCGCCTGCCCCTGTGGTCGCTTCCGGTGCCCGGCGCCACCGAGTACCTCGATGTCGTCCCCGCCGGCAGCGGCATCCTCGACCCCGCCGCCGCCCTCACCACCAACCGGGCCGCCAAGGTGTTCGACGACATCAGCGCCCAGTACGACCTGTCCGTCATCGACAGCCCGCCGACCCTCCCCGTGGTCGACCCCCTCGTCATCGCCCACTACGCCGACGGGGTGCTCTTCGTGGTCGACGGCCGCAAGGACCGCCGTAGCGACGTGCGACGGGCGCTCGAGACGCTCCGGGCGATCGACGCCCCGGTCATCGGCCTCGTCTTCAACAGCGCCTCAACCCCGGAGCGCCGCTACAGCTACGCCGACCAGCGCGGCGTGCACGAGGCCGAGGTCGTCAGGGCCGCGGTGTGACCCTCGCCCGCGTCGGCATCCGGTCCGGCGAGGGTCTCCTCGTGGCGCTCCTGGGCGCCGTGCTCGGCCTCGCGTTGACCGTGGCCATGACCGCGGTCGGACCAGCGGTCGCTCTGGTGCCGATCGCCCTGGTGGCCTGCTGGTGGCTCTTCTGGCACCCACTGGCCACGCTCGGCCTGCTCTTCACCTCGACGGTGCTCATCGAGGGCCAGAAGGGGGTGTGGCCCGTGGCCCTCGACCCCTGGTACGGGAGCCTCGGGCCCACGCCCCTGCACCCACCCGACATCCTCGTGCTCTTGCTCCTCGGCTGGGTGCTGTACGACCGCATCGGGACCGGCGAACGGGGTCCCGGCTGGGGCCCGTTCACCCTTCCCCTCGCGCTGATGACCGTCGCCCTCACCGCCGGCTTCGTGACGGGCTACCTCGGTGCGAGCAACCGGATCGACCTCATCGGCTCCGCACGGGTCGTCGCGCTCCTCCTGGTCGTCCCCCTGGTGACCGCCGCCGTGCTCGCCCGAAGCGGAGGCCAGCGCAGAGCGATCACCCTCGCCGTCGCGCTCGTGGCGGCACGGGCACTGGTCGCCCTCGTGGCCTGGCTCACCAACCAGGCGGGCCCGGGCGACGGGGTCGGCGGCGTCGCCGCCAGCGTCAGCGCCGAGGCCAGCACGTTCTACGAGCCCACGATGAACTTCCTGATGGTGGTGGTGCTCCTCGGCGTGGTGGCCGCGGTCGTGCGGCGCGTCCCGCTGCCGCGCTGGGTGCTCATCGCCGCGCCGGTCCTGATGGTGACGCTGGCCTTGTCCTACCGCCGCAGCTTCTGGATCGCGGCCATCCTCGGGCTGGTCCTGGTGCTGCTCGTCGCCTCCGGCCAACGGGGGCGCCCCTGGCTCTTCTTGGGGGGCGCGGCCGTGGTGCTCGCCCTCTACATCGCGGTCTCCGCCGGTGGCGCCACCGACACGACGAACCCCGTGCTCTACCGCGCCCAGTCGCTCACCCCTTCGAAGATCGCCGCCTCCTCCGGCGACCGCTACCGCCTCGACGAGCAGCAGAACGTCCTCGCCGAGCTCCGGGCGCACCCGTTGACCGGTCTCGGCCTCGGGGTGCCGTGGACCATCCGCTACCCGCTGCCCGAGCGCCACGAAGGTGGCCAGCTGTACACGCACGTGACCCCGTTGTGGTTCTGGCTCAAGCTCGGCCCGATGGGGTTCCTCGCCTATGTGTGGATGTGGGCCACCGCCATCGTGACCGCCTACCGCGTCTGGCGACGAGGTGACGACCCGCGGGTCCAGGTCGCCGCGCTGGCCCTCGCGGCCGGCTTCGTCGGTCTGATCGTGGCCGAGCTCACCGGGCCCTTCACCGGGATCGACGTACGCATCACCCTCGTCGTCGGGTGCGCGTTCGGGTGGCTGATCGCCGCCGACACCCGTACCCAACCGCGCGACGGGTCCGACCGAGCCCGGTCCACGGCCACCCCCGACTACGCCGTCGCTCGCCGGTAGACCTCCAGGGTCCGCTCGACCATCGTCGCGAGATCGTGCTCGGTCGCCCGTGCGAGGGCGTCCCGGCTGGCGCCCGGGAGGTCGGCGGCGACCCGTGCCACGGCAGCCTCCCACGCCTCGGGCTCGCGCCCGCCCACCACTTGGGCGCCCGGCCCGCCACTGCTGCCGACCAGCTCCGCGTGCGGGGCGATGTTGGACAGCACGAGGGGCAGGCCGGTGCTGAGGGCTTCGAGCGGGGTGAAGGGCAGGCCCTCGTACGTGGACGGGGAGAGGAGGACGTCCGCCTCGGCCATCTCCGCGAGCGGATCCGGCGAGAACCCGACGAGCGTGACCACGTCGCCGACTCCGGCGTCGGCCACTGCCACGGCGAGCTCGTCGGCGAGGGGTCCGTCGCCGACCACCCGAAGCTCGGCGGGCAGCCCGGCGGCGACGAGGGCCTGGAGGATCGGGACCAGGAGGCCGACGCCCTTCTGCTCGGTGAGGCGGCCGACGAAGAGCAGGCGCAATGGTCGACCATCCTCCCGGACACTCCGCGCCACCCCGTCGCCCACAGGGACGCCGTTGGCCACCACCTCGATGGTCGGCGGCCTCGCCCAGCGCCGCTCGGCCTCGCCCCGGGCGGCGGCGCCCACCACGATCATCGCGGCGATGCGCCGGTTGGCGAGGCGGCGGGTGGTCTCCCAATGCGGGCCCGCGTGGCGGAGCTGGGGCAGGTGGTCGGTGATCACCGACGGGCGGCCCCAGGGCAACAGCAGCCAAGTGGCGCCTCGGAAGGCGAAGGGGTCGACGAAGTTCCAGTGCAGCACCGTGGGCCGGCGGGTCCTCACCGCCCGGAGGATGGGACCGGGCCGGCTGCGACCGACGACGACGTCGGTGTCCGGCGCGATGCCGGCGAGGCGGTCGTGCAGTCGGCGCGCGGCCTCGGCATCGTCGACGAACACCACGGCGCTCGTGGCGACACCGGCGTCGACCAGCCCGGAACCGAGGAGCTCGAGGTAGCGCTCCGCGCCCCCGAAGCCGCCGGGGAACTCGTGCACCAGCAGCACCGACGGGTCGGTCACACCTCCACCTCGCGGTCCTCCGACACGCGGTCCTCCGACACGCGGTCCTCAGCCTCCAGGTCCTCGGCCCCGGCCGCGGCCGCGGCCGGCACCGTCGCGCCCACGGCGACCCGGTCGGCGAGGCGTGGCCAACGGGAGCGGAGGGCCGCGCCGTTCGGATCGGCGGGGTCAACGCCCTCGACCGTGGTGAGGAACCACGGCCAGAGGCGGTTGCGCCAGCCGTCCCGGTGGGGGGCCGGGTCCACCACCCGCAGGTGCACGGGCTCGCAGCCCGCCAGCCGTGCCACCGGCGGCCCCCAGAGGGGGACGGCGACGCCGTCCTCCACGAGCACGCAGGCGCCGCTCCCCAGCAGCGCCCGCCAGGTGCGCAGCGGGCCGGCGCGCTCGATGGGGAGGGTCCCGTCTCCATCGGCACCCTGGGGACGACCGACGATCGCGGTCGGACCGTCGGCGCCCATGAGACCCCCGAGGTCGTCCCAGCGCAGCGAGCCCGTGGGCAGGAGGGCGACCGCGTACGCGAGAAGACCGAGGCCGAGCTGGACGAAGGGCGGCAGGGGGTAGCCGAGCGCCACGACCACAGCCATCACCAGCGAGGCCCGGGCGGCCCGCAGCACGCGGGACCACGGCCACGACACGCCGAGGTGGCGGTGGATCGACCGGACCAGCCCGATCACGACGGCCACCTCCGTGACCGAGGTGGCGATGGCGGCACCGGTGTAGGAGAACGGCGGGATCAGTGCGACGTTGAGGGCGACGTTGACGAGCAGCCCCGCGAAGGACACCCCGAGCAGCCGACCCTGCTGGTGGCCGGAGACCAGCACCGCCGAGAGCACCGTGCCGAAGAAGATGCAGGGCGCGGCGATGGCGAGGATGGCCAAGGCGTCACCGGCACCTCCGAACTCCTCGAAGCCGGGCAGCGCGGGGAACACCCGCGCGGCGGTGAGCAGGCCCGCCACCGCGACCGGGAACGAGCACAGGGCGACGACGTGCATGAGGTGGCCGTATCGGCGCTGGAGGACCGCGGTGCCGGCCACCACGCTCGAGGCGATCACCGGCGTCAGCACCGTCATGGCCAGCGACGGCACCACGACGAAGGTCTCGAGGACCCGGTAGGCGGCGCCGTACTGGCCGACGTCGTCGGCCGGTTTGATGGCGGCGAGGATGAGCAGGTCGAGGCGGTAGTAGAGCGTGATGCAGAGCTGGGCGAGGCCGAGCAGGACGGCGGCCTTGGCGAGGCTGGCCCAGATCGTCGGCCGCGGCCGCCAGTGCAGGCGGCCCGACTGGCGCAGGGCCACGGTCCCGACGATGGCGAAGTTGGCCACGTTCGAGGCCACGAAGACCCAGAGGTAGGCGACCACACCGCCGTCCTGGACCGCGACGGCCACGGTGCCCCCCGCCAGCACGATGCCCTGGACCACCGCGGCGATCGACACCCAGCCCATGCGCAGGCGCACCTCGAGGATGACCTGGAACGACTCGAGGGCGAGCACCACCAGGAGGACCCCGGTGACCAGGGCGGCCTGGCGCTCGACCGGCGAGTAGCCGCCGAGCAGCAGGACCACGACCAGGATCCCGTAGGCGAGGGCGCCGGCGAGGACCCGCAGGTAGAAGAGGTTGGTGACGAGGTCGCGCTCGCGCTCGGGCTGCTGGGCGATGTCGCGCATGGCGATGGCCCGGACGCCGAAGTTCGTGACGTAGGCGAACAGCCCGTAGAACGCGACCGCGAACGTATACGCCCCCACGCCAGCGGGACCGAGAGACGCGGCGACCACCCCGAAGGCGATCAGCTGGAGGGCGAGGGTGGCGACCCGCCCGCCGGCGAGCGCAACGAACCCTCGGGTCATGCGCCGGGCCAGGCGCTCGGGCCCCGGGAGCGCGTCGGCCGCGGCGGCGTCGGTCACGTGGTCACGACCGTGACGGTTCTCAGAGGCGCGGGCGATGGCGGAAGTGCACCACACCGCGCCAGTAGCTCGCGAGGTACGTCCAGGGGACGAGGGTCGCCACGGCGGCCACGGGCACCACGTCGCGCGGTCGCACCTCCTTCCTCCACGCGAGGGCGGCGATGTTGGCGAGCCAGCCCACCACGAGCGCGGCGAGACCGATCCGGGCGAGGGTCGCCTTGCGCGCCAGCAGCCCGACCGCGGTCGCACCGGCGCCCCCCACGAAGAGGACCGCGGCGTCATGGCGGGCCCGTCGAAGCGTGATGGGCCCGACCATCCGGCTGCGGTTGAGCGCCCGGAACGCCTCGGGGTGCTCCCGGCTGAGCAGGGGGTCGAAGTAGTAGCGCCGGGCCAGCTTGACCGGGGTCCAGAACGAGGGCGGGAGCGGCGGGTGCACCACCAGCAGGTCCGGCTCGTAGGCGAAGCGTCGGCCCTCGGCTTCGAGGCGGAAGGCCAGCTCCGCGTCCTCGCGGAAGTGCACCCGGCGGCCCGGGTCGTAGAAGCGCTCGTCGAAGCCACCCGCGGCCCGTAGGACCTCGCTGCGGAAGATCAGGTTGGCGGCGACGCGCTGCTCCGGCGGCACGGCCTCGGTGGCGTGGGCGAACGGTGTGGCCGGCTCGTCGCCGCCGACGGCCATCCGGCCCTCGATGACGTCGGGCGGGTCGTCGGCGCCGACGATGGCCGTCAGCCGCTCCAGCCAGTCCGGTGCGGGCACGACGTCGGCATCGAGGAACGCCACCCACGGGGTGTCCACGAGGTCGAACCCGGTGTTGCGGGAGGCGCCCGGTCCGCCGTTGGCCTCACGACGAACCACGTCGAGGGTCAGGTGGCGGTAGGCCCGCTCCTCCAGGTCCGCGGCGAGGGGGACGCCGTTGGCGTCGTCGACCACCACCACCCGCACGGTGGTGTCCGCATCCTTGGCCTGTGGCTCGAGCGCGTCGAGCAGCGGCACCACGAGGCCCAAGGTGCCGCGGACGGGGATGACGAGGGTCACGAGCGCCACCCCCACCCATCGGATGGTGCGAGGGGGCCTTGAGGCACGCCGAGCCCGTCCAGCCGGGAGTTCGGGAGCCCTCAACGAGCCGCCGGCGAGGCCGATGGACCTGCACATGGCCCGTTCCCTCACCGACGCGCGCGCCGTCGCGGATGGCTCCGAGCGGTCGGTTCGCGCCACGGCGGCCGACGAGGGGGCCACCTGGCGCATCGCGCCGAGGACGGTGGCGGTCTTCGCGACCGCGCTGGCCGGCCTGCTGACCACGTTCCATCTCGGCCACAAGAGCCTGTGGCTGGACGAGGGCTACAGCGTCGGCCATGCGAGGATGCCTTGGGCGCCGTTCTGGCAGGTGCTCACCGAGCGGGAGCCCAACGGCGCCCTCCACGCCCTCGTGCTCTTCCCGTGGATCCGGGTCAGCGACGCCGAGTGGTGGCTGCGCCTCCCGAGCGCGATGGCGGCCACGGCCACCGTGCCGGTGCTCTACCTGCTCCTGCGCCGACTTTTCGACGACCGCGTGGCGGCGACCGGTGCCCTGCTCCTGGCGGTGAACGCCTTCCAGCTTCAGTTCGCCCAGGAGGCTCGGGCCTACGCGCTGGTCATGTTCGTGGGCACCCTCAGCACCCTGCTGTTCGTCGCGTTCGTCCAGGACGGGCGGCGCGGTCAGTGGTGGGCCTGGGTGGGGGTGTCGGTGCTGTTGCCCTACGCCCACCTGTTCGGGTGGCTGGTGCTCGGCGTTCAGGGCGCGATGGCGCTGCTCCGCCGCGGCGACCTCGCTCGGCCGACCCGTCGCCTGATGGCCGGCTTCGCCACCATCGCCGTGCTGGGTGGCACGGTGCTCGCCCTCATCGCCACGGGCGAGGAGGAGGGGCAAGCCGAGGGGATCCCCGGGTTCAGCGTCGTCCGCTTCGTGGGGGTGTACGCCCGGGTCGCGGGCAACGGCGGGATCCTGCTGCTCGGCACCTTCGTGACGCTCGGCGCCTTCACCACGGTCACCTACGCCCGCCAGCTCTGGCCGCTGCGACCCTTCCGGCCCACCGAGCGCCAGTGGGGGTTCCTGTACCTCGCCGCCTGGCTGATCCTGCCGCCCATCGCCATCGCCCTGCTCTCGCCCGTGCAGCCGCTCTTCGGCGCCCGCTACTTCGTCATCCTCGTGCCCGCCGCCGCCAGCCTCACCGCCCTCGGCATCCAGACCGTCCCCGCCGGGTGGATGCGCCGTACCGCAGCCGCCGTCGTCGGGGTCCTGGTCGTCGGCGCCGCGATCGCCTGGTACGTGCGCCCACCCGCCGACGACATCCGCGGGGCGGCCCAGACCATCTCGGCGGACGTCCAGCCCGGTGACGGCGTGGTGTTCCTGCCCTGGTTCGTCGAGCTGCCCTTCGACGAGTACGCCCTGCGGGACCCGTCGCTCGAGCGTGCCCTCGACCCGGTGTGGCCGGTGGCGACGTGGGGCTCCTTCCTTCCCGACCACCGGGACCACCCGGAGGCCGACGAGATCGCCGCCACCGTCGCGGCCCACGATCGTGTCTGGCTCGTGATTCGCGATGATCGCTCCCCCGCCGACGACCGCGACCTCGCGGCCTACGTCGACGAGTTGTCTCGCGACCACCGTGAGACCGACCGCATCGACCTCCACGGCGTCGACGTCGTACGGTTCGAGCGGGGCTGACGCGTGGCCGTCGTGGACGAACGGGCGCGCCGACCCGAAGCGCTCGACGACGCGTCCGCACCCGCCTCGACCCGGACGAAGCTGCTGGTGCTGGCCGCCACCGCGACGGCCTTCGTGCTCGGGCTCATCCAGCTCGGGACCGACAGCTTCTGGGTCGACGACGGCTTCACCCTGACCCACACCAGCCTCGGCAACGACCAGTTCTGGCGGGTCATCACCGACCACGAGATGAACGGTGCCTTCTACTCCGTGTTGATGCACGGCTGGGTGCAGTTCGGCCAGAGCGAGACCTGGATGCGCCTGCCCTCGGTCGTGTTCGCCGCCGCCGCGGTCCCGGTGCTCTTCCTGCTCGGCCGGCGCCTCTTCGGCGAGCGGGTGGGGCTCACCGCCGCGTTCCTGCTCGCCATCAACGCCTTCGTGATCGAGTACTCCCACGAGGCCCGCACCTATGCCCTGACCCTGCTGCTGGTCACGGCCAGCATGCTCCTGTTCGTGCGGTTCGTCGACGCCCCGTCGCGAGGCCGGTGGGCAGCTTGGGTGTGCGTCACCGCACTCTTGGCCCACGCCCACTTCTTCGGGGTCCTCGTCATCGGCGCCGAAGTCGTCGCCGCGCTCGGTCGCCGGTCGCTGCCCACACCCCGACGTGCCCTCGTCAAGGGCTTTGCGGCCATCGGCATCCTTCTCTTGCCCATCGTCTGGTTCCTCGCCGGCGGGGGCGACAAGGGTCAGGTCGACGGCGCGCCACCCTTGTCCCCCGTCCGTTTCGTGGGGGTCTTCAGCCGGCTGGTCGGCAACGGCGGCCCCCTCCTGCTCGCCCTCGTCGGCGTCGCCATCGCGGTCGCCCTTCTCCACGGCCTGCGCTCCGTCTGGGCCGACCGCGGGGTGCGCACCGAGGCCCAATGGGCCTTCCTCGTGTGCGTCGCATGGGTCGCCGTGCCCGTCACCACCGTGGCGGTCCTGTCCTTGGCCAAGCCCCTCTTCGGCGCCCGGTGGCTGCTTCTCGTGGCACCCGCTCTGGTGCTGCTGGCGAGTTCGGGTGTGTGGCAGGTCAAGCCACGCCGACTGGCCCAGATCCTGCTGGGGACGATCGTCGCGGTGTCCCTCGTGTCGACCGCCTTCTTCTACCGCCGGGACGCCCACGACGACTTCCGGACGGCGACGAGCTACGTCCTCGACCACGCGGAGCCGGGCGACGCCATCGTGTTCCAGCCGTGGTTCACCCGCGTCACCTTCACGGTCTACGCCGACCGGTCACCCGAGCGGCGCGACGAGCTCGTCCCCCTCGATCCAGACGCCCCGTGGGGCGACTGGCTGCTCATCGACCAGCCACCCGAGCTCACTGCCGATCGAGCCGACACCCTGCTCCAGGGCCATGACCGCGTCTGGGTCCTCGAGCGGGCCGGCACCGAGGACGTCCCTCAGGCGGGCGACGCCGCCACCATGACCGATGCCCTCGAGGCCAACGGCTACACCGTGGCCGACGAGCAATCCTTCCCCGGCCTCGACGTCACCCTCTACGAGGCCGGCTGAGCCGGCTCGTCCACCGGCTCAACCGGGGGGCGGCGTGACGAGGTCGACCACGACGGACTCGACCGTGGGGGCGAACACCCCCCAGTCGTAGCGCTCCTCGACCAGTGCCCGGGCGGCCTTGGACAGCCGTTCCGCCAGGGCGTCGTCGGTGAGGACCCGTACCGCGTGCGCCGCGAGCTCGGCGGGCGTCTCACCCAGCAGCAGGTGCTCGCCGTCCTCGGCGTCGATGCCGGCCGCGCCCAGGGGGGTCGACACCACCGGCGTGCCGGCGGCCATGGCCTCCAGGATCTTGAGGCGCGTGCCGCTGCCCGCCCGGAGGGGCACCACCAGGGCGCGTGCGTGGTGCAGACAGGGCAGCACCTCCTCGACCGCGCCGAGCACGGCCACGCCACCCGTGGCCAGGGCTTCGACCGCGTGGGTGGGGTTGCGACCGACCAACTCGACGGTCACCGAGGGGACCTCGTCCTGCACCAGCGGCAGCACCTGGGTCACGAGCTCCAGCGCGGCCGCCTCGTTCGGCCGGTAGCCGTACTGGCCGACGTAGAGCAGGCCCTGGCCCGCACCCGGCGGGGCGTAGGCCACCTCGGTCGTGTCCACGCCGTTGGGCACCACCTCGACCCGTCGACCACCCCAGGACCGGAACACCTCGGCGTCGGCGTCGCTGGTGGCGAGCGTGACGGCGGCGGCCGTGACCGCCGACCGCTCGACCGGTCGCATCTTCGCGGCCTCCCAGCGCCATCGCAGACGGTGCAGACGGCGGCGGTCGGTACGGGCCAGGGTGGCCATGATGTCGGTCTCGACGTTGTGGGCGTCGAGCACCACCGGCACGCCGGCTCGCCCGACGGGGCCGACGAAGAACGGGGAGGAGGCCACCACGAGGTCCCACGAGCCGGATGTCGCCAGCTCGACCAAGCCGGGTGAGTCCAGGAGCGCGGCGAGGTATGGCCGTCGCAGCGAGCGGGCGAGGGCCCGCTTGCGGGAGAAGTCGTGGGGGATCCCGACGAGCGCGAAGGGCTCGTCGTGGTGATCGGGGACGTCGCCGAGGGCGGCGACGGTCACCGCACCCGTCTGTGCGAGGAGCCGGGCCAGGTGCAGCACCCGCAAGCGGTACCCGCCGTGGGCGGGGACGGGGCACTCGTAGGAGCAGACGAGGATGCGGGGGCGCACCGGGCTCACCCGCCTCGGGCCCGCTGCTGCTCCTTGTAGGTGGCGGTGCTCACGTGGAACAGCTCCTCGAAGTAGCGCTTCTGCTGCGAGGCCATGATGCCGAGGCTCAGCAGCTGCACGGCGATCACCAGGGTGAAGCCGCTCACGAAGTAGGCGTGGGGGCGCACGTCGAAGGTGTTGGCGAAGGACGCGGACATCCGCGGCTCGAAGCCACCGGACAGGGTCGAGTACTCCTCCAGGATGTTGTAGGCCAGCCAACCGAGGTTGTAGAGGGCGAAGGCCAAGATGACGAGACCCGGGATGATGAAGAAGGCCACCGGGCGGAACATGAAGCCCGAGAACGCGTAGGCCGAGGTGCTCCGACCGATCTGCATCTTCGACTCGCGCTCGGGCGCCGCCTCCTGGCTGGACCAGTCGAGGTGGGCGGGCACCTCGACCACCCGGGCGTTGAGGAGCTGCGCCTTGTAGAGGATCTCGGTGTTGATGTCCGTGCCCATCGAGCGGAGGCTGAGGCTGGACAGGAAGGGCCGGTCGTAGGCCCGCACCATGCCGGTGAGGGTCGAGAGGTGGCCACCGGACGCCACCGACAGGAAGCGGTTCGCGCCTCGGCTCAGGACCCGGCGACCCAAGGGGATGCCGGTGGTCTCGCCGCCCTTCATGTACGGCGAGGCGACCGCGATCTTGGCATGGTCCTCGCGGAGGCGCTCGAGCAGCAGGCCGATGTGCTCAGGGGCGTAGCTCAGGTCGCAGTCGATGGTGACCACGTAGTCGCCGCGGCACGTGTTGAAGGCGTAGCGGAGGGCCTGGCCGAGGCGGAAGTTCACCGCGTGGTGCAGGACCCGCACCTCGGGCCGCGAGCCGGCGAAGGCCTCGGCGATGGCGCCGGTCTCGTCCTGGGAGCCGTCGTTGACCACGACGACCTCCCACTCGTAGTCGTCGCTCAGCGCCTGGAGGTAGGCGTAGAGCGACGTGAGCGACTGCATGAGGATGAGGGCCTCGTTGTAGGCCGGCACCACCACCGACACGAACGGGCGCACGCCCTCGGGGCGCGGCTCGTCGAGGTCGGGATCGACCGCGTGCTCGAGGGTGGTCATCGACCTCGGCCCCTCACCCGACGCCGGCCGGCTCGGTGGTGAAGCGCGGCATCACCAGCTCGAGGCCGCCGCGGCGCTCGATGTCGTCGACGTGCTCCCGCATGCTCACCACCTGGAACTGCGCTCGGAGCTGGTCGACGAAGTGCCCCACCAGCTCGGTCTTGGCCTTGCCGGCCATCCCCATGGCGGGGAAGAAGGCCAGCTCGTCCACGTCGTCGGCGCCGAGGAAGTCCAGCGGGTGCAAGAGGATCGACGGCTCCACCTTCCGCAGTCGGCACAGCCGCAGTGCGCTTGAGAAGTAGGCCCGGGCCAGCGAGGGCCGGACGCCGGCGAGGTAGAGCAGGTAGCTCACGTGGATGGGCACCCGGCCGAGGGGCAGGGTCGTCACCGGCAGCTCCGTCAGGGCGTCGCGGCCCACCTCCCACCGGTACGGGCGGATGGAGCGCAGACCGTCCTTCCAGCTGCCGAAGAGCTCGGAGCGCTCGGCCTTCTGCTCCTCGGTGAGCTTCGAGGTGCGGAAGTAGTAGGCCCGGGCCAGCGGACCGATGACCATCGGGAGGGTCGACGCGTCGTACCGGTAGCCCCGCTCGACGAGGATCTCGAGGGTGGTCGTGGAGAGGCTGTACCCGGGACCGCGGAACCCGATGGTGTGGTACCCCGTCGCCTCCTCGATGGCCTCCTCGGCCCGGCGCAGCTCGTCGACGAGCTCGTCGCGCTCGTAGAGGTGGAGCCATGGCTCGTGGCGGAAGCTGTGGTTGGCGATCTCGTGGCCGGCGGCGGCGAGGGCGGCCAAGGGCTCGCGGTTCTCGGGCAGCGAGGCGTCCTTGCCCACGATGAAGAAGGTGATGGTCAGGTCGCGCTCGGCCAGGAATTCGAGGACCCGGGGCACGAGCACGTCGAGGTAGGTGCCGTACCGGTCCCACCCCGCGTCGCCGTGGGTCTTCTGGTACGACCAGAGGTTGTCGGCGTCGAGCGAGAGGCTGGCCAGGGGGCGGGCCCCGTCGGGGGCGCTCACGTCACCACCGCCGGCTCGGGCGCGGAGCGCTCGGCGACCGCGATGGCGGCCAGGGCCGATTCGGCGAGGCCGATGGTGTCGTCGACGTTCAGGGTGGCGTTGACCAGTTGGGCCGAGCCGGCGAGGAAGAGCCCGGGCACGGACGTCACGATGGGCGGGACCCGCTCGGAGTAGTCGATGGTGGGCACCGCGAACACCTGACGGGCACGGGAGACCCGAACCGCCAGCACGTCGTCGTCCGCCAGCTGCGGGTGCATGCGCTGGAGGTAGGGCAGGAAGGCGGCCCGCACCTCGTCGTCGCTCGCCTCGAACAACGGGTCGTCGGGGGCGACGTACTTCGGCAGGTAGACGAGGGTGTGGCCGCCGACCTCCGCCGGGTCGATGAGCGAGGTCATCTCGACCACGGCCGTGAAGGGGGTGTCGGGATCGGTGATGTTGGTCAGGTAGTAGGGCGCCAGCGGCCGACGCAGCACCAACGAGGCGCAGACGATGCCCTGGTAGCGGATGCCCTCGAGACGGTCCCGCTCGTCGGCGTCGAGGTCGGCGCAGAGCGCAGCGGTCAGCGGCGCAGCGGTGGTCACCACCACGCGGTCGGCGTGGTCCTCGCCCTCCGGCGTGACGAGGCTGAAGCCGGCTTGCGAGCGTCCGATCGCCGTCACCGGACAACCCGTGCGGAGGGCCACGCCGTCGGCCTCGAGACGGGCCGCGAAGGTCGACAGCGTGTGGGCGTAGCCGCCGCGCACGTAGCCGAAGAGCTCCTTCTTGAGGCCGCTGCGCCGGGCGGCGTAGAGCCGCTGGATGGTCGACCAGATGAAGCCGGCGGAGGCTTCGCGGTAGGCGTCACCGAGCTTCGCCCGCAGCAGCGGCAGCCAGAAGCGCTCGTAGGTGCGGTTCCCCGACCACCGCCGGAGCCAGGTGGAGACGTCGAGGCGCTCCATGCGCCGGCCGTCGTGGATCTTCGAGCCGTAGAAGATGGTGCCGCCGAGACGCAGCTTGTCCACGAGGCCGAGCGGCGGGAAGCGCAGGAACTCGACCGTGTTCGACACGGAGTACAGCTGCCCATCGGCGTAGCAGCCGGTGCGGGTCTCGACCCAGCGGACCTCGTCGGCGAGGCCGAGCTCGTCGAGCAGGCCCCGGGTGCGCAGATCCGAGAGCAGGGTGACGTGGTAGTGCCGGTCCCAGGTGAGGCGCTCGCCGCCGGGGAGGTCGATGGTCCACGCCGAGGCCAGGCCCCCGAGATCGGACGCACCCTCGTAGAGGGTCACGGTGTGCCCGGCCGCCCGCAGCCGGTGGGCCACGGTCATCCCGAGGACGCCCCCGCCGACGACGGCCCAGCGCTGGTCGCGGTCCTCGCCCGTCACCCGTCGAGCTCCTTGACCCGGCCTTGGGTGACGGCATAGCGGCGCCCGCAGACACCACAGGTCAGCTCCTCGTGGTCGCCCAGGTCCTCATCGGGGCGTACCCGGACGAGCGGGGGCCCGCACCGGCAGACCAAGCCGATGGTCACAGCGGGCAGGCCGGCGACGAGGTGGAAGGGCTCGACGTCGCGTGTCACCACGGCGCCCGCGGCGACCATGGCGAAGCGGCCGATGTCGACGCCCGGACCGATCACGACCCTGGCCCCGATGGTGGCACCGGCGCCCACGAGGGTCGTGGTGGTGTCCTCGCCGGGATCCGAGGACCGCAGCTCGGCGAGGTCCGGCGTGGTGGCCCGGGGGTACCGGTCGTTGGTGAAGACGGTGCCGGCGCTGATCATCACCGCGTCCTCGATCGTGACGCCGGTGCAGAGGTACACGAAGGCGTTGACCTTCACCCGGTCGCCGATCTCGACGCCGTAGGCCACGTAGGTCTTCTCGCCGATGATGCAGTCCGCGCCGATGCGCGACGGGCCCCGCAGGTGGGCGTTGTCCCAGACCGCGGTGCCCTCGCCGAGGACGACCCCGTCCTCGACCAGCGCGGTGGGATGGACGCGGGCCGGCATCAGGCGGCGCTGCCGCCCCGTGCCCGCTTCCGCGGCGCCTGGCCGAGCGCCGAGGGCACGGGCACCCAGTGGTCGGCGGCCAGCGAGGCGTAGGCCTGCTCGATCACCGCCACGGACGCGAGGGCGTCCTCGGCGGTGATGAGCAGGGGCTCGTCGCCCCGGATGGCGCGGCAGAAGTTCTCCACCGCACCCCCCATCGCGCCGACCTTGTCGTAGCCGTTGCCGAACGACACCCACTCGGGACTCGACACCTGTCGGAAGCTCGACCCCTTCCAGCCCACCCGGATCTCGCCCTCGGTGCCGAAGATGGCGATGTAGTGATCGAGGCTCTTGTCCATGCTCCAGGACAGGTCGATGCTGCCGATCACGTCGTCCAAGGAGCGCAGGAAGACCCGCACCGTGTCCTCGACCTCGAGCTGCTGGGTCCGCTTGCCCTCGACGGCCATGACCTCGCCGATGGGGCCCAGGAAGAACCGGGCGATGTCGACCGAGTGGGTGCCGTTGTCGATGAGCACGCCCCCGCCGGCCACCCGGGGATCCGCGTTCCATCGCCCGGACATGTCCACCCGGGAGGTGAACGCGTTCTCGAAGAGCATCAGGTCGCCGAGGATCCCCGAGTGGAGGATGTGCCGGGCACGGGTCACGTCCTCGGCGAAGCGGAACTTCGCTGCCATGGTCAGCAACACGCCTGCTTGATCGGCAGCCTGGATCATGGCCTGGGCGGTCTTGACATCGACGGCCAACGGCTTCTCGCAGAGCACGTGCACGCCGCGTGCCAGGAACTCCAGGGCGAGGTCGCCGTGGGTCGCGGGCGGGGTGGCGATGATGACGCCGGCGGGCTCGACGGCGTCGAGCAGGGCACCGTGGGAGGCGAACGAACGGGCCTCGCCGAAGCGGCGGGCGAGGCGAGCGGCGGCGGCCTCGTCGACGTCGGCCACAGCAACCACCTCGACGCACGAGGAGGCGGCGATCACGTCCACGTAGGACTGGGCGATGCGACCGGCGCCGACGAGGGCGAGGGGCACCTTGCGGCCGGTGGTGGGTGCGGTCATCGGAGGTCCTCGGTGAGCTCGGCCACGGCGTCGGTCAGGGCGCCGGCGAGGTGGTCGACGTGCACATCGGTGAAGCGCTCGTTCCAGGGGAGGACCAGCACCGACGCCAGGTAGGCGAGGGTGCCGGGGAAGCGCTCGTCGGCGTAGTCCACGGCGTCGGGACGAGCGAGGGTGAACGGGAAGCGGCTGTCGCCGAAGGTGCGTTGCTCGGCGATCACCTTGCAGCGGAAGGCCGGCTTCTGGATGTAGCGCGGCGCCGAGGGGATCTCCACGGCCCGGAGCGCGGCGGCCAGGGCGTCGGGGCCGCCGGCGAGGCGCTCGCCGTCGACGTGCAGGGCGTAGCGCCAGTACACGGCGGTGTCACGAGCGGCGACGAGGGGCGCCTCGAGGGCATCGAGGCCCGACAACTGCTTGGTCAACCGGTCGGCGGCGGCGATGCGGCGCTCCACGCCGGCGGGCAGCTTGGCCAGCTGCGCTCGGCCCACGGCGCTGGCCAGTTCGGTGGTGCGGTAGTTGAGGGCGACGAACTCGTGATCCGGGTTGGCTTCGCCGTAGGGCCAGGCCTTGTTGACGAAGACCCGCATGCGGCGGGCCAGGGCGGGGTCGTCGGTGATGACGAAGCCGCCCTCGCCGGTCGTGATGTGCTTGCCCTGCTGGAGGCTGAAGCAGCCGATGGCACCGATCGTCCCCACGAGGTCGTCGCCGCTGCGCGCGAGGTAGGCCTGGGCGCAGTCCTCGATCACGGGGATGCCCCGCTCGTCGGCGAGGGCCATGATCGGCCCCATCTCGCAGGGGTTGCCGAACAGGTGGGTGACCACGATGGCGCGGGTCCGCTCGGACAGGCACGGGGCGATCGTGGCGGCGGTGACGTTGCCGGTGCGAGCGTCGACGTCGGCGAACACGGGGATGGCCGCCTGGTACAGGATCGGGCTGATGGCGCCCATGTCGGTGATCGACGTGGTGACGATCTCGTCGCCGGGTTCGGGGTCCAGAGCGGCGACGGCGGTGTGCACCGCCGCCGTGCCCGAAGAGAGGGCGACCGCATGGTCGACATCGAAGAGCCCGGCCAGCTCGGCCTCCAGCTGGGGCGTCTGTGCGCCCTTCGTCGCGGTCAGGGTCCCCGAGGCGATCACCTCGGCGAGCAGGTCGACTTCTTCGGAGCCGAACGTCCGCCCAGACGCGGCCTGGTCCGACGGGAGTTCCATGGGCGTGGTCACCGTTGTCCCGTCGGCTGCAACGGTCCGTGGTTGAAGGGACCGGTCCCGTCACAATGGCCGGATGAGCCACGACCGCACCGAACGCGTCGCCGTCGTCCTCGGCACCCGTCCGGAGATCGTCAAGCTGGCGGGCCTCGTCCGCCTCCTGGGCGACCGGGCCTGGGTCGTCCACACCGGCCAGCACTACGACGCCGAGCTCTCCGACATCTTCTTCGCCCAGTTCGGCCTCCAACCTCCGCTCGATGCCCTCGATGTCGGCGGACGCACACGAGGCGCCCAGATCGGCGAGGCCACCGCACGCCTCGACGCCCTCTTCGGCGACGAAACGCCTTCCGCCGTCGTCGTGCAGGGCGACACCAACAGCGCCCTGGCGGGGGCACTCGCCGCCAACGCCCGCGAGGTTCCCGTCATCCACGTCGAGGCCGGACTGCGCAGCCACGACCGGGCCATGCCCGAGGAGCACAACCGCGTGCTCGTGGACCACCTGGCCGACCTCTGCCTGGCCCCGACCGAGACCAGCCGGGCCAACCTCCTCGCCGAGGCCATCCCGGACGATCGCATCGAGGTGACCGGCAACACCGTGGTCGAAGCGGTGCACGCCCTGCTGCCGGGGCCCGAGGCACGCCAGGCCCTCCTCGACGCCCACGGCGTGGCTCGCGAAGGGTTCGTGCTCTCCACCTTCCATCGGCCCGAGAACGTCGATGACGCCGACCGGCTCCGGGTCATCCTCGAGCAGCTCGTCTCGCTGCCGGTGCCCGTCGTGGTGCCGGTTCACCCGCGCCTCGCCGCCCGGGTGGAACGCTTCGGCCTGCAGTCCCTGTTGGACCGCCTGCGCCCGGTCGCACCTCTGGGCTATCAGGAGTTCCTCGGCCTGTTCGCCGAGGCCGCGCTCGCAGTGTCGGACTCCGGGGGGGTGCAAGAGGAGGCCAGTGTCGTCAAACGCCCCGTCGTGGTCGTGCGCCGCTCGACCGAGCGCCCCGAGGTCCTCGGCAGCTTCTCCGTCCTGGCCGGTGTCGGTGGTGAGATCGCCGCCGCCGCGGCCCGGTGGCTCGACGACCCCGCCGCCACGCACGAGCGCCTCAGCACGCTCCCTTCTCCCTACGGCGACGGGACCGCCAGCGTGCGATCCAAGGAGGCCATGGCGCGCCGGCAGTGGTTCGACAAGCGCGGGAAATAGTCCTTCAGACCCATCTTCGTCACACCGATGACTCGGACGTCACCACGCACCTGGGACCTGGTGACCGACGAAAGAAGGACTGCGATGAAGAACCACGAAAGCCCCCGCAGCCGGGCACGGATCGCCGCTGTGGGCCTCTGCGCCGCCCTCGGGATCGGCGTGCTGGCCTTCGGTGGCGGGTCGGGCAGTGCTGGCGCCGCCACCGCCGCCACCGTCCCCTCGCCCTACGCCGGCCGCATCGGCATCAACTCGCACTCGTTCTGGCTCGGCGCCGACGACGCCACCCGCCAGTTCGCCGCACTGATGGCTGCGGGCGTCACGAGCACCCGCGAGGACATCGACTGGGACCACACCGAGCCCAGCCGAGGCAACTTCGACTGGAGCCGCAGCGACAACCTGTTCACCGCGGCCTCCCGCTCGGGCATCGACGTCCTCGGTGTCCTCGACTACTCGGCGTCGTGGGCCTCGTCGCAGCCTGGGAACCCACGGGTGATGCCGGCCAACGACACCGACTTCGCCCGGTTCGCGAGTGCGGTGGTCGGTCGTTACGGTCCGGGAGGACGGTTCTGGGCCCTGCACCCGGAGATGGCGCCGCAGCCGCTGCGAGCCGTGGAGGTGTGGAACGAGCCATGGGGCTTCTGGACCTGGGCCGGCGAGGTCGACGCCGCTCGCTACGCCCGCCTCGCCCGAGCCGCGACCACGGCGATGAAGGCCACCAACCCCGAGGTCGAGGTGCTGATCTCGGGGGATCTGCTCGAGGCACGCCGGGATGGCCGGATCGTCGGGTGGATCGATGGCGTCCTCGACGCCGACCCCGGCCTGGACGAGCTCATCGACGGGTACAGCATCCACCCGTACCACTACGGCGGCCCCGAAGACGTCCGGCCCGACCCCCGATGGGACTACGGCAAGGTCGCGTTGATCCGCCAGGTCACCGCGGCCCACGACGCCAACAAGCCCATGTGGATCACCGAGGTCGGATGGACCACCGCTCCGAACGTCGACGACCGGGTGTCGGAGGCGACCCAGGCGACCTACACCGAGCAGGCCGTGGTGCGCGCCTTCCGCGAGTGGCCGTACGTGAAGCGGTTCTACCTCTACAGCTACGACCGGGACTCTGGGAACACGACGGACCGCGAGGGCTACTTCGGGGTGCGCCACCAGGACGGGAGCTACAAGCCGGCCTGGACCGCTCTGGTCGACCTGCTGGCCCCTCGCACGGTCACGACATCGACCACGGCAGCGCCCACCACCACGACGACACGGCCCACCACCACCTCGACCACGACGCCGCCCACCACGACGCCGCCCACCACGACGCCGGGGCCCGCGGTGCTGGGGCCCGCCCAACTGGCGGTGCGGGTGCTCGGACGGATCTTCTACTACGACCCGGCCTTGACCTGAGCACCCTCGTCGGCGCGACGGCGCCACCCGGGAAGCTGAACAGCGCGCCCCCGAGGGGCGCGCTGTTCGGTTCCAGGGTGCGGAGAGCGGCCCCAGGGTGTTCGCCCCACCCCGGGGCGGAGGTTCAGGCCGACGCGCCCGACTGGTTGGCCCGGCGCTTGCCGAGCGCCACGAGGCCCGTACCCGCGGCCACGACACCGACGCCGACGACGGCGAGCGTCACGGTGTTGTCGCTACCGGTGCGGGGCAGGTCGTTCGTGTTGGTGACCTCGGTGACCTGCACCGACGTCGGTGTGGTGCTCGGGGTCGGGTAGTCCTGGGCCGACGCGGGAGCTGCGACCACTCCGACGAGGAGGAGCACCGCGAGCCCGCCGGCCGCAAGGAGCGCCCGCAGGGGGCGGATCTTCGAAAATCGCTCAAGTTGCGCTGCCATGGTGACGATCCCTCAACAGGTCGTGGTCTGTGTTCAATTTGCACAGTACACGCGACCGGCCGGTTCCGCCACCCTAAGTGAGAAATCTCTTCACGGGGTGCGTTCGTGGCCTGGCAGCCGTCCCGATGGGCCGGGTCAGGGAGCAGCACGCAGCCGGACGGACTGGCGGGGCGTGTCCCGGTCGTTCCAGCGAAGCCCGTCGGGGCCCCACCACTCGATGTGGGGGACCCGCGCCGACGGCCCCACGGTCACCGAGGTGACGTCATCGGGCACCACGAACGCCACCCGCCACTCGATGGTGTCACCCTGGGAGATGATCACGGGGATGGCCAGCACCTGCGTGTCGCCGTCGGTGCCGGCGGCCACGGCCTCGGCCTGGGTGGTGTCGACGAGCGCCGAGGTCCCCGGCATGGTCAACGACAGCCAGCCGTCGTAGCGGCCGTACTCGCCCTCACCGGCGACGTAGTCCGGTTCGCCGTCGGGCACCTCGTTGGTCACCGTCAGTCGCACCGACACCACGGTGCCCTCGGCCACCCGCCGGGTGCGCAGCCGGCCCCGAACCTGCTGGAACTGGTCGAGCTTGTTGCCGCCTCGGTTCATGAGGCCCACGAGGACGTCGTGCTCCCCCACCGCGCCGCTCACCCCGGCCTGCTCCCACGCCCGTTGGCGACTCGCATCGGCCGACCACAGCATCAGGTGGCGACCCTCGACCGCATCGCGCAGCGCCTGAGCGAGAGCCGGCAGGTCCGGCGAACTGCCGTCGAAGGCCTCGAGCACGGCTCGAGCGATCTCGGCCAGCCGATCGCGACGGTCGGCTTGGTCGGGGTCACCGGTGTACTGGTCGTGCAGGAGGAGCCGCACCACGTTGTCGGCGTCCACGGTCTCGCCGCCCACCTCGACCGGGCCGGTTGCCCGCAGGAGGGCCTCGAGGCCCACCACGTCGATGGCCAGCACACCGTCCGCGTCAGCCTCCCCGGCCGCCGCCCACATGCGGGTGGCCATCTCGGCGTTGGGCGGGAATCGGGGCGACAGCGCCAGGTTGCGCCACTCCCGGTTGGGGTGGGCGAAACCCCACAGGTCCTTCAGGTCCCGGTCGCGATAGGGGACACCGACGTCGAGGTGCAGCGAGCCCGAGGGCTCGAAGTCGGAGAGCTGGAGGCGCCCGTCCTGGAAGTCCACCCGGCCGACGGAAAGGAACATCCCCGACGCCGCCCGCATCTCCGCATTGTTGGCCGCCATGACCAGGTAGGAGGACGGGCCCTCCAGGATGTCGGCGAGCGCGTTGGCGGCGTCCCGGGTGTACAGCAGCGCCAGCTCGACGCTGTCCTTCTCGGTCGCCAGCTCGTCGCGCCCGCGCGCCACGGGCCCGATGAGGTCGTTGCGGGGGCCCAGGGGGATGGTGGCGATGCGGGCCGAGGTGCTCTCGGCGATGTCGGCGAGCTCGCGCAAGGTCGCGACACGGGCCGTGCCCGGGGCGATGTCGCCGTCGAGGGCCTCGCGGGCGGCCCGCGCCCCCTGCACCCCGGCGGCGGCCACCTCGCCGGCGGCTGCCGAGATGGAGGCGAACGAGTCGAGCTGGCGGCCGACCAGCGGCACCATCCGCAGCGGGGTGAGCAGCGGTGAGCGCGCTCGGTCCCGCGCCGACTCGAAGTCCCGCTGGGCCGATTCGATCACCGGGAGCGCGGTGCCGTCGAGCAGGTCCCGCGGGTCGGGGTCCTCGCGGAACTCGGCGAGCTGGTCGCTCCCCGCCCGCGCCTCGCGTCGGGCCATCGCCAGCCACACCCCGCAGAACACGAGATAGGCGCCGACGACGGCGACGCCGACGAGCGCCCAGCGGGCGCGTGGGGAGAGGTGGTTCACCCGTGACCCGTCGGCCGGCACCGGCTGCACGTGACGCCTTGGCTCAGGCGTCGGCGGCGATCAGTAAGGCGGGTACTTGGAGCAGAGGGTGCCGACCTCGTCGCGTACGGCGGCGAGCTCGGCCTCGTCGGCCCGGTGGCGCAGGGCCCGGGCGATGAGCGAGGCGATGGTGGCCATCTCCGGCTCGGTCATGCCCTGGGTGGTGACCGACGGCGTGCCGATGCGCACGCCACTGGTGACGAAGGGCGAGCGGGGGTCGTCGGGCACGGTGTTCTTGTTGAGGGTGATCCCGGCCCGGTCGAGGACCGTCTGGGCCTCCTTGCCCGTGAGCTCCTCGTCGAAGGGGCGCAGGTCCACGAGCATGAGGTGGTTGTCGGTGCCGCCGGAGACGAGGCGGAAGCCCTCGCGCCCGAGGGCGTCGGCCAACGCCGCCGCGTTCTTCACGATCTGGGCGGCGTAGTCCCGGAAGGCCGGCTCGGCGGCCTCACGGAAGGCCACGGCCTTGGCCGCGATGACGTGCTCGAGCGGTCCGCCCTGGAGGCCCGGGAAGATGGCCTTGTCGATGGCGGCGCCGTGCTCGGCCCGGCTCAGGATGCACCCGCCGCGGGGGCCACGCAGCGTCTTGTGGGTGGTGAAGGTGACGACGTCGGCGTGGCGCACCGGGTTGGGGTGGGCCCCACCGGCGATGAGGCCGGCGATGTGGGCGGCGTCGAACATGAACAGCGCCCCGACCTCGTCGGCGATGCGCCGGAAGGCCTCGGGGTCGATGGTGCGCGAGTAGGCGGTGGCGCCCGCCACGATGAGCTTCGGGCGGCATTCGCGGGCGATGTCGGCGATGGCGTCGTAGTCGAGGCGCTCGTCGCTCGGGGTGAGGCCGTAGGGCACGAAGTTGTACAGCCGCCCGCTGAGGTTGACCGGTGAGCCGTGGGTGAGGTGACCGCCGTGGTCGAGGGACTGACCCATCACCGTGTCACCTGGATCCAACAGGGCGAGGTAGACCGCGATGTTGGCGTTGGCCCCGGAGTGAGGCTGGACGTTGGCATGCTCGGCGCCGAAGAGGGCCTTGACCCGGTCCCGCGCCAGGTCCTCGACCTCGTCGACCACCTGGTTGCCGCCGTAGTAGCGCTTGCCCGGGTAGCCCTCGCTGTACTTGTTGGTGAGGACCGAGCCGGTGGCCTCCATCACCGCCGGCGAGGTGAAGTTCTCACTCGCGATGAGCTGGATGGTGGTGGTCTGGCGCTCGACCTCCTGGTCGATCAGGCCGAACAGCTCGTCGTCGCGGTCGGTGCTGAAGGGCATCAGGGGGCCTTTCCGGGCGAGGTGGCGGGTCCGTTGCGTTCGAGGTCGGTGATCTGGGCCAGTCGGCGCTCGTGGCGGCCGCCCTCGAAGGGGGTGGCCAACCAGAGGGTGAGGATCTCGGCGGCGAGACCGTCGGCCACGATGCGCCCGCCCATCGACAACACGTTGGCGTCGTTGTGCTCGCGCGACAAGCGGGCGGTGTAGAGGTCGTTGCAGAGGGCGGCGCGCACGCCGTCGACCTTGTTGGCCGCGATCTGCTCGCCCTGGCCGCTGCCGCCGAGCACGATGCCGCGGTCGGCATCACCCGCCACCACCGCGGCGCCGACGGCGGCGCAGATGGGCGGGTAGTCGACCGACTCTTCGCTGTCGGTGCCGAGGTCGACGGCTTCGTGGCCGAGCTCGGCGAGCACCGAGAGCAGGTGGGCCTTGAGGCGGAACCCCGCGTGGTCCGAGCCGATGGCGACCCTCACGACGGCACCGGGGTGGCCGGCGCCACCGGGGGCGGCGGCGGAGGCGGCGGAGGCGGCGGGGGTGGTGGAGGGGCCAGGGCGTGCACGGGCCAGAGCAGGTCGCTCAGGCTGCTGACCAGCGCGTCGAGCTCGTTGGCGGTGCGCTCGTAGTGCTCGATGGGCCGACCGATGGGGTCCGCCACGTCGTCCTCGGACGACGCCCCGAGGTGGTCGGTGGCCCGACGACCCTCGGCCGCACGAGCCAACCAGGCCTCGGTGGACTCGTCGGCTCGGCGGGGCCCGATGGCCCGGCCGCGGCGAACGAGCTCTTTCAGGGTGAAGGCCCGGGGGGCGACGTCGTTGACCAACACGACGGCCTCGCGCACGTGCAAGCGCTCCATCCCGAGGACGAGATCGGCGCCGCGCAACATGTCGGCGTCCATCACCCGGCTCCGGTGGCGCGTGAGGTCGTGGCCCTTGCGGGCCGTGACGGTGACGCCGTGGGGTGAGGCGGGCTGTCCGTCCTTGAAGAGCCCGGCCGAGGACACGTGACCGGGAACGCCGCGCACGGCCATCTGGTAGGCCAGGAAGGCTTCGGCCATGGGGGAGCGGCAGATGTTGCCCGAGCAGAGAACGAGGACGTCGATCTGGCGATTGTACGGAATGTCCCGCCCCTTCCTAGCTTGACCGGATGGTCAAGGTAGCGGACGGGCGCACCCCGGTGATCGTGGGCGTCGGGCAGGTCGAGAACCGGGTCGACCGGGGCGACGAGGAGGTCGAGCCCGTCGAGCTCATCGCCCGGGCCGCCGAGGCCGCCTCCCTCGACAGCGGGGGTCGTGACGTGTGCTCGGCCATCGACTCGGTGCGGGTCGTCAAGCTGCTGTCGTGGCGGTACCGGGACCCGGGAGCGCTCGTCGCCGCGCGCATCGGCGCCCGTCCGCGCCAGAGCGTCTGCACCACCGATGGCGGCCAGACACCCCAGGCCCTCCTCAACCGCACCGCCTTCGAGATCGCCGCCGGCGACCTCGACCTCGCCCTGCTCTGCGGTGGCGAGACCTGGCGCACCCGCGCCGCGTACCGGAGGCGCAACGAGAAGCCGCCGTGGACCACCGAAGGGGAAGACACGCCGCGGGCCGAGAGCTTCGGGACCGACCTCGACATGATCGACGCGGCGGAGGCGGCGCAGGGCGTCGTCCTGCCGGTGCAGATGTACGCCATCTTCGAGATCGCCCTGCGGGCCGCCGCCGGCCGCACGCCGGCGGCGCACCTGGCCCACCTCGGGCGCCTCTGGTCCGGGTTCTCGCAGGTGGCGGCGGCGAACCGCCACGCCTGGATCCGCACGCCCATGACCCCGGAGGAGGCGGTGACCCCCACCGCGGGGAACCGCCTCATCGGCTACCCGTACACACTCGTGATGAACTCGAACAACAACGTCGAGCAGGCCGCCGCGGTGCTGTTGTGCTCGGTCGAGAAGGCCCGGGCCCTCGGCGTCCCCCCCGACCGCTGGGTCTTCCCCGTGGCCGGCGCCGAGGCCAACGAGCGGGCCCACGTGTCGCAGCGCAACGACCTCTGCTCCTCCCCCGCCCTTCGCACCGCCGGTCGGGCGCTGTTCGCGGCCGCCGGCACCGGGCCAGAGGCCATCGGTCCCGTCGACCTCTACTCCTGTTTCCCCTCGGCGGTGCAGATCGCCGCCGGAGAGCTGGGCCTCGGACTCGACCGCCCCCTCACCGTGACCGGCGGCATGGGCTTCGCCGGCGGTCCGTGGAACAACTACGCCACCCACGGCATCGCCACCATGGTGGACCTGCTTCGCCGGGAGGCGCCGGGGACGCTCGCCCTCTGCAGCGCCAACGGCGGGTTCACCACCAAGCACGCGCTGGGGCTCTACGGCACCGAGCCCCCCGAGGGCGGCTTCCACCTCGCCACGACCCAAGCCGAGGCCGACGCGCTCGCCGCGCCGGGTCGCGAGGTCGCCCCGGACGACCACCGGGGGCCGGTGACCGTCGAGGCGTACACCGTGATGCACGGGCGCGACGGAGACCGCGAGGTCGGCTTGGCCGCGGGCCTGCTGCCCGACGGGCGCCGGGCCTGGTGCTCGACCCGCGACGCCGACACGATGGCGACCCTCATCGACGAGGAGTGCTGCGGCCGCTCGGCGCAGCGTGGCGCCGACGGCACCCTCACCCTGGACTGACCGCGCGTCCGAGGCGCCGGCCGGCCGAGTCGTGCTCGGCCGACGGGTGGATCAGGCGCCGTCGCCCGCGGTGCGGGACGCGTTCTCCTGGAGGCGGGCGTTGAGCAGCGACATCACCCGTTGGCTGGCCTTGGGCATCTCCTCGAGGAGTGCCCGGAAGCTGCGGGTGTCGAGGCCGAGCAGTTGCATCGGCGTCTCGGCGACCACCGTGGCGATGCGGGGTCGGTGCTCGAGCAGGGCCATCTCCCCCACCATGGAACCCGGCCCGAGGCTGGCGATGTGTTCACCGCCGAAGTACACGTTGGCATGGCCCGTCTCGATGACGTAGCACTCCTGGCCGGGGCGACCCTGGTCGGTGAGCACCGCGCCGGCCTCGGCCTCGACGTCGTCGACCAGCTCGGCGACCCGCTCCAGCTCGTCGGGGGTGAAGCCCTCGAAGAACGCGATCTTCGACAACCGCTCCGCGGCCTCGGTGGCCTTCTTCCTGCGAACCATCATTCCCCCTGTTGCCCGACCGGTCCGTGGTCGGCCCAGGGTAGACCCCACAGCCCCCCGACGTGGCCGGCGCGGCCACCGACGGGAACCAGACCGGTATCGTCGGTCGTCTGTTCCAGAGCGAACGGCTCTCGACCAAGGGGGAACGGTGAAGCGCACCAGCGGGCACTCGAAGCGGGCCACCAGCAAGCTGGTGGCCATCATCCTGGCGGGCGCCTTGGCCGTCTCGCTCGTCTCGTGTTCGTCCGACGACGGCGGGGACAGCGGCGCCACCGCCCCCACGGATCCGGCGGCCAACCTGACCGAGGAGGAGCAGGCCCTGGTCGATCAGGCCCAAGCCTGGCTCGACGACGCCGCCGCGGTGCCCGACGCCACCTTCGAATCGCTGGTGTTCAGCGGCCTCACCCAGTCGCCAAGCGTCACGCACGTCACCTTCGCCCAGGAGTACGACGGACACGTCGTCCAGGACGCCGAGGTCACCGTCCACGTCCGCGATGGCGGGGAGATCGCCGGGGCCAACAACGCCCTCGTGGACGCCCAGCCGAGCGCCGACGCGGCCGAGGAGGTGCCGGCCGACCAGGCCAAGGACAACGCCGGCAAGGCGGTCCAGGGCACCCCCACCGAGGTGGACGACCCCGAGCTGGTGTGGGTGCAGTCCGGCGACGAGCTCGTGCTGGCCTGGCGGGTCGGGGTGCGCACCACCGATCCCACCGGCTCGTGGCGCGTGCTCATCAACGCCACCACCGGCGACACCATCACGGCCGCCCAGGTGGCCACCGACCGTGACCGCCTCGGCCCCGCCCTGCCGGGCGACGCCGCCGTGACGAGCGCCGCCACCTCGGCCGGCAAGGGCACCGCGGCGCAGGCGAGCGGCGACCAGTGCGACCTGCCCGACGCGCCATCGGCCTGCGTCTTCCTCCCCGACCCCATCTACGCGTCGGGTGGCCAGCTGACCGATTCCTCCGAGGCCAACCAGTTCCTCAGCGGCGAGCAGATCCAGGGCCTCGACGACCCGTCGTCGGGCCAGCTCGTCGGCGAGTTCGTCAACGCCGACCCCGAGGGCGCCCCCGTCGACACCCCCGACGAGGCCGACGCCCAATGGGGCCAGGGCCGCGGCCAGGCCGGCTTCGAGAGCGCCATGGCCTACTTCTGGATCGACCGCGTCCAGCGCGAGCTCCAGGACCTCGGCTTCACCGACGTCCGCAACGAGTCGTTCCCCGTGTTCGGCGTCGACCCGCAGACCGTCGACAATGCCTTCTACGACGGCAGCGAGATCGTGCTCGGCGTCGGCTCGGACGGCATCAACGAAGGCGAGGACGCCTCGGGCATCATCCACGAGTACGGCCACGCGATCCTCGACCAGCAGGCACCGGGCCTGCTCCAGGGCCAGGAGGCCGGGGCCTACCACGAGGGCTTCGGCGACCTGCTCGCCTTCCTGTCCACCGTCGACCTGCGCACCGGCAACGACCAGGTGGACCAGGGCTGCCTGTTCGCCTGGGCCGAACAGGGCACGTGCATCCGCCGGGTCGACGACGACAAGGTGTACCCCGACGACCTGGTGAACGAGGTCCACGAGGACGGCACCATCTACACCGGCGCCATCTTCGACATCTTCAGCGGCCTGCTGGCCAACGAGGGGATCGACATCGCCGACTGCCCTGGCTCGAACCAGTGCAGCGAGGTCCGCGACCGGGTCCTCACCACCCTGCTGGCCTCGAACTTCTACCTGAACGCCAACGTCACGCTGCCCGACGTGGCCGCCGCCTACCAGACGACGAACAACGCCAACTTCGGCGGGGACGACGCCGACCTGATCGAGGCGGCCTTCGCCGACCACGGTCTGGCCGGCGGCAGCAGCAACACCATCGACGCCGACGGCAACGACACCGGCACGGCCAACGACAGCACCGCCTCGGTGGCTTTCGAGATCAGCCACACCTACCGGGGCGACCTCGCCGTAACGGTGGGCGTCAGCGATCCCGACGGCAACGACCTCTGCGAGCCCATCGTCATCCACGAGCCCGACAGCAGCGATGGCGCCCAGGACCTGTCCGGCCAGGTCGACGTCAGCGACAGCGAGTGCGCCCAGTTCCTGCCCCCGAGCGACGACCAGCTCTGGTTCCTGCGGGCCGAGGACACCCTGCCCCAGGACGAGGGCCAGATCGTGAGCTTCACGGTCTTCGACGGCGACACGCCCTTCCCGGCCTCGGGGCTGCCCAAGCCCATCGCCGACGGTGACCCGTCGGGCACCTTCGCCATCACCAACGGCGGCACCGACACCGTCGACACCAGCACCGGGACCACCGACGACGTCGGTGACGGCCCGTTCATGAGCCTCGAGCTCACCCACACCTACACCGGCGACCTCTCGATCCGGGCCGGCGTCGGCCAGTCCGACGGCACCACCCTGTGCTCGGTCCAGGTGCTCGAGCCAGACCCGAACGAGGGCGGCGACGGTGGCCTCTCCGGCGACATCGACCTGTCCGACTGCGCCGACCAGTACCCGCCCGACGCCGAGCACCTCTGGTTCCTCCAGGTGATCGACACCGCCGACCTCGACAACGGCACCATCGACTCCCTGTCCCTCACCGGGCCCGACGGCCAGACCTTCGACTTCGACAACGTCCCCGCCGACATCCCCGACAACGACCCGAACGGGCTGACCCTGTTCACCGACGGCTCGGGCGGCGGCTCGTCCACCACCGAGATCGGTGCCGGCGGCGCCCCGACGGCGTCGATCACCATCGACCACTCGTTCCAGGGCGACCTTGCCGTGACCGTCGGCGTGCTCGACGCCGCCGGAAACGTGCTCTGCGAGGAGCCCTTCGCCACCCCGGACCAGAACAACAGCGAGGACGGCCTCGACGTCAGCGGGCCGGTCAGCGACTGCGCCGCCCAGTACCCGCTGTCGACCGATCGCCGCTGGTACCTGTTCGCGGCGGACACGCTCGAGCAGGACACCGGCTCGGTGGTCTCGGCCACCCTCGAGGGCGACGACGGCCAGACCTTCAGCGTCGACACCTCGAACGCCGCCATCCCCGACGCCGACCCCGACGGCCTGGTCCTCTTCTTCCAGTAGCTCGTTCTCGAGGCAATGCCCCCCGGTTTCCGGGGGCCATTGCCTCGAGTTCGGCGGGTCAGGCGAGGGTGGCGCGCAGGGCGGACTCGGTGATCGCGCCCTCGCGCAGTACGCGCAGGTCGGGGCCGGTGAGGTCGACCACGGTCGAGGCGGTCCCGGCGCAGGCGCCACCGTCGAGCACCACGGCCACGTGTCCCACGAGCGAGGCGGCCGCCTCGCCCGCCGTGGCCGGCGTCGGCTCGCCCGTCCGGTTGGCACTGGTGGTGGCCAGCGGGCCGACGGCCTCGGCCAGGGCGGCGATCACGGGGTGGTCCGGCCAACGGACGCCGATGGTGGCGTGGGGCTCGCCGAGGGGGAGGTCCACGCCAGCTCGTCTCGGCAGCACCATGGTGAGCGGGCCGGGCCAGAACGCGTCGGCCAGGCGGCGGGCGGCGCCGGAGAGGTCCGCCAGCGCCTCGACCTGCTCGATGCCGGCGACGAGCACGGCGATGGGCGTGTCCGCCGGCCGCCTCTTCAGCGAGAACAGCCGGTCGACCGCGCCGGGCACCGTCGGCAGCGCCGCCAACCCGTACAACGTGTCGGTCGGCACGACGATGGCCTCACCCGCCCGCAAGGCGCGGATCGCCTGCTCGACGTCGTCTTCGGGGGGTGGTGCGGGTCGGGCGGCCACCCGCGCCACGATACGAGCGACCGGCCTCCCCTACGCTCCCGGCCAGCGCTCCCGACGCGGGGTCCTCCTGGTGGTCGCCTCCTGTGCGCTGCTGCTGCTCGGGGCCTGCGCCTCCTCAACCAAGGCGGGCGACGAGGGCGCGGGGGCGGCCGGTGAGGTCGGGGGCGACGTGGGCGTCGGCGAAGCCGGCGGCGCGGGCGAGGGCGACGGCGTCGTCGGCCTGGGAGGGGGCCAGCTCGACCACGAGGGCCGCGGGCCGGCGCAGCCAGACGGGGGCGCCGGCCACGATCTCCTCGATGGCCTCGAGCCCGGTCGGGCCGGGAACGAGGGCGCCGACGGGCTCCCAGTCGGCCACCTCGGCGGGCAGGGGGTCGGCCGCCGCGACGTAGGGCGGGTTGGAGATCACGAGGTCGAGGGTGCCCTGCAGGTCCCGGGGCAGGGCGTCGAACCACGATCCCTCGACCAGGGTCACCCGGGTGCCGGCGTGGCCGATGCCGGCGAGGTTGGCCCGGGCCACGGCGAGCGCGTCGGCGGACACGTCACCCGCCCACACCCGCGCGGCAGGTCGCTCGACCGCCACCGACAGGGCGATGGCGCCCGAGCCGGTCCCGAGGTCGGCGACCCGTGGCGACTCGGCGGCCAGCGCATCGAGCTCCTCCAGCGCGAACTCGACCACCTGCTCGGTCTCGGGGCGGGGGATCAGCACCCGGCGGTCGACCATCAGGTCGAGGGTGCGGAACGACCACTCGCCCAGCACGTACTGGAGGGGCTCGCCGGCGAGGCGCCGCTCGACCATGGCGTCGAAGAAGCCCATGGCCCGCTCGCTGGCGGGTTCGGCCAGACCGAGGGCGTACTCGGCGCCGTCGAAGCCCGCCGCCCGCTCGATGATGCGGCGCACGCTGACCTCGGGCGACTCGATGCCGACGGCGGCGAAGCGGGCCTCGGCCTCCTGCGCGAACACCCGCCAGGGCGTCCCTTCGCCGTCCGCCGCCCTCACGACCCCTGGAGCTGGGTGGCCCGCTCGTCGGCCACCAGCGCGTCGACCACGTCGTCGAGCTCGCCGGCGAGGATCTTGTCCAGCTTGTACAACGTCAGGTCGATCCGGTGGTCCGACACCCGGTTCTCCTTGAAGTTGTAGGTACGGATCTTCTCGGAGCGACCGCCGCCGCCGATCTGGTCGCGGCGCTGGTCGGACGCCGCCGCCGCGGCCTCGTCCTGCTTGGCCTTGAGCAGCCGGGAGCGCAGCACCTGGAGGGCCTTGGCCCGGTTCTGGATCTGGCTCTTCTCGTCCTGCATGGCCACCACGAGGCCCGTGGGCTTGTGGGTGATGCGCACCGCGGAGTCGGTGGTGTTGACCGACTGCCCGCCCGGGCCCGACGACCGGTAGACGTCGATCTGGAGGTCGTTGGGGTCGATGTCGACGTCGACCTCCTCGGCCTCGGGCAGCACCGACACCGTGGCCGACGAGGTGTGGATGCGCCCCTGGCTCTCGGTGACGGGCACCCGCTGGACCCGGTGCGGGCCGCCCTCGTGCTTCATGCGGCTCCACACGCCGTCGCCCTTGAACAGCAGGGTGATGTCGCTGAAGCCGCCCATGTCCGAGGCCTGGCTGCCCAACACCTCGCACTTCCATCCCATGCGGCCGGCGTACGCCTGGTACATCTCGGCGAGGTCGCGGGCGAAGAGGTTGGCCTCCTCGCCGCCCTCGGCGCCGCGGATCTCGATGATGACGTTCTTGTCGTCGTTGGGGTCCCGAGGCAGCAGCAGGGTCTTGAGCTCGTCCTCCAGTCGGGCGATGGCCGCCTCGGCCTCGTCGGCCTCGTCGCGCATGACCTCGCGGTCGTCGCCGGATGCGTCGGAGAGCATCTCGCGGGCGGTCTGCAGGTCCTCGGTGGCCTGACGCAGGTCGCGGGCGCGGAGCACGATCTCCTCGAGCTCCTTGTACCGGCGCGCCACCTCGCCGTAGCGGCTCTGGTCGGCGATCACGGCGGGGTCGGCCAGGCGCGCCTCGACCTCCTCGTACTCCCGCTCCAGGTCGCCGAGCCGCTCCAGCATCGTTCTCAGGCTACGGGAGTGAGGTCGTCACGCCAGTGGCCGGCCATGGCGACGACCTCGGCGGGCTCGGCGAGCGCGGCGGCCAGGTCGAGGGTGACAGGGTGGGCGTCGCGCTCGGGTACGACCAGTACGAGCCGAGCGTCGGGCGCGTGCCACTGGCGGGCGTCCGCCGCGGTCGGCACCAGGTCGAGGTCGATGCCCGCCGAGCACACCACCAGCACCGGCGCACCGTGCTCGTCGACACCGAGGGCAGCGGCGGGGGCGGCGTCCTTGACGTTGTCCCGGGGCAGGGGCGGGTCGACGGGGGCCAGCGAGGCGGCGCCGACCACCTCCGGGCGCTCGATGAGCAACGCCCGCAGCCACCGTTCGGCGGCCAAGCGGTTGAGCGGGTGGGGCGAAGCGTCCGGGCGGCGTTGCGCCAGGACGGCGTCGACCACCGAGGCGAGCGCGTCGGCGGTGGGCAGCCGGCCGTGGATCATGGTGAAGGCCTCGCGGTCGTGGCGGCCGACACCGACTTCGAGGCGGGCCTCGTCGTCCTCACCCGCCACCACGCGGGCGATCTCCAGACCGAGGACCTCACCGGCCACCACCCCGTGCTCCACCACCACCGTGACCCCCGAGTCCTCGAGGAGGGCGACGAGGTCGTCTGCTCCCGCCGGCGCCGGCGCCCGCTGCGGGTAGGGGGCCGGTTCGGCCGCGTGCAGGGCGCGGCCGTCGACCCGCCAGACCGTCGGCGCCGCCCGGAAGGCGGCGGCCCGACGGGCCACGACGCCGGCGGCGGCGGCGTCGTCCACCAAGAGGTGGAGGTCGCCCACGCCCTGACTCCGGGCCCAGGCCAGACCCCCGCCGAGGATCCGGTGGGGCTGGTCGTCGGCGAGCACCCAGCCGGTGTCGCCCTCGACCAGGGCGGCGCCCCCGCCGAAGGCGGTTGGTGTGCGGTCGGCCTCGCCGAATTGCTCGCGTACGAGCGCACCGAGCTTCGCGCCCACGAGCGCGGCGCGGCGTTCAGGATCGAGGCTCATCGCTCGGCGCACGTCCGGCCGCGGGCGCCGTGCCCACGGCCGAGCGGCAGGGTCAGGACTGCTTGGTCTTGCGCTGCCCGTACCGACGCTCGAAGCGGTCGATGCGCCCACCCGAGTCAACCAGCTTCTGCTTGCCGGTGTAGAAGGGGTGGCACTCGCTGCAGAGCTCGACGTGGAGGTCGGCGCTGGTGGAGCGGGTCTCGAAGGTGTTGCCACACGAGCACTTCACGGTGGCGAGCACGTAGTCCGGGTGGATGTCAGCTTTCATCGGAGCCCTCTTCGCTCAGCGGGGTGGTCATGATACCTGGCCGGGGTCGTCGACCCTCAGCCGGCCGGGGCGGCCTTGGCGATCTCGTCGAGGAACGCCTCGTTGCTCTTGAAGGTCTTCATCCGGTCGATGAGCAGCTCGAGGCCGGCGCCGGTACCCCCGTCGAGGGCGTTGAGCACCCGGCGGAGCTTCCAGACCTGCTGGAGCTCCTTGGGCTTGAAGAGCAGCTCCTCGTGGCGGGTCGAGGAGCCGTCGACGTCGATGGCCGGGTAGATGCGCCGCTCGGCCATGCGCCGGTCGAGGCGAAGCTCCATGTTCCCGGTGCCCTTGAACTCCTCGAAGATCACCTCGTCCATGCGCGAGCCGGTGTCGACCAGGGCCGTGGCCAGGATGGTGAGCGAGCCGCCCTCCTCGAGGTTGCGGGCCGCACCGAAGAACTTCTTGGGCGGGTAGAGCGCACCGGTGTCGATGCCGCCCGACATGACCCGGCCCGTGGTCGGTGCCGCCAGGTTGTAGGCCCGTGCCAGCCGGGTGATGCCGTCGAGGATGATGACGACGTCCTTGCCCGTCTCGACGAGCCGCTTGGCCCGCTCGATGGTGAGCTCGGCCACCTGCGTGTGCTCCTCGGTGGGCCGGTCGAAGGTGGACGCCGCCACCTCGCCGTTCTTCACCCAGCGGCGCATGTCGGTGACCTCTTCGGGCCGCTCGTCGACGAGCAGCACGATGAGGTGCACCTCGGGGTTGTTGGTCTCGATGGATCGGGCGATCTGCTTCATCACCGTGGTCTTGCCCGCCTTCGGGGGCGACACGATGAGGCCACGCGTGCCCTTCCCGATGGGAGCGATGAGATCGACGATGCGTGCCGTCATGTTGTAGGGATCGTTCGGTGCCTCGAGGCGCAGCTTGTCGTCGGGGAACAGCGCGGTCAGGTCGTCGAATCGAGGACGGGCCCGCGCCTCGTCGGGGGTCTGGCCGTTGACCTCGTCGATGTGGAGCAGCGCCGGGTTCTTCTCGTTGCGGTTGGCGGGCCGGCTCGCGCCCTTGACCCGGTCGCCTTTGCGCAGCGAGAACTGCCGGACCTGCTTGACCGAGACGTAGACGTCGTCCTTGCTGGCCAGGAAGCCGTGGAGGCGCAGGAAGCCGTACCCCTCGTCGCGCAGGTCGAGCAGGCCTTCGACGGGGATGGGCTCGCCTTGCCACGGCTCGTCACCGCCCGGACGATCGTTGCGACCGCGACGGCGCCGGCGGCGGTTGCCGGCGTCGACCTCGTCGCCGCCACCCTGCTGGACGTGGCCGTTGCCGTGGCCTCGGTCGTTCCCGTCGTCGTTGGCGTCGCGGTCGCCCGGGTCGCGGCCCTGCTCGGTGCCGGCCTTGCCCGAGCCACCTTGGCCGCCGTCACCCTCGGCGCCGGCGCCGTTGTCCTGGCCCCTGGCCTTGCCCTTCTCCTTGGGTTCCTTGGGTTCCTTGGGCTCCTTGGGCTCCTTCACCTTGGGTGCCGCCACCTTGGGTGCTGCGGCGCCCTCCGCCCGGTCGACGTCGTGGGCGCCCGAAGTGATCCCCTCGCGCTCCCCGCCGTCACCCTCCGGCGCAACACCGCCCACCGGGGCGCCGGACACCGCTGACTCGCCGCCGTCCTCGTCGCCGCCCTCGGTCACGCCCGCGAGCTCGAGGATGAGGTCGACGATCTTGCCCTTGCTGGCCCGGGAGCCGGGCTTGCCGCCCATCGCTTCGGCGATGGTGAACAGCTCGTCGCGGTCCTTGCGCTCGAGCGCCGTTCGCTCGAGGTCCGTGGACTCCACGCTCATGGGGTTCCTACTTTCTTGTGCGAGCCATCGCGGGTGGGGGGCGAGCCGCACCGGTCCGGCAGAGGGGAGGTCCGCCGAGCGGGAGGTCCGCCACCGCAGCCGCCGCAGCGGTTCGACCCGTGCCTCGGGAAATCGTCTGGCACCGGGTGGTGGAGCGGGCCCGTCATCGACGGCTGTTCCAGGCTACCAGTTGCCGCCCGTCGGGCAATTGGCGGGAAATGGCTCGGCACGGGTGGGCGCCGGCCGCGAGACTGCCCGGCGTGGGGAACCCGAACGACGCGCCCGTGCTCGAGGCCCACGGCCTCGTCAAGGCCTACAAGCGCGTGCGTGCGGTCGACGGCGTCAGCATCCGCGTCGGTATCGGCGAACGGGTCGGCCTGCTCGGGCCCAACGGCGCCGGCAAGACCACCACCCTGCTGATGCTCCTCGGGGCCATCACGCCCGACAAGGGGTCGGTCACCATCGCCGGCCACCGCCTCCCGCGCCACCGCAGCCGGGCCATGCAGCACGTCGGCTTCGCCGCGGGCTACCTGCCCCTCCCCGACCGCCTGCGGGTCAACGAGGTGCTCGGCATCTTCGGCCGCCTCTACGGGATCGACGACCCCACCCGCGCCGCCATGGCGGCCCTCGACCGCTTCGGCGTCACCCACCTCTCAGGGGCCATGTGCGTCGAGCTCTCGTCGGGCCAGCGCACGATCGTGGGCATCGCCAAGGCGATCATGCACCACCCCCAACTGCTGGTCCTCGACGAGCCCACGGCGTCGCTCGACCCCGACGTGGCCCTGCGCGTGCGCTCCGGCCTCCAGTCCCTCAGCGACGACGAGGGCATCGCCCTTCTGGTGACGAGCCACAACATGGTCGAGGTGGAAGAGCTCTGCGAGCGGGTGGTGTTCGTCCAGGGCGGCAGGGTCGTGGCCGACGGCACCCCGTCGGAGGTGGCCGGCGACGGCTCGTTGGAGGAGTTCTTCCTCGCCCTCGCCCGCAACGACGAGCTCGACAGCATCGGGACCCACCGCGGCGCCGGCGGCCACGTCGGCGCCCTCGATGAGGAGGAGTCGGCCCGCCCATGACCTCCGCCGCCGACCCCACCCCTTGGGACCTCGCCCCGACCCAGCACCCGCGTCGTTGGACTCGTATCAAGGCCATCGCGATCCGCCACGCCTATGTGTTGAAGCGCAGCCCGCACCGCTCGTTCGACGTGTTCGTGTGGCCCGTGGTCGACGTGCTGCTGTGGGGCTCGCTCGGGGTGTTCGTGGCCCAACAGGGCGAGGCCGGCCAGTCGGGTGTCGAATACCTGCTTGCGGGCATCTTGTTGTTCCACGTCCTCTACCAGAGCCAGATCGCGCTCTCCACGGGCTTCCTCGAAGAGGTGTGGTCCCGCAACCTCCTGAACTTCATGACCACGCCGGTGTCCGAATGGGAGTACGCCGTCGGCGTCGGCCTCTTCGGCCTGGCCAAGGTGGTCACCGGCCTCGCCGTCGTGGTCGTCGCCGCGTTCGGCTTCTACGCCTTCTCGATCTTCGACGTCGGTTGGGCGCTGCTCCCCATTGGCACGGTGCTGCTCATCGCCGGCTGGTCGATCTCGCTGTTCGTCATCGGCCTGGTGCTGCGCTTCGGCCAGAGCGCCGAGGTGCTGGCGTGGGGGATCCTCTTCGTGGTGATGCCCCTGTCGGGCATCTTCTACCCGGTCGACGCGCTGCCCGCGGTGCTGCAGCCGCTCTCGGTGATCCTGCCGACAACCCACGCGTTCGCCGCGGTCCGCATGGTGCTCGATGGCGACCCCATGCCCTGGGACCAGATCGCTCTGGCCGCGGTGGGCTGCGTGCTGGTCGCCGTCGCCGGCCTCTGGTTCGTCGCCCACATGCTGAAGACGTTCCGCCAGCGGGGCTACATCACCCGATTCAGCTGAGCCGCCGGTCCGCCCAGCCGCGTGACGGGTGTCACCGTCCACCGGTGACGTTCGGCACTGACCGCGACGAGGGCGCGGCGCGACGTTGAGCATAGAGACAACCGCATCGGGTGGTGATCATCATGATCCGCAAGCTCGTGTGCTCGGCATTGGTCGCCGTGCTCCTCGGAGCGTTCCTGGCGGTGATCCCCGTGGCGGCGCCGGCGGCCCACGCGGCCGAGCTCCCCCCGGTCTTCTCCCTCAAGTGGGGCACCAACGGGAGCGGGAATGGCCAGTTCAACACCCCGAGGGGGGTGGCCGTCGACGGGACCGGCAACGTCTATGTCGCCGACACCTACAACCACCGCATCCAGAAGTTCACCGCCACCGGCACCTACCTCACCCAATGGGGCGCGACCGGCACCGGCAACGGCCAATTCAACCAGCCCCAGGGGGTGGCCGTCGACGGGACCGGCAACGTCTATGTCGCCGACACCTACAACCACCGCATCCAGAAGTTCACCGCCACCGGCACCTACCTCACCCAATGGGGCGCGACCGGCACCGGCAACGGCCAATTCAACCAGCCCCAGGGGGTGGCCGTCGACGGGACCGGCAACGTCTATGTCGCCGACACCTACAACCACCGCATCCAGAAGTTCACCGCCACCGGCACCTACCTCACCCAATGGGGCACCAACGGCGCCGGCACCGGCCAATTCGCCTACCCCACCGGCGTGGGTGTCGACGGGACCGGCAACGTCTATGTCGCCGACACCTATAACCACCGCATCCAGAAGTTCACCGCCACCGGCACCTACCTCACCCAATGGGGCACCAACGGCGCCGGCACCGGCCAATTCGCCTACCCC